>Ga0310691_10004889_pt1 | contig 14893 bp, 10 predicted proteins | sample 176DNAGHGlowgp2_FD_203887 | JGI IMG/M metagenome (GOLD analysis project Ga0310691, IMG submission 203887) | Sheep rumen microbial communities from Palmerston North, Manawatu-Wanganui, New Zealand - 1766 DNA GHGlow gp2 (v2) (version 2) | ecosystem: Host-associated > Mammals > Digestive system >... | reverse complement strand
TCGAGCACGGCATAGGCTTCTGTCGCTTTCCCGATGGCAAGGAGGAGCATTTCAAAATTGACAAGGACTACGATACCGCGCAGCTCCTGAACGACTTCCTCGGAAGGTTCAGCATCGAGGGCAACGACGTCGGCTACTGCGGACTGTATGGCTACACGACGTTCAACGCGGTCCGCTACTTCGAGCACATCGACGTCAAGGACGAGACGCAGCCGGAGAACGATGCGCCCGACATGCTATACATATTATATAAAGATATTGTCGTGTTCGACCACTTCCGTAATGAACTGACGCTCATCGAACTGCTTGCCGACGGCGAACAGGACGACCTCGACCAGTTGGAGCGGGACCTCGGCAGCCGCAACTATCAGACATTCGGCTTCCGACCCGTCGGCGAATGCCAGAGCACGCTCACCGACGACGAGCACCGCGAGAACATCCGCCGAGGCATACAGCATTGCCTGCGAGGCGACGTGTTCCAGATCGTCCTCTCGCGCCGCTTCAAGCAACGTTTCGAAGGCGACGACTTCCGTCTTTACCGTGCTTTGCGAAGCATCAACCCCAGCCCTTACCTCTTCTACTTCGACTTCGGCGGCTTCCGCATCTTCGGCTCATCGCCCGAGACGCATTGCCGCATCGAGAACCGTCGCGCTTACATCGACCCGATAGCCGGCACCACGAAGCGCACCGGCGACAGCGAAACCGACCGCCGCAACGCGGAGTACCTGCGCAACGACCCGAAGGAGAATGCCGAACACGTCATGCTGGTTGACCTGGCCCGCAACGACCTCTCGCGCAACTGCCACAACGTCAAGGTCGATTTCTACAAGGACATGCAGTTCTACAGCCACGTCATCCATCTCGTCAGCCGCGTCAGCGGAGAGCTGGACGAAGGGGCTGACCCCATCAAGACGTTTATCGACACGTTCCCCGCAGGCACGCTATCGGGCGCTCCCAAAGTGCGGGCCATGCAACTCATCTCAGAGTATGAACCGCACAATCGTGGTGCCTACGGCGGTTGCATCGGTTTCATCGGCTTCCAGGGCAACTTGAACCAGGCCATCACGATACGCACCTTCGTCAGCCGCAACAACGAGCTTTGGTTCCAGGCCGGTGGCGGCATCGTTGCCAAAAGCAACGTCGAGTACGAACTTCAAGAGGTCAACAACAAGCTTGGGGCCTTGCGCCGGGCCATCGAAACAGCAGGAAAGATATAGACCCCCTAGCCCCCTTTAGGGGGAATAAACGATAAATGCATGAAAAAGATAGTAATCATAGACAATTACGACTCGTTCACCTACAATCTGAGCCACTTGGTGAAGGAGCTTGGCGCAGAGGTCACGGTCTTCCGCAACGACCAGTTCGAGATGCCGCAGCTTGAGGCGTTCGACAAGATTATACTCTCTCCCGGTCCGGGCATCCCGAGCGAAGCGGGACTGCTGCTCGACGTCATCAAGACCTATGCAGGCCGAAAGCCCATCCTCGGCGTGTGCCTCGGCCATCAGGCCATCGGCGAAGTGTTCGGCGGCACGTTGACCAACCTCAGCGACGTCTATCATGGTGTGGCGACGCCCGTCACCGTGACAACCGATGACTACCTCTTCGAAGGCCTCGGAAGCACGTTCGAAGTGGGTCGCTATCACTCGTGGGTGGTTGATACGAAAGGCTTCCCCGACTGCCTCGAAGTGACGAGCGTCAGCCCGGAAGGTTTCATCATGTCGCTCCGCCACAGGGATTACGACATCCGCGGCATTCAGTATCACCCCGAAAGCGTGCTTACGCCTGGCGGGAAGACAATAATAAAGAACTGGCTAGCCTCCCCCCGCCCCTCCAAAGGAGGGGTGAACAATTCTTAATTCTTCACTCTTAATTCTTAATTTCGATGAAGCAGTATCTACAACGACTCATTGCCGGCGAGACACTTTCGCGACAAGACACACATAATATATTAGTAGGTATTACCCGCGAGGCTTATCCGGGCGAGCAGATTGCGGCTTTGCTGATGGCTTTGCAAGCACGCGGCGCAACCGTAGATGAAATGCTTGGTCTGCGCGATGGTCTGCTTGAGACAGGCAAACGCATTGACCTCGGCGACCACAACACCCTTGACATCGTGGGCACGGGGGGCGATGGCAAGAACACTTTCAACATCAGCACCTGCGCCTGCTTCGTGGTGGCCGGGGCGGGCTTCAAGGTCTCGAAGCACGGTAACGGCGCAAGCACGAGCGTGAGCGGCGCAAGCAATGTGCTCGCGGCACATGGCGTGAAGTTCACCGACGACGAGGGGCTGCTTCGTCGCTCTATTGATGAAGCCGGCATCTGCTACCTTCATGCACCTCTCTTTGCCAACGCCATGAAGTTCATCGGCCCTGTGCGTAAGGCACTTGCCGTGCCGACGTGCTTCAACTTGCTTGGCCCTTTCATCAATCCCTGTTCACCCAAGAACTCGCTTCACGGTACGGCGACGCCCACCCAGCTGCGCCTCTATGCCAGTATGCACCAGAGCATCGGCGACAACTACGGCGTCGTGTCGAGCTACGATGGCTACGACGAAATATCGCTCACCAGCGGTTTCAAGTTCGTGACGCGGCATTTCGAAAAGGTCTATACGCCCATCGAGATGGGGCTCTCCTATGTTGAGCCGTTGGACATCTACGGCGGCTCGACTGCCGAGGAAGCCCAGCGCATCTTCGACAACGTGCTGGCGAACAAGGCGACGCGTGCCCAGACGGAAGTTGTGATAGCCAACGCCGCCTGTGGCATCAGCCTGATGAACCCGAACCTCCCAATAGAGGACACCGTCGCGATGGCCCGAGAGAGCATTGAAAGCGGCAAAGCCCTGCGATGCCTGAAGAAGTTTGTTGAGATTAATAGCTGAGGGAATCCACGTCATAACGTCATAACGTGATAACGTCATAACGACAATTGGAGTAATGAAAGACATCCTTGAAGAAATCGTCGCCTACAAGCGCATCGAAGTAGCTGCGCAGAAGGAGCAAACGCCGCCACGGAAACTTTATGCCGAGGTAGAGCGAATGATGGCAGAAGGCGTGGAGAAACGCAGTCTGAGTCAAGCTTTGACGGAGAACGACTACGGCATCATCGCCGAATTCAAAAGGAAAAGTCCGTCGAAGGGATGGATTAAAGAGGACGGCAAACCGGAGGAGATTCCCCTCGCCTACGAGCAGAACGGCGCAGCGGCCCTCAGCATCCTGACCGACGAGAAGTACTTCGGCGGTTCGCTCGACTTTGTCCGCAAAGCCAGACCGCTGGTCAATCTGCCCATTCTTCGCAAGGATTTCATCATAGACGAATACCAGCTTTTCCAAGCGCGACACGTTGGAGCGGATGCCGTACTGCTCATTGCCGCCGACCTCAAAAAGGAGGAAGTCCGCTCGCTCACAGCCATGGCTCACGAGTTGGCACTCGAAGTCCTGCTCGAACTGCATTCGGAGCACGAGTTGGATTACGCCGACCTGCCCATTGATGCCATCGGCGTGAACAATCGCAACCTGGGAACCTTCGTCACAGACGTGCAGAACTCTTTCCGCATGGCAGCCCGTCTGCCCGAGGAACGCGTGCTGGTCAGCGAGAGTGGCATCGCAGGTCCGGGTGTCATTCGCTTGCTTCGCGAAGCCGGCTACAGGGGCTTCCTCATCGGAGAAAGCTTCATGAAGACCGACGACCCAGGCCGTGCGCTTAAGCAATTCATTAAGGAATTGGCATCGTCATAACGATATAACGACACAACGACATAACGAAACAATGATAATAAAGGTTTGCGGGATGCGAGATGCCGAGAACATCCGCGAGGTGGAGCGCTTGGGCATCGACATGATGGGCTTCATCTGCTGGGAAGGCTCGCCGCGATTCGTGCGCGAAGTGCCTGCCTATCTGCCTGATTGTCCGCGCGTCGGAGTCTTTGTCAACCCGTCGCTCGACTATGTATTGGAGCGCACGAAAGCATTCGGCTTCAACTTCATCCAGCTTCACGGCACGGAGTCGCCCGAGTTCTGCAAGGCAGTTCGAGAGAAGACGGGGTGCAAGGTCATCAAAGCAATAAGCATACAGACCCCCTCTAACTCCCCCTTAAAGGGGGAGGACAAAAGCTTGGGAAAAGAGAGCTCCCTTCCTTTAAGGGAGGGTTGGGGTGGGTCTGTGGCCTTTCTTCTCTTCGATACCAAGTGCCCGACCATCGGAGGAAGCGGTCAGAAGTTCAATTGGGACATCCTTTCCAGCTACCGAGGCGAGCTGCCTTTCCTGCTTTCGGGCGGCATCGGACCTGAGGATGCAGACCAACTCCGGCAGTTTCATCACGAGAAATGCCTCGGCTTCGACATCAATTCGCGCTTTGAAGTCGAGCCAGGCATCAAGGATATAGAGGCAATTAAAAATTTCATAAGCTCCATAAGACAACATGAATCGCATTAACAAGATATTTAGTGAGAAGAGCAAAGGCTTGCTCTCACTCTATTTTTGTGCAGGACATCCGACGCTCGATGGCACCGCCGACGTCATCCGCACCTTGGAAAACAAAGGCATAGACTTCATCGAAGTAGGCATTCCCTTCAGCGACCCGATGGCCGACGGCCCGGTCATCCAAGATGCAGCCACTAAGGCTTTGCGCAACGGAATGACCCTGAGGAAGCTCTTTGCACAGTTGGAACCGCTCCGAGGGCAGGGCGTCAAGCTCCCCCTCATACTGATGGGCTACATGAATCCCATCTACCACATGGGCTACGAGGCTTTCTTCCGACGTTGCAAGGAAGTAGATGTCGATGGCGTCATCATTCCGGATCTGCCCTTTAAGGACTACATGGACGAGGTCAAACCCATAGCCGACAAGTATGATATCAGGGTTATCATGCTCATCACACCTGAGACAAGCGACGAGCGCATACGCTTCATCGACGAGAACACCGACGGCTTCATCTACATGGTCAGTTCCGCAGCAACCACCGGCGCACAGAAAGAGTTCGACCAGGCCAAGCAGGCTTACTTCGCACGTATCGACAAGATGCAGCTCAAGCACCCCCGGATGATTGGTTTCGGCATTAGTAATCGGCAGACTCTCCAGAGCGCTCAAGCCAACGCAGCAGGCGCTATCATCGGCAGCAAGTTTGTAACTTTGCTAGAGAAACATGGTGCTCCAGAGCCTGCCCTTGACGAACTCTTCAAGGCACTCTCGGAGGATTAGCCGACAAAGCACGTGAAGTAGGCAAACTTAGCGTGCCTTGTTGTCAATGCCCTAACACGATGCCGGCCACTCCGCAAAGCACGATGATGAGGATTGGCCCAAGATGATAGACTTTCTGGGCAATCAGAGCAAAGACAAAGAGGAAGATGCTGAGGCAGAAGCGCCAGGGGTTCTCGCTCATCGAACTGAAGTTCTCGCTGTTCATCAAGAGCAAAGCTGCTGCTGCAAGCAAGCCGACGACGGCTGGGCGCAAGGTGCTGAAGACGTTCTCGACAGAAGGATGGTTGCGGTACTTCATCAGGAACTTGCTGATGAGCAGCATCAGGATAAAGCTTGGCAACACGACCGCGAAGGTGGCCAGAAAGCTTCCGAAGACACCCCAGGCAGAGGAATAACCGGCATTGACAAGGGCTGTGTAGCCCACATACGTGGCAGAGTTGATGCCGATGGGCCCCGGAGTGCTCTGACTGATAGCGACTATGTCCGTGAACTGCCCCATCGTCATCCAATGATAATGCCCCACGACTTCGCCTTGTATCATGGATATCATGGCATATCCCCCGCCGAAACCGAAGAGGCCGATGAGGAAGAAGGTCCAGAAGAGCTGTAAAAGGAGCAGAACCATTTTAATTTACGATTTGACGATTTACTATTTACTATTTGTTTGCTATTTTGTAATTAATGCTCTCCCTCGTGGAGTTTTAGAGGGGGTCTTCTTCTTTGAGATATTTCCCATAGACATAGCCTGACACTCCTGCCGCAAGGACGATGAAGATGGGACTCACGCCGAGCATCCAAATCAGGAAGGCTGAGACGATGGGTATCCAGACGTTGTAACGGTTTATCTTTGCGCTCTTTGCCATGCGCAAGACGGGTATGGCGATGAGTGCCACGACTGCCGGACGGATGCCTCGGAAGAAGTGTTCGACATAGACATTCTCGCGGAACTGCTGGAAGACAAGTGCGATGGCCAGGATGCAAAGGAAGGAGGGTAGGCAGGTGCCCAGTGCGCTGAAGAATGCTCCCTTGTTGCCAAGTCGCTTGTTGCCGATGAAGATGCTGATGTTCACGGCAAAGACGCCAGGGCACGACTGCGCCACGGCAATCAAGTCAAGCAGTTCGTCACGCCCGACCCAATGTTTCTCATCGACCACTTTCTGCTCGATGAGCGGTATCATAGCGTAGCCGCCACCGATGGTGAAAAGGCCTATCTGGAAGAATGTCTTGAAGAGTTCCCACATTGCATGATTATTGTTTTATAAATAAACTGTGAATGATTTTGTCAGCCTCCTTGCGTGCCTTCTCTGTCGTAATCTTACCTTGTATGGCATCTTCCGCCACTTGCACGAGTCTTTTATGGTATCTGTTCTTAGGATTGAATGCCGGAATGTGCAGGTAGTCCGTTATGTGTGTCCCAATCTGCGTATTCTCAGCATAGCCCATGATAAAATCTTCCACTGCAGAAGCATTGAGGAATGCACACAGATAGAGGGCTTCTTCCCTCTTATCAATTGGGATGAAGTATATCTTATGGTCAGGCACGACGATACGACCTTCGGTTGACGAAAGAACACATGCTTTGAAGTGTCCCGATATCTCAGACCAACACACTTTGTATGGTGCAAAGGTATATTTTCCGACGTTCCAGCAGGAGTAGAAAGGTGCGCCTGTAAGATACCTTTTGAGACTGGAACGCTGTTCGAGTTCCTTGCGGAATGCAGAGAAAAAGTCCAAAGCTTGTGGGTATCTCTCCAACATCATATCGACGGAATATCCCTGCATCGAGTTTTGTGGGATAATACCATAAGTGTTTCCTCTGTTCCAGTGGAAAGGAGCTATCTCCCGTCCGCGGGCAATTGGGTATATCAAGTCCCTCTCAATGAGATGTGGAATGATGTTTAACTTCCTCCTTCCTAAGGTGGGGGCGTTCTCAAACAACAGAAACTGATCCTTCTCTGCCTTGACGTGACCATAGTATATGCCGTTCATGTCTGTGCATATACCCTTGCGTGCAGCATAGTACCTCTCATTTCCTCCTCGCGCCATATCCAAACAGTCGCTTAGCTCGTCAGCCTTAACTGTCAGCCAAGGGTCAGTCTTGCTTTGGATGGGATGTGCCACGAGATCTATCCTAGTTGTGCTTTCGAGTACATGGTGCAAACTGTCATACTCGGAAAAGCGAGCAACCTTTTTCCATTCAATCCACGGAAGGGGATAGGTGGTAGTCGTTCCTCCTCGGCTTAAGACTATCAATGATGCCTTATTCTCTGCGTCCTGAAATGGTTTAAGGTTCGTAAGGTCATGCACTTTAAGAACTTTGAAAAAATCACTTGTTGCCTCATCTATGGTAAACGCTCGGAACCCTTCTGATGACTCCGTCTTGAATACGCTTCTGGTTATGAGCATAGCCAGTCTTCCATTCTTTCTTAGCCACTTCTGTGCTGAGGAATATAACACCATTGTAGATACATCAGACTCTATACCACCATAGAACACATCTGACGAGAACAGACCGTAATCCTTGCAGAATCTCTTGATGGTTTCTCTATAGGCATCAGGGAGTGCCGACCATCTGAGCCAAGGTGGGTTGCCAATAAGAACGTCAAAGTCATGGAGCATGGCCGTCGTGAAGTGATTCTTAATAATACTGCACCATATACCATTCCAATCTTTTTCTTCGAGCAAACGTATCTGATGTAAAAGATTGCAAAGTGAAAGCTCTTCTTCCTCGCTTAGATTCCATTTCTTCAGTGCTTTCTCAGCTTCCCCTTCCGAAATAACAGCCTTTTCTCCCGTACTCAACTGTGCCAAATGCTCGATATGGTTCAACACATCGTGAAGTTTGTTCTTTTCAAACAGGACGCATGGAAGCTTTAGTTGTAGTTTGCCCTCTTGCGTTGTGATATGGTAATAGTAATAGTTCCCTTCACGCTGCGGAGAGAATATAGAGTCTGTAAGGTATATGGGAATCTCTATTTGACCTACTCCATCCATGAAAGGAGAGAGAGCTATTAGATAGTTTGTCCTGGCAGAGATAACTGCAAGTGGGTTGAGGTCAAAGCCATAGATGTGGGACAGGACATGTGCCACGATGTCTTTGTTCGATGCTTGCTGGCTGCATAGGTATGATGTAGTCTTGTTTATCAGGTGTACGAGGAAGGTGCCAGATCCGCATGTCGGGTCAAGGATTGTTTGATTAGGATACCAACCACTCTCCTTGATGGTCAGTTCTGCAAGCCAGTCGGGAGTATAGTATTCGCCAAGGCTGTGCCGCATAGACTTGGACATTAGGCCTTGATATAGTTCTTTAAGAAGATCGCGTATCACTTCGGGCTTTAGCGATACAGAGGACGGCTCATAATGGTTAAGAATACTGCACAACTGGCGGAAAGCTCCATCCAGAGATTCGTTCCAGTCTTTTGTGTACCAGCAAAAGAAATCCCCTTCAAGGAAATTGCTTATACCCAGATTTAAGAACTCCGTCCCTTTCTCCAGTTCATCGGCAAAGTGTCGGATGCTCTGCTGCTGCATCACTTCCGGGAAGGCAACATCCTCCCTGTTGTTTAGGGAGCGCATAATCATCAGGGCAATGAGCTTTATGTATATGGCATAAGTAGTATGCAGAACAAAAATGAACTTGCTGATGTCTTCTGTTTGTATGGCAATGCCATAGTTCGATGCTTCTCTTATGATAGAGTCCTTACCAGAGCCAAAGTCGCTCACCTGTCCAAACATTCGCGCCCATTCGTAGAAAAACATCTTTGTGCGTGTACTGGATGAATGGTTGAAAGACTTCCACAGTTCTCTCACAAGAAGATGTGTTGTGGGACTCTTCTCTCCGATGTCAATAATCAAGTTTTCACTGACAAGGGCTTTACGGTTAAATGAGTGTACAAGGCGAATAAAGTAATCTAGGATATCAGGTGACAGGTCAAACGGTCCCTGCTTCACTATGTCTCCTTCTGTATTTTTGCGGAAGAAGCCTATTTGGTATCCGTCAAGTAGGACACAGAATATCTGGCTTTCTTGTGTGTGGTATTTCTTTGCAAGTCCCTCAATATACTTCTCCTTCTCACCGACAAATATATTGAATTGGTGTTTTAGTAGCCCTGGCCTTTTGTATTCGATGCAAAGATTATTGTACAACGCATCAACTGCTCCAGTGACTATCTTCACTTCATAGCGGGCATTATATTGAATGCCTATGGACTTGAAGAAGTCTGTAAACACAGCTTCGCAACGGACACGCACATCTTCCTCTGTCTGGAAATGGCTTTGTTTATTGACGATTGCCTCGTATAGTTGTACAGATTCTTTGCACATTTTACATTACTAAATATAGTTGTTCCTTATTTGTGCGACGATATCCACTTCCTTGCATTGACGAAAGCCTCTATCCAAGGCGTTACTTGATCTTCCTGCTGGCGTTCAGCGGGATAGAATCCACATTGCCAGGGGAAGAAGGCACGCTCGAGGTGAGGCATCATGGCCAAGTGACGGCCGTCCGACGAGACGATGCCTGCAGCCGAGAAGTCGCTGCCGTTGGGGTTGGCTGGATAGCCGTCGTAGCTGTACTTCAGCACGATGTTGTAGTCTTCCTCCTTGCCTGGCAGACTGAACTTGCCTTCGCCGTGAGCCACCCAGATGCCGAGCTTCGACCCGCTCAGGCTTTCGAGGAGGACGCTCTTGTTGGGCTGAACAGTCAGGCCGACGAAGTTCGACTCGAACTTATGGCTGTCGTTGTGCAACATCCTTGCAGAATTCTTAATTCTTAATTCATAATTCATAATTGTTTCTGAGCTGCCTTCATTATGAATTGTGAATTGTGAATTATGAATTAACCCCAGTTCCACCATGAGCTGGCACCCGTTGCAGACGCCGAGGGAGAGTGTGTCGGGACGTGCGTAGAAGCGGTCGAGGGCCTCTTTCGCCTTGGGATTGTAGAGGAAAGCGCCTGCCCAGCCCTTTGCTGAGCCGAGGACGTCGCTGTTGGAGAAGCCGCCGCAGAAGACGATGAAGTTTACCTCGTCGAGCGTTTCCCTGCCCGTAATGAGGTCGGTCATCATCACGTCCTTCACGTCGAAGCCTGCCAGGTAGAGCATGTAGGCCATCTCTCGCTCGCCATTCGTGCCTTTCTCGCGAATGATGGCGGCTTTCGGAGATTGAAGATTGAAGATTGAAGATTGAAGACTCTTGTCAGCATCGTTTTCAATTTTCAATTTTCCATTTTCAACTTTCCAACGGTCTGGGTTCAGTCCATACTGGCTGAGTTTGCCGGTGAAGCCTTTGGGCATCTGCCACTTGAGCGGCTGCTTGCCCAGATTCTCATAGCGTTCCTTGGCCTTGCCGTTGAAGCTCTGCTTCAGGTCGAGCAGGTAAGACGTGCGGAACCACACATCGCGCAGGCTGTCGATGTCAAGCTGCCACTGTGCCTCGCCCTTTTGGACGAGGATATGCCGCTCGCTGCAAGGACGGCCGATGTTGACGTAACCGACGCCTGCTTCCTCCAGTAACTTCTTGACTTCCGTGCGGTTCTTGTCGGAGACCTGTATCACGATGCCCGGATTCTCAGCAAAGAGCACCTTCACAAGGTCGTCGCACTTTATCTTGTTCAAGTTGATTTCGAGTCCGCCCTTTGTGTTCGCGAAGCACATCTCCAAGAGGCACGTGACGAGACCGCCTGCCGAGATGTCGTGTCCGGCAAGGATGAGACCGCGTTTTATCAGGTCCTGAATGGCGTTGAAGCAGTCGCGGAAGTACTCCGGATCGCGTACCGTAGGCACATCGCTCCCGACTTTCCCCATGCTTTGGGCAAAGGCGGAGCCGCCGAGACGCAGCTCGTCGAACGAGAAGTCTATATGATATAATGTAGAGGGGCAGTTCTGAATGACCGGCGAAACAACCTTCTTGATGTCGCTCACCTGGCCGCCGCTGGAGACGATGACCGTACCGGGAGCAATCACCTTAGTGCCGTCGGGGTATTTCTGCGTCATGCTCAACGAATCCTTGCCCGTCGGGACGTTGATTTGCAAAGCGCAACAGAAGTTGCTCAGCGCTTCGACGGCCTGATACAGACGTGCATCCTCACCTTCCTGAGCACGGCACGGCCACATCCAGTTCGCGCTGAGGCTGACGCTGTCGAGTCCTTCTTCAAGCGGTGCCCAAAGGATGTTCGTCAGAGACTCAGCGACGGAGAGGACGCTACCGGCAGCGGGGTCGGCAAGAGCGGCTTGGGGCGCATGGCCGAGAGCCGTGGCGATGCCTTTCACGCCACGATAGTCGAGGGCAACCACACCACAGTCGCTCAACGGCAACTGCAGTTCGCCCTGACATTGCTGACGAGCCACCTTGCCCGTCACGGAGCGGTCCACCTTGTTCGTCAGCCAGTCCTTGCAGGCAACGGCCTCAAGGCTGAGGACCCTTTCTAGATACTCTAGTAAGACTAGTGGAACTAGTTGAACTAGGTCTTGGCAGTATTCGACGGGGGCGTACTTGTGCTCCACGGTCTTGTCGCGCATGATGGTCTTGGGTGAGTGGCCAAACATCTGAGCCACATCGAGGTCGAAGGGACGCTTGCCATCCCCTTGCTGGAAGGCGAAGTGGGCATCGCCGGTGGTCTCGCCGACGACATAAAGCGGGGCGCGCTCCCTTTCGGCAATCTGGCGGACGTGCTCGATGTGCTTCTCGTCGATGAGGAGGCCCATGCGTTCCTGGCTTTCGTTGGCGATGATTTCCTTGGCCGAAAGCGTCGGGTCGCCGATGGGAAGCTTCGTCATGTCGATGAGGCCGCCGCAGTCTTCTACAAGCTCGGAGAGGCAGTTGACGTGGCCCGCGCTGCCATGGTCATGGATGCTGACGACGGGATTCACTTCCTCTTCGCACAAAGCCCTTACCAGATTGTTGGCACGCTTCTGCATCTCGGGGTTCGCGCGCTGTACAGCGTTCAGCTCGATGCCACTCGAGTAGCGGCCTGTATCCACGCTGGAGACGCTGCCGCCACCCAGACCGATGCGGTAGTTATCACCGCCCACGACCACAATCTTGTTGCCTTTCTGCGGTTCTTTCTTCAGGCAATCGCGCTTCGTGCCATAGCCTACGCCACCAGCCAGCATGATGACCTTGTCGTAGGCATACATAGGTGAATGGTCAATGGACTTCTCCTGATGCTCGAAAGTGAGGACAGAACCGCAGATGAGTGGCTGTCCGAACTTGTTTCCGAAGTCCGATGCACCATTCGAAGCCTTGATGAGGATCTGCTCAGGCGTCTGGTAGAGCCACTTGCGGGGAGGAAGTGAAGAGTGAAAAGTGAAGAGTGAAGAATCAGAGTTACCTTCGTTCTCCTGTGTGTTACTATTATTCTTCACTCTACACTCTTCACTCTTCACTCTTTCAGGATACGCCGTCATATACACCGCAGTACCTGCGATGGGCCACGATCCGGTGCCGCCGCCCATGCGGTCGCGTATCTCGCCACCTGTGCCGGTGGAGGCTCCGTTGAAGGGTTCGACGGTCGTCGGGAAGTTGTGTGTCTCGGCTTTGATGCTGATGACGCTCTCGATGTCGCGCACCTGGAACCAGTCGCTCGTGCTGTGGTCCTTCGGAGCAAACTGCTCGACGACCGGGCCTTCAGCAAACGCTACATTATCCTTATAGGCGGAGATGATGTGATGGGGATTCTCCTGAGTCGTTTTCTTTATCATTTGGAAGAGAGACGACTCTTTCTCCTCGCCGTCGATGATAAAGGTTCCGCCGAATATCTTGTGCCGACAATGTTCGCTATTGATTTGGGCAAAGCCGAAGACCTCGCTGTCGGTGAGCTTCCGACCGAGCTGCCCTTCCACTTTGTGCAGGTATTCTATCTCCTCTGGGGACAAAGCAAGACCTTCCTGCTCGTTGTATTCCTCCAGGTTCTCGATGCTGATGATGGGGTCGGGCTGCTTGTTGATGGTGAAGATGCCCTGGTCGAGGCCCTGATAGAGGCGCTGGAGCATGGGGTCAAAAGAAGGGAGTGAAGAGTGAAGAGTGAAGAGTGAAGAATCAGAGTTACTTTCATTCTTCACTCCAGACGGGAAGTATTCTTCTATCCTCGATATGCCTTCGATAGCCATATTCTGCGTGATTTCCACCGCGTTGGTGCTCCAAGGGGTAATCATCTCGCGGCGAGGACCGATGAACTGGCCCGTCAGGTTCTTCTCCTCTTCGAGGGTTGCTCCGCCGTAGAGCCAGCAGAGTTTCTCGACCTCTGCTGCCGTAAGCGGATGATTGCTCTCTGTTGCGATAATACTCTGCTGGGGTGTCTTGAAAAAAGTAATCATTATAAGGACTTTTTAATTTGCGTGCAAAGGTACGAAAAATAGTTCATAATTCATAGTTCAGCCTTCAGAATTTATTTCTAAAGTACAGCAAAACGACAATCGATGAACTGTCAATTTGACAACACAACAAACCTTGTTGCTTACTATTTGCTATTATTGCACACATCAAAAAGTGGCTAAAAAGCGGCCAAAACACATCGTTTTGGCGAATGCTCCTCGTAGTGTTCGCCATAACTCCACGTAGTTTTGGTCATAACTCCACGTTCCGTTTGAAATTTCACCACGTTCTTTCGGGTGAAACTTCGCGCCAAAAAGTGTGCAAAAACGCGTAAAAATTGCCGATTTTGCCAACTGCGGTTGCCAATCACGCATATTGAGTCAAAAGACACGATTTGTAACTCATTGAGTTACAGTACATATTCGATTTAAGCGCATCTTTTTGAAAAATCGACTCAAACCTTGTCTGAGACCATTTGAAGCGATTCTCGCGTGTTTGTAGAAAATGGGGCTGTAAGCATTTCTGTGAATTCGCTTACACTTTGTCAATCTAAGGTTTCGGGCAGATATGCCGGTCAATCTGTGCGGCAAGCTCGCCGGCAAGGCCGCAGTCGTAGCCTACACGCAGATGGATGGTGGGCCGCTGAGGGTCTTTCGTCGCAATAACTACGGCATATTCGTCAACCGTATAGGGCGTCGCCATGTTCTTCGACATCACGCCCTCCAAGTCGCTCAGCCTCATCTCCTCGCCACAGACAATCACCTTGTCCAGAGCCTTGTAGAAGAGCATCAGGGCTTGCAACTCGTTGGCCCTCGTCGCGTTGAGCACCACGACATCATCCGGTTGTCCGTACTTCGCTTCGACCTCCTCGATATTGGCGTAGGTGACGCGCTTCGGAGCAGCCTTTTCCAACCGATTGATGAAGAAATAACCGATGGGAATGGCAAGCAAAAGCAGCAACAGATAAGGCCCCGCATAGATGGCCAGCAGGATGATTGCAACGGCAGGAAGAATGACAGCTCGCTTCATGGTGCTTCAGAGAATTAAAAATTAAGAATTAAAAAAGAAGAACTCAAGTTTCGGAAGTTCCACTTCCTCCGTAGATAGAAGAAGACAGAAGAAGATAAAAGGAGATAAATGACGTTAGCTTTGCCATCTTCTCCCTCAGCCGGGCAGTTTTTGGTATCGTCCTCTATCTTCCGCCGCTGAAAGCGGCTATCTTCTTTTATCTTCATATATCTACTTGACATCCGAAACTTAAAGAAGAATTAAAACATACCACAAAGGTACGAAATAAATCTTGATTCTTCTTTCTTCATCCTTAATTTTTTATTGTTGTCAGTGGAAAAACAAGAGCACCTCTACTTATGCGCCTATAATTCG
>Ga0310691_10004888_pt1 | contig 14893 bp, 12 predicted proteins | sample 176DNAGHGlowgp2_FD_203887 | JGI IMG/M metagenome (GOLD analysis project Ga0310691, IMG submission 203887) | Sheep rumen microbial communities from Palmerston North, Manawatu-Wanganui, New Zealand - 1766 DNA GHGlow gp2 (v2) (version 2) | ecosystem: Host-associated > Mammals > Digestive system >... | reverse complement strand
TTCACAAAGCAAGACCATAGAGATATTGTTACTTCTGGTGCACATCCCTTAGATAATTCTCTGAAGACGGTTAATCAAGAATTAAAGCCACCTGTTAAGGAATCGAGAGAAGAGGAATCGAGGGAAGAGTTAGAAAGTTTGCGGAATGACATAGAAGCATACCACAATCAAGGAAAGGGCTTTACTTCATCGGAAGCTGCTGTATTCCTCACGGCCTTATGTCACCAGCATAAGCAGATACCGCAGAATGGTCGTCAGAACTTAGCGCCATTGATGACTAAGATATGGGGCTTTACTGATGCTACTCCGCAGTAAAATTACTCAAGAAAGGGCAGATAAAGTAGCTAAACACATTAAGAGCTGGGCACCTGCTATTGCTGCTATCATAACAAAACTTCCTCCGCTATTAGAGCAAGAGAATACCGAGCGTCTAAGGGCACAAAATCCCAAAAAGAAAAGTTGTTAAAAAAGGTAAAAATACCATCCATTGTCAGGCTGATAATGGAACTTTGGCTTTCTGGGGTCAACGTTGATATTGGAAAGCTACATTGATTGATATTCTTATAGTACGTACCTTTGCACCGTCATCTGGAAACTCCGATGGCGGTGCTTTTCTTTTCTATGTGCACTAAAAGGACAGAGGGCATCGAGACGCGTCTCATTTTTTCATTCATCGAACTAAAACCCCGCCTAAGGAGCGGAACAAGAAAAAGATGAAACGAAAAAATAATACCGCTGCCACGTGCAGCACCCCTCAACTCTCAGCCTTCCTGAAAGGCTTTGGTAAATCCCACTCGCGCGAACATAATAATTCTGATGTTCGCCGCAGCCTCTCTCGCCGAGCCAGGGCATTCTTGATGCTCTTGGAGGGACAGCTGCCAGAGGATGTCATGAAAAATGTGGCATTGGAGCTGGCTACAGAGGCTCGACGCGACCAGAATGTGCTGGCGCAACAGTTGTTTAACATTCTCATCGACTCCAACCAATTTAGTGAGCCCGAAGACGAGCGGCTAAGGCGTAAGCTGGATGATTTGGCAAGCACGGTTTGTTGCGAGGCTGACCTGAGAGAACCCATGGACTTGGACGCCGACTGGGACAGCGACTGGATGTAACCCTACTATTGGAGCCTGCCCAAAGGGCCCAGGACAGGCTCCGTTTCTTTTTTCACTCTTTAATAAGTTATAGATTATGGATACTACAGATAAGAAAAAGAAGAAAGTCAAGGTTCGAGGAACCGGCACTTTCGACCCCACAGACAACAGCTTCAAGTTTGATCCCTTCAACGACGCTCCCTCGACGCAGGCGAATGTGAAGACATGCGCCGGCGGCGGCAAGTGTTGGACTACGACGGGCGCTGACCCCTCGAAGATGCTCACGCTGAAATGCAAGGTGTCCTCGCCCGACCCCTACGCTGAGCTCTCCCGACAGTTTGCGGCACTCACCAAGGACATGAAGCCCAAGAAACCAGTGGAGCAACCAACAGAGCAACGCGTGGTCTCGGAAGGTGGATTGCAATGCTGGCTCAACACGGATAAGAGCGAACTTGCCTTCTCCGGCACCATCGACCTGACGAAGCACACCCGCGACTGGCAAGCCGAGGTGCTGAGGCAGGTACAGCTCATGGTGCGTCGTCTGCCCGCAAACGAAAGATTCAACACAGTTATCAAAACAATTAAAAAAGAACAGAATCATGTTTAAGATTACTTTTCAAGTTAGTACCTGGCTCGAGATGCAGCATCTCGGCAGGGAACAGTGGCAGCAATGCCTCAACGTGGCCAAAGACATTGTGGCTGAAGTGCGCCGTCTACTGAAGCTCTATCGCGAGACGGGCGACAAGGCATACAAGACGCAAGCCGATGCCAAGAAGCGCACCTTGCCGGGTGCTTGCTTCCAAGCCTCGAGTTTCGAGGTGAGCGTGGGCACGAAGAAATATAACAAAGGTAAGCGCGGACGCTGGCGCGAGCAGAGGCACGCCTACCTGTCGGGGCTGGTGGTCATCGACGTGGACCACGTGGCAAACCCGCGTGAGATGTTCGAGCAGATGAAGACGCGCTTCGACCTCAAAGCGCTGGGCATCCTGCTGGTCTATATCTCGGCATCGGGCGAGGGCATGAAGATTGTCTTCAAGGCCCGTGCGGAGTGGGGCAACCTCATCTGCAACCAGTACGAGATGGCCAGCCTGCTGGGCGTGCTCGACTACGTGGATGATGCTTGCAAGGACAGCTCGCGACTCTCGTTCCTGACAGGGCCCGACGATGTTCTCTACATTGAGCCCGACAGCTTGTTCTGTGAAGACGAGACGTTGTTTTCCGAGGCGGAGGAAGTGAGACGCACGGACTACGACCTCCAATACGGCGAGCGTTACCGCACGGCACCCAAGGGCGACTCGTCGCCCACGGTGCAGCGATGGATTGACTTTGAGGCACAGCGCAGCCAGGACAAGCGCAAGAAGAGTGCTAAGAAGGAGGCTGTAGAGGCTTCCGCGCCAGCAGACGCCACCACAGAGACGGCAGCCGCCATGCCAGAGTCTGTAGCGCTCACCGGGCGTCAGCAGGCGATTGTCAAGGCACTGAACGACTACTACGGCAGCAGTCTGGGCGAGGGGCAGAAGCACCCCACCTTCTGCCAGCAGACGTCGCACTGGCTGTGTTGGCTCGCGGACAACAATCCTCAGGTTGCCATTGCTATGGCCCAGGAACTTGACTATGTCAAGGATTGGCAACCTCAGCCGGGCGAAGTGGAAGACCTGATTCAGTCTGCCGCCACCAAGAAGCTGCTGAAGCGCACGCCGAAAGAGCTACAGACGGTGCTCGAGAACGCTGGTATTGACCTGACGATGCAGAAGCCCGTACCTAAGAACACCGACCCGATGGCGGCGCTGCCCTTCGAGCGCTGGTGTGATGAGATAGAGGCGTTGTTCGGTGTCTTTCCCTGCCTGCGCGAGGTGTGCGAACCGCATCCGCGCCGCCTGTGGCCCTTCCTTCTCTTTGCATCGGCAGCGATGCTGGGCACGTGCATGACGCTGACCTACTACCGCTTCTATGCAGACCGGACGAAGAAGTTCAGGCTCAACTACATCATCCTTGGCGTTGGCGACCCTGCCAGCGGAAAGGGTACGCTGAGCCGTCTGCAAGACCTACTGCTGGCACCCATCATAGATGCCGACCAGCTGGCCGACGAAGCCACCAACAGCTGGAAGGAGATGAAAGGCAACGCCGGCGACAAGGAGACCCGCGCACGCGACAAGATCTTCAACCGCATGTTCGGTCCGCGAACGTCCAACGGCGAGTTCATCCGCAGCATGATCAACCATGTAACCGAGGTGGAAGGCGAGCTCATGCACAACCACCTCATCACCGTGGATTCAGAGAAGGACAACAGCATCAACATGTCGAAGTCCGGCGGATGGCAGAACCGCGATATCATGGTGCTGAAATCCTTCCACAACGAATGGGACTCGCAACACTATACGAATAATCAGTCGGTTAGCGGACGTTTCAGGGTGTTTTGGAACCAGATTGAGACTTGTACGCCGCCCACATTAAAAAGGCTAGTGAATGACCGGAATTTCAACTCAGGTCTTGATACACGCATGGCTACCATACCGATGGGTAAGCCCGACTTCGTAATGATGCCGCTGATGAACGAGAGTAGCGATTTCGAGGAAGCCAACGAGACGCTGCGGCAGTGGGCTTACAAGTTGGATCAGCGTCGAGGTGAGCTCCCGCTGTGGCCTCTGGTGGAGCACGTGCACAAATGGTGCGATGAGCACTGTGCCATCGCTGATTTCAATGACCACGATCAGGCGGATTGGTTGCTCGTCAAGCGCGTCCCGTACTACGGAATCAATATCAGCGCCCCGTACGTCGATATGCGACATTGGGCTGAGCGTGAGGAGATTGGCACCTACGAGATTGATGACACCGACCGCAGATTGTGTGACTTGGTGTTGGACATCCAGTACCGCACGCAGCTGTATTGGTTCTACGACCTACACCGCGAGTACTACGACAATCAGTTGCGTGAAGCCGCCCAGCAGCGACGCCGAACGAATAAGTTCATAGAGTGTTTCCGCCTGTTGCCCGAAGAATTCACGACCGAGAAGTTTGCTGGGGTCTTCGGCTATGCCAATAACCGCTCGGGGCAGAAGACGCTGGAGCGCCTCATCGCAGACAAGGCCATCGAACGCACCATGCGCGGCAACTACAAGAAGCTCACCTCCGAGCTGTAGGCAGAAACGCAGAAAGTAAGAAAGCCGACATTAACCCTTTTCCGGGTAACTCCCCTCAGCACACGAGCCTCCTTCCTCTTCTGCTCGTGTGCTGGTTTTATTTCTTTATGCCTTGTATGGACACGTTCGTGGTATGGCTGATGGTGCAGATGGCTTCGGCGAGGCGGTTGAGGTAATGGAAGCGGTCATAGTCGCTAGCGAAGGTGGGTATGTCCTCAGGCCAGGGGGCGAGGATGAGCAGGGCACCCGCGGCGCAGGCGTCGAAGCGGCTACGCTCGGGCTTCCAGTAGCGGCCTATGGGCTCGGATTGCACATGTATCAGGCGAAAGCCCTGTTCCAAGGCCATCTTCTTGATGCGTTTTTCACATTCTGAGATGCCGGGCGTCACGAGCACGTCGCCGCTCATGGCAGCGGAGAGGAGGCGTTGGCGTTCGGTGGCCCAAAAGGAGGTCTGCTCGGTGGGGAGGCCGTTGGTGCGGCGATGGAAGAACACCTGGTGCTTCTCGGGCTGGCGCAACAGCAGCATGTTGCCGAAGGCGCTGTAGCGGATGCCGTCGATGGTGAGGCAGAGGGTGCGGCGAAAGAGGTCGGGGTATTCACGGCGCATCATGAGGCGGCGGGGGTTGTCGCGCAGGTAGTGTTTCCAGTTCTCCAGCTGGCCGTAGCGCATGAGGATATGGTCGTTGTAGTTGGGGGCGAATAGGGAGGGGCGAGGGACTGAGGCTGATGCCTCAGACACGGTGGCAGGCACGGTGGCAGAGAGAGGGGCAGAGGGGGAGGCGGACAGGGTGGAAGAGTGGGAAACAGAGGGGGAGGCGGACAGGGTGGAAGAGGGGGAAACAGAGGGGGAGGTGGATGGGAAAGCAGCCACTGTGGCCGGGGCGTGAGCTTCGGTAAGGGCGGTTAGGCGCCACCAGGCGCGGCTAACGCCGCCCTTGAAGGCACCGATGATGATGCCAAGGTGCTTGCCCGCAGGCAAGGGGGCGTTGATGCGGACGATCATGTGAAGGTGGTCTGGCATGAGGCACACCTGCCAGATGTCAACCATGGGGTAGTACTGGTGTATCTTCGGGAGCTCTTCGCTCAGCACAGCCTGCCCAAGGGGCGACGGGCGGAGGTGGGGCGCTTCGCCACCGGCCTTGGTAGTGCCCACAATCTCGCCAAAGACGGGGCGACGGTCGGCAACGGCCATTGTCACCTCGTAGGTGCCTGGGATGGCGTAGTCGTGGCCATACATGCGGCGTGTCTGGCAGCTATCTTCCATCAGTGGTTACAGCTGTGAGAGGTAGGGGTTGTGGCGGCGTTCGGCGTCGATGGTGGTCTTGGGGCCATGGCCGGGATAGCCGGTGGTGTCGGGGGGGAGGGTTTTGAGGAGGTGCTTGAGGGCGTTGATGAGGGTCCAGTGGTTACCGCCGGGAAAGTCTGTGCGGCCTATGCTGAGCTGGAAGAGGCTGTCGCCGGAGAAAAGGGCGTGCTCTTCCTCGCAGTAGAAGCAGACGCCGCCGGGGGTGTGGCCGGGGCAGGGGATGACGGTGAGCTGGTGGTTGCCGAAGCGGATGACGGTGTCGGCGGTGATGGCCTCGCCGGCAGGGCCTGTGGGGCATTGTAGGGCGTGGCCGAGGATGAGACGCATCTGTTCTTCGGCGTGGAGGAAGGCGTCGAGGTCGTCGGGGTGGCAGCGGGCTGCGAGATGGTAGCGGGCGTAGATGTCAGCAGCGCCCCAGAGGTGGTCGAAATGGGTGTGGGTGAGGAGATGGGCCACGGGGCGCAGGTCGTTGGCTTCTATGTAGTCGGCGATGGCTTGGCGCTCGTCGTCGTAGTAGGCGCCGTCGTCGATGATGACGGCTTCGCGTGTCTCATCGCTCACGACGTAGCAGTTTTCGCCAAGGGGATTGACGGTGAAAGACTTGCAAGTTAGCATAGATAAATTAAATGGACAATGGACAGTTGACAATTATTAATCTGGTCGTCACTTCGTTGACTTCGTCGACCTCGAACGCGACTCGGCCATTGATGCAATTTTGAGCGTAGCGACCCTTGAACACTTGAACTTTTGGAGCAGCGAACGCCATAAGAGCTTGCTCTTGAATGGCTGAGTCGCGACAAAAGTCAGCGAAGCTAACTTTTGAACTTCTATAGAGGGACGTAAACCACCTTTTTGGTTTCGAAATAGGGTTCGGTGAAGTAGTCGGAGAGGGGAGTGATGAGTTTCTCGCGGCGGACGGCGGCGGCCTCGTGCTCCAGCTCGCCGCCTTTGAGGGCGATGAGGCCGTTGGGGAGGGCGTTGTGTGAGGGCTGCGCGATATGGCGCTGTGCTATCTTCACGAGGTCGGCCAGGGGCATCACCGCGCGACTGACGACGAAGTCGAAGCGGGCCTTCACTTCCTCGGCACGGGCGTGCTGGGTGGTGACATTGGTGAGGCCGAGGGCGGCGATGACCTCGTTGCAGACGCGTATCTTCTTGCCGATGCTATCGACCAGGTGGAACTGCGCCTCGGGGAACATGATGGCCAGAGGTATGCCGGGGAAGCCGCCGCCAGTGCCGAGGTCCATGATGCGGGTGCCGGGGCGGAAGCGGATGATCTCGGCGATGCCCAGCGAGTGCAGGACATGGTGCTCATAGAGGTTGTCGATGTCCTTGCGCGAGATGACATTGATCTTGGCGTTCCAGTCGTGGTAGAGGGCGTCGATGGCTGCAAAGCGCTCGCGCTGCTCAGGTGTGAGGGTGGGGAAGTAGGTATCTATAATCATGATTGGACAATTGGACAATTTACAATTGGACGATTATATGGACAATTTACACTTTTACAATTTGGGGCGACGGAAGAGGATGGCTGCTATGGCGAAGAGGCCCATGCAGAAGGGGTAATATAAATAAGGTATGATCTCTACGGGGCTGAGGGCTGCCAGCGAGGCGGCCATGAGGAGCTGCGCGCCGTAGGGGATGATGGCCTGTGCCAGGCAGGAGAAGGTGTCGAGGATGCTGGCGCTCTTGCGGGGATCGACGCCGAAGCGCTCGGCAATCTCGCGGGCGATGGGGCCTATGGTGAGGATGGCCACGGTGTTGTTGGCCGTGCAGAAGTTGGTGAGCATCACGAGGCCTCCGATGGTGAGCTCGGCGCCGCGCGGGCCACGCACATGGCGCGTGAGCTGTCGGATGATGAGGTCTATGCCGCCGCCCTCGCGGATGAGTGCCATGACACCACCCGCCAGCATGGTGACGATAATCAGCTCGCCCATGCCCAGAATGCCATTGCCGATGGCGCCGAACCACCCGAAGAGGTCGTAGTCGCCATAGCCGATGCCGATGGCGCCGCTGAGCAGGATGCCGATGACCAGCACCAGCAGCACGTCGAGGCCTGCGATAGCGGTGATGAGCACCACCACATAGGGCAGCACCTTCAGCATATCCACGCTGGAGGACGGCTGCGGCGCATGGATGTGGGCACCGAGGATAAGGTAGAGGGCGAGGACGATCAAGGCGGCAGGCATGACAATCTTGGAGTTCACGCGGAACTTATCGCTCATGCGGCAGCCCTGTGTGCGGGTGGCCATGATGGTGGTGTCGGAGATGAAGCTAAGGTTGTCGCCGAAGAATGCACCGCCAACTACGACACCCACGACGAAGGCCGTGGCGGTCTGCGTGGCCTCGGCAACGCCTGCTGCGATGGGTACCAGGGCAACGACCGTTCCGACGCTTGTGCCGATGCTCATGGAGATAAAACAAGCAGACAGGAAGAGTCCAGCTAACAGCATGTTACCTGGTAGTAGTTGAAGTGACAGTTGAACTGTGGCGTCGATGGAACCCATCGCCTTGGCAGAGGCTGCGAAGGCGCCGGCGAGGATGAAAATCCAAATCATCAAGAGGATGTCCGGCTGGCCTGCGCCACGCGAGAACAGGTTGATGCGTTCGCGCAGCGAGAGACCCCGTGTGACGGCGATGGCATAGATGCTCGTCAGCAGGAAGGCCACGCTGATGGGCACGGCATAGAAGTCATGCGCGATAATGCCGGCCACGACATAGATGACCAGGAACACCGCAATGGGACTTAAGGCCAGGAAACCCTTATTGATTGGACAATTTGACAACCTTGTTGATTTGACAATTTGACAATTTACAATTTGACGATTTGGCCTGTGAAGGGCCTCTGAGGGCACAAAGGTAGGGGTTTTTGTTGAAAAACATATGTTTTTCGGCGATTCTTTTTGATATTCGGGTCAAATTGTGTACTTTTGCCCGCTAGAAACGAATTCGTTTAAGGTTTAACGTTTAACGTTTAAAGAAATTCAAGAGTTCTGATAAAGAAAATTGTCAAATTGTAAATCGTCAAATTGTAAAATTATACTATGTCAAAGATTGTAACTCTTGGCGAGCTGATGCTTCGCCTTTCTCCCAACGGCAACGACCGTTTCATCCAGAGTGAATCCTTCCGTATCATCCCCGGCGGCGGCGAGGCCAATGTGGCTATCTCGCTGGCTAACTACGGCCACGAGGCATACTTCGTGTCCAAACTGCCCAAGCACGAGATTGGTCAGATTGCCGTGAATGCCATGCGTCGCTATGGCGTGGACACCCGCTTCATCGCCCGTGGCGGCGACCGCGTGGGTCTGTACTATGCTGAGACGGGTGCTTCGATGCGCCCCTCGAAGGTCATCTACGACCGTGCGCACAGCGCCATCGCAGAGGCCGTGCCCGCTGACTTCGACTTCGACAAGATCATGGAGGGTGCCGACTGGTTCCACTGGAGCGGCATCACGCCCGCCATCAGCGACAAAGCCGCCGAGCTGACGCGCCTGGCCTGCGAGGCTGCAAAGCGTCACGGTGTGACCGTCAGCGTGGACCTCAACTTCCGCAAGAAGCTGTGGACGAGCGAGAAGGCCATCAGCATCATGCGCCCGCTGATGAAGTATGTGGATGTCTGCATCGGCAACGAAGAGGACGCCGAGCTGTGTCTGGGCTTCAAGCCCGATGCTGATGTCGAGGGCGGCAAGACCGACGCTGCCGGCTACGAAGGCATCTTCCGTCAGATGCGCGAGGAGTTCGGCTTCAAGTATGTCGTTTCCACGCTCCGCGAGAGCTTCAGCGCCACGCACAACGGCTGGAAGGCCCTCATCTTCGACGGCAAGGAGTTCTACCAGAGCAAGCGCTACGATATCGACCCGATTATCGACCGCGTAGGTGGCGGCGACAGCTTCTCCGGCGGCTTGATCCACGGTTTGCTGACCAAGGCTACACAGGGCGAGGCCCTGGAGTTCGCCGTGGCTGCCAGCGCCCTGAAGCACACCATCAATGGCGACTTCAACCTCGTCAGCGTAGAGGAAGTGGAAGCCCTCGCCGGCGGCAATGCGAACGGCCGCGTACAACGATAACCTAATTGGACAATTGGACAATTTACAATTTTACAATTACAAATGCAATGACAGAGGAAGAGTTGAAGAAACGGTTCAAATCGTTCGCGGTGCGAATTGTCAAAATGGTTGACAGTATGCCCAATACCATTTCTGGAAGAGCTATTGCCAGTCAGATTGTCCGATCCGGGACTTCTCCTTCTGCAAATTATCGTGCCGCTTGCATTTCAAAATCAGAAAAAGACTTCATCAACAAATTGAAAATGGTTGAAGAAGAACTAGATGAAACCGTACATTGGCTTGAAATCATCATGGAAACAAACATGATGTCTTCTAATCGATTACAGCCTCTTTATAATGAAGGAAAAGAATTGTTAAGTATTATTGTAAAGTCTATTGTCACAACACGAAATCATTTAAATAGCTAAAGTATCTAATTGTCAAATTGTAAATTGTCAAATTGTCTAATATAAAAACGATGGCAAGATTCGATAAGATGGCCGTGTTGGCCAAGATCAAGGAGGCGCCGATGGTGCCTGTGTTCTACCACAAGGATGCTGAGGTGGCCAAGAAGGTCATCAAGGCTTGTTATGAGGGCGGCGTGCGCGCCTTCGAGTTCACTAACCGTGGCGATTTCGCACAGGAGGTCTTTGCCGAGTGCGTGAAGTTTGCTGCCAAGGAGTGCCCCGAGCTGGCGCTGGGCATCGGTAGTGTCGTGGATGCTCCCACGGCCGCCATGTACCTGCAGCTGGGTGCCTGCTTCGTCGTAGGCCCGCTGTTCAACCCCGAGATTGCTCCCGTCTGCAACCGTCGTCTGGTGCCTTACTGCCCGGGCTGCGGCAGCGTCAGCGAGATCGGCAAGGCGCAGGAGCTGGGTTGCGACCTGACGAAGCTGTTCCCCGGCGACGTCTATGGTCCCAACATGGTCAAGGGTCTGATGGCTCCGATGCCCTGGTCGAAGATCATGGTCACGGGCGGCGTAGCTCCCGAGGCCGAGAACCTGAAGGCATGGTTCAAGGCAGGTGTCTTCTGCGTGGGTATGGGCTCGAAGCTCTTCCCCAAGGACAAGGTGGCTGCCGAGGACTGGCAGTATGTCACCGACAAATGCCGCGAGTGTTTGGAGATTATAAAGGGGTTATAACTCCTTAACTCCAAAGAAGTAGAACAAATGAAAAACTTAAATAAAATATTATTTGTGGCAGGAATCCTGGGCGTCGGACTGATGCTCACGGGTTGCGACGGATGCAAGGGCAACGGCGGCAACGGCCTCGCCTATGAATGGTGCACCGTAGATTTCGAAGACAGCATCAAGGCAGGCGAATCAACGGCCTATCAGGAGATGCACATCGACTTCCCCGCCAATCAAGATCCCGACAAAGCCGATAAGGGTACCATCGCCGCCTTGGCATGGATTCGCGAGCAGGTGATGGCCCGCAGCTTCCCCAGCTTTGAGGGTGAGAAGCTGGACACAGCCGTGGAGTTCGGCATCGATCAGGTAGAGCGCTTCGCAGAGCCTTTCGTGAAGTCCTGCGGCAAGCAAGGTCTTGACCGTATGTGTAAAACCATGACGGAGGATGTGGACTTTAGCTTCGCCGTTGACTTCATGAACATGCTCCAGATAGAGCTGTTGGAAAACACGCAGGACTACCTGACGATGGCCATCGAGTATGACATCTATACGGGTGGCGCCCATGGCAGTCAGTACCTCAGCGGCATCACCTTCGGCAAGGAGAATGGCGCTCGACTGGGCTGGAACCTGGTGAACCTGGACAAGAAAGCCGAGCTGGTGGAACTCATGAAGAACGGCCTGAAGGAATACCTCAGCACGCCCGACAACCCCATCGAGACCGACGAGCAGTTGATGGAAAACCTGCTGCTGTTCGACGATCCCGACACGCCCGAGGATGAGCTGGCAGCTGGCGTACCCCTGCCGTCCAATGAGCCTTATCTGACACGCGACGGCCTGAACTTCGTCTATCAGGAGTATGAGGTGACCGCCTACTGCTACGGCCGTCCTGATGTCACCATTCCCTTGAAGACGCTTCAGGAGAAGGGCCTGCTGACGGAACTGGGCAAGAAGATGATTAAAGATTAAAGATTAGGGATTTAGGATTGTTCTTTAGGCGACAAATCATAGTAAGTTTTTGTGTTGTGCTGACGTGCGTAAGCGCGTTGGCACAAACGGATTTATATATTGATGGTCAACTGATGGCGCGTGGCGTCAGCCGTACAGGCACGGTGCCTGAGGCGCTCTTGCAGTTGTTGCAGGGGCGCACACTCACACAGCGTACTGCCGTGCGCCGTTCACCACAAGCGCCGACGACGAGCGCGACGATAGGTCCGCTGCTGGCTTCCATCCGCGACCAGGAAGAGCCCTACAATCTCTTGTGTCCTATGTGGCTGAACCAGGACGGCACTCCCTCCGGCCAGCGCTGTCTGTCGGGCTGCGTGGCCACTGCCATCGAGCAGGTGATGGCCTACTACCGCTATCCCGAGGCGCTCATCGACACACTACATGGCTGGACGGCAGAGCGCTATGCGGTGGAAGATATGCTGCCCGGCACGCGCTTCGACTGGGACAACTACCTCCTGGACTATCGCAACGGCTGGACAGAGGTGCAGGGCCTCGCGATTGCCTTACCCTCGCTGGCGGCAGGCTTGGCGGTCCATATGAACTACGGGCCCCATTCGTCGGGCGCCAGCGTCAGCAGAGGCGTGGAGCCCCTTCAGCGCGCCTTGGGCTACGGGATGGTTCGCTACTTCGAGCGCATGCTTTATACCCCCGACCGTTGGCACGCCATGCTACGTCATGAGCTGGAAGAGGGACGTCCTATCGTATATGCCGGCCACGTGATGGCGATGAGCGGCCACGCCTTTAATATCGACGGCGTCGATGGCCACGGCTTCTATCATGTGAACTGGGGCTACAACGGGAACTACGACGGGTGGTACGACCTCGACATCCTGAGCCCTTGGGAACCTGTATATTCGGGCAGCGACGGCCTCATGAATGGTTTCTTTTCCAACCAAAGCGCCATGTTCATGCACCCCTCGGCAGAGGCCAAGCCCTTGGAGCCGGACTCCCTGAAGCTGGAGGACTTGAAGATAGTCCTTGACGGCATTGACCTGCAGCGAGCCCCAGACGTGCAAGGGTATGTCGGCGCCGACTTCCACTTCCGCAATGAGGGAGAGGATGCCGTCACCTACACCTATGAGATCATGACGTGGGAACCCGAGGAAACGGACATCTTCAAGAAAGCGGACTATGTGGGTCTCAGCGCCCTCACGCTACAGCCTGGCGAGCAGTTCACGCAGCGCGTGTGGTTGCACTTCGATGAGATTGGCGACCGACTGCTGGGCATCTCACACGATGATGTGACCATCCCATACCAGCAAGCCATACATATCGACGCGGGCACACCGTCGCGTCTGGTATGGGGCGAGGCGCATATCGATGAGTTCCGCGAGAACGACAACGGCACCTTCGACTACGATTTCAGCGTCTCCGTCCGCAATGATGCTCCCTCGGGGGTCGCGGGCGATGATGTGACGATTTGCATCTTCCACGAAGGCTTACATGAAAACCTCCGTCACTATCGCGTCCTGTCGCTGGCGGCGGGTTGCGATACTACGCTCCATGTCACCTTTACGGGGCTGCCCTCACAGCTACACCACACCTTCATCGTGCGTTGTCCGTGGGAAGTCCGGGCACAAGTGGATTTCACCACGCCCATCGCCACTGGCATTGCAGCCCTGCCGCAGGACAGCGCCAAGGCACCCTCCACGAAGTGGCCGGCAGATACCTACGACCTCGTGGGGCGGCCTGTGCAGAAGCCCGCTCGCGGTATCCTCATTCACCAAGGCAAGAAGTTATGGTTGAAGAACTGATCGAGAAATACTACAGCGACAATGCGCCCTTGCGCGAGATTCTGCTGACGCACAGCCGGAGCGTGGCTGACATGGCTGTGGCCGTGGCACGTAAGCATCCGGAGCTGGGTGCCGACGAGGACTTCCTCTGCGAGGCAGCCATGCTGCATGATATCGGTATTTTCCTGACCGATGCCCCCGGCATACAATGCTTTGGCACAGAACCATATATCAAGCATGGTCTCTTAGGTGGCGAGTTGCTGCGCAAGGAGGGATTGCCGCGCCACGCACGTGTGGCAGAGCGCCATACCGGCACGGGACTGACCCGCGAGACCATCGAGCGGCAACACCTGCCGCTGCCCCTGGGCGACTACTCGCCCGAGACCGTGGAGGAGCAGATCATCTGCTATGCCGACAAGTTCTTCTCGAAGAGCCATCTGGAACGTGTCCGCACACCCGAACAGGTGTTGCACAGCCTGGAGAAATTCGGGCCCGAGGGGATCGCCAGGATGAAGAAATGGATCCTCCAATTTGGCGATTGATAGCGTAAAAGTAGTTAATGATGAGCAGACGACTCCTTCCGATATGCATTCTTGCTGCAATTGTCAGCATGGTGATGGCCTCGGTCACCACGCCTGCTCCATGTATGCGTCTGTCCTCATCCACGCTTCGCGACAGCCTCGCCGTCGATAGTCTCCGCGACAGCATCAAAGCCCTCGATAGCCTTGTCCTTGACAGCCTTCAGACGGACACGCTGAGGTATATTGTCGTGAACGGTGACACCGTTTATCTGGGCGTGGGCGGTCAGACGAAGGTCGATACCGTGAAGGTCGATACCACCAAGCAGAGCAAGAGCGCCCTGGACGCCCCCGTGGATTTCGTGGCTAAGGACTCGCTCGTCTTCGACTACGCCGAGAACCGCGTGAACTTCTACGGTCAGGCCAATGTGAAATACCAGAACCTCGACCTCACCGCTGACTACATCACGATGAGCGTCGATAGCAGCATTGTCCACGCCTTGGGGCGTAAGGACTCGCTGGGAAATATCGTCACGCCGCCCGTCTTTAAGCAGGGTGACGACGAGTATGAACCTGATGATATCGCCTACAACTTCAAGACGCGCAAGGCCTTCATCCACAACGTCTTCACGCAGCAGGGCGAGGGCTTCATGGTCAGCAACGAGAGCAAGCGTGACTCCTCGGGAGTGATGTATATTCGCAATGCCCGCTACACGACGTGCGATGCCAAGCATCCGCACTTCTACCTGCAGCTCACGCGCGCCAAGATGCGCCCGGGCAAGGACGTGGTCTTCGGACCCGCTTACCTTGTGGTGGAAGATGTGCCGTTGCCGTTGGCCATACCCTATGGTTTCTTCCCCTTCACCAGCAGCTACTCCAGCGGTATCATTATGCCGACGTATGGCGACGAGACCACGCGTGGCTTCTA
>Ga0310691_10004887_pt1 | contig 14895 bp, 10 predicted proteins | sample 176DNAGHGlowgp2_FD_203887 | JGI IMG/M metagenome (GOLD analysis project Ga0310691, IMG submission 203887) | Sheep rumen microbial communities from Palmerston North, Manawatu-Wanganui, New Zealand - 1766 DNA GHGlow gp2 (v2) (version 2) | ecosystem: Host-associated > Mammals > Digestive system >... | reverse complement strand
CTTTAATGTGTTTATCTTTTCCTTATATCTCATAATAAACTGTGCGAAAAAAATAATCAATAATATTTTGGCCGTTTCGGAAGGCTGGAATCTTACACCGAAGACCTCAAACCATCGTTGTGAATTGTTAACGGTATTACCTGCGATCCTTACCGCTAGCAGCAATGCAAGGTCTACCACATACCATACCCAGTAAAATCTTAAGAATACGTTGTAATCCAATAAAGAAACCACGATCATAAGGAAAAGTCCCATTACAGATCCTGCGATCTGTCGGGATACATTGGAATTATTGGCAGAGTTAATAGCCATAATACCGATGGTATTTATGGCTATGACAAGAAATATGAGTTTAAAATCATAATCTCTTAAATGAAGGTTTTTAAACATTTGCCAGTTCCTTTAAATTGGCCGGATTGATATCTTTTACTTCGATGGCATCGTCTTTGACATATGCGATCTTTGCCTGATATTTGGGCTTTATGGTCCATCTGGGCTTATCTTTGGGATAGAATCTTAAATCGTCTATCTTGATGCGGGAAGGAGAAAAATCAAGTGCGGCAACAAGGCCGGGTTCGGATCCTTCGGGAGTATCGAGGTTTACGCTTCCGTAAAGACCGCCGATTATTATAACATCACCTTCGGCCATTACCAGTCCTTCGGGTTCCACATCTCCAAGTATAACGACTCCTGTAGTGAATTTGATGTGTTCACCTTTTTTGACACTTCCCTTAAAAACTGTACAGAAACGTTTCTGCTCTTCCGCTTCGGGATTTGTCTTATTGATGGCTCTTGTGATGGGAAGTGTATCGTCATCGACAACCGAAACAACGTAAACAACGGTAAATTCACCGTAGTTTTCCATTGTTTCTATCATCACGTTTTCTTCACTGTCGCTTAGTTTCCTTCCTTCAAAGGAAACACATAGTTTGCCTCCTTTAAAGAAATTTTTGGACTCTTTGAACTTTTCGATCGTTTCCGTAAGTATCTCATCAAAAGAAGGTTCGGGGCTTAACAATACCCTTATTCCGTTGGGGATGCTTTTGATCGTTACTGTTGAACTCATATTTACTCCGTTTCTTTATCAGTCGCCGCCGCGTCCGGTTGCCGAGATCTCGGCAGCGGTACCGGTTACGATGTCTTCATGTTCTTCGATATTAAAGAAGTATTTTATTATATCCTTGGATGTATCCACGCAGTATTCCGAAGAATAACCGTTTGCTATTCTTATCGCCATGGCCATTCGCGGTGCCTCGTAGGGAGCATAGCATACAAAAAGACCGTGGTCGGGTTTTACCTTGCTTTGCTGGGCCGTTCCCGTTTTACCGGCGACTTTGATGGGGAGAGCCGCCATATACGATCTGTCTTCGATCACTCTTCTCATGCCCTGATGAATGGCATTCCAGTAGGCATCATCCATCTCTATCGTATTGATGATCTCAGCATCAAATTCTTTGACAACATTACCTTTAACGTCGGTTGCCTTGTCAAGCAAAGTCAGATTGTATACGGTTCCCGAATTGGCGACTGCGGTCACGTATCTGCAAAGTCCGACTGTGGTATAGTTGTTGGTACCCTGTCCGATGGCGGAAGGTACGGAATATTTGGTCGATATCTGCGGCATGGACTCTTCTATCTCAACACCGCTCTTTTGACCGAGACCGTACATTTCGGCATATTTGGCAAGCTTTTCAATGCCGATATCCGAATTGTACTTGTTGTTTTCGTCAAGCGAAAGCCTGTATCCCACGGTATAAAAATAATAGTTACAGGATTTCTGGATAGCCGTTGAAAGATTCAGTGCTCCGTGTCTTCCGGGATAAACCCAGCAGTTATGCGTTTCGGTTATTTCCGTAAATGAACCGAGACAAGTGATAAGCGAGTTTGTGGTAATGACACCTTCCATGAGTCCTGCGGTAGCAACACACATCTTATACGTGGAACCCGGAGCAAGACGCTGCTGAGTGGCATAATTTATGAGCGGTGTCGAATGATCGGCATTGATCTTTTTAAGATATGCCGCATCAGCACCGTTTGCAAGGTAGTTGTTGTCATAGCTCGGATAGGAAACAATCGCTAAAACATCGCCGTTATTGACATCGGTTATAACGCATGAGGCCGAATACGGATCAAGTGCAAGCTGTGCAGGCGTTATTTCAAGATTCGAGATCCTGTTAACCATAAAAGTATATGGGGTTATCCTTTGACGGTTCCAGGCATTCAGTTCATCATCCGAAAGAGTTACGATTTCCTGATCCAGCAAAATGTTACAGATGGTACGCGGCTTGATACGGTCATCTTTGACGATGTATTTGTACAACAGCCTGTCAAAAGCTTCATCTTCGGATAATTCGGACAAAATGATGCTTAAAATGCTGTTAAAGATCTCTCCGGATTCCGAATACTGCGTTTCGAGATCGAGTTTACTTGTATCGATCCAGTTCTGAGAGATCGCGTAATTGATATATTCACCGAGGGAGATCACTTCGTCGACGGCCCATGACCGGTAAACTTCATCATGGGAATCGATGAGTTCTTCTACCAGAATACCGTCATTTATCAGAAGGTCTTCAACATAGTTCTGATATACCTTCCATTCGGTCGTCAGGTTTTTGTAAGCCGTTCTTTTGGTGGTTAGCTCATTTTCAAGACGGTCGAGAACTTCTTTCTTTTTGGAAAGAAATGCCTGATAAACCGTCTTTTCGTTGTCTGAAGCTTCATCGGAACTAAGGTGCGGGATATCGATGACAGCATTGTCAAAAAGAGCAATGTATACATCGTATATGGGGATCATGATGTCCGCAGTCGTTGCATTTTCGGAAGGAATATATTCCTTGGAATTTATAAGCTTTTTTAAGATAAGACCGGCCAGCTTCTGTTCCAGAATATGATATACGGCTTCCTGAAGTTGCGAGTCGATAGTAAGATAGACATCGTATCCGGATACGGGTTCGACATAATCTTCGGATGAGATTACTTTACCCATGGTATCTACAAATACGGTTTCCGATCCTTTTTGACCGTGCAGCAGGTATTCCTGACTTGCTTCGATCCCGCTCTTTCCGACGATGTCGGTCGGTGCATAGGTGGGATCGGACTTTACGAGTTCATCATATTCTTCGGATGAAACTTTTCCGGTATATCCGATTATCTGAGATGTGTAGACTCCCGTGGGATAGACTCTTATCGTATCTTCGGAGATCGAAACACCTTCAAGTATGTCCGAGTTTTCCATTATCACCGCTACGGTTTTGGGAGAGACGTTTGTTGCGATCGTTGTGGCAATGTATTTTTGATATGTATTGGCACTCATTGCATATCTGATAGCCACGATCTTAAGAGTCGTATTTTTATCAAGATTGAGTGCATTTACATTAAATCTGTCTTCTCCGGCAAGGTAATCCATAACTTCTTCGGCAGTCGATGAGGACTGGGCAAAAGTCATGTCATCCACATATGCACAGCCGTAAACGTCTGCTTTGAATCTTGCAAGCCTGGTGCCCGAAACGTTGAATTTATAGCGGTTGTAATCATCGATTATGATATTGAAGTCATTCACGAGATTGTCGTGATTTTCTTCGATTATTGCGATGGTCCTTAATATCGTATTGTTGAGGCTTTCGTTTTTGTGACGCCCGGGTTCGAATACGTCCTCGATCTTTACTCTGTAAGCAAGGGCGTTATAAGCCAGCAATACGCCGTTACGATCGTAAATGTTGCCTCTTACCGCATCGATGCTTCGCTCTTTCTTGGTCTTTAATTCAAAACTGTTAAGGTATGTTTCGCCCTCGATTATCTGCAGCGTAAAAACACGGTGAATGAGAACACCTGCCAATACGGCAAATGCAACCATAAGATAGATTACTCTGGAAGTTATTAAACTGAAAAAATAATCTTTCCACTTATGAAACAAATTTATGTGCCTTTCTTAACTCATCCTTTCTAAGCTTTTTGTGAACAAAAAGGATGAGCGGATACAACATTATCGTGATCACGATGGTATAAATACATTCCGGAAGTATTATCTTTTTAAAGTAAAAAGAAAAATCGGTCCTTCCTCTTAACAGAAATAAGATCACATATACGCAGAAGCCGTAGATAAAATCGCTTACAAGTATCATTATCATGGGGAGTTTGACGTCTTCGGGGTAGAATATCATGGAAAAACCGCCGTTTAAATACCCGATATACATCAAAATAAGGGCATAGAGCCCTATGGTCTGCCCCGAAAAGATGTCCAGTAACAACCCTCCGAAGAATCCAACCAGCATACCGGCTTTATCGCCCCTCATAAGACCTATGGAGACCGTAAAGATCAATAATAGGTTGGGAACGGTATCACCGAAGTCAAATTCTCTGAACAGAGTGCCCTGCAATACAAAGAGTGTGATTATGGAAATGACCGTGATGATGAATCTTTTCATATTCAGTCGTCTTTCTGTTCCTCGTTTTCGGCTTCGTTAATGGCTTCATCCGAATAATTGAGCTTATTAAGGCCCTCTTCGAGCTCTTCATCGGAAACAAACTGCTTTTGCTGGGTTATGATGAGCACATTGTCGATATGTTCGAAATCAACTGCGGGAAGCAGTGTGCCGGATTTGGTAAGATTGTTTGGATCGTCGGTAACGGATGAAACGTAGCCTATCAGAATACCGGGAAGATATTTATCGCTTATGGAACTTGTTACGATCTTATCTCCCACGTTTACCTTATTATCTTCGTCTTTAAGTTGTGAAAAAGGTATGGCACCGTCTTTGATCATCTCAAGATTACCCATAACGATGATGTTATCCTGGGATTTTAAGATGGTGGCACTTACGTTGGAATTATCGGAAATAATGGATGTGATACGGCTCCAGTTGGGCCCCACAACTGAAATACGCCCCACAAGACCGTTACCGCATATGACATTCATATCGGGAGCGATTCCGTCCTTGTAGCCTTTGTCGATTATAAAAGTCGAGAACCAGTTTCCTGCGTCTTTATATATGACTCGTGCTCCGACTTTTTCGTATGATTCGTATTCCATATCAAGTTCATACAGTTCTTTTAACGAATTAAGTTCGTATTTATCCTGTATGAGCTTCGTGTTCTCGTCTTCGAGTTCTGCGATCCTGTTACGAAGTTCCTGATTTTCGTTTATGAGATCGTATACGTTTACAAGAGAATCTTTTTTGTCGGATAAGTAACTTCCTATGGCGGAAATTCCCTTCTGATAAGGCACGATAACATAGCCCACCGCATAATTGAGGGGCTTGTTAAAGATGTCCGTCGTAAAAGTGAGGACCATCAGTATACAGCATATGATCGTTAAAATAAAAAGGAGATATTTACCGGGTAAGGTAAATTTCTCCCTTTCTGGCTTTATTATAGGACTCATCTACCCATTCCTTCTATGGAATATGCAATGGATGCGTATTTGTCGTTGTTGATCACCTTGGAAAGGCCCATGGCAACGCTTAAGAGCGGTTCTTCCGCACGATTGACTTTAAGTCCGGTTCCCGCCTCTATGGTTTCGGCAAGATGATGAACAAGACTTCCGCCACCGGTCAGATATATACCGTTTCTGTAGATATCTGCCGAAAGTTCGGGAGGAGTACGCTCCAATACGATCTTGATATTGTCTACTATTACGTTAAAGTTGTCGGCAAGTGCGTGATCGATGCTCTTGGTGGGGATCGTACGCTCAACGGGAAGTCCCGTTACGATATCGCGCCCGTATACAACGGCATTGATACCCTGAGTTTCGATCTCTCTTAACTGCATCTTAACGTTTTCGGCTGTTTTTCCGCCGATATAGAGGCAAAGTTCATTCCTGATAACGTTCTTTATCGTTTCGTCAAAAGAAAGTCCGCCGCACTTGATCATTCTGCTTATTACTATACCGCCGAGTGAAATAATGGAGATATCGGTAGTATTGTATCCGACATCGACTATCAGAACACCCTGGGAATTCTTGACGTCTATATCCATTCCGAGACCGTTTGCCAGAGCTTTTTCAACGACCATGATCCTGCGGGCCTTAACTTCGGAATCTTTGATCAGATCGTAGAACGCTCTCTTCTCTACTTCCGTGATATCCGTAGGAACTGCCATAAAGAAATCACCGGGCTTAACGTTGTTTTTCATGATACCGTTCATGAAATGATTGATAAGTATCTCCATGTTCTGGATATCCGCGATAACACCGTTGCAAAGCGGGTATGAAATGGAAATGTTACCGGGAGCCTTTTCGTACATTTCAAATGCGGAATCACCGTATGCAAACAGTCTTTTTTTGTTCATGATGGCGATCATGTTCTTTTCGAGCATGATACTGTCATCAAGACGGCTGTAAATTTTTATATTGCTGGTACCGAGATCGATACCAAAAGAATGAGTGTTCATTCATATCTCCTGTCTTAATTGATTTAAAGAAGACCACATGATCTACCGAATTTTAATAATACCATAAATATCGGATTTTTAAAACAGTTAAGGATAATTTAATAATCCCCTATATAAGACCTTTGTTTTTAAGCGCCTGAACGGTATTGAGGATACCGATCTTTACATGCGGCCATGTTATGCCACCCTGAAAATATGCGGCATAAGGCTCACGAAGCGGACCGTCGGCGGATAACTCTATGCTTGCGCCCGATACAAAAGTTCCGGCAGCCATTATGACCTTGGAATCATATCCGGGCATATCCCAGGGTTCCGGTCTTACGTTTGAATCAACGGGAGAAGCGGCCTGGATCGCTTCGCAAAACGCGATGAGTTTTTGAGGGTCGTGAAAAGAAACCGCCTGAATGATGTCGTTTCTTTCTCCGTTAAAGGAAGGTACACAGTCAAAACCGAGCTTTTCATATATGCCCGCGGCGAAAACAGCACCTTTTAAGGCACTTGCCGTAACGGTGGGTGCTAAGAAAAGTCCCTGATAAAGGCTTTTAAGCACATCAAGCGAAGCACCGACTTCGCGTCCGAGTCCCGGGCTTGTAAGTCTGTAAGAAGCTCTTTCAATGCATTCTTTTGAACCCGCTATATAACCGCCTATCGGAGCGAGTCCTCCCCCGGGGTTTTTGATAAGAGATCCCACTGTCATATCGGCGCCGAATTCGGAAGGTTCGCAAACATCGGTAAACTCGCCGTAACAGTTGTCCACCATAACTTTAACGGAAGGCTTTACTTCCTTGACAAACTTTATGAGATCGGCGATCTCTTTTACGGAGAACGATTTTCTGGTCTGGTAACCTTTTGAACGCTGGATAGTGACAAGCTTCGTCTTTTCGTTGACGGCGTTTTTGATGCCTTCGTAGTCGAATCTGTCGCCTTCAAGAAGTTCGACCTGACGGTAAGTTACACCGTATTCTTTTAAAGAACCTACGGAATCCCTTATTCCGATCACTTCTTCCAATGTATCGTAGGGCTTCCCCACAGGGCTTAAAAGTTCGTCTCCGGGCAGAAGGTTTGATGAAAGTGCAAGACTTAAAGCATGGGTTCCGCAGGTGATCTGGGGACGCACCAGGGCATCCTCCGTCTTAAATACGGTGGCATAAACTTTTTCAAGCGTATCACGTCCGATATCACCGTATCCGTATCCGGACGTTCCAAGTAAACACGCTTCGCTTACGTTGTTTTTTCGAAAAGCGTCAAGCACTTTTAACTGATTGATCTCGCTGATCTTATCGATCATGGCAAATCTTTCGCTGCATGCCGACAGTATTTCGTCGGAAAGTTTTATGATATCTTCGTCTATTCCGAATTGTCTGTATGCTTCGGGTAAGACCTTGTTAATACTATCCATTATGATTCTCCGTTATGATCCCGCGGTCCGTAAGGTCTTTGATCATATGACCTATAACCGCTTCGTCTTCTTTATATTCATCTCTGTCTATGAAGATCACATCTTCTTCCCGCTTAAACCATGTGAGTTGCTTTTTGGCATAATGTCTGCTGTCGCGTTTTATCCTGTATACAGCTTCTTCAAGCGATATTTCGCCGTTTAAGTGATCGAGTATCTCTTTGTATCCAAGGCCCAGCATCGAATGATTGTCGCGGGAAAGACCTTGTTCTTTTAACTTAATGACCTCATTTAAGAGGCCGGCGGCCATCATCCCGTCAACTCTTTGATCGATGGCGGCATAAAGATCTTTTCTGTTGCGTGTAAGACAGTAAAAAGCATGATCGTAAGGCGATGCTTTTGCGCGCATCTCTTCATTGTGTGTCTGAATGCTCTTTCCTGTTTCCTTAAAAAACTCGATTGCCCTTATAACGCGCTTTACGTTATTGGGATGGATCGCATCTGCGCTTTGCATATCGAGTTCTTTTAACATATCGTGTACCGCTTCGGGGCCTTTTTCATCGGCAAGTTTAAACAGTTCTTCGCGAAGAGCCGTATTCTCGCCGTTACTTTCGGTAAAATCGGTTTGATACAGTAAGGCGTGAATATAAAAGCCCGTTCCGCCGGCGATTATAGGTATATGACCGTTGGAATATATGGTCTCTATCGCCTTTTCGGCCTGTTCCCTGAAAAAGAAAATGTTAAAATCTTCGTGGGGATCGAGTACATCGATAAGATAATGCGGAATTCCACGCATCTCTTTGTGTGTAACCTTGGCGGAACCTATATCCATTCCTTTGTAGACCTGCATGGAATCGGCCGAGATTATCTCTCCGCCTATCTTGCCGGCCAGTTTTACGGATATCGCGGTCTTTCCGACAGCCGTCGGACCCGCGATTATTACAAGAGGCTTTTTCATAAACATATCCTAGACTATACGCTTAAATTTGCGGTCAAGTTCGGTTTTGGTGATGCAAATGAGCGTGGGGCGACCGTGCGGACAGTTATAGGGATTGTCAAGAGTCATAAGCTCATTCATTATATTCTTTATCTCTGCTTCGTTAACCTTAGTATTTCCTTTGATGGCGGCTTTACATGACATTGATGCCAGTTTTTCGAGTATCGCTTCGGGGTCTTTAAGGGCCGAGTATTCGTGTACTTCAAAAAGCAGCCTTTTAAACATTTCTTCTTCGGTATTTGAAAACAGTTCCATCGGAACGCCGCGTATCGCAATGCTGTCGGAACCGAAATCGTCTATCTCAAAGCCTATCTTTACAAAAAGATCCATGTTTTCATCAAGAGATTCGCGTTCGTTTCTGGTAAGTCCTATCAGCATCGGAGGATCCATATACTGAGTATCGGCGACGTAATCGTTTTTGTAGGCTTTTAGTAATCTTTCATAGTTTATCTTTTCATGTGCCGCATGCTGATCCATCAGGAAAAGATTGTCACCCTGCGATATAAGCCAGTATGTGTCGAAAACCTGCCCGAGAATCGTATATTCCTTGAGCGGTTTGTCATCGATAAGCCTGTCTTTAAACATATTGGACTGTTCATAACGCGGAATATCGGATTTGATATTAAGCGGCTTATCGGTGTGTATCAGGTCGGTCTTTGAAGTCTCGAACGGTTCAATATGAACCGGTTTATCTTCTGCTGCTGCGTTGGTGCCGAAGAAATCTTCGGTAGTAACATTCTCCTCTGCCATCGCGTCTTGCGATGCGATAACCAATGAATTTGCACTAAAAGCCGTCGATACCTGCGGGGATGCTGAAGTTTCCGCCGATGAAGCGGCGGATGGCTGCAACGAGGCGGAGAATCCCTGCTGATTTGCGTAGGAGTTCTGTGTAGGTGTGTCGGTATCGGCAGTGGTATGGGTGCCGCCTATCGTCACGACAGGAATGAGTTCGGGTTCACGAAGCACATCGTTGACCGCCTTGGTCACGAGCTCGCAGACATAGGCTACATCAAAAAACTTGATCTCGGACTTACGGGGATGGACGTTTACATCTATAAGCTTCGGATCTATATCGATGAACAGCACTCCGAAGGGAAAACGATGCTGCATCAGGAAGTTTTTAAATCCCTGTTCGAGAGCGTATGAAAGCTCTTTGGAACCTATGAAACGGTCGTTAACAAAGAAAATCTCCCCTTCTCTTGTGGCGAGATTATATTCCGGTCTTGCAATACAGCCTCTTATAGTGATCACGGGATCGGTAAGCTCTACATCCAACAGGCGCGAATATACTTCTCGTCCCATAAGCTTGTAGATAGTATCTTTCAATATCCCGTTTCCTGCGGTGGAAAACCTTACTTTTGAATTTGCGTTAAAAGAAAACGAGATTCCGGGATGACTTAATGCGATCTTTTCCACAAGATCTTCCACAGCCGCTGCTTCGCTTGAAGCACTCTTTAAAAACTTTTTACGTGCCGGAGTATTGTAAAAAAGGTGACTAACGATAACCGTTGTCCCCTCGGGAACTCCGATATTTTCAAATACGCACAGCTTTCCGCCCTCCACGACAGCACGGGTACCGAGAAGTTCGTTTCCGGTCTTTGTAATGAGTTCGGTCTTTGACACTGCCGAAATACTGGAAAGTGCCTCGCCTCTGAAACCGAGCGAGTGAAGACTTTCAAGATCCTTGATCGACGAAAGTTTTGAAGTTGCATGTCTTAAAAAAGCGCTTTTTACCTGGTCTGTCGGTATGCCGCTTCCGTTGTCGGTCACTCTTATAAGATCGATACCGCCGTTCTTTATCTCAACGCTTATTATGGTGGCACCGGAATCTATTGAGTTTTCGATAAGCTCTTTGACAGCATTTACGGGTTTTTCAACCACTTCGCCGGCCGCTATCTTATCGACCGTTTCACTGTCAAGAAGTATGATCTCGTTCATATTGCTCTCCGTAAGTGCATAAGATATCATTTGTGTTTTACGATCATCCCCAGCGATTGTTCAATCTGCTCTGAAGTCTTGAGAGGTTATTAAGTGCGTCAAGGGGGGTCATATTTGTGACATCAAGGCTTAAAAGGTCGTCAATGATATCCGCATCGGTCACGGTATCAAACAAGGACATCTGATTGATATCGGCCTCATCTGCGGGCTTTTTGGCTTTTTCTTTTGTATCTTTTATGTTTATCTTTATGTTCTGTATCTTTTCGGTAATATCGTTATCCGAGATCTGATCGGATATTTCTTTGGCACGGTTTAATACTATGTCGGGAATGCCGGCAAGTCTTGCAACCTGGATTCCGTACGATCTGTCTGCGCCGCCTTTTACTATCTTACGAAGGAAAACGATGTCTTCACCGTTTTCTTTGACGGCGATACAGTAGTTGTTGACGTTGGACATCTTATCTTCCAGTTCGGTAAGCTCGTGATAGTGCGTGGCAAAAAGCGTACGGGCGCCTAAGATCTTTTTGTTGCATATATGTTCGATGACTGCCCAGGCAATGGAAAGGCCGTCAAAAGTCGACGTTCCCCGTCCGATCTCATCAAGTATCAGAAGCGAATCCGAAGTGGCGTTTCTTAATATGTTTGCAACTTCGTTCATTTCGACCATGAACGTACTCTGGCCGCTTGCAAGATCGTCGGATGCGCCGACCCTTGTAAATATCCGGTCACATCTTCCGATAACGGCTTCTTTGGCGGGAACAAAACTTCCGATCTGCGCCATTAAAACTATCAGTGCGACCTGACGCATGTATGTCGATTTTCCGGCCATATTGGGACCTGTGATTATGGATACGAGATTTTTGTCTTTATCAAGTATCGTATTGTTTGATATAAACATTCCGCTTTCGAGCAAAAGCTCCACAACGGGATGCCGTCCTTCGGTTATCTTGATAACGCCGTTGTCGGTAAGCTTCGGCCTTGTATAGTGGTTTCTTTCGGCAACATATGAAAGTGAGGCAAAAACATCAATACCCGCAATGGCCTTACTGGTCTTATAGATCCTGTCGACTCTTCCGGCTATGGAATCCCTTATGTTACAGAAGATCTCATATTCAAGGCCGTAGAGCTTGTCTTCGGCGTTAAGTATCTCATCTTCCATCTTCTTAAGTTCCGGTGTCGTGAAACGTTCCGAACCGACAAGAGTCTGTTTGCGGATATAGTCGTCGGGCACCAGATTAAGGAACGAATTGGTTACTTCGTAATAATATCCGAATACTTTGTTGTATTTGATCTTAAGGTTTTTGATACCGGTTCTTTCCCGGTCCTTGGTCTCAAGTTCCAAAAGCCAGTTTTTACCGTCGGTCTTGGCATGTCTTAAGCGGTCGACCTCTTCGTTGAAGCCGTCTTTTATTATCCCGCCTTCTTTTATCTGAAGCGAAGGCTCTTCAAGTATCGCGTCATCGATCATTTTAAAGATATCTTTTAACGGATCGAGTTCTTCGTTAAGTTCTTTGGCAAGGTCGCTTTCGTAGTCTTTTAGTACAGCCTTTATATAGGGCAGGATGTAAAGGGAGTTTTTGAACGCGATAAGATCTCTGGCATTGGCGGTTTTGTAGGAAATTTTTCCAAGAAGCCTCTCAAGATCGTATACACCGGTAAGGTATTCCCTTATCTCATCGCGGGATACGTTCTTTTTACACATCTCCTCGATCATATCAAGCCTTCTGTTCATGGAAGGGATATCAAGAAGGGGCTGTTCGACATAGTTTCTTAAAAGCCTTGCTCCCATTGCGGTCTTTGTCTTGTCAAGAACCCACAGCAGTGATCCTTTTTTCTGCTTTTCACGCATTGTCTCGGTAAGCTCTAAGTTTCTGCGCGTCGATGAATCGAGATGCATGAAGCTTCCCGATTCGTAGGGCTTAATGTCCGTAAGGTTTGTAAGAGCGTTTTTCTGGGTATCGTAAAGATACATCAAGACGGCGCCGGCGGCAACGGTTGCGATCTTATAATCCGCAAGACCGAGGCCTTCGGTCGAATTGACCTTAAAGTGTTCTTTTAACTTGATGAGAGTCTCACGCTCGTCGAAATAGTGTGACGGTATTGAGCCAAAAGAAAGATTTTCGGTATTCTTAAGCGTATCGAAGGGGTAATCGGACACCAGAAAAGCGTCGTTACAGATGATCTCACCCGGTTTATAGCGGTTTATGGTATCCACGATACCCGCAATATCGGGAACTTCCGTAGCATAGAAATCTCCCGTCGTTATATCCACGATACTGATGCCCGAACCGTTGTCAAGGTATACGATGCACATGAGATAGTTGTTTTTGCCCGAATCCATCGAGGCCGTGTCGAGATTTGTACCTCTTGACACGATCCTTACGACTTCTCGCTTAACTATACCTTTGGCGGTTTTCGGATCTTCGACCTGCTCGCATATCGCAACTTTGTATCCGCGGTTAACGAGGCGGTTTAGGTAATTGTCCACAGCATGAAAAGGAACCCCGCACATAGGGGCCCGTTCTTCGGTGCCGCACGATTTTCCGGTGAGCGTAAGCTCAAGTTCTCTTGAAGCTATCTTGGCGTCTTCAAAGAACATTTCATAGAAATCGCCGAGTCTGTAAAAAAGAATGCAGTCCTGATAATCCTTTTTGGTATCAAGATATTGCTGCATCATCGGAGTAAATTCTGACATATCACAAAACCCTATCTATAAGTTTTCCGGTATAATAAAACCCGTGAAAACCCGTAAGTCTGACACGCACGATCTTTCCGATAAGATCGGGCGTTCCCTTTAAATGAACTACCGTGTTTGTACTCATCCTTGAATCGATAAAGGAAGGATCCGTTGCATTGATCTCCTCGCACAAAACATCATATTCGCCGCCCATAAAGCGGCCGGTGCGCATTCTTGCCGTTTCCTGAACCGTTGAAAGCACCATGTCAAAATGCTTTTTGACCGTTTCGGGATCCACCTGATCGGGCATGGATGCGGCGGGCGTTCCGGTTCTTTTGGAATATATGAACGTGAATGCGTTGTCAAAAGAAACCTTTTTGATCACATCAATGGTCTCTAAAACATCTTCATAGGTCTCGCCCGGAAAACCTACGATTATATCCGTCGTAAGTGAGATGTCGGAGATTTTTTCTTTGATCTTTTCGGCAAGAGCCAAATATTTATCCTTGTCATAGACGCGGTTCATGGCTTTGAGGATCCGGCTCGATCCCGACTGAAGCGGAAGGTGTATATGACGGCAGATCTTTTCCGATGATGCGCATACATCGATAAGCTCGTTAGAAAGGTCTTTCGGATGAGAAGTCATAAAACGGATGCGCTTAAGGCCGTCTACCTCTTCGACTTTCCTTAAAAGTTTTGCAAAATTGATGTCTTCATCAAGATTTTTACCGTAGGAATTGACATTCTGACCAAGCAGCATGACTTCCACGACACCGTCATCGACAAGGCCTTTTATCTCGTTTATTATATCTTCGCTGTTTCTGCTTCTTTCGCGTCCTCTTACATACGGAACGATACAGTAACTGCAGAAATTGTTGCAGCCAAACATAATATTTACGCCGGATTTGAAAGAATATTTTCTTTTTATCGGAAGATCTTCTTTGATGATATCGGTCTTGTCCCATATTTCGCGGACTTTGCCGTCACGTTCGTATGTTTCGCACAACAGTCTCGGGAAATCGAAGATGTTGAAAGTTCCGAAAATAAGATCGACAAAGGGGTAACTTCGGTTGATCTTTTCAACGACGGTCTTCTCCTGCATCATGCAGCCGCAAAGTGCGATCTTCATGTCGGGATTTTTCTTTTTGTAAGGCTTTAATGCACCGAGTCTGCCATATACACGCTGGTTGGCATTGTCTCTTACGGTACACGTATTGTATATGACAAGATCCGCATCGTCATCGGTAACTTCAATAAAGCCAACCTTTAATAAGACTCCGAGTAATTTTTCGGAGTCTCTTGCGTTCATCTGGCAGCCGAAGGTGGTAACCTGGCATGTTAAAGGTCTTCCGAGTCTGCCGGAGCGTTCTTTTATTATCTGAGTGAGTGTTTCAATATAATTATCCAACTTTAAATTACCTGTTTTGACCGGTCAGATGACGGGATATTTAAGCGCATCCAGTTCTTCGACCGTCGTTTTTTCGTTTACCAGGAAATTAA
>Ga0310691_10004886_pt1 | contig 14895 bp, 2 predicted proteins | sample 176DNAGHGlowgp2_FD_203887 | JGI IMG/M metagenome (GOLD analysis project Ga0310691, IMG submission 203887) | Sheep rumen microbial communities from Palmerston North, Manawatu-Wanganui, New Zealand - 1766 DNA GHGlow gp2 (v2) (version 2) | ecosystem: Host-associated > Mammals > Digestive system >... | reverse complement strand
AATCCCCAATCCCCAATCCCCAATCCCCATGATATCTTAAAAAATTTTTTAAGATTTATTTTATTATTTATATATTTAATTAGTTAATTTTTAAGATTTAAAATAAATTACTTTGAAAAATATGAAAGTTAATATTAACAAGAAAAATAATGATTCAAAAGAATTAAATAAAAATGAAGTAAATCAAAGCATTTATTGTATTTCATGCTTTAATAAAAATATATGGGAAGATTTTCATTTTAAATTAAGTTCTAATAATGAAGAAGTTATTTCAGTTAAAACAATAAGTCAAAATGGTTTATTATATGATGATAATTTTAAGACATCAATACATCAAATAGATTTAAGACAACACATAAAAAAACTTAAATTATTATTAATTAATGAAGATAAAAAATGGGATTTAAAAGAGATTACTATATCAAACAAAGAAAATGATAAAGATAAAGATATTGATAGTGATATTATTCTTTTTGTGGATCTTGATATAAACCCAGATTGTACACATTATTTATTAAATGATTTAAATCCAAATTCTCTCAATGAAAAAAAAATTGATAAACTTTCAAGATTTTTGAAGACTAATGAAAAATTAGATATATTTTTGAATTACTTTAAACAAAATAAAGAAATTTTGAAAAAAGTTAAATTAAATTTGGTAAAACAATTTATCGGAAAAATGAAGGATGATAATAATAAATCTTTTTTTTCTAGTTTTATAAAAATTTTTAATTTATCATTTGGTACAAAAGCTATAGCCAATTTTTTAAAGTGTTATCCAAATATAAATTTCGATTTCGATAAATATGAAGATGAAGAATTCAAAAAATATGTAAAAATGTATGAAGAAGAAAGAAATAATTTTTTTTCAAAAAATAACAAATATTTTCAAAAGGGAAAAGATAATTCTAAAGTAGAAGAATATAAAAATTTACTTGAAAATTTTATTATAATTTATAAACTATTTTATAATAGCATAGAGGATATAAAAGAAATAGATCAAGAAAAAATAAAAAATGTAAAACCAACTTTAAAGAATTTGATTAAAAATAAAACAAATTTAATTGAACTTATATCTTTTATACTTAAGCATTTCGACGTACTTTGCTTTGCTCTAAAATCTGAAAAATTTAAAATAGAATCTGATTTGTCAGCGGAAAAACAAATATTAACAAGTTTTATAAATCTATACAATGAATTGGTTAAATTGCAAGATGATAATTCTGAATTTTTTTTAGACTTTTCTCCTATATTTAATTATTTAGTAGATGAAATAAATGAATTTGAGAATTTAATTAAAATTAAATCAATATATAAAAAGGAATTATCTATCATTGAAAATCAATATTTTAAAGAAAAAATTAAAGAAAAAATTCATAAATCTGGAATGGAAAAAATTAATAAAGGTGATTATGATAATTTATTTTTGATATTATTTATTAAAAGGGATAAAGAATATGAAAAAACTGAAAAAGAAAAATTTAGTATCTTAAAAAAATTTAAAGTTGAGTTAATGGATGAAAATTTTTTTACTGACTTTAATAAAAATAAAATATATTCTATCTTTGAAATAAAATTTTCTCAATATCTTGAAAGTTTTGCCGAAAATATTAAAGAAATTAAAGATTTTGGTTTATTTTTCAAATTATTACCTCCAGATAAATATGATAAAGAAGCCATATCATTTGTTGTTGGTTGGGTATCAAAAAATATTAATACTTTTAACATTGAAACCTGCAATAATTTTAAAAAAGATGTGAATACACTACTTAAAATAATGGCAGATAAAACAGCATACATGAAAATGGATGATTTAATAAAAACTATTATTGATAATATTGGAGAATATTCCTTAGATATATTTATATATGTATTAAATTCAATTAATAATAATGAAAAAATAATAGATATTTTAACAAAAAACATTTTAAAATTTAATGATGATGATGAAAAAAATGATGACATAGTTTCAAATAATCTATATAAATTTATAAAAGAAGTAAATCCCAATAAATTAATCAAAAATATTTTTTTCTCATATATCAAGAATATTTATTTTGAAAAAGAAGATTTTAAGGATGACAAATATCAAAGATTTAACGTTTTTGAAAAATTGTTAAATAATGATTCTTATTCTATATTTAATGAAGATAATAAGAATAAAGAATATTGGGAAAATACATTAAATGTTTGCAAGGCTATATCAAAAGATTTAAAGGAGTTAAATATATCTTATGAATATGCAAATTATCTATTTTATACACATAAAGAAAAATTAAAAAAAAGAATATTATCTATTTTTAAATGTTTAAATGAAGAAGAAGGATTAGAAATAAGAGTAATAGAAAATATGAATTTAATTTTTGAAAAATGGAAAAATAATTTAAAAAAGATTGAAATATTAAAAGAATTTAATAACTTTATTTACAAAAATAAAGAATTAGATAATAGAAAACTTTCTGAATATAATAAGAAAATTTATAAATCAACATTAAAATATTTAAATTCAGAAGAAAATTTAGATAATTTTTCTAGATATAAAGAAGACATAGAAAAAGCCCAAAAAGTATTAAAATTAAGAAATTCATCTCTCTTTTTATATATATTAAAAAGAGAAAAAAAAAACTCTTCTGAATTAAATTTATTAGATAATACTTTTTTCTTTTTTGATAATATTAAAAAGATATTTGTTAATGTTCCGAATGAAATAGAAAATGAATTGAAAAATAATTCTGAAGCTAAACTTTTAATCAATTTAGGATGTCTTAATGAAGAAAACTTAATAAAAGAAATTGATTGGCTTTTAGAATATTTTAGTATTTATGATTTTGACTTAAAAGATTTTCTTATTGAAAGAATTAAAATATTTATAAAAAATAAATCTCTTTCTTCAGTATTAAATGGTATCATAAAACTTTTTGATATTTTTAAGGATATACTCAATTTTAACAATATTGAAGATACTAATTTTAATGAGAAGTTAATTGAATATAATAAATCATTGTCAGAAGAAAGAAACATTACCATTGAACTCTTAGAAAGAATAAATCGTTATATTGAAGATTCACTTGGAATGCAATTAAATGAATTCAATGATATATTTAATAAGATTAATAAATTTCCTGAAAGCATGGAATTTATTAAAGATAAAAGATATGATGAACTTAGAAATATGAACGAATTTTTATTAGAAAGTGATAATGAATTTTATCTTAATGAATATGATATTAATGATTTTATCAAAGTTGTAAAATTTTTTGAAGAAATAGTTGTTAATAGAGAAAGAATAAATAATTTTAAATGTTTTGTAAAAGAAATTATTGATGGTGTCAAAGATAATGATAAATGTGGCAAAAGCCTATGTAATTATATTGATAAATATAATTATATTCAAATATTATTGAATAAATATTTGAAGCACACTGAAGGATGCATAAAAAAAATTAAGCTTATATTAGAAGATTCAGATTTTAATATACTTTTAAAACAAAATGAATATATACTTGAAGGAAAATATTCTAGAGAAATAATAAATGAAAATAATTCCAATATGAATTTTTTAGAACAAAATAATTCTAGTAATAATTTCAACTTTTTAATAAAAGATGACTTGGAATTACTTTATAAAAGGATATATCTAGCAAAAATTCCTGAAAAATATAAAGAAATGATAAATAAATTTAATAATTTTTATAAAGGTGTGAAGCAATTGATAAATATATTTAATATACTTTATTCCAAAGGATATCAAGAAACTTTTAATATCAAAATTATATTTAAAAAAAGTAAAGCAACATGGGCATTTGAAGACAAAGAAACTTCTTTGGAAGATTTAATAAATAAATTTTTGAATTTACAAAAAAAGGTAATTGGCTACTTGAATAAATTATATGAAAAAAATGAAATAATAAGATTTTTTTATGGTAGACAATTTTATATGATATATAATAATTTAATTGGCAAAAATGAAGACAAGAATTTACATTTATTTAAAGTCATTTCTAGTGATAATATAAAACAGTTAGATAAAAGAGAAAGAAACTTAAATTTTGGAAATAATTATTATGAAATTATGGAAAAGATAGGTAGTTATGTTAACAAGCAATTAGAAATAAATAAAAAAAAAATCAAAAATATTTATGAATTCAATGAAATAAAAATAAAACAATTATCATTACATACAAATAAAATTGATGATAAAAATAAAAAAAAAGAAAACGAATTTAAAGGAGTATTCTTTCATGCCTCAGAGAATTATCAACAACTTGAAGCTATTTATATTTATTCTGTTATGACTTATCATTTTCCAATTAATAGTTGTTTTTTATATTGTACAAATGATATTAGTATAGAAGAATTAAACAGTTTTTTGAAAAGATGTTTTTTATGTGAATATAGATTATTATTTTGTATGATTAATGTGAATTTATTAAAAAATAATTTAAAAAAATCTCTTATTCATTTCATTACAAAATATTCTAAAAATTATGGAGCAAAAATGGAAAGTTGTTTACTCATTATTTTCAGTGGAAAAGATGAAGATTTACATAATATATTACTAAAATTAAAAGTTGAACCATTTCCAGAAAATAGTTATTTTGATGATAATGATTTTACTTTTAAAAATAGTAAATATAAATCTATTTTATTTAAATCCCGCTGTTGTGGATTAGGCAAAAGTGAATTTATTAAAAAAAATAATGAAAATAAAAATTATATTTATTTCCCAATAGGTGGAGAATTTAAAAAAGAAGACTTATTTAAAAGATTAGAAAAAGAAATACCTGATATTTTTGATATAAAGAAAAAATATTTACTTCATTTGGATTTAAGTCAGAGTAAGGAAATTGAATTATTAAATGAATTTTTTTTTAAATTATTAATCTTAAGGAAATGTGAATTAAAAGAAGATGCTAAATATTTTGGAGAAAATGTAGAAATAATTATTGAAATACCCAATGATTTTTCGGATTATTTTAAAGATATTAAAATTTTATCAAAATTAGAAGTTAAAACTATTGATAAATTAGGTGAAATAAATAATTCAAATGAATTACAAAAAGTTGCTGAAATATTGGAAATGAATCTATCTGGAGATATATTAAAAACACAATCTGAAATAAAAAAATTGAATTTACAATTATCCCATAAAGATTGCCAAAAATTAATTTTCAATTATTTAAGTGATATAAAAATTGCAGAACCGAATTATTACCAAATTAATATATTTATAAAAGTTTTATATGATGAATTTTCAAAATTTATCAATTGCCAAGGATACTCTGTTGAAATTATATATAAAAATGCACATGCTTTAGGAATGAATTTAAATGAAATTCAAAAATTATTTAATTTAAGAAAATTTATAATTAATTCTTTTGTTAAAGTAACTAAACTAATGATAATTGGCCCTTATGAAGATCTAATTAAATCACAGAGAATAAATCAAGAATTATTTAATTTAAAAGATGATATAAAAGAAAAAACAATAAACACTCATTTAAGTATTAAAATAGATTCATTATCATTTGATAAAATTAAGCCAAGTTTAGTGGTTTTTAATGAAGATGGAAATAGTTGCTCAATAATTACTACATGTCCTGAGGAAGATGATGAATTTAAAAATCTTCAAAATTTATATAATTTGCAAAATCCCAATTTATTTTCCAAAAATAAAGGAGAAAGCAAACTAAAAAGTTTTAGGAAATTAAATAGTAATGAAATTTTAGATAATTTATTAAATTTTTTAAATGTAAGTGGTTTTTTCAATGAAGAAAGAAAAAGAGAAGTAATGGGCTCATATGTTTATACTCCAGATAATTTTATTAAAGTAGTTTTAATTTTAATGAGAATTCGAGCAAAAATTCCAATTATAATGATGGGGGAAACAGGATGTGGGAAGACAACATTAATAGAGATGGCATCAAAATTATACAATAAAGGAAAATCATATATAAAAAAATTGAATATTCATGCAGGAATTACTGATATAGAAATTGAAAAATTTATGAAGAAAACAGAAGAAGAGGTAAAAATGGAAGATATAAAAATTTTAAACGAAAAACAAAAAGAATTTGAAAATCTTTCAGAAAAAAACCAAAAAGCATATAATAAAGAGAACTTATTTAAAAGCTATAAGGATGAAATAAGTAATAGAAAAATTTGGATATTTTTCGATGAAATTAATACATCTAATTCTATGGGATTATTAACTGAAATTATTTGCAAAAATACAATGTATGGAAAAACTTTAGATAACAGATATATATTTATAGCTGCTTGTAATCCTTATAGAGTTATAAATAATGAAAATATAATTTTTGATATCTTATACAAAAAAACTCAAAAAAAAAAAAGTTTAGTTTATACTGTAAATCCTTTGCCACATTCTCTATTAAATTTTGTATTTAATTTTGGAAGCTTAAAAGGAGAAGATGAATGTAAATATATTGAAAGCATGATAAAAAAAGCATCAAATGCATTATTTGGAGAAATGAAAGATAAAATTGCTCTAAATGAAGAGGACCAAGAAGATTTGATTGAAGCTCAGATTAAGTGTGTTATGATATGCCAAAATTATATGAAATCAAAAAATGATGTATCAATTGTAAGTTTAAGGGAAGTTAAAAGATTTAATATTTTTTTCAAAACATTTGTTAATTTTTTATATAATAGAAAAAATGATAAAATAAATGAAAATTATTTTGAAGAAAATAATTCCATTAATTATACAGAAAAACAAATTTATTATTCAGCTTTAAATTTAAGTCTCTTTGTCTGTTATTATTTAAAATTACCTGATAAGAAATCTAGAGATGAATTAGCAAACAAATTTAATAATAACAAAGATTTAAAAGATTTATTACAATATTTTTCTAATGGTGATTTTACAAAAATTCCAATGATGGAAGAAGATTTCATGCTAAATAATTTTGAAATACCAAGAGGAATAGCCAGAAATCGAAATTTAAAAGAAAATATATTTATTTTATTTTTCTGTATTGTAAACAAAATTCCACTTATAACCTGTGGTAAGCCTGGTAGAAGTAAAACTTTAAGTTTTCAAATATTACAAAATTCAATGAAAGGAGAAGCATCAAATTCACCATTTTGCAAAAAATATCCTGAGCTCATTGCTTTCAAAATTCAAGGTTCATTGAGCACTACATCTAAGGAAATAGAAGACATCTTTAAAAAAGCTAGAGAAAAAAAGAGCAATACTAAAGATAAGAATGTTGTTGTTTATATGGATGAAATGGGATTGGCTGAAATAAGTGAAAATAACCCATTAAAAGTAATGCATTCAGAGTTAGAAACAGAAGATGATTTAATTTCCTTTGTTGGAATTTCAAATTGGTTTATTGATGCTTCAAAAATGAATAGAGTTATTTATAATGTGGTCCAAGATCCTGATGAGAATGATATAATTGAAACAGGAATGGAAATTGCAAAATCCTATGAAGAAGAAGGTGAATTTTATAGCCAAAAATATCAAATCATTATCCAAAGATTATCTAAAGCATATTATAATTTTATTAACAAGAAAAAAAAAATAAATGATGAAAATCAATATTTTCATGGCTCTAGAGATTTTTATTGCCTAATTAAATCTGTTATGAATGATATTATCTCTAATAAAAGTAAGTTTGATGAGTATGAAAATAATGAAAGAGAAGAGAAGAAAAATAAGCTTTTAAATACAATTTGTTTGAATAATATTATGAGGAATTTCGCTGGACTTAAGGATTCTATTGAAGATTTTAAATCATATTTTTTTGAAGGCTATGAAGACAATGATCTAATTAAAAATAATGAAAATAAATATAATTTAATGAAATGCTTACAAGATAATATTAATGATGATAACAGTAGATATCTTTTATTAATTACTGATAGTTATTTAAGTCAAGATTTATTAAATTATATATTGGAAGAAATAAATCTAAGAAAAAATAATGGAAATAACGTCATAATTTCAGAAGGAATAGAAATTTTAAATAAAGATGAGAACAAAGAAGTGTTTAAGAAATATTATAATGGAAGTAAATTTAAATCAGATAAAAATAATATTTTATATTATAATGATATATTGAGTAAAATTAAATATCAAATGGAAACAGATAACATTTTAATCTTAAAAGATTTAGAATCAGTTTATCCTTCTTTATATGAACTATTTAATCAAAGTTTTATAATTTTGGATGGAAAAAAATTTGTTCATTTAGGTGAATCTAAATCATTATCATTAGTAAATGATAAATTTAAGGCAATTGTTTTAGTTGAAAATGATAAAATTAAAGAACAAGAGCCTCCTTTTTTAAATAGATTTGAAAAGCATATAATTAATTTTAAATATTTATTGGATGAAGAATTGTTAAAATTATCAGAAGAAATATTTGATACTTTACAAAAAATAAAAAATATTCAATATGAAATAAAATCGAAGGAATTATTAAAAGCCAAATTAGAAAGATATTTTTATTTAATTAAAGAAGAAGAAATAAAAGGTTTGGTATATATTGCTTCGAAGAAATATGGTCAGAATATCAATGATAATGATGAAAATGGAAGCAAAAACAAAAAGTTAATTATTAAATTTGTTTTAGAGAAAATTGCACCTTGCTTCAATGAATATTTAATGATAATGATCACCAAATTTGGATTTAGAAATAAATATAATTTTTATTATAAATGCATATTTGAAGAATATGAAAAGAACTATTGTTGCAATTTAAAAAAATATTTAGAAAAATTAAAAGATGAAACATCTATTGTATATACCTTTTCTTCAATTATAGATGATATATTTAATGATGATAATGAAAAAATTATAAACAATTCGAATATATTTTCCAAAGAAGCAACTAATGAAATAAGAATTAATACAATATTATCAATGGAACAAATAGACAAAGAAATAGTTGATTTTATATTTGATGAGGAAAAAAATGAAGAAAATAAAAATACAAAAAATTTATTAATATTGAAATTTAAAGAACAAGACTTAAATAAGTTTAATGATATTTATAATTTATTAAATGATTATAGAGCAACTTTTAAAAAGAATAATCCTGCTATTCAATCTAAATTTGTTATTTTTATTGTATATCTGAAAAATGAACCAAAAAATAAAAATTATTTGTCATTTTTATCCAATTGTCCCCAAATTATGATTAGCAATTTCAATAATACATATGAAAATTTTCCTCAAATACTTAAATCATCTAACGAAGAAATAATAAAGGAAAATTTAATGAACACTAATTCCATGATTAATAATAATATTGATAATGCCTTAAGATTCTTTACTTTCAGATTTATAAATTATAGTGAAAATATACTATATAAGGAAATGATTAAGTTCTTTATCCAACAAGAAAGCTTAAGAAATATTGTTAATAAATGCTTAATAAGCCTAGTAAAAAATGAAGAAGATTTCTTTATTAAAGTGTTGAATGAAGAAATAACAAAAAATAAAGATTTAGATGAAAATTATTTTGGAAAAAGAGCAAATAATAAATATAGCTGTAAATAACGAGAAAATACTAAAAAATGAAATAATTGAAAAATATATTAATAATTATATAGAAAAAATAGGTAATAAAGAAAATATGAAATTTAATAGGGGAAATAGAAATTTAAATCAAAAAGAAACTTTTGAAATTTTAATTGAACAAAAGTTACCTTTATGTGAAAATATTATAAAATCATTATTTAATTATGTCCAAAATAATATAAAGACTAAATATTTAGAAAAAGAGGAAATAATATTAAAAATAAAAGCTGATAAAAATAATAAGAAAGAACAAGAAAAATATTTAAATGAAATGAAAAAATTAGAGTCAAATTTAATTATAGAAATAGATAAATATCCATTAATTATTGATATATTGAATTCAAAAAATGAAAAGCTTATATCAGATTTATTTGAAGATTGTTTCTTTATTTTTTTCAAAAATTGTAAACTGCCATCAAAATATTTATATTTATCAAAATTATTAAATTTATTGATACAATTGAGACTTAGAACTAGAATGAATAATAATTTAGATATTTCTTTTATTGATAAAGATGAAATTCAATTATATCCATCTTTTATGGATCTAATAAAGGAAGAAATTAAAAATAATGAATATGATGATAATATTACAGATGATAAAAATAATATATATATTAAAAAATTTGCTTGCATTATCAATTTTTTGCAAAGTTATTCAAAAGAAATACATATGATTTTAGAATTATACTTTTTTTTATTAATATATTTTCCAAATCTTGAAAATTCAGTTAAAAAAAATATTGAAACAAAAAAAGTTATAATGGAAGAAGATCCAAGGAGTCCTTCTTATACTAGAGTAAATAAGTTATGTTTCTTTTATATAATTGAATCTCTTTGTAATATATTGAAAGAAAAAATATTATTAGTCTTAAAAGATGAAATTAATTTTAAACATTATTCAAAACAAAAAAACTTTTTAAATTCAGTTCAATATAATATACAAAATTTAATTAAAATTGAAAATAGATTTATACTATTTAGCAAAGAAATATTTAATTTGGAAATAATTGGAAAAATAATAGTTCAAATTCAAAAAATAAAAAATTATAGTTCATTATTTGATCTTGGTATAGAGGTATTAAAAATATTATTTGAATGGCGTAAAGATAATTTTGTACAACATTTGCAATTGCAATATATGATGATAATGAAACTATTTAAAAATGATATGATAGAATTTAATCTTTTAATGAATAAAATATTATTTAATTATTATATAAGTGAATATAATAAAAGAGAGCCTTTAATCAAAGATTTATTATTAAATGAAAAGCTTGATATTAATAATCATAATGAATTATTGGAATATTCTTATCCGGTAATTGAATTAATATTCAAATTTTCTTCTTTAGAGCCTCAATTAACAGAGCAAAAATCGAGATTTATTGAATATTTTGAAAAAGGAAATACAATTAAGAAATTAATTAATGATAAAAATAACCCAAAAATTAATGAAATTCTTTTATATAGATTTGAAATTGTAATTGATAAATATTTTCAAAAAATATTAAAAAAAAATGATGCAAATAAATTATGTGGGAATATATCTAAAACCTATTTAGAAAAATCAATTAATTATTTTTATCAATCAACTAATGATAAAAATATTGTTTTAAATAATATATGCAAATTATATTGTATTGCATATATAAAAAGATATATGAATTATTTGGTAGAAATTTTATTTAGCAAAGATGGATATCAGAAATTTTCTGAAAGAGAAAGTATAAATATAATTTTATTTATGAAGAATGTTCCTCAAAAAAAAAATATTTTATTTTATTGTTTAAAAATATTATTAAAAAAATTAGATAATAATTGGGAAGCTTTTAAAAAAAATTATAATGAAATAACCAAAGATGATTATGATATATATGGATTCAAAAAATATAATATAGACATTAAATTAGACAATGATGATTTTTTGTTATATATACCTGTTTTATTAATGGATAATAAGCATCAAGATTATTCAAAATATAATCAACTTTTATTAGTAACTTCATTTAGTGAATCTGATAATCAAATTTTTGCTAATTTATTTTTAGAAAACAATTCATATGAATATTTATATACATTTTTATCTAACATTGTTATTTTAATTTATTGTAGTAGTTCAAATCTTGAACATAGTGAAAAACGACAAAATTATATAGATTATTTATCAACAATTAAACAGTATTTAAATACAAAAGATTTAATAAAGGATAAAGATATCCTTGAATTTTTTAATACATTTTTTGATATCAAATTTATTAATGAAAAAATAATTCCAAAGTTTGGAAAAGAAAATGACGATCATAGAAGCAAAATGAAAAAAATAATTATATTATTTTATGGTTTGAGATTCATCTTTTCAATTTTAGTAAATTCAAAAAAAAACAAAAATAATAAAGAAGGATTCTATTTCAAATTATTAACAAAAAAAATATCTTTAACAATAGATGATAGTTTTATACCTGGAAACTTTCCAAATATAACTTTAAAAGTTAAGACTTTTGATATTATTAAAAAAAATTTAATTAAAGAACCTTTAAAATATGGTGCATTTGTTTGTTCCTGTGGATATCATTATAGTGTAGGTAAGTGCACATTCCCTACAATGGAAATGACATGCCCAGTTTGCAAAAAAAAAATAGGAGGAAAAAAGCATATTTTATTTAGAAGAGAAGGACATATAAGAATATTTTTCGATGAAAATTCAAAAAATCTTAAATTAAATCATTCTTATTCAGATAAAGATGTTCCCTATAAATATTTAAATGATTATGAAAATGAAGTTAAACAAGAAAAAAATATATTGATAAAAGGTATTAAGCCCATTGATATTGATTTCTTTAAAAAAAAAGAAGAAAGCTATAGAGAAATAGCAGATATTACATATAGATTTTTAAATTTTATATTATTTTCATTTTTATTTTATTCAAATATAAAAGAATTCATTAAAGATAAAGATTTAAAGAAATACATCATTGAATCTATGACTTGTTTTGACATAATAGAAACAAATTGGGATTTAATTCAAGAAATTCTAGGTGAAATGAAAATTGAAGTATTTCTAAATCTAATTTTTGATGAAATAATAGATAAATTTATAAAATGTTCTCAATTATATAATTCAAAAGTTTCAACCGATTTTGAAAAAGATATAGATTTATTAATTAAAAATAAACTATCAAGAAAGGATGAAATTGAAAATTATAAAAAAATAAATAATGATTTAATTAATATTAGTCCAATTTCAAATAAATCAATTATTCAAGAAACATATCCTTCATATAAATATCCAGAGGATAAATATCCTGATTTTAAATATTTTTATTTGTCAGAAATACCTGGGAAAGAGAACTTTATAAAATCATTTAATTCAAGAGAAAAAAATAAAGAAATATATCCTATACTTAACTCAATTATAAATGATGAAGCATTACAAGAAAGGATAAAATTAATGAAAGAGTTGCCTAAAATAAATAAATTATGTAATCATATGATTAATTATGTTTCATTCAAATATTCAAGAGAAGAAGCAAAAAATATTTTAGTTAAGGAAGAAATTAAAGATGAAGAAATAAACAAATTAGTAATAGAATTTATAAAAATTTATGGAGATATCAGACCATATATAAAGCAAGAAGGATGTCATGAATTTGGGGAATTATATTATGATTTAAAAGATAATTTATATTTAAGTAATTTATGTGTAGACTCAGGCGAAATGGGATTTGGACTTGTTTTATTAGCTATGTATAAAGAGATGATTAATTGGCAAAATTCATTTATTAATATGATTATTAATTCACCAAATGAATATTTAAAAAATTATAAAGATCTTTTTGATTCAAAAATAATGATTCAAGACTGTGAAGAAGACCAAATACTTTTTTTGCCCAATTTTGAAAATGAGAATATGAATAATTCCAATGATAAAAAAGAAAATATAAATTTAATGGAAATAATTTCCGATAATTCACATAGAAAAGATAATAAAGTTATTTATAATTATGATGAAATAGAAAAAATATTAGCTGCATTTATATTACCAAAAATAAAATATTTTAAAGAAGATATTAGAAAAGTTATATATCAATATGAATGCTTTGTTGGTGATAGAAGTAGTATTATTGTTAATTTTACAGAAAAATATCAACAAAGAGAATTGACCGATGAAGAATTAAAAAGCGTTATTAATTATATAAAAGAAAATCAGAAAAATAATAAAAAATTTAATATTAAAAACTTTTTGTTTTCATTTCAAGTATTAATAGATGTTATTTTAGATCAAAGTCCTCATATTAATAATACATTACTTTCAGTTGCTTCAAATAATAAAAATTTATCTAATTTTGAAATGATTATAAACTTTTTTACTGCAATGAAGGAAAATGGAAAGGAAAATAACAATTTTACAATTAGTACTTTAATTAATTTATTTGAAGTAGTAGAATTATATTGTTGGAATATTATCAGAGATAATTTAGATAAGAAATACCTTCAAGATATTAATGAAAATATAAAAATGCAAATAGACACATATTTTGCTGAAAATTTAAAAAATAATAATAATATTATTATATCTAAGATTCATTTGTGTTCTGCAATAAGAAAATTTATATCAAGATATTTATCAGGTAAAAGTGATGAAAATATTAATCCTAAAAATCAATTAAAAAATTATTTAATTAATAGTGAATTTTGGCCTATTAATTTTGCTGAAAATGATGTAATTGATGATGAAATAAATCAAATATTTGGAAATGTAGATATAGAACTTGCTCATTCGGTGAAATTATATGATCATTTGGGAGGAGATAAGATCATTTTAGATGATATTTTAAAAAAAATAAATCTTCAAAAAATTCCAATTCCTAAAATACAAATTATTGTAAAAGATGATGAAAATCAAAATAATGTTATCCCTGATAATAATCAAATTATTGAAAATGCTCCTGAAAACAATTCAGAACCTCCTCATATAGATCAGAATCCCCCCCAAGAAGAAAATGAGTCAAATGAAGAAAATGAAGAAAATGATGATAATGATGATGATGATTCTAATAATTATAATTCAGAATCTGACGATGATTCAGATGAAAGGCAAACTGTTAGTTATTATTAATTTTATCTTCCCAAAAATTATATTATATATTACTTTTAAATAAATGCAATGAAATATTTAGATTAATTTATTTATTCTTATAAAAATAACTATAATATTTTGTTTATTATTAAATAATTCTTTAAAAGATTAAGTGGGGATTGGGGATTGGGGATTGGGGATTGGGGGTTGGGGGTTTTGGGGTTTGGGCGGTACCCCAAACCCCCAACCCCCAACGCCC
>Ga0310691_10004885_pt1 | contig 14896 bp, 17 predicted proteins | sample 176DNAGHGlowgp2_FD_203887 | JGI IMG/M metagenome (GOLD analysis project Ga0310691, IMG submission 203887) | Sheep rumen microbial communities from Palmerston North, Manawatu-Wanganui, New Zealand - 1766 DNA GHGlow gp2 (v2) (version 2) | ecosystem: Host-associated > Mammals > Digestive system >... | reverse complement strand
CATTCCGGCACCGGTCGTATCGCATGGCTGACTATGCGCCCGATGAGCCTTTGGGAATCTGGAGATTCGAATGGCAGCATCAGCCTGAAAGAACTGTTCAGTTCGCCCGAACAGATTTTCGCAGAAAACAATCTGACACTCGAAGACATTGCATATCTAATCTGCCGTGGCGGATGGCCTCGTGCTACACTCCAGAAGAAAGACGTAGCTTTGGGGAGAGCCTTCGACTACTACGATGCCGTGGTGAAAACAGATATATCCCGTGTTGATGGAGTCAGAAGAGATTCCGATCGCACGCATCGGATAATGCGCTCGTATGCTCGCCATCAGGGAACACCGACACCCATCAGCACGATAGCAGCAGATATTCGAGCAAACGACCAGGAAGGTGCTGACGAGAAGACCATCAATTCATATATCGCTGCACTAAAGAAGATATTCGTCATTGAAGACATGGAAGCATGGAACCCCAATCTACGTTCCAAGACAGCCATTCGAACCTCCGATAATCGTTATTTTGTTGATCCCTCAATTGCTACAGCAGCATTAGGCTTAGGCCCTCTGGACCTGATTAATGACCTCAACACTTTCGGCCTCGTTTTCAAAACCCTGTGCGTACGTGATCTCCGCGTGTTTGCCGATGCTCTCGACGGTCATGTCTATCACTATCGCGACAAGAACGGATTGGAGTGTGACACAGTGGTACATCTTCGCAATGGCTCATACGGCCTGATCGAAATCAAGATTGGAGGGGAAAAATTAATCAATGAAGGCGTAAGCGCATTGAATAACCTTTCCTCCAAAATCGACACCACACGAATGAAAGAACCATCCTTCAAAATGATCCTCACCGCCGTAGGCAAATACGCCTATCGTCGCGAAGACGGCATCTATATCGTACCCATTGGGTGTTTGAAGGATTGAAGCAGAATAGCCAATTCACAATAATTCTCGTGTTAAATATTCAATCAACCTATCATAAAATAAAGAAATACCACCTTATTTGCATACGCTATTAAAAGTTAACTCAACTTTCGCATGTGCGAAAGTTGAGTTAACCATTTTTAGGTTCGCGGGTCAGTATCGAAGGTGTAGCGATACGGATTGATGAATGGGATGAATGATCATTATCTACATCTTCTATTTCTTCTTCATCCCTGCCTACAGTGACATGCTGAATTCTGAAGACCTCATTACTGATGTAGTCTCTCAGGTCGCTGACATTAGCTTTGTTGGCGCCGAGGTTCAGGAGGTTAAGCACGGAGCGCGACGAAGATTCTATGACGACCTTCGTCGCGCTGCTTCCTGTAGCAACCACACGCAGCTTCACATGCTCCGAAAACGGAGAAAGCCATGCACCATGACGAGCTTCGATGACAAACAGATCGTCATCGCACTTCACAGCCGGAAACTTCGTCCGCTTCCGAGCAAAGAGATTCTTACTACCGTTCGTGCGTTTTATTCATTATTGAAAGTGCTATTATATACATTGTTAAATCTGTATAATTAGAGTATTGTAAATAATATTAAATGCTATTAGCAAATGTGTTGCTAGAGATTCATTCATTGTGCAGACAACGAAGGCTGCAATTTTTTTATTTCGTTCCTAGAAGGATATTTTCGAAAATATTCATCAATCTCTTGCAGTCTTTCTAAAGCACAAAATTTCCAATCATCGTCTTCTAAAAACTTGGAAACATAAGAGGCCCACTCGCTTGATAGAAAATACAATCTCATATCCTTAATATATACCATGAGTCGGTTTCCAACATTATCAAAGTCCGATATCACCCAATCAAAACCATTATAATTCAAAGTTAATTCATGGTTGCGATGAAGATAATTCAATTCTACATAAGCCGTCTCATTTCGAATCATATTACATGTCAATATCTTCACCGGATGATTTGTGCATTCACAACCATCATTACCGGATACAAAATAATATAACCATTCTTCCGAGCCAATTTCTCCTATTCCATTGGAAGGAATCGAAAAAGCATGAGTCAACATTTCAAAAAACAAAGGATCAAATCCTTCTTTACAGGTATTTTCCATGCCGTGATCAGGAAGATATTTTACCAATCGGACAGCTTGTTGTTTTATAATAGACTCCTGAGAACGACTTATAGTTACGTTCTCTTGGCTATAACAGTTTGGTATAGCCAAGAGAATAAACGCCAAAAGAAAAACAAAAGAGTTAGTCACTATAAAGAAAGTCATTAATATAATCAATATCAATAACAGATATCACGTTTTCGCATGATTATTACTTTGGAGAAACCGTAAGCCAAATATCACTACTTGACATCTCCACTTTGACTTTTTTTTCCGAATCAGAATAAATTGTCGCCTGATCGTATTCCTCTGAATTTGAATATCCTAATGAGGACATCGCACTTCCAAACTTTTCTTTAATCAAATCAAAGTGATTATAAGCCTCCGAGAAATAGCCCAAATCAACATGAATTTTTAATGCTTGACACTTACTGTCACTCGCAAAGCGATAGCGTGTTTCAGGATAATAGTAGCCAGAACTATAATCCTCATATTTTTCATCAATACGATTAAAACCTAATCGATAATAATATGATCCATATTCATAATCTGATTCTTCTTTTGATGGAAGCCATTGATAACCAGAAGAATTAGTAATATCATCATGACTAAGGTTATCAATTCCCAAGAAAGTTGCTACGGAATATGCATCCATACCAGAGAAACCAAACAAATCGCTAGCCTTCTTGTCCTTATTAGGGAAAAACAATGACTTTACAAACGCATTGACATCAAAATAATCGCTATGGACTATCTCATGTCCATCATTATTGATTGAGAAATAAGCGTACTCTCTTAAAACTTCTCCTTTTGTATTGAGAATGCAAATAGATGGGTCATCAGACTTCTTACCTGTAAGATAATCACTCCCAGGGATAAATGACAGATAATTATAATTATATTTAATGATTCGATCTTCTGACATATTCAACAATCCATATCCCTCACTAAAATCGCGTAAGGCTATAAATTTGCCATCTCTCAATTGTTCAATAATCATATATCTATTCCTTACCACTGTTTCGCCATTAACATCAACAATGCCACAGCCATCAGAATTCTCAACCAAGATGTATTGATCATTCAAGAACGATGCAGATTTATATTTAGCCCGAACGAGTATTTTCCCATCTATACTCTTGACACCATAATTGTCATCATCTGAATATATATACATCTTTTGATTGTCAGACAGATTGACGAAATCTGATTTTAACTTTGATACTACCTCCGATTTTTTATTTATAATATAATAATTATTATCATCCTCGCCAATCTTTGTGGCTAAAAATTTATCAGACGATAATACCTCTTTTATGGAAAAATTTTTGGGCTGAAAGATTTTGAACGATTCATCAATCACGCTGACAACTAAATCTCCATCTTCATTTTTTTTGGATATCAATGAGTAACCTTTATCAAAACTTGAAGCCCCACGATATTCCAATGGCAAAGCATACTTCAGTTCTCCCTTCTTATCGATATACTTAATGCCCTCGCCTTTAATTACACTAGGAGTATATTTCCCAGTGTATGTTGCTATTTCCTTATACTTATCCCCGATAGGTTTGGTAGGGTCAGAGACGCTGTATATTTCATAGCAATCGTCTGTTGCTACAAAAAAGATACCATTGATGACAGGAGAAGGCTCTTGCTTAAATTCGTCTGCTATCAAGACCTTACCTTTGACACTAACTAAGCCCCAATTGTCACTTTTGCTATCTTTAAATGGATAATACTCAGGAACATTTTCAACAACATCCCCGCTACAAGATACAAGAACAAGTCCAAGTATCCAAAACAATAAATAATAATGTTTCATAGTTTTAATTAATTGTTAATTTTAGTTACTTTTATATAGGTTTACTGAATAAATACTCTTAAAGGATTAGCAAGAATAGATTCTACTTTATTTCTTCGACTTAAGAAATGCTCTAGCCTCACTGTGCCCTTGTTCTGCTGCCTTTTTTATCCAAGAAATCGCTTCTTTAGCATCTTGGGTAATACCTTTCCCTTCATAATAACAACGAGCTAGGTTGTATTGAGCATCGGCTAATCCTTGCTCCGCTGCCAGTTTCCACCATTTAACAGCATCAGTGTAGTCAATATCTACTCCTATGCCTTTATAATAACAATAGCCCAAGTTGTGTTGAGCATTGGCCAAACCTTGTTCAGCAGCCATTTTCCACCACTTAATTGCTTCCATATAGTTAATGTCAACTCCTTCGCCTTTGCAATAGCAATAACCCAAATTGTATTGTGCAATGGCAAATCCTTGTTCTGCTGCCTTCTCCCACCACCTCACAGCTTCCGTAAAATCTTGCATGACACCAATTCCTTCAGAATAGCAATGACCCAGATTGTATTGAGAACTTATATCTCCTTGCTTAGCGGCCATTCTCATCCATTTCACGGCCTCTGCATAATCTATGTCAACTCCTTGGCCATTGAAATAAATATCACCCAACTTGCTTTGAGCTATGACATGTCCCTGCTCAGCGGCATTCCGCCACCAATACACCGCCGTTGGATAGTTTATATCAACTCCATCTCCTTCGAAATAGATATTACCCAGCCCGAATTGAGCATCAGCATGTCCCTGCTCAGCGGCCTTATTCCACCATTTAATAGTCTCATAGTCGTATATTCCATAATAAATCTTTCCTAACCCGTATTGAGCACCAGCATGTCCGTGCTCAGCTGCCTTCTTCCACCATTTCTCAGCCTCAATATAGTCCATATCTACTACCTCGCCTTCGTAGTAGATATCTCCCAGTTTGTACTGAGCATTGACATATCCCTGCTCAGCGGCCTCAGTCAACCATTTCACAGCCTCGTGTCCGTCTATATCAACTCCTTGACCGGCGTAATAACAAAGGCCTAAATTATATTGTGCTGTGGCAGACCCCTGATCGGCAGCCTTTCTCCACCATTTAACGGCCTCAGTATAGTCTACATTAACGCCTCTTCCTTTGAGATAACAGAAACCAAGCTTGCTTTGGGCATACTCATCTCCCTGTTCTGCGGCCCTCTTAAACCATTTAAAAGCCTCTGAATAGTCTTTTATGATACCCATTCCTTCGTAATAAAAATGACCAAGATTCCTTTGTGCATCAACATGTCCTTGCTCAGCAGCTTTTCGATACCAAATCGCAGCTTTGCTGTAATCTTGTGTTACCCCCTGGCCATTTTCATAGCAAAGTCCAAGATTGAATTGAGAACTCGAATAGCCTTGCTCCGCAGCTTTTCGATACCATCCTACAGCTAAGGTATAGTCAATATCTACCCCTTTCCCACTATAGAAACAATTTCCCAACCTATTTTGCGAAAAAACATTACCTTGCTCTGCTGCCTTCTGCCACCATTTTACAGCTTCAGATTCATTCTTTACGGCACCCTGTCCCAAATAATAACACAAGCCCAAATTATTCTGTGCATCGGCATGACCTTGTTCTGCAGCTTTCTTGTACCAACCAAAGGCTTCATTGTAGTCCTGGATTACTCCATTACCAAAACAATAGCAATCTCCAAGGTTATTTTGAGCTACATCATATCCTTGCTCCGCAGCTTTTCGATACCATTTCACCGCCTCTATGGCATCTCGACTCACCCCTTTTCCAAGGTCAATGCAATAACCTAGATTGTTCTGTGCTGCAGCATAACCTTGCTCCGCAGCTTTCTGATACCATTTTATTGCCTCGACATAGTTTTGGCTGACGCCTTTTTCTCCATTATAATAAGAATCTCCCAAACGACATTGGGCATCGGCATCACCTTTAGAAGCTTTCTTGCCATACATCAGAAATGCCTCCGAGGCCAGAAGCTCCTCAATTCGACTAATAAAAACATCTACGTCATTAAGGTTTGAGCAAGAATGATATTTTTGATTCTTTCTGATTTTATTAAGTTTCTTAAGTGCTTTATCATATTTGCCTTCATCAACATATTTGGATTGTACCTCCACTAGAAGATGAGGAATGACATCACATGGGTCATTTCTCTTAGCCTGTACGCTGAAGGCAAAAAAGAACAATACGATGTTGATAATCAAGGCTGTTCTCATATGCTTATGGTATATTATATACAAAATTTTAAATGCTATATATATCTATCAATCTAATGGGTTGCTTCCCATAATACACTTATTAACTCCAAAACTTAAACAACATTTTTGCCACAATTTTAGCTTTTCTCTTATTAAGATATGAAGAGAATTCTTCATTAGTCATAGAAACAACTCTATTGTAATCATTTTTTGCTGATCTGAATTGAATGGCTAGAATTAAGCCAAAGAAACCAAAAAACAAAAAGACAAGAAAAGCCCAAAAGGCTCCAGTATATTCAACGGTTGGAATCCCCAAAAAACCAGAAGCAATATGAGCCATATCGCAAGTGGAAAAAATGATAATTGCTACAATTAGCAAAATAAGGCCACTGTAAAGACATGGCTTGTACAATTTTGCAGAAAGATGAAGGTCTCGTAGGTGTTGCTCTTTTTGAGCACTAACATTATTACTCATAGTCATTTGTTAAATTATTTATAACTCTTTTTTGCCTCATTCATAAAGTCTTTTATTTCAGACTTGTTATTCATAACGTTATTGACTGCATCGGATATGCTGCCAACATTGATATCTGTCTTTTTCTCGACCAATGCGCATAACGCCTTTAGATAGATGTAGCCTGATGTGAGCGTTAATCCATACATACCTGCTGACATTACCAAAGCTCCGCCAACAGTTCCAATTCCTGGGATAAACTTCAATGCAGAAGCCACACCTGTCATTGCCAAATAGCTGGCAAGGTTTGTAGCGACTCCAGAAGCAATAGATTTCATTATGTTTTCACCAAATGGGAGACCAATTTTGCCATTAATGCGGGCATACATGCCCCATATACTTGCAGCAGAAGCTGCAATATCAACACCTGGCACTGGTATCCAAGCAGATCCAACTGCTAATTTACTATGCAGTTTTACTACATCAACAATTTGCTGAGGAAGAGTATCATCAGCTACTTTGTCGAGAAGCGTCAACAATTTAATCGACAGCCTAAGTAATTTTTCATCATTAGCCATACAATATCGATTTATGCTAAAAAAGACATTAAAGGATTCGAAAACGGATTACAATAATATTCCTATTATAATGAACAATCCTACAAACAAAACCATGCAACCTGATCCACTTCCTTTAGCATTAACTTGATTCATAATAGCCATCAATGACGAATCTGCATTAGGATAATCATTATTCTGTAATGCTGAAAGTTTTTTAATTATTTGGTTGACATTATCTTTATTTTTACCCCAATCAATCTTCTGTCTGCGGTTATTACATTCAGATTCGATAGACATCATAGTTCCTTCGTTAAACGATTTCAATTGAATTATAACGTCCTCTCCAAAGCTTCTAAAGCCACCAGTCACCTTGGCCAGAATAAAACCATTTGCGACATCGACTTTAACGATCTTCATAGACAATTTTCCTAAGGCTTCGATAGCCATCATCATGGCTTCTGATTGTCCTTTTTGAACATAAAAAGAACCTGAAGAATCTGATAATCCAAACATACTTAATAATGTTATAATAGTTATAGTTATAGTTTTATTTCATTTTTTTCAAAGTCTCAATATATGCCTTTCCAGACAAATAGAACTGAAGATATACTATTCCAGCTGTAGTTAACCACCCTAATACTGGAATAAAAGTGCCAACAATATCGACTCCAATAGTTATGGCAATGTTTACGATTATCCCGACTACTACACTTGAACAGCCGAATGGGACACCTACTTTTTCGCTAAGAGCCGAATACATGTGCCAAAGCACACCAACAAACGCAATCCAATCGATGCCGAATAATGGAAGCGCAATGACCACAGCTGCGATAGCTGCATGTGTATGAACAATCTTCAGCATGTCCTCCTCAGGGAACATGCCACCACCAACGTATTTTGCAATCTTACCTTCAAACATATTTGTAAACGAGCAATTATCTGCAAATTCAAATATACATTGAGAATAGCCCGATTAAAGAGTTAGAGAAGCTCAGACATAAAACAAGTGTAGTATTGTTTCGTCTAATAGCTATCTGCTTGATAAATAAACCATAACATAAGACTAAAAGCGATATGTAAACTGATGAAGGCGACCATTCAACCGACATCATTTTCAGAATATTTATCCAATCCTATCCACCCTAAGGTCAATAGTATTCAGACACCCGGCCAGCTTGATGTCGATACCATAGATGCGATAGAAGGCATCGATGACGGATTGGCCGCCATTGGTGCAGACGGGATTGCTCAAACTCTTGGTGACAACCTGAACTGACATGCCAGGCTCGATGCGAATACCATTCACGCTCTTGCGATACTTGGTGGTTACTTGATAAATGGGCATAAGGGCAAAGATTATATTGATATACTTGGGCAAAGATATTTTTTTAAAATCAATAAAAGAAAGATATGCTTAATAAAAAGTCATTTGAAATTTCAAAATGTACGCATTTCGTATAAAATTACAAAATAGAGGCATCGAAAGAAAAGATATGCTATCTCATCTTTGGAGAAAAATGCAAATTAGAGTTTTTCACACATCGCTCTTTTAGTATTTCGTGCCAATTACGGAAAAAGTCCCTTTTTTGAGGCTAATAATTCGGAAAAAGACCTTTATTAAGCTAATTATAAGTGAATTATAGGGTAATAGCAAAAAATCAAATACAAATTGATAAATGTGATTTTGATTTTTGTGATTTTTGTGATTTTTTATTGTGTGTCTTTCAAAAAAAGTGGCAGCCTACGGAGGTTGCCACTCATTGTTAATTGACTTGTAGAATGTGTTCCACGCCTTGTCGAACACAAATAGATCGAGGTAGGAACCCGTGATGCATCGTGTCATCTTGCGCATAAGGTCGGTCAGCTTGTCGCGCGTCTTGATCGGCACCGCCCAATTCACCTTGATGCAGAAGCTTTCCGACTCTTCCCAGCTGCGTTCGATGTACCTGCAACACTCGCCGAGGGGCGAACCCCTCAGCATCGTGTTGTCGTAGAGAAAAACCATGTAGTCGATGTAACCTTTGGGGAACTTCTCAAAAAGTATCTGAAGCACCTTGAGATAAAAGTCCTGCAGCGAATCAAACTCCACCACTTTCCCATCGGTTACAAGGTTGATTGGATTGTTGAATAACATGCTGTTATTTTTAAATGACGCTCTGGCTTGCCTTTTGCAGGAAGATGTCCTGTACGATGAACGGTTCGCCCTTCTTGCTCGTGCCGCGACGCACCTTGAAGTAGAGCTGCATCTCGTAGAGGGTGGGGTCATCGACGGGACCGACTTTCACTTCGGGGTTCTTGTCGTAAGTGACTTCGGCGAGAATCTGCTGCTTGCCGATGGTGCCATCCTTACGCGGATATTCAAACTCCAGAAGATACTTCACTACCCATTTGGTTACTGTTCGGCCATCCTCTGTCACTTCGTAAGTGCGGATGCCGACAACTTCGATAAATTTACCTTTCTTATTCATAATCAATTGTTTATTAGTACTCGAAAAAATCAATTGTTAATTATTAATTGTTAATTGTTAATTCCAATTGTTAATTATTAATTGTTAATTGTTAATTGCCTTTATTTCTTCTTTATCTTCCGATAGTGACCCTTGCTGAGTTTCTCAATGAGTCCCGTCTTCTTCCACAGATAGATGGCAGTAACAGGTCTTGTCTTGCTGCCATACTTGTTGATTATGGCTATCAAGTCCTGCTTCGTAAACTCATCTGGAAGCTCGGTAAAGAAGCCGTTATGATTCTTCGACTCCTTCGGAGTCTCCGACTCGTTCATCATCTGGTTGTACTGCGCACCCCACAGCTTCAGCATATTGTAGAGGTCGCAATCCATGAACCACAAGACGAAGTCACGAATCACCTTCTGCTCTCGTTCTCCCACCTTGGGATAAAGTGCGTAGCACATCAGCGCCAGTCGGAAGCCGCGCACAGCACATCGACGTCGGAACACGTCACAGGCATCATTCACGCCAGCCTTGGCATCCTTGTTCTGCGCCTTCAGCCACTTCTGAAGGTCGGGGATGATCCAGTTGAGGTCGCAGACCTGGCGCGGCTTGAACTCGTATCGCCAAGGCACTTCCTGGTCGAAGTCCTCGTCCTTGATGTCGTAGAGGCGGTTGGTGTCAAAGTCGAGCGGAGCCGTGTAGGTGTTCTCGTCACAGCGCTTCATAAAGCGGTCGATAACCTGAATGTCGCGCTCCGATAGCCGCTTGAAGATGGGCATGTCGGCAAAACGCTGGTCGCCAAGGTCCGAGAACGAGCATCGGGTGATAAGGCCGTTCTCGATGTCCTTGAAGTAGCGATGCACCTGGTTGATTGTGCCCGTGATGAGCACGTTCCAATAGAGGTTCACCTCGCCCTTGAAGGTGCCTGTTGATTTGTATGCCTGGCCATAGGTGCCATTGTCCCACGCGATTCGGAACATGTCATTCTTGTCGCCACCTTGTGCCTTCGATCCCTTGTTCCAGGTGTCCATCTCCTCACAATACGTGAACATATGATAGCCCTGGTTGTTGCGCATCTTGATCAGAAGCTCAGGCAGGGAGTTGATAGGCGGCATGTTGCGCATCGTCACCTTCGGGTCTTCGGGTGATTTCTCGTTGCTACCCTTTCGATTCACCACGTTCATGAATATCATTTCGCGTGCTGAACTTACAAGGTCGCGTGCCTTGATGTCGGCAAGAAGCTTGTCGACCACGCGCTTCACGAACGACTTGCCGCTCGAAGGGGGTGCGTAGATAATCGAGATGAACGATGTGGTGTGCAGCTCTCCATCGGCATAGATGGCACTCAGATAGCTTGTCAGCGTGCCCATAATAGGCAGCAGGGCGAATACCATCGGGATCTTGAAGAACTCCGGAGCCGAATTGACATACTCACGGAACACGGGCGGCAGCTTCGGCATCCGTCGAATGAGCTCCCTTACTTCAGTATAGGGGTCCTCTTCGGTGGTTTCGGCCTCCTCTTCTTCGTCGGTTATCGGCGACTGATAGAAGCCGTTATCCTTCAGGAAGAAGTAGAATTCCTTCGAGTGTCGCGTCTTGGTGTTGCGGCTGCAGATCGAGCGGCACTGTCCCCAGGTCTCCTCGGCAGAATTGCCGAAGCGAGGCAGCAGGGCATGAAGTATCCTCGGGTCGTTATCAACTATGTTGCGGAAGTCGAGGATCATCTGATTGTAGAACATATGCCGCTTGCCCACTTCGGGCTGTCCCGTCTTCGGCCAGTACTTCTGACAGTACGCGGCGATGATGTCTGTCACGAGGTGCCCGTTGTATCGATAGCCATCGTAGTCGTGGGTATCCTCGGGTGGGGCCGCATCGGCTGCCTTTTCCCCGACCTTGTTTCCCGAATTGTCCGACACGATAGATCCTCCTGCCTCCTTCACAAAAACTTCTGCATCAGCAAAGAGTTCTTCGCTCAGCAGCAGCCATTCATCCTTGGGCACAAGGAACGAGATACGGCTCAGGTCCTTGCAGCAGGTATCGACATCGCCGAAGTCACCTACCTCAATCTGCTTCGCCATCGCCACGATGTTGTCCGTAATGGTCTCATAGTCCGAAAGGTTACGCAGTACGAGGCGCAGCCCCTTGCCGCTTGGGGTGATGTGGGCAGCCAAAAGCTGTAGGTCACCCAGATGCGACTTGACGTGTTCGAAGCACTCGTGCGGCTTATCGCAGTGGTCGATGTCGAGCATCACGAGGCCAGTCGGTTCCATTAGGTCGGCCTTGCGCTGACCTGTCTTCGACCTGCCCATATAGGCTATGCAGGGCAGATTCTTCTTCGCCTCGGCATCGCCACCGCGAAATGCATCGCAGAGTGTCCGAAGCCTCGGCTCTTCGAGCACCTTGAGCAGGCCTGCGTAGTCCAACTCGGCCGTTCGCTTGCCGCTGCTCTTGCCCGACTTATAGTAATCAAGTGTCATACTTTCTTGGTTTTAGTTGTTTTTGGTAGTTCTCCGAAATACTTGAGCAGTTTACCACAAGCCGCCGAGAAGATCGCCATGAACTTCGTCGTGTCGATGTTCGTCTTCTTGAAGTTCACCTTCACTTGCCACAGGTGGGCACTTTCGTAAATCACGAAGTCACCATCCTGGTGCACGATCTTCAGGTTGCTGGGCTTGCTGCCCTTCTGTTCCGGCTGAAATTGAAATTCTCCATACTCATTTACCCAGCCTGTGCCACGGTACTTGACACCAGGCTCTAGATTCATCTTGTTCATTTCTTACATTTGTTTAAATATTAAGTAATTATTTCATTATTATTGCCTACGGCAAGAAATCTTTGAGGAAATCTTTTGAGGAAATTTATGCTGGTCACGGATTTTTAGGGACAAAACTCCATTTCCACACTAGATTTCCTCCTTGATTTCTAACCGAAGGTTATCCCCTCGGAACCGGATGGCTTTTTTAAGTTTCGTTATTCACGAAGTGGAAGTCCCGAAAGTTCAGTATGTACGACCTTGCCTTGCGTGCACGGATGCTGTTCAGCTCGAATCTCAGCACGTGAGTCATCTTGTCTGCACTCAGGCCGAACATCTCTCGCACCTCGCTGCGTGTTTTCGTGTCAATGATTATCTGCTTCATGGAAACGGGCGTAAATGCGGTTAAACGCCTTTATGAAATCCTTTGCCCTGAAACACTCTTCACGATTCACGCAGTAGCAGAGTGCGGACATCAGATAGTTCAGCTTCCTCAGGCACTCGTTGTAATTGTTCCAATCCACGACGACTACTGTGCAATCCATTACCGAAACGCCCATATCGACTTGGTTCATCATATCCTCGGTGATGCGATAGATCTCAGCTCCCGAAAGACGCGTCCAGTCCATAAGGAAACGCATATAGTCAATCTTCCCGTCGGGGAACTCTCCACGCCAGGCATTAAGCACCATTGCATAGAACTTTTCAAGACTTTCATATTCGAAGAGCCTCCCCTTGCGGTTGGTTAGCTTCAATTGATTATATACTGTCTTCATAATTCTATTTTTATATAAAAGATGAAAAATGGAGTAGATTGAATGGATGCGCTTGATAGCGCCTCTGCTGTCTGCCTCAGACTCATCATCTGAAAGCAAGCTTTCCGCTGCTGACTCTAAGCCACCCAGCACCACTTCGTGGCATTCATTCAATCTCCTTAAAATCGTTTCACAGAAATATCCTTAAAAATATTTGTTTGAACAGAATTTTATCCATAATAGTTTGGATAGCAGATATTTTTTAGATTTTTCTGCGGAGCCATTTTTGATTTATGAAGATGTAGCCCCTTAGGGGTGATGATTCGATTGAGAGCGGCAGATGAAAGCTTGCTTTCAGATGGTGCTGTCAAGCTAATCATCAAGACTGCCATCAGGCAGGCTCATCTTTATAAATCCATTTTTCGTCTTCTTAGAATGATCTTAGAAGTTGATTTCAAGTTGGACGTGATTCGTGATATGGGGCACGCCCGTCTGCTCAACTTGGCGAAGCGCCTCCTTCGGGCTCAGATCGCGACGCAGGATGCCATCGAGGAACATCCGCCCCTTCTCTGTCCACACCAGATAGCTGTGCGAATGAACCACACCCAGGGAGTCGTGATACGAATGTGTGCGATTGCGCGTCAGCCCGTGGTTGCAGAAGTCGACATAGAGCATCCATTGTCCGCTCTGCAGGTAGATCACGCCCTTCTCGTGCAGCATCTTCGTCAGCCCTGCGTGGGTCGTGCCGTGTTCCTTCGCAACCTGTGTCATCGTCATGCAGTTCACACTCTCGAGCACCTCGTCGCAATAGGTGGCCTTCGGCTCCAACACGCGGATGGTCTCGTCCTGCTCCGCAATCTTGCGGTCACGCTCGGCGATGGTGCGCTCGTGAATCTGGAACGCCAGCGACATAATCTCGAGGTCGCTCAGCGGCTTGCCCTCTCCGTCGTGTGTGGGGATGTATCCTCCCGTGCGTCGAATCTGCGGCAGCACCTCGCTCGTCACCCAATGCTTGAACTCTATGGCTGCAGGGAGTTGTGAGCCGAGGATAAGAGCATAAACTCCTGATTCATTGATGAGTTGTTTATCGCTGAAATCTTTGCCCGTCCATATCTGGGAGGCTTTTTCCATTTTGGAAAAAGCCTTGTATTTCAGCACCTTACGATCTTCCGAAAGCACGTGATCGGTAATGGCCTTTTGTGGAACCTTATATCCTAAGGCTTCTGCAACGACAGCGCCTACAAACCACGGATCCCCTTTTACATCGGTCAGTACCCGCAGGTTTCCGAACTTCGGATGCTTGAAAAGCTCCGACTTGGTAATTTCAAATTCTTTCATAATATTCAAAATCTTTAATTCTAAAATTCATGATAATAATCAATGTTCCAGCTCGTACCCGAAGCTCTCCACGAACCAGACTTCGCCAGCCTTCCGCACCTCGATCCACATCCGTACATCGAGCACGATGCCTGCAGCCTCGTTCTGATTGACCAGGACAGTCGATTCGTTCTTCAGTCCCTCGGGCAGGAAGCTCATCTGCCGCATCATCCGTGCCTCTTCGCCTACACTCGGCTTCACCTCCGAGACGATGCCCTTTTGGGTGAACTTGCCGTATATCTTTTCAGTCATTTCCTTATACATTATTAAAGGGTAAAACATAATACCAATCCACGAAGAGGGCCCATCTTCTGTTTCGGCGATGCAAAGATAGGAACAAAAAAAATCCTATCCAACAAAAATTGTCAGATAGGAATCAAGCACGGAATAATGGAATTGTATGCGGAATCGTCCGCGGAAAAATGGAATCGTATGCGGAATTGTCCGC
>Ga0310691_10004884_pt1 | contig 14899 bp, 17 predicted proteins | sample 176DNAGHGlowgp2_FD_203887 | JGI IMG/M metagenome (GOLD analysis project Ga0310691, IMG submission 203887) | Sheep rumen microbial communities from Palmerston North, Manawatu-Wanganui, New Zealand - 1766 DNA GHGlow gp2 (v2) (version 2) | ecosystem: Host-associated > Mammals > Digestive system >... | reverse complement strand
GCAGAAGGAGTCTGAACCCGGCATGAAAAAACAGAGTCTGATCAGATCAGGCCCTGTCTGAACGCACGGATAAGTGGTAGGGGTTAACCGTGCAATTTCAGCAATTTCATGTCATATGCATCGCACATGTTGATTATACATTAATAACATTCAGATTTGCATGAACTTAATGTGAATTTTCATGTGATTTACACATTTATTACATGAAAGGCAAAAGGCGGTCTAATCCCCGCCTCTTCCTTTCATTCAGTCTTCCACTTTCTGAAGATCGTTGTAATTGATGTCTGTCGGTGTATCACGTCCAAACAGCATCGTCAGAACACTCGCAACCTGAGTCTGATCGTTCATGGAACTGACACGGCCTTCCATACCGGAGAATGGTCCGGTCAGAATACGTACCGTATCACCAACACCAAAGTTCACTACGACCTTCTTGTCGCTCTGACCCATCCGACGGAGAATGGATTCCATCTCTACCGGAGAAACCGGGAACGGTTTTGCGCCGCCGCCGGAAGAGCCGATAAATCCCGTGACACCTGGCGTATTTCGTACAACATACCATGCATCATCCGTCATAATCATTTCTACAAATACATATCCGGGAAACATGTTTTTCATCTTCTCAACCTGTTTTCCGTTTTTGATCTCCACTTCCGCTTCTTCCGCAACCAGAATACGGAACAGATAATCCTGAATACCCATCGACTCAACCCGCTTCTCAAGGTTTTCCTTGACACGGTTTTCATGGCCGGAATAAGTGTTGACTACATACCAGCGCTTTTCATGTTCCTCATCAATGATGGGATTGACTGCTTTTTCTTCCTGTTCACTCATATCTCATTACACTCCGATTCCGATCATTCTCAGGCCATATGCAACAATTAAATCGCAGAGCACAAAGAACGCCGCAAAAAAGCCTGTGAAAATCACTACTTCCGCAGTATCATTTGCTACGTCCTTGCGGCTTGGCCAGCGAACCCGCTTTGCCTCTTTTTTTATGCCGCTCCAGCTGAATGTCTTATCCATAATCTCAATCTCTCCTATTTCGTTTCCTTATGAAGCGTTTTTCTGCCGCATTTCGGGCAGTACTTGTTGAGCTCCAGTCGCTTCTGGCTGTTCTTTTTCCGGTTCGTCGTGTAATTTCTTGAAAGACATTCCGAACATGCCAGTATGACCTTCCCGTCCTTTGCCATAATAAAAAAACCTCAGATGCTTTCTCAATTTAGCATAAGAGGTTTTCACAGTCAACCAGCAAACCTTCATCGTTTCGGATAATCTGCCGGATCAGAACGATCCACAAACTGTTCCGGATCAGTCGGAATTGACAGGAGTTCCCAGTTTCCGTCAGTGAAGCGGAATTTCATGATTCCGCAGTTTGGAAAAGCGTACTGAGTCGGATCAATCTTTCTGCGCTGCCGGGTGAATTCATCCGTATCCATCCCAAACAGCGTTTCCAGCATGATCATGCCGTAGTTTCCATGCGAAACAATCAATACCTTCTCTCTGTGGAGCGCTTCTGATGCAATCCGTCCCATCGTATCCGCAATCCTTTTCCGGATTGATTCCGCGCTGTCTCCTCCGATATCCGCATAATCCGTCGTCCGTTTCCGTCTGGCAAATTCTTCTTCCATTTCACTCATCAGTCTGCCATCCAGGCTTCCAAAGCAGACCTCTTTCAGTCCCTTCAGCGGCATCGCAGCCGTATTGTGACGCGCAAGAATAATCGCAGCTGTATCCACACACCGTTCACTGGACGAACAGTATGCCCGGTCAAACGGAATCATCCGCAAAGCTTTCTCAGCTCTTCCCGCATCCAGGATCCCTTTTTCCGTAAGCGGGCTGTCGCACTGTCCCTGCAGTCTTCGCTCGACATTGAATACCGTCTGTCCGTGCCGTACATAATAGAAGTCCACCTGCTTCATTTTTTCCAGTCCTCAATATTCCGCTTCCCATTCAGTATTTCCATCAGCACATGCTCCACAAGCTCAGTGACGGTATCTGCCCGACGGCGAATGGACTCTTTTGCGGAAGAGACTGTCACCGCACAGCCGGCAAGATCAAACAGTTCCAGATCATTGTCGTTATCTCCGAACACCAGCACTTCTTCCGGATCAATCCCGGTACAGTCAAGAATACAGCGCATCCCTTTTGCCTTGGATACACCTGTCGGGAAAAAATCCAGCCATTGCCTGTCACTCGGCACGACGGTGCAGCGATCCCCGTATCTTTTTTTCCAGTATTCGGAATCATCCACTCCGTTTTCCACAAACATGGAAATTTTGGAATACGGGAAGGATATTTCCTCCACCCGTTCGACCGGATGACAGCGTACCCGGACCACTTCTCTCAGATGGTTCAGAAACTTTTCATCATCCGCATCCGCGTATACGCACTCCGCCGCTGTTGCCATTGCCCGTAAATCCGGATGACGCCTGATGTCCTGAAGTATTTCCTTTCCAAGAAGCGGGTCCATCAGTTCCTGACTGATCATCCTGCCATTAAAATAGGTAACACACCCGTTCTGAGTGATATAGGAAATCTGATCTCTGACTGGCTGGAACAGGTTCTGAAGATTGTCATACTGCCGGCCGGATGATGCCGCAAATCCAATCCCCTCATTGATCAGCCCCTGTATCAGACCGCAGGTTTCCGGTCTGAGATTCAGCGCTCCGTTCAGAAGCATGGTTCCATCAAGATCGGAAGCGATCATTCGTATTCGTGTCATTTCTTTCCTCCCGTGATACGCCAGGCATCCCCTGCCGAAAGGCAAATCAAGCATACTCCAACCTCACATGATTCGAAACAGTTTTCTGAAGGAATCCTGCCCGCAAAAAACCGGCCCTTATCGAGCCGGCTCAGCACCGCATTACTGATTGGAAAGATCCGCACCGAAATACTTTTTGGAAAGTTCGGCAAGTTTGCCGTTTTCCCGCATCTGTTTCAGCGCATCATTAATCGCACTGCGAAGAGAATCATTATCCGCTCCTTTGACCAGCGGAATCGCATAGGCGGTTGCCTCATCCATCTGAGCAACCACATTCAGTCTTGTTTCACCGGTTGTCACAAGATAATCCTGAACCGAAGTGGATGCGTTGATGGTCGCATCAACCTGACCGTTGATCACCATGCTCATCGTCTCCGCAAGCGTATCAACACCCTTGACGTCTGCCCCAAAGGATTCACCGATTTCCATATAGGTACTGCCGATGGAATTCGCTGTTGTCTTTCCTTTCAGATCACTGAACCCTTTGATCTCAGTATTGGAAGCACTGACAACAAGCACGGTATGATCATAGGCATATGGATCCGTGAAATCATAGGTTGCCTTTCGATCCTCTGTGACATCCACGCCATTGACCACAATATCATAGGTACCGGCTGTCTCGCCGGCGAACAGTCCGTCCCATGGCGCTTCGATAATATTTGCTTCAACACCCAGGATTGAGGCAATATTCTGCGCTACTTCCACATCAAACCCAACCAGTTTGTCACTGTTGTCATGAAAGGAGAACGGCTGCCAGTCTCCCTCCAGACCCACCGTAAGTTTTCCCGCCTTTTTTATTCTCGCCAGATGATCCTCCGACGAGGCTGCGGCAGAACCGGATGCACATCCGGCAAGCATTGCCGCCGCGGCAACTGCACATACTATTTTTTTCATTCTGTCCTTCTTTCCGACGGCAGAACCGTCTGTCCTTCCGAGATTATTTCCGGAGATGTGCATATTCTATTACATGCCTCAGGTTTTTCCAAACCATATGCACTTCTTTCGCTGTTCTGTCTATTTCCTGTTTCTGTGAGCTTCCGGAATGGCAGAGAGTTCAAACGGCGTGGACTGATAAACAAAATAATTCAGCCAGTTGGAATAGATCAGATTCGCACCGCTTCTCCAGGTATTGCGCGGGCGTTTCTGATCATCGTCATCCGGATAATAGTTCTCCGGCACATGAATCGGGAGTCCGAGATTCTTATCCCGCAGATATTCACTCTCAAGCGTCAGAGTATCGTATTCGGAATGCCCGGTAATAAAGATCTGCGTGCCGCCGTCTGTTGAAATCGCATAGATTCCCGCTTTCTCGCTCTCCGCAAGAATCTTCAGTTCCTTTACCGCTTCTACTTCATCTCTGTGGATGGTAGTATGGCGGGAATGCGGCACAAGGAAAACATCATCAAACCCACGGAACAGAATGGAACCTTTATGGGTAATGGTATGCTCATAAATACCGAACAGTTTTTCTTCCAGCGGATACTTTCTGATGCCGTAGTGATAGTACAGGCCGGCCTGTGCGCCCCAGCAGATATGAAAGGTGCTGTATACATGGGTTCGGGTCCACTCCATGATTTCACACAGTTCATCCCAGTACTCAACTTCTTCAAACGGCATCTGTTCCACCGGCGCGCCGGTAATGATCATGCCGTCATAGAACTTGTCCCTGATTTCATCGAACGTCTGGTAATAGGTGATCATATGCTCCGCCGAGGTATTCTTTGCGGTATGTGTTGATACTCTCAGAAGTTCCATTTCAACCTGAATCGGTGTATTTCCAAGAAGCCTGGCAAGCTGGGTCTCCGTTGTTATTTTTGTAGGCATCAGATTCAGAATCAGAATATGAAGCGGACGGATATCCTGTGTGACAGCCCGTTCAAGATCCATAACGAATATATTTTCTGATTCCAGTATCTCTCTGGCCGGCAGCCCGGCAGGTATTCTGATCGGCATGCAGTGTTCCTCCTGAAGAAAATTCCGTAATCTATTCCTGTATTATACCCCTCTGTTATCCGGCAAGGAATTACAACCTTTATCTCATGCGGCCATGCCGTTCAGACGGATGGAATCCGCTGAGTTTTTTGAAACAGACGCACTTTGTCTTCTGATCAAATGAGCCCGATAGATCTCACGTACTTCATTGCAGAGATCTTCCTGTGCATTTGCTCCGTATGATTCCCATGTATCCTTAAATTCATGGGATGTATTTTTTGGACTGTTCACCGGCGGCTTCTTTTCAAAAAAATCCATCTTTCATTCAGCACTTTATTAAACGAAATTGAATATTGATGATTGCCAAGCGGATTTGGATATTTCATGCCTGCATGTACTGTAAGCGTTTTCGGGTGTAACCGCTTAATTTTGCGAATTCATTAACGATGTTGACGCGGCTTATTTTGCTTGCTAAACTGCCGGTTGTGCCTGAAAACGGCATGAATTGGAGGTATGAATTTTGGAATTCACAGGATTAAGAAAACTGATGTGCGCAAACCTCATGACCGGAATGCTGCTGGCGGCAGGAACATCAGAAGTTAAGGCAGACGAGTGGGAAGAGCCTGTCTGGACAGAAGACTTCATCTATGACTCCGGAATGGTAAGTCCGGCATATAACCCATATTTCGGAGGCTGGTCCAACTGCACCTGGTCCGCCTGGCAGATTGCATATGAAAACACCGGCATTGCCCTTCCTGAGTTCGGTTCAGCCGGTGCCTGGATGTATAATGCGGCAAGAATGGGTTTCGCGACCGGGAACACCCCCGCCGCAGGAAGTATTATTGTCTGGTCCCATCATGTCGGATATGTCAGTGCCGTCAGTGAAGACGGATCCATGCTCTACATCATAGAAGGAGGCTACTGCGGAGGCTATCATGAAGGCTGGTTCCCGGCCGGTGCCGGACGCTCCCGTCAGTCCCTTCTTGGATATATTTATCTCTGGTGAGTATTCACCTTCTGCTGCGCAACATCACCGCGGACTTCCGCGGTTTTCTTTTTTCAGATCAGACCGTACTTCAGAAATGCGTTGCGGATCCCGTCTTCAAGAATCGGAGTCGTTACCCAGTCCGCAGCTTTCTTGGCCGCTTCCATCGCATTTCCCATGGCGATTCCGACTCCGCAGAAGCGGATCATCGGGATGTCATTTTCACTGTCACCGATCCCGATGGAATCCTCTATGGATGCGCCATAATAATCAAGCACTCTCTGAATACCGGTTGCTTTGGTTATCGAAGCATTTGTGATTTCCGCACAGTCATCAAATTCCGGATCACGGACCGTGACCGTGAGAGTAAACCGGTCAGGAATCGACTGTCTCAGTTTCTCAAAACTGGTTCCGTGACGGGTATAGGCACAGACCTTATAAATCTTCTCCTCGGGATGTTCATAGTATTCCGGATAGAAACAGTTGTCCCAGAGATTCCGCCGCCGTTCATCCCCGGTTTCGGCATCGCCGGCAAAGTAACGCATCAGAACGTCATAACCGAACTCATCACAGTATCCGCCGGCCTGTCCTTCCGCAACATATCCCATATCCGCCGCGTGAATCAGCTGCTTGAGAAGGTCTTCATCTTCTTTTGACAGCGGCTGGTCGTAGATCCGTTTCCGCTCCGCGTAAACCATGGATCCGGCACCGAAGACAAATCCATCCACATCGGCCCGGAGATATTTATTACAGCCGGCAAGACAGCGGCCCGTGCACAGAAACACCTTTGCCCCGTTTTCTCTTGCCTGACGGACTGCTTCCTGAGCACTCTCCGGAACCCTTCCAAGTTCCGGGCTGAACAGAGTTCCGTCTATATCCAAAAATACGTATTTTCTCATTTTGTTTCTCCTGCTTTCGAATGGATTTTAGCATTGACCACAGAAAGAGAAAAGACCTGCAGTCAGGTCTTCTCTTTCGTATTTGCCTGTTCGGCTGTCTTAGGGGATAGAATCTCTGAGATACCTGCTAAAGGGGGAGCATGTACTCAGGGCAAGTTTGCTGCTTGCATTCTCATAATAATCATCCGAATACGCAGAATTATGGTGAAAATATGTGAGATTGTGTGATTTCTTCTGTTTTTCTCTTCAAAATAACCGGTATGCATGCCTCGTATGCATGTAAAAGAATTCACATGCATGTTTTGCCTTCCGCGGCCCGAGATTTGCTTCGATTTTTCTTGCAAAACGCCCCTTTACCATCTATTATTTACACATTCTAAGAAGATCTACGGCCTCGGAAAGCGTGTTTATGGTCGCATCACTCCTTTGCCAGCGCAAAGGAAGAAAGGAAAAACAGATACAGAAGCTTTCCGCTGTATAATGCAGGACAGATTCACCATGAAAAACAGGACTCCGGACGGATTCACTGCCGGACAGTGGGACGCGGTAACGGAGGGGCTTGATCTCAATCCAAACACCGTGAATGACTACCGAAAGGTCCTTAATCGTCTTCACGACTACAACAACGGGTCATTGGATATTCAGACAATGACCAAAGAACAGGCGGTTGAATATTTCAACTACCTGGATCAGCTCGGGCAAGACGGAAAGATGTCTCCGAATACGATTCACCGCTACAAGGCAACCCTCCGTTCCGTCGGCTCCCGGATTGAAAAGCATCCGGAACTCTGGCCGGATTATGTCAACCCTTTTACAAAACTCGTAACCAACGAAAGCCGGAAGCGTACCGAATATACTCAGGAGATGTTCGCGGATCCTGAAGACATCCGAAAACTTCTGAACGCGATGCCGCTGTACTCCCGCGAAGACAGGCTCATTTTCTCTTTCATGGCCAATATCGGCATGACCTCTGCGCAGATTCAGAATGTGCGGATCAGTCATTTTCGATACGCGTCCAGGGAAAAAAATGATCTTTATCTTGATATTAATGAAGGAGTCTTTCTGGAGAAGTCGGATCAGCCTTCCAGCCAGAGTATTTATATCAGAGAAAACTATCCCGTACGGCTCGTACGGGAAGCACCCGGCCATACGATTACCTGGAATTACACCGGAAGCTTCAGTTTTCAGCCGGATTTCCAGGATCAGCTGAAGGAATACTATTCCTATATCGGTGTTTCCGATGACAACCGGCCGTTCTTCCTGACCGCAAGGCATCTGATTTTCAATTACCGGGCTATGCACCACATGGTTCTCGTCAACTGTGAAAGGGCCGGGGTTGATCACAGCAGAATCACACCGAATCAGATCAGCCGTTTCGGCATTCTCCGTTCTTATTTTCTGACAGAACAGCTTGCAAGACATAACAAGTACGTACAGGAACTTCAAAACGCAGATCCCCGGCAGGCGGAAGAGATCCGCAGACTGAATGCCGAATGTGAGGAAATGATTCAGAAACTGGATCAGGACGGCAGAATCGGCGAATGGAAAGACCGCTTCCCGATCCCCCTGAAAGAACGGGTGGATTCCATGAAACAGTATCTTGGAGAGGAATTTCTGAAAAAGGCAGCCGGTCTCTGAGCAGATCCCCGCAGAAAAAAATGTGCCTCGGACAGTCACTTATGATCCGGGGCTTTTCTTCTGTTTTTTCAGTTCAGCTGATGGGATCCGGGATCCGGCTGAAACAGATCAATGATCCATTCCGCGTTGATGACGGGAAAATTCTCATCATCGATCCTGTACCGGTCTTTGTCCTGTTCCAGTTCTTCTTCTATCATGGTGACCGGAATCAGAAAGGACATTCCCCTGTCCTCCGTACGTACATTGATCTTCATGACACCGTTTTCCGTACGCTGATATTCAATACCGGTGACATCTTCCGCGCTTCCCTTGCGATTGTCGATAAATTCAATCAGAGAATCATATTTTGCCAGTTCAACCAGCCGGTCATCCACACCATCCTCAAAAATCTGTATCTTTTCCGAGAATTCCGAAAGTGTCGGGGTCCGCCGCATCCTGTAGCCTGCCGCCGCCGGACCGGCCGCGATCTTTCTGACCGCCTCCGGAACCTCCGGCTCACTGCTGACAAACAGGATGAAACGGTTTTTCCGATCCACATAAACCAGAGGGTACTGAATCATGTAATCCCGCTTGCAGTGCGGGCATGAAATACGAAAAAGATCACCGCTGACACACCGGTCCCGAAGATCCGGATCCGTATCTGTGATGATACTGTCGTATACCTCTGTTTCAAACTTCCGCCCGCAGTAAGGGCAGACATAAGTCACTGTCCGTGATTCGTTCATCAGTTCAACTCCTGTTTTTCATAACTGCCGAGGCACACTCCCGCCCGTGCCCCCTGTTCCTTAAGCCGCTCATACATCAGGCGGTTTTCCGAGCTGAGAGCTCCGGCAAAAACCACCAGAAGCCGGTGATCCTCACTCCCGAAGGAATAAGGAAGGGTTCGCAGCACGGTACCGGCAGCGTATTCCTGGCTATCCTCCAGAAGAACTCCCTCCGCAAATGGGCCGCTGAATCTGCACAGCCGCATGTCATATTCACGGATTCCGGCTTCTTCTATGAATCCGGCTTTTACCACATCCGGATAAAAATCATCCCGGATCGTATCCAGCAGCGTGTTCTCCCGGGTTTCCATCAGATGACTTGGAACATCCTGATATTTCCCGGCCAGAAACGCGCTGTTCTTATCTATCATTCTCTGAGTCGGTTCCACCGTTCTCGCTTCCAGTCCCGCCAGCTGCTCCGGTGTAAACTCTCCGAGTATTTCCTCCTTGCACAGCCCCTTCTCGCAGTCGTGCCATTCCTGACCAATGGAAAGCACATGAAAACGAAGACTTCCATCTCCATCAATAAAACTGCTGCACAGAATAAAACAATCCTGTTCCTTTACTGTAACAGCTCTGCTGCATTCCTCTGTCAGGGCATCCGCTTCAAGAACAACATAATTGTGGTAGTAATCGCGGAACCCCATCTCGCGGAGTTTCATAAAAACCTGCCTGTTACCTGAAATATAACAGGAAAACGGCAGGAATCCAATATCTGTACTCTGTCAAAAGTGGAATTCTCATCGTTTTTTCAGGATTCGCTGTTCTCAGCGCTCATCCATTTCCGAACGATTTCCGTAAGATCACCAAGCTGTTCAATCACCGCATCCGGCCGCTCGGCGAGAAGCGCCTGGCGCTTGCCGGGGTTGCTTGGAAAAGCAGCTGTAAACACTCCGGCACGATGTCCGGCAGCGATATCCATCGGGCTGTCTCCGACATACATCGCTTTCTCACACTGCAGCATCGCCTGTGCCTTCAGGATACCTTCCGGATCCGGTTTGTCTCGGGTCACATCCTCATGCCCGATGACCACCGACATTCGATCCATCATGCCGTTTTTCTCAAGCAGTTCAGCAAGAGAAACATGATAGCGGGTACTTACTGTCCCGGTCAGCACCCCCATCTTCTTCAGATCATCCAGCAGTTCCATGGCTCCCGGCATCGGATGGATCAGATCACGAAGATTCGCTTTCTGATAGGCACGGTATTCTGCCACACATTCCCAGGGGTCCTTCTCGGGAAAGAATTCCGCCATCTTTACTTCAAGTGCAGGACCAAGCACGCTGATTCTGCGTTCTTCCGTAAACTCTTCGATGGTACGGTATTTTTCAAACAGGTAACCATAGCTTGCCATGATGGCAGGCTCTGTATCCATGATGGTTCCGTCAAAGTCAAACAATACGCAGCAGTTCATCACATGCCGCCTCCGGAAACATGCTTCAGCATGTCGTGCAGACGTTCCTTGAACTGTTCCGTGCTGTTGTATCCCTCTTCCTTCAGGATGAAGTTGGATACAGCGGTTTCAATCAGCGCCCGCATGGAACGTCCCGGACTGACCGGAAGCGCCATCGCAGGAATATTGACACCCATGATGTTGGTGAACGCGGTCATCTCATCACCGATCCGTTCATATTCCTCACTCGCGTCATATTTCACCAGATTGATGACAAGATCAATCCGCGAACGCGGAGACAGATTATTCGCGCCGAACATGCGTTCCACATCTATAATCCCGATACCCCGGATTTCAAGCATGCCCTTCAGAAGCTCCGGCGCGTGACCGTAAAGACTATTGTGAATCTTCTGCACATCCACCCGGTCATCCGCGACCAGCACCTGACCATCCCGGACCAGTTCCATCGCAATTTCTGATTTTCCCATGCCGCTTTCGCCGGTGATCAGAACTCCCTTGCCATAGATGACCATCAGATCTCCGGACAGAGTTTCTTCCGGGGCAAGACGCTCATCCAGAAAGGTAATCAGATCCACCATCATCCGGTAGGTATCATTTCTTGTCCGGAACACCGGGAAGTTTCTTTCCATCGCCACTTCCTTCAGAACCGGAGGAATCTCATTGTTTTTTGTAATGATCAGCATCGGTGTCAGTCCATCCGTAAAGGTAGGGAAACGGGACCGCTGCTCCTCTTCACTCAGATGGCCGATATATTCGATTTCCTTGTTTCCGATAATCACTACCCGCCTTGGCTCCGTGGGTTTGAAATACCCGGACAGTTCAAAACCCGGACGGTTAACATCCGGGATTACAACCCATCGGTTCAGTGATTCCTCATTTCCGGTCAGCTGTTCCAGCGAAAAGAAGTCAACGATTTCCTGAATCATGACTCTTTTTGAATTCATATCCGTATCTGTCATGGAGAGCACCTCTGTGACTGAATTATAGCATGACCATGGCAAGCAGGAATCCGGCGATAAACCCTCCCGCATGTCCGAGCCTTGAAACATTGGGCATGAAGTTCACTGCCAGATTCACAATCAGAGTCCGAAGCACGGAAAACATCACACTCTGCTGCTGAAGCATTCCCAGTTTGAACAGAAGCACCATATAAGCCGCAAACAGCCCGTACAGTCCTCCGGAAATGCCGATGGTAATGGTGTCTTCCTCCCCCAGCCATACCGCAAGCGCATTGCCGGCAATAATGGAAACCAGCAGAATCAGCCCGAATCTCAGATGTCCGAATACCGGTTCGAGTGATCCCATGCTGTAAAGAGAATACATGTTCATGAGCACATGCCACACCTGCATATGCAGAAATCCAGACGCAATCAGGCGCCAGTACTCCCCCCGCTTGACACGCAGGGGAAGCAGAGCACCGTATTTCACCGCGGTATCCAGCGGATACTGCGACTGGCTGATCAGAAAGAACAGAACTGCGCAGACTGCGATCACAGCATACGTGAGGATCATTTTGTTTTTCCTCCGGCCGCCTCTTTCGTCCAGGCAAGCGCCTTTTTCACATACTGTCCAGTCCAGGACTCCTTCACTTCCGCAACCTGTTCCGGCGTTCCCTGGGCAATAATCGTACCGCCGTTGTCACCGCCTTCCGGTCCAAGATCAATAATCCAGTCCGCGCATTTGATGACATCCAGATTATGCTCAATGACAATTACGGTATTGCCGGTATCCGCGATTCTGTCCAGCACTGCGATCAGCCGCTTGACATCGTCCGCATGCAGGCCGGTTGTCGGCTCATCCAGAATGTACACGGTTTTCCCGGTTGCTTTTTTCTGAAGCTCCGATGCCAGCTTGACACGCTGTGCCTCACCGCCGGAAAGCGTTGTAGAGGACTGACCGAGCTTGACATATCCAAGTCCGACATCATACAGAGTCTGAAGCTTGTTTCGGATCTTGGGATGATTCGCAAACAGCTCCAAAGCTTCTTCGACTGTCATCTCCAGTACATCGTAGATGTTCTTTCCCTTGAAGGTACACTGGAGCGTTTCCTCATTATACCTTCGCCCATGACATACCTCACAGGGAACGTAGACATCCGGAAGGAAGTTCATGGAAATGACCCGGACACCATCTCCCCAGCATGCCTCACATCTTCCGCCTTTGACATTGAAGGAGAAACGGCCCTTATCATATCCGCGCAGCCTGGCTTCGGGAGTGTTCGCGAATACCGCCCGGATATCATCAAAAACACCGGTATATGTCGCAGGATTGGACCGGGGTGTCCGGCCGATCGGATTCTGGTCAATCTGCACCAGCTTGTCAATATTGGAAAGACCCTTTACCTTGTCATACTTTCCCGGATGAATCCGCGTATAGCCAAGATTCTGCTGTACCGCCTTCATGAAGCACTCATTCACCAGTGTGGATTTTCCGCTGCCGGAAACACCGGTGACCGCGATCATCTTCCCAAGCGGAAACTTCACATTGATTTTCTTGAGATTATGCTCAGCGGCACCGATCAGTTCGACGGATTTTCCGGTTCCCCTGCGGCGTTTGTCAGGCACTTCAATCCGTTCTCTTCCGGACAGATATTTTCCGGTGATGGAATCCTCTGACCTGAGAAGATCCTCCGGGGTACCGCTGAAAATCACCTCACCGCCATGAATTCCGGCGCCGGGGCCGATGTCAACGATCCAGTCTGAACTCATCATGGTCTCTTCATCATGTTCAACCACAATCAGGGAATTGCCGAGGTCACGCATGTTCTGAAGCGTGGCGATCAGCTTGGCATTGTCTCTCTGATGCAGACCGATACTCGGCTCGTCCAGCACATAAAGCACGCCGGAAAGCTTTGAGCCGATCTGTGTCGCCAGCCGGATCCGCTGTGCCTCGCCTCCGGAAAGGGTTCCGGCAAGACGGTCAAGCGTCAGGTATTCAAGGCCGACATCCTTCAGAAATGACAGACGGCTGCGGATTTCCTTCATGACAAGCTCGGCGATCTTCGCCTGACTTTCGGAAAGCTTCACGTTTTCTGTCCAGGCAAGCGCCTTTTCAACCGACATGGAGGTAAAGCCCGTAATGCTGAGATCATCCACCCGCACGGAAAGAGCCTGTTCGTTCAGGCGCTGACCATTGCAGCGAGGGCAGACCGTCTCGACCATGAAGGAATGGTACCAGTCCTTGGACATGGCGGAGCTTGTTTCCACATAGCGGCGCTCAATCATATCCTTTACCCCTTCGATATAATCGTTGCGCGTGTAGGTATTACCGCCTGTGCTGGTAATCTGATAGGCAATCGGCCGGTCACTCCCATGAAGAATAATATTCAGCTGACGGTCAGTGAGCTTACTGATGGGTACATCCTGAGAAATCTTATAGGCCTTCAGAAGGGTTTCAAATGTCTGCCATTCAATATTTTCCGTACCGACAATATTCTTGTAATAGCGGATACCGCCCTCACGGATCGTTTTCGTACGGTCCGGAATCAAAAGATCAATATCCACTTCCTCCGTAAAACCAAGTCCCTTGCAGTTATCGCACGCCCCAAGCGGCGCATTGAAGGAAAACAGACGGGGTTCAAGTTTGGGAACTGAAAAGCCGCACACCCTGCATGCATAGTTGCTGGAAAACAGTTCTTCCTTCTCCCCTTCCAGCACCGCTGCCATGCCAGAGGCAAGATTCAGCGCTGTTTCCATGGAATCATGAATCCGGCTCCTGGCTTCCGGCTTTTTGATAATCCGGTCAACAATCACATCAATATTATGACGTTTGTTTTTCTCAAGATCGATGTCGTCCTCAAGCATTTTGACTTCACCGTCAACCCGCACCCGGACATAGCCATCCTTCTGCAGCTTTGAAAAATAGTCCTTGAAAGTTCCTTTTTTATTCCGGATCACCGGCGCCATGACAGTCAGTCTTGTTCCGTCCTCAAGTTCCATGATCTGGCTTACCATTTCGGAAATATCCTGACCGGTGATCGGAATATTGTGAGTCGGACAGTAGGGAACTCCGCATCTTGCATAGAGAAGACGCAGATAGTCATAGATTTCCGTCACGGTTCCGACGGTCGAGCGGGGATTGTTGGATGTGGTTTTCTGGTCAATCGAAATCGCCGGTGAAAGACCCTCAATCATCTCCACATCCGGCTTGTCCACACCGCCGAGAAACTGTCTGGCATAAGCGGACAGAGATTCTACATAGCGGCGCTGACCCTCAGCGTAAATCGTATCAAACGCGAGACTGGTTTTTCCGCTTCCGGACAGACCGGTCATGACAACAAGTTTGTTGCGGGGTATTTCCAGTGAAATATTCTTGAGGTTGTTTTCCCTGGCACCCCGGATGATCAGCTTATTCTGTTCCATTATCCTCTCCCTTCCTGACTTCTTCAATCAGATCCGCAAGAACCGTCCAGGCTTCCCGCGGCGAAAGATCATCCGCATTTATGGACTTCAGTGTATGAATCACGGAATCCGCCAGAGGATCTTCCTTTTTCATTTCGATGAG
>Ga0310691_10004882_pt1 | contig 14901 bp, 3 predicted proteins | sample 176DNAGHGlowgp2_FD_203887 | JGI IMG/M metagenome (GOLD analysis project Ga0310691, IMG submission 203887) | Sheep rumen microbial communities from Palmerston North, Manawatu-Wanganui, New Zealand - 1766 DNA GHGlow gp2 (v2) (version 2) | ecosystem: Host-associated > Mammals > Digestive system >... | reverse complement strand
CGTTCCCTGATTATACAAAGTTTGATAAAACTAAAAAGCGTGTTGTCGTTTTCCAGATTATTGGCGATGAAAATATTGAAAGTGAATAGACTTTAACCAATGATGCTACTCTTTTACATTAACAATTAGTGGGTTTATTTTTAGCAGTATTTGTTTTTTGGGAAGCTAACTTATACTGGTACAGTTACAAAATCATAATTTAATTAATATTTAGAGAGGTGTTTTTATAAGCACCTCTCTTTTTTTTTAGATCTTTCAGGAGTATAAAATGGAAAATTGTAGTTTTAGATATTTACATTTCTGACAAGAACATATTCCCGAAGAAGCTTGAGCAAATCAAATTTGGTATGAAACAAAAACAGAAATTTTAGAAAGACATTTGTTAAATTTAGCCAAAAGACAAGAAAAAATTAAAAGAATAGCTAAACAAAATAATATAGATGAAGAAGCTGTTTCTCAATTTCTCAGTGGAGAAATTTTACAAGGAATTTCTACAATTTCTAATAAAGATTTTGAGAACAATGAAGAAATAGAAATAAGTGCGGACAAGGATCCGAGAGAAATTATTACCAGATTAAAAAAAGATTTATTAACATTTGACACTATTGATGATTTTGTAGATACTATTAATAATTATTTACAATCATTATCTGATGAAACTCAACATATGTTAGATGCATATGTAGAAAATACTATGTTAAAAGTAACAGAAGGTTCTATATTAGGACAAGATAGTTTAGCTGGATATTCTTCCGCAGGAAAAGTTATTGCTGCATTAATGGGTAAATATAGTAATGATGCTTTTAAGATTCCTGATAATGCCAATGAACAATATAATACTGCAATGGGAAAAGTAGTGCTTGCGGCGCAGTTGATACCGCTTTGTCAGGAAGAGATAAAAAGTGGCATGATTGTTCGACATGGTAAAACAGGTTCTACAAATAGCGGTCATTTTGAAAAAGATATTTTCTTATTAGATGAAGTTCGTAAAAAGTGTATTGCCTGATTACGAGAAGCTGATAAAACTTTGAGAGAAGTTAGTGAAGGTGTTGGCATTGTCCGCACACATTTAAAAGCATTAGAAGCTAACGAACAAATTGAACATTTTATAGAACAGCAAGTTTCTTATAGTCATACTGGAAATAACTATTATGGAGTTAATTTTAATCCTGATAATGAATTAAAAGAAATATTAAAAGAGGTAAAACAGAAACAAGCTTATTATAAAAAGAAAGCTAAGAAAGACTTCTCTATTGATATTACTGATGAAGGTGGAGTTTTAAGAATAGCATTAGGTGCAAATGCTAAGAACTATGAGAAACAATTAACTGATAATTTAAAATCTTATACTATTAAAATCCAAGATGGAACTCCTATGTCTACACTCTTGGGAAGAGAAGCTGGTTATACTGGTGAAGATATGTGAGCTATATTACAAATAGCTTCTGGAATAAGTAGAAATAATGATTATAGTGAAGCAGATAATAAATGACAATTTTTAATTAAAAGTATTGGATATAAAAGTTTATTAAATGCTTTAGCTGGTTTTGAAGGTACTGATGACCAAAGTTTTTATATGGTTATTAATGGTAATTTTTGAACTATGTCTGATTTTATAGAACATTTTTTGAATTCTTCTTCATCTATTGGTTTATCAGAAGTTGCAAATAATAGTGGTAAAAATTTAGGGCTAGTTCGTTCAACTTACTCAAACTTAAATCAACAATTATGGCAAGTAGATATTGAGGGAGATGGAATTTTAGATGATGCTCAAGATCGTTCAGATTTACTTTGGAGAAGAAGTTTGGATTTAATGTATAACACCAAGATTAGAGTAGAAATTACAATGCGGGAAATATCTCAGCTAATGCAAAAAGTTTTATAAATTTTTTGTAAAATTTTGTTTACAATGTTAAAAAATTGGGTATAATATAATTGTAAATAATTTTATTTAGGAGGAAAAATGATTGATATAGAAGTAGAAAAAAAGAAAGTTCTAAATTCTCAAGATATTACAGACATTATTACTTTCTCTCTCCAAGAAGCGGATAAAGATGGATACCTTAAAGGTTTTATATTTGAAAGAGCATTAGTAGTATTTTCTACTATTATGTTTTACCAAGAGACAAAAGAAGAATTAGCTGCTTTGGTTACAATTAATATTAATGAAGCTTTTGATAAAGTTATTGAAGATGGATATTATGATAAACTTTATGATGAACATGCAGAAGAATTTGGTTATATTATTGATTGCGGGGTAGAGTGGTATAATGATTTAAAAGATTATCAATTATCTGCTCGTGGAATCTTTGATATGTTACAAACTGTAAGTGGAGATATTGTAAATATGGCTACTGAACGTTTACAAGAAGTAGCTAGTTCAGAAAATATTAAACAATTAGAAAATATTACTGAACGTTGGACAAATCCCAATAATTAGTGTGGTCAAAATTAAATAAAATTAATAGCCTTATTTTTAGATAATAAAGATAAGGCTATTTTTTTATAGCTAAACTATAGGAGACAAAGGAGGTTCTCATTTTGTTTTATATAAAAGGAATTACCTTAGTCAATGAGCACCTTTATATAGAAGAAGGTGAGAACATTGAGTAAGTATTCAAATACAATTGAATATCAGTTAAAAACTTCTGCTGATTTAAAGGGTATTGAACAATTACAGAAATCTTTGACTCAAGTTACAACAACTTTGAATCAAATGCATTTAGACCCTGGTGCAGATCACCTTGGTTTAGACCAGTCTCTTGCTAATGTACAGAAACTTCAAGACGCTTTAACTAAAGCTTTTAATCCTAAACTTGGTGTTATTAATGGACAACAGTTACAAAAAGAAATTGGAAATATTGGATTAGATACATTAATTAGTGATTTAGATAAAGCTGGTGCTTCTGGTCAAATTGCTATTAATAATATGGTTGGTGGATTAGGAAGAATTCACACTAATCTTAATACTATTAGTAGTGCTGTTGATAAAGTTGTAAATACTTTTGGTAATACTGTTCGTTGGGGTATTACTGCTAGTATTTTTGAAACAATGTCTAATAATCTACGTCGTTCTGTAGAATATGTTCAAGATTTAGATACTTCTTTAAATAATATTCAAATTGTTTCTGGTCAAAGCAATGAACAAATGAAATCATTTGCAGAATGAGCTAGTCAAGCTGGACAAAATTTAGGTCGTTCTACTATTGATATTGTAGATGCTGCTCAAATCTTTGCTCAAAACGGTTTTAATATTGAAGATCAAAAGAAATTAGCAGAACTTACAAACGAAGTAGCAAATGTTACTCAACAAAGTTCTGAAACAGCATCTTCTCAAATTACTTCGTTAATGAATGGTTATAAACTTTCTATTGATGAAGCTAAAGATGCTCTTGACGCTATGGCATTAGTTGCTGCTGAAAGTGCATCAGATCTTAATGAATTAGCTACTGCTGAAACCAGAGTTGCATCATTAGCTCATGATTTAGGTGTATCACAAAATCAGTTGACTGCACAATTATCAACAATGGTCTCTGTTACTCGTCAAGCTCCTGAAACAGTTGGTAATGCTTTACGTAGTATTTACGCTCGTATTGGAGATTTAAAACTTGGAGAAACTCTTGAAGATGGAGTTAATTTGGGCAAGGTTTCTGGAGCATTACAATCAGTTGGAATCAATGTTTTAGATGCTAATGGTCAGATGCGGGAAATGGGCGAAATTCTCGAAGATTTAATGGATAAATGAGATGAACTTGACAGAGCTCAGCAACAAGCATTAGCAATTCAAGTAGCTGGTAAACAACAAGTTAATATGTTCCAAACCTTAATGTCGAATGCGGACATGTATAGAGATACATTAGAAACTGCTGAAGGTGCAATTGGAACTTTAGACAAACAACAAGAAATTTATATGAATTCCGCAGTAGCTAAAATGCAATCATTATCTGCTGCTGGAGAAGGTTTAATTAATTCTTTATTTAATGCTGATAATTATAAACCTGCTATTGATACTCTAACAACTTTTGTTAATATTTTACAAAATGTTGTTGATAGTGTTGGTGGAGGTTTGCCAATCTTGACCGCATTTACTTCTACGTTTTTAAAACTTGGTAATCGTGAGATTGGTTCTTCTATTGGAGAATTTATTTTTAATAGGGGAAAGAATAAAGAGGGAGAAGCGTCTGATAAATATAATAAAGAATTACTTGCTTCTCTTGGAGCTACTGAAATGAGTAATTCTAAAGCTTATAATTTTACTCAAACAGCTGGTGCAAATATTACTGATACTACTGCTAAAAATCAACAAGAGTATAATGAACGTTTAGAAAAGACTATTCAAGCAGAGAATGCTTTATATGCTGCTCAAAATAATTATAGAGAACAATTAGAAAAAGTAGTTGAAGATGAAATAAAACGAGCAGATTTAATCCAAAAAGGAATTAAGTTAGAATTAACAGAACAAGGACAAATTAAAGCAACTGTTGAATCTCTTGGTTTAGATGATTATGCTCAAAGACTCTCAGAAATTTTTAGTAAAGATTTACAAAGTGATGAAGCAGTACAGGCATTAAATGCTATAGAAAAGGAAATAGATGAAAATACAGATATTACTGTTGATTGAAAAACTAAGCTTTATGAATTAATAGAAGAATATAAACAACTTCAAGATATTATTAATGATGTTGAAAAACAACAAGGGTTAGTCGAAAAAGCTGATGAAATAGCACAACAAACTAGTGGTGTTACTGACATCGCTGAAGAATATAATTCTACAACTGGTGGAGGATATCAAGAGATATTAGAAGAAGCTGGTGTAGGAGAAGACGTTTTAAATGCTCGCAATATTTTAAATCAAGAACTTGAAACCAATGAAGATTTTAAAGCTAAATTAAACTTTGAAGAACAAACTCGTTCTGTTCTTCAATTAGTAGATGGTTTAACAAGTTTAGTATTTGTTTGACAAAGTTTAAAATCCATTGGAGAAATTATTTCTGATGACTCTATTAGTAATGTTGAAAAATTTGATAAAATTATTGGTAATTTAACTATGAGTTTACCTATAATTATTAATGGAGTTAAAGACTTATATACTGGTGGAAAAGCTATTATTCCATTAATAACTACTTTTGGTAATACTATTCTTAATAGTGATAAATTAATGAATATCCTTGTTGGTTTAGAAAGTATTTTTCCAAGTATCGCAGGTGGGGCTTTAACAGCAACAACTAGTTTAAGTGGATTCGCTGCTGGTTTAATTGGTATTATTGGACCCGTTGCAGCAGTAGCAGCTGGAATTGCTGCATTAATATTAGTAATTAAAGCTATTCACGATTGAGTTCATAGATATGATATTGCTTTAGAAAAGGCTAATGAGAATCTTAAAACTGCTCAAGAAAATACAAACAGAGCTCAAACTGCACTTTCTGAACTCAAATCTGGATTAGAACAAATTAAAAATTCTGATGATGCTTTTGATGGATTAAAAGAAGGTACAATAGAATGAACACAAGCTTTATTAGAAGCTAATGAACAAGTATTAAACTTACTTGATAAATATCCAGAATTGGCTCAATATGTTACAACAGGAGAACATGGACAATTAACAATTAATGAAGAGGGTTATCAAACAATTATTGATAATCAAATGCGAGAATTAGCTCAAAATCAAGCTGCTCAAGCTGCTGATATTAGAGCTCAGTCAATTGCAGAAAATGCTAAATTAGTTCATGATACAAATATTACAGCTCAAGGCGGATATTCTGGTTATGCTTATGGTACTGGAACAAGTACTATTATCGTATTAACAGATGAACAAAAGAAAAGTATAGCTACTTATTTAGCTACTGAAAACGGTAACGCAATTGGTCAAGAATTAGTTGATAAAGGTTTAATTAGTAATCTTGATTCTGCTAATAAAATTTTAACCGCTCACAGAGAAACTTTAATTGATCTTGGTACCAAATTAGAACAGAATACATTGGCCGCACAATCTTCATCTGATGCTTATATTCAAGCTGCATTGAGTCAAAATGAGTCTTATCAAGCTTTAACAGCAAATGAGAAAGATTTTGTTAATCAATTAACAATTAAAGATTTTGATGAAAGTAGCAAAGTTTATCAGAAAGTAGCTGAACAAATTCAAAGTTATAATGAGCAACAGCTTCAAGATATGTATAGAGAAATGACAGGTCTTGATAAAGATGCTAATCTTCCAGATATGGAAGATATTAAAGATGCTATTATTGCCGCAGGTGTAATAGATGAACTTAATCAAAATAAAGAATTATTAACTACACGTATAGAAGAAGCTCAAAATCTTTCTTCTGTTTTAACTTCAATTCTTGGAGAAAGTGGAGCTGAAGCTTTTAATTTTAAAAATAAATCTTTTAATTTTGAAGGAATTAATTTTACAGACTATGTGGAATTTAAAGGTGATGAATTCCAGGAAAAAATTGAAGAAGAAATTAGTAAAAATAATATTTTTGAAAAATTAGGTTTTAATTCTTCTCAAGAATTTATGCAAGCTTGAAAAGAAGGCATTAGAGAAGTTAGCCTTGAAACCATAGATATGCGTCTTAATGGAAATTTAGAAGATCAAATATATGATTTACAAGATAAAATGTCTGATGCTTTAGAAAAAATTAGAACAGACGCAGAACTTACTGGTGATGATTATAAAATATTTTTAGAAGAAAGTTTACAAAATAGTTTAGATGCTGTAAAAATTTCTTCTGATTCAGTTGGTAGCGTATATGAATTATTAATTGAAAATGGAATAGATGCTGAAAAAACTATATATGCTATTAATGATGCTTTAAATGAACAGCAACATGCTTTACAAGTTGCAGATATTCAATATTTATCTAATCAATATGAAGAATTAAGAGAGAATTCCGATAATACTCTTAAAAAATTAAAAGAAATAGACGAATCAAATATTTCTATTCATTTAAATGACGATGAAGTATTAAAAGCACATGAAGATTTATTAAGTCTTTATGATATTGCAGAAGAATTAGAAAATCAATCTTTTAGTTTAGGTATTGATGTTGGAGCAGATTTACTTGATCAATCAAATGCAATTATTGATGTTCTTGATGATATTGTTACTGCTACTTCAGCTGTTGGAGACGAATTTTTAGTTGCAGCAGATGATATTGATGCTTTGGCGGCAGCTTTCCCTGGTATTTTGGAAGGATATTCTGTAACAGCTGAGGGAATGATTCAACTTAATGCTTCAGTTGTTCAAAGTATTTTAGGAGTAACTTCAACAGACGCTGAATCGGTTGCTGAAGCTCAGCGTAGTAAATTAGAAACTTATGCTGATTATGCTGGCGCTATGGCAGAAATGTATGAAAAAGAAGCCGAAGAAATGCGGAAAAAGGCTGAAGAGGAAGTTGCTACTAATGCTGAAGCTAAGCGTATTATTGCTGAAACTGATCAAAAATTATCAGATGCTCAAGCAGATGAATTAGAACGCCGTGGAATTGTTTTTGATTCATACTCCGATCAACAAGAAGCAACTAGTGATGATATTAATAAAAATATGGCAGAGCAATTTGCTTCTTCTACCGAGAGTGCTTCTAAAAATATTGAAACTTTAGGTAAAAATAGTTTAACAGTATTTCAAAAAATGGCTAATGCTGCTACTAAAGTTGCAGAAGCAATTGAAGCAATGGGACGAGGAGATGTCTCTAAAGCTCAAGCTGCTCAATCAGCATTAAATGATATTAATAATGCTCAACAAGATTTAACATCAACAGGTGGAAGTTCTTATCAATCTAAAATTTCAAAATCGGAGAGAGAACAACTTCAATGAGAAGTGCAAGATATACGTCGTAGAAATAGAGAAACTATTGCGGCTAATCGTCAAGCTTTACAAGAAGATATTGCTTCTGGTAGTAAATTATTTTCTGATACTGCTAAAGAATATGAAGCTAAAGCTCAAGCTTATCGAATTATGCAAAGTAAATTACTTGCTTCTGCTGCTAAGATTCAAGCTAAAGGAATAGAATCTTCTTCTCAATTAGATAATGTTGGTATTCCTGAACCAGAAAAAGAAAAAAAAGAAAAAGAAAAAAATCTTAAAGATTATATTGAGAATCCTGAAGCTGTCACTGGTTCAAATATTGATATGAAAGAATATCTTGATGATGAGGCTGATAGATATGAGCGTATTAATACTATTCTTGAAAAATTAGCAAATCAATTTACCAGAATTGCCAATGAGCAAGATAGAATTACTGGACATGATTATGCTAAAAATCTTGGTGAACAAATTGCTTTATTAAAAACACAAATTCAAGCTCAAGAGAAGAAACTAGCATTACAAAAAGAAGAAGCAGAACAACTTAAAACAAATCTTGCGGGACAAGGTGTAGCATTTGATTCTGCTGGATTTGCTTTAAATAATACAGAAGTGTTTAATAGTTTGCAATCTAAGTATAATTCTGCTGTAGACGCTTATAATGAAGCACAAATTCAAGCTCAAAATAATTATTTAACTGAAATTAATAGAGTTAAACAAGAAAATAATCAAAGGATTAATTCTTTAATTGATCAATATAATAATACAGCTGCGGGAAGTGAAGAAGAATCTGCTTTAAAGAGTGAGGTTGAGAGAGCTCAAAAAGCTGCAACTTCTAGTGAAAAAGCTGTCGAAAATGCTTATAAGAATCTTCAATCTAGTAACAAAGAATATTATGAAAACTTATTGAAGAATTCTAAAGAAGCTTTAGATCAATATCAAGAAAATATTCAAAGATATGACCAATTAGTATCTGAAGAAATTGAACAATCTGAAACAGCAATTGAAGAATTCTATAATAAAATTGAAGATTTACAAATTGAAGCTTATAAGAAAACTGTAAGTATGATATCAAACTTAAAAGATATGCGGGAAACCGTACTCGATATCAATACATTATTTAGTAAACTTGTAAGCGGAGATGAGCCGCTTGACCGCATGAATAATGCAGTAGCTAAACTTTCCAACTATTGGGATGCTGGTACTGAATCAATGCTAGAATACTATAGTAAGGAAGCTAATGAAGCAGCTAAGCGAGCACAAGATATAAGCTTAACTCAGTCTGAAAGAGATTATTATGCTCGTAGAGTTGGAGATATCGAATCTATTATGGATAGTATTCGTACTAATGATAGTATGGAAACTGGAAATAAGGGTTGATTTCAGCTACAAATTGAAGATATGAATAAATTATTAGGACAAATTGATCAATTTGAATCTACGGGTGAAAGTTCTATTTTTGGTAAAAATTCTGCTCAATTATATGAAGCTGTTAAAAATAGTTTAGATGGTGCAAAGAAATATCTTGAAGCATATGTACAAGAGTATGAAGAATTACAGAATGCTTTTTCTGATTATTTAGATGAAATTTACAATAAGACAGATAGACAATTAACGAAGTTTGATCATCTTAATGAAAAATTAGAGCACTATCAAAAGCTTATTGAAATGACTTATGGTAGTAGTCGTAATTATGAAAGTTTAATGATTCTTTATGATAATATGATTGAAAATAATGAGAATCAAATAGCAGCTATTCAACAAGTTATTTCTAATTATAAAGCCATGCAAGAAGAGCTTAACACTGAAACAGCAGATGGATTACAGAAATGATATGAACTTCAAGATAAAATTCTTGATAAAGAAAAAGCACTTTGAAGTCAAACAGAACAACAAATAGAAACTATTAATAAGAAATTTGAGCTTCAAAATGAACAATCTATAGAAGATTGAGAACGTTCTTTACTTAATGGTCAAACAATAAGTGAATACGCAGATCAATGAGAAATTATTAGTAGAAATGCTGAACAATATCTTGATGCTGTTGAAAGTGCTTATGAAGTTCAAAAACTTCAAAATAAATATACTAATTTATTAAATAGTACTAATACATTAACAACGCAACAACGTATTAGAGATGCTATGACGAATCAGCTTGAACTGCTTCAAGGTGAAACTCAATTATCTCAATATCAAGTTGATTATGCTAATGCTCAATTTGAGATTCTTCAAAAAACAATTGCATTAGAAGAAGCTAGAAACAATAAAAACAATATGCGTTTACAGCGAGATAGGCAAGGAAATTATTCTTATGTTTATACTGCAAATGATAATGATACTAATTCTGCTGCTGCTGATTTATTAGATGCTCAACAAAATGCTTATGAGATTTCTAAGAATGCTTTGATTTCTAGTCAAGAAAATATAATTTCTGTATTACAAAGTACTCGTAATGCGATACTAGAAATTATGAATGATACAACTCTAACAGAAGAGCAAAAAGAAGAAAAAATTAAAGTTATGACAGAAGCTATGGAACAATATCTCGAAAGAGAAACTAAAGTTTTTGAATTAGCTCAAGGTAATATTCTTCAAGATGCTCTTAATGTTGCTTCTTCAATTACAGTTAATACTACTGATACTTTCAATAATATTATGAAAGATTTTGCAGAAGGTAATGATGAAACTTTATCAGAAATTGATGAAAGATTTACAAATTCTGTATTAAGTTGAATTAATGATGGTACTACAGTACAAGCTGCTAATGATGAATTAATTGAACATGCTACTCAAAATTTTGCAGAATGACAATCTAGTGTTGAAAATACAGCAGGAGATGTAGTAAATTCATTAGGAGAAGTAACTTCTGCTATTTCTGAAACAACAGAAGAAACTATGAGACTTAAGGATGAAACAGACGCTTTTATTGAAAGCCTTAATAATGATTTGGGAGTTGTAGCACAGTATACTCAACATATTAATGAGCTTGGTGGTCAAATTGGCTCAATGAGAGATACTTTAAGTATTTATGCTCAAAAAGCTGCTCAACTTGAAAATAAATTAGCTGTTTCTGAATCTAGAAATTATAATATGGAACAAGAGGTTGCTCAACAAACTGCTAATGCTCAAAGAACAGCTACAATTAATACTGATATTATTAATGCTACAAGTGGTGGCTCTTCTTATAGTTCTGCAATTGCTAGTACTGGTTCTGTAGCTGATTATAATTCTATCTTTGCTACTTCTGCATCTAATGAAGGTGGAGATAGCACTATTAGAGGATATAGTTTTGATGATCTTGTAGAAGGTATTGCTGGTAATATTTGAACTTATGATTCATGAGGCGACGATCCAACAAGACATGCTTATATGATTGAAAAGTTTGGTCAAGAAACTGGGAATGCTATTTATAATGCGGTTCAAAGTCTATTTAGTAGTGGCTATGGTTATAATTATGATCCACATCGTTGAGCAAGTGGTGGATATGCAGCTTATTCTGAATTTGATGTAAGTCGTTTTGATACAGGTGGATATACAGGAGATTGAAATAATCAAGATAATGGCCGTTTAGCAATTCTTCATGAAAAAGAATTAGTGCTTAATCCGCAAGATACTGTTAATATTTTACAAGCAGTCGATTTAATTAGACAAATGATTTCTAATATTTCATCTTCATCTCTTGGTTCACATATTCAAAATATTAATTCTTCAACAGAGATGCAAGAATTAAATCAGAATATTCAAATTGAAGCTAGTTTCCCGAATGCTACTAGTGAAAATGATATTAGAGAAGCAATATTAAGTTTAACAAATAATGTTGCGCAATATGCTCATAGAAAAAAATAATGGGCAAAAAATAATAAATATCTCTTAATAAATTTTATTATTTAAAGAGAGCAAAAGGATTATTATAAGAGCGAGGAACCTTTGTGTTCTTCGCTCTTTTTTTTTACATTTAAGGTGGTGACAAATGGCAGGAGTTGATAATCAAATTATTCAACAATCTTTATTAGAGGCAACAGATTATCTAATTAAAGAACGAGTTTCTGAATTACAATTAGATAAAACTATTATTTGTTCTATTATAGGTTGTACAAATTCTATGACTGGTGAATATAAAGTTCAATATCAGGATGGATTTTTTACTGCTTATGCCCAGAATTTAGATATAAGTTATGCCTTAGATGAATTAGTATATGTACTTGTTCCTTTAGGAGATTTTACTAATACAAAATTAATTACAGGAAAAGCTACTACAACTTCAAATAAAGAATTATTAACACTTTTAGATATTGAAAAATATAAATATAAAAAGACAAGTGGTAATTGTTTAAGTAATGGAGCTGTATCTTTTCCACAAGGATTAAATTCATATAAAGCTCATGATGGTAAATATTTATATTATAAAATAGAGCAATATGAAAATAGTAATACTGAGTTGGTAAATTTAATAGGGTCTATCCCGCAAATGAATTTTGATGAAAATGGTTTTAGAGCTAGCTTAGAACAATCTAGTTTTATTTGATTGGCAGCCACTTTCCGCACAGCATTATCTTATGCACATAAATTAACTCAATTTGGTAAATATGGATATAGTGTTACTTTAGCTTTTAAAAAAGAAGGAGCTAAACTTCAACAACAAGAAACATCTTCTGGTTTAATTGAGTATTATAATCAAGAAGATATTATTTATAGAAGTTTTACTATAGATTCTGATCAAATGATTGGTAATCCATTTAGATTTGAAATACCTTCAAACCAATATATGATTTATCCAATAGATCCAACAAACTATTTATATTTAAAAAGTGTTGAAATTTATAGTAAAGATTTTGAATCTACAAGCGTTGTTGGAATAGATGATGATGATATTTTTGCTTCAAATTTAGAACTTTTTAGTGCTAATCCCGCGAATATATCAGATAATAATTATAATTTAATTATTTCTCCTTTAGATGGAACAAATTTTTCTTATAGTGGACAAAGTTTAAGATTTCAAGCTACTGTTTTATACAAACAAAATACAGATATTTCTGATGAAGCTCAAACTAGTTATAATTGATTTTTAAGAGATGATAGAATAAATTCTAATTCTGAATATTATTCTTATTTGGCTGGTGCTAGATGAAAGAAATTAGATACAACAACTAAGAAAATAACTCTTTATGATTCTCAATGTTTAGCTTATGAAAATGAATATAAATTAATAGTAACTATTGCAGATACTACTACAGATAATTCTCCGCAAGTAGTATTATCAGAAACATTTAAAGTTTATAATCTTATGCGGAAATATCCTATTACATTAGAAAGTAATAGAGGATTAAAATTTGATTATACCAATGGCACAGTAACTATTAAATGTTTAATAGATGGACATGATGGTGTTGATAATAGTTTTATTAATAATTATAATAATAATGATTTCTCATTTTGATGGTCTAGAACTATTTATTCTTCAAATGGAGAAACAGCAGTAACATATGTTAAAACTAAAGAACAATTAGAAACAGAGTATCAAAATGCTATTAATGCAGAGTATCAAGCAAGAACATCTGGTCAAGCAGTAGATACTTCTCTTTCACAAGCTTTAAAAAGAGAAATTGAAGCTTATAATGATACTACTATTGATAAAAACTTTTTTACTATTTCTTTAGTTTCAACAACTGGAGATGTAGAAATTGGATGTACTGTAACTCAAAAAATAAATAATACAGATTATTATTTAGGAGCAGCTTCTTTAAGATTAACTAATGGAGAAGATGTTCAAGAACGTGGATATACTATTGAAATTGTAAATGGAAATCAATTATTTCAATATAATGAAGATGGTATTTCTCCAACCAGTAGCAGATTCCAAGAGCCACAAATAATCAGTCCTTTATCTGTTTTATTTTACTCTCCTGAAGGAGAATTAATTAATTCAGCAGATTATGATTACAAATGAATAGTACCTATAACAGATACTTTATTTGATTTTGAAGGATATGATTTAGAAGATTTTGCGGGGAATGAAGGATATAAATATTATAAAGAAGATATTTTACCTTTAAAAATAAAAGATTATTATGATGTATCTGCAATTAATAATCAAATTACAGTACAATTAACCTATCAAGACCAAGTATTTTCTAATTCTACTACTTTTACTTTTTTAAAAATTGGAGAAAATGGAAGTAATGGAACTAGTTATGCGGGAAAAATCGTCAGTAGACGAGAAACCCTTAATAATAGTTTGTTATCAATTGAAACGACTATTAACGATGGTGGCAATGAGATTGCATCATGAAATGTAACAGGACGTCCCGCACTCTCAGAAAATATTTTAATGTTGCAATTTGAAAAATATTATGAAGGAAGATTAGCAGATATAAAAAATACTGATAATATTTCTTGGAAGCTCTTGGGTGAATCTTATTCTAGATTTTTATCAATTAATCCACAAAATGGACTATGTACTTTTGCTGATAATATAGATAATGAAAAAAATCAAATCAATCAAATTGTAAAAGCAACGTTGTCTTATAAAGATGAAGATATTACTCGTGAATTATATGCTTTCTTAGGAATTCCTATTATTAGATATCTTAATAGAGAAAATGGCGAATATATTATTTGGTTTGATAAACATAAAACATTGCAAACTGTTACTTATGGTAGCGATGGAGAAAATCCTTTATATAATAAAAATCAAGGTTTTTCTTTTAATTGAAAAAATATGGGAATTGGAACTAAATATCTTGCTATTGAACCGCAAGGTGGTATAAATAATAATAGTGAAACTGCTAATTTTGAATTGTTAATAAATAAAAATGATAAACCAAAAGCAGCTTTAAGTGAAGGCTCTTGGAAAAAACAACATTCTGAATGAACTACTTATCCAAGAATAGTAACTCCTATTTCTGAAGAAATTGATAGTTTTATGTGTTATATTGCTCCAAAAGATAATTATAATGGAGAATGATTTAATAATGTTATTCATGGTAGAATTTATTCAAATGAAAATGATGCTAAAGATATTTGGAGTATTATTCCAAATAATACTTGTGAAGTAGAATTTTGAATTCCTATCAATTTCTTATTAAATACTTATG
>Ga0310691_10004881_pt1 | contig 14902 bp, 11 predicted proteins | sample 176DNAGHGlowgp2_FD_203887 | JGI IMG/M metagenome (GOLD analysis project Ga0310691, IMG submission 203887) | Sheep rumen microbial communities from Palmerston North, Manawatu-Wanganui, New Zealand - 1766 DNA GHGlow gp2 (v2) (version 2) | ecosystem: Host-associated > Mammals > Digestive system >... | reverse complement strand
ATTTAAGCGGAGGGACTAATAATTCTTCCGAATTTAAGCGGAGGGACTAATAATTCTTCCGCTTTTTGTTGACATTATACACAGCAAATTCCTATTTTTAATAAAACATATACGATCTGATATGAAAAAATGGACTACAACGTTCAAGAACAAGCCAAACACAAGAACATACAGATTAGATATCATATCTGAAAACGACTTATATCCAATTAATGAACTTGTAAATGATAATGACACTATCTTTTGGCAGCCAGACTTAGCTGATTATGCGTCATGCTATATAAACTTCAGATGTGGTAAAGTGGTAGATATCTCAGATGATGAAGACATTCATTTCACTCCTTTTGCTACAAACAGATTTATCATATGTAACATGACTCAAGGTACATGGCATCAATTACAAGATGATGATCAGTTTGAGTTTGACTATGAGGTAGGAGTAGAGACAACAGGATATATCCATTTCTTAGGTGGTGAGATAGGTGAGCCAGGAGATCAGTTCGCCTTTGGATTCTGCTCTGGTAACTCAGACTATTCTACATTATATGATACTGCTAATTGTTATATTGAGAAATGCTACGACTATGCAGGAGGTATAAGAATCAAAGACCTTGACTTGATATATGACAATCCAGTTGAGATACGATACAATGGAGACACTGATATATTCAAAGCAATCAAGATATCAAGCTGTGAGATAAACATACTTACAGGTATATTTGATAATGACATGCTTCCAAATACGTACGACTCTGTCAAAGTAAACATAACTGATGTAACTGATTTAGCTAATCCTACCATAGTATGGAAAGGATATATGACAACTGACACAGTAAAGCAACCATACAATGATACTTTGAATGTAATCACTCTTAATGCAGTTGATGCTTTGTCTAATCTTAAGAACAAAAGCTTCAAACATAGCTCATTCGAGTTCAAGTCAATGGATGATATAGCAAAAGCGATAGACAACTTCAAGTCTATTACATATCCATCTTTCAACTTTGGTGATATATATGAATACGAAGGTGTAGATGGTATTCCTGCTCGTTACTACAAGGCTGATGCTATATATCGTAGACCAAGAGTATTTGGAGGACAGGTTATATGGGATGAGGACTTTGCATTACAAGACTTACCATATGATATACCATCAAATGTTAAGGTTGATGTCAAATTCAGTTGCGAGAGTGTTAACGCATCTAGAAATGCTATTATATCATGTTTTAATACAACAACATATGAAAACACTACTCATTCTCCAGAATATGTGTCATTCTTAGAAAATGATGGATTTGCTTTATATTGCAACAAATATCCAGATGGAGACAAGACATTGGAATGGAGATCACCTATTGTCAATTTGATGTCTCAAAGTAAGATATACAATACATCAACTACAGTAGAGACTTCATTACAGTATCTTTGCCCTGGACAGCATGATGTACGTAGACATTTGTTCTCAGACAGCACTAAAACACAATATGTAACTGGTTTGTATGGAGTAGATACAAAAGAAGCGGGAGCAAGAGAATTGTTTGATACTAATTTCTATGCTGCTCCACAGATACAACCATTAGGTTTATTATGGGATGATGATTACATGTCATTAGCTCCAACATTAGACAGTCCATTTGCTGCAGATCAGATTGCACCTGTACAGTATGAGGTACACTGGGGCAGTTTGTATGGATATTACGCTAGAACAAGTGAGGTACTTGATTTTACTAAAAAGTTCAGATCAGGACAGAATGAAAATCAGATGTGGACATGGCATACAAACTTAGGTAAGAATCTTATAATATTACCATTAGAAAGAAGCTTGCCTAATCATAAGATAACAGCTGATCCACAATATAACAACTGGTGGGATTCAGATAAGATATATGCTAAGTCATTACCTTATAGCGTGGCAGACAGTTATGTAAATGAGATAACAATACAGACTGTAACAGAAAACAATGGAGAGTTTGAATATACTGATCTCTATCATTTTGTTCCTTGTCTTGATTCAATCACTGGTCTTGGAGGTGTATATGATACAGTCAATGGAGCATTCTATGCAGCACCAGAAGGATATACACTTAAAGGTATACAATATCCAAGTTTTCCTGCTCTATATAAGAATACATTTGACAGCAAAGCAAGATTAGATCAAATCTATGTTCCTATCATAAACCACTTGGATGACTCTACTAATAGCGTGATATTATATGATTTGTTAGAAGATTTGCTTACTTATCTTTGTTGTACTTGTTGGATTGAAGGAGACAGATTGCATATCAATAGAGTAACAGACCATTTGCTTACTAATGAGAATTATCTTTGCTATACTAAAGACATATATCATACAGTAGAGCATCTGTCATCTGATTATTACAATATGTATGACTTCTATTCTGAGTTAGGTGTTAATCTCGCTCCTGGTGTCCCTGCTATATATAAAGGTGGACATAGTGATTTTGCAGACGATGAGTTTGATATTACCTACACCCCTGGTTATCAAAAGGTAGAATTAAAGACTGATCCAGAAGATCAAAAGCTAGAACCAGAGCAGAGTGTATATGACATAAAAGATTACTATTCTTCATGTGGTAAGAACTATACATATGTGTTTGGAAACTGGTGGTGGTGGAAAGATGTACAACAAGATGATACAACTAAGACAAAAGTCAACAGATGTAGCATTATCAATACACATGATCAGTATGTATATCAATTAGCAGAATGGGTAGAACCATATATCTTAGATGAGCCTGTTCTTACAGATATGGACACGTTCTTAGAAAATGTCACTTACTATTGGTATGATGGTTCAAGCTATAGTCAAGGATGGTGTTTGCCACAACCATGGACATTTGTAGGTATGATATACAAATTTGCATTCCCTGTTAAGATTAAGCATTATGAGAATAGTGAGAAGCCAGATTCAAACAAATTCTATCATAATGACTATACTATAAAGGTAAATATGAGCATAGTACCTGGATTGAATCCATCTAAAGATATATGGGTTAATCAAGATGAAGGTGATGATGCAATTCTTCTAAGTGGTGGTATGCTATTTGGTGGCCATGATATTGCATTTGATGAGCCATTGTATTCATATCGTCTTACTACAGGTAGATATCCAGTCCAAAATGATTTAGTTTTAAACTTTAAATGTACTTTTGGTAAGACTAACTTCCCTGACAACTCATTTGAAGGAGAAGATACAACATTAAAGATATATACTGACAATATTGGTATATGGGTATACATACATGCTAAGAATACTGATGGAGAGGATATCTACTATCAAGAGTCAGGTTATCAGCAAGGATATGGATGGTACACAGCTAAACGACCAGTCTTGATACATCTCAATCCACAACAAGATCAGGTAGACTATGATATTGATGCAGGTAAGTATTTTGTCAAAAAGCTATTCAATGTTGAAATGGAACCTAAGAACGACTTTATCAATGATCCATTCAAATACGAAAAGGCAAACTATAAGGGATTCCATATTCAGTCGAGCAATAGAAAAGACAAGATAGGTGGAGATATCTATATCGAGTTCATAGGACAACGAATGTCAAATGCAGGAGATGCCACTCTTATACTGATAGAGGACTTAAAGATTGATCAAGTCATAGAAATAGACAAGATATACAATCAGTTCAACTATGAAACAAAAGAGCCAGATCCACTACCTGTAGGCTTTGATACAAACACTCTATCATTGGATGATTGTAAGTTTGAAAATTGTCATGAGCATGGAAACACAATTGGATTTACCTATGATGATATAAATGAGATTATTCCACTTGAAAAGATCTCAACTCCAATGTTAGGTAGTACAAGCATTAAAGATTTGCGTATTCAGACTAATCAATACATGTATCTTTATCCTAAGAAATCTGTTGATATAACAGTCAGAACAAACAATCTTAGAATGGGTGACAAGTTCAAGATCCAACATGGAGGAGAGCAATTTGTTCCAATGGATATAACATATAAGATATATGAAGATACAACAGAGATTGCAGCAATACAGTCCAATTAAGCGAATGAAGGGAGGGGAAGAAATTCTCAGGTTATGAAAGAGGGGAAGAAATTCTCCTCTTTTTTTGTATACTTTTTCTTGATAATTCCTATTTTTACTAAAAAGGAATTCCAATAATATGATTAACGTTAATCAAAGTTATAATGTCATAGGTAAGGCAAACATAACTAATACAGTAAACAATCCAAATTACTCAACTTTATGGAATAGCATTCTTGGCAAGCCAGATGGTTTGACTCAAGCTAATGTAGATGAATGGAATGCATTAAAAGCAAAATTAGACTATTGGATCTCTCTTGGAGGTGGTGGAGGCTCATATGCTCCTGTGCCTGCAACTACATCTATTCTTGGAGTTGTCATGATAGGCAGCAATATCAATGTAACACCAGAAGGTGTCATATCTGTACCAGTTGCAAGTAGATATACAAAAGGTGTTGCTAAGTTCAGTACCGACTTCAATGTAGATGCAAATGGTACTGTATCCCTTGCAGGTGGAACAGTAGGCATAGCTACACCAGATGATCCAGGGATAGTAATGCCGGGAGATGACTTCGATATTGACACCAACACTGGTTTGCTCACTCTTTATAAAGCATTGACTATCAATAGCTGGTCAATAGATAACACAATGGTTGAAGTCGGTTCATCTGTAGCTAACGTAACAGGTACATTCAGTCTTTCAAAGATGCCTACTGTACTCAAGGCAGGTGTAAGTGGTTCTCTTGCAGATATCACACTTGCACAGTCAGGTACAACTACTATCACAGGTCCTTTCACATCTAATACCACATTTGTTGTTAGTGCAAAAGATGCTAAACAAACAAATGCAGTTACAAGCAGCGCTAAACTTACATTTGGTAAATACTATTATGCATATGAAGCAAGCTCTGATAGTGTAAACCCAACAAGCTCAACAATACAAACATGGGGCAAGGGATTGACTACTACAGCAGCTCGTTCAATAACAATGTCAAATGAAAGATACTTATACTATGCAGTACCATCTGACTGGACTCTTACTAAGTATACAGTTGGTGGATTTGACTATACATGGGTAACAGTAAATGCTTCACTTAGTGTAACAACTTCAAACAACACTACAACTTATAAGGTTGTAAGAACTGCATCAAAGATAAATGCTGGCGCTAGTGTTGTTATATCATAAATCATTATAAGATCAAACTAAAAATATCAAATTGAAACAATGGGATTATTAGTATACGATAAATTTACAAAGGCAAACTCATCTGTTGGTAAACTTATGAATGCCAGTGATATTGAATGGGATGCACTTCCAACAGGAAGTTTAGGTGATGCAGTATATGGTACAGTTAGCAGATCAAGTTCTAAACTTTACTTTACTCAGAATAGCACTCAAGCAGCTAGCAATCCAATTGCTGCTACAGGTATTCCAGTTGGACTTGTTGTTATGACATTCAATGTGGATTATAGTGCAACAGATCAAAAGATTTGCTTTACTAAGACTGGAGGAGCAGAAGACCAATATACTATAAACTATCAAGGCATAACTACAGCAGGACAGTTAAAAGATATTGCGAATACAAATACAACTGTCTTGTTTAGAAAACTTGAAAATGGACAATTACTATTCCTTGCTTGTAGCTCAGGTACAGGTGGAGGCGAACCAGATCCAGCAACATCCTCTACTATTGGTGGCATCAAAGTAAAAGACAATACTACTTCAAATACAGATACAAAGGTATATACACAAATAGAACCAACAACATACTGTGGATATGCAACATTAAGAACTGCAAGCAAATCACATGCAGGTGTAGTAAAACTATCAGATAGTAGTACAATCGTAAGTGACATACAATCACAAAATGACACAAAGGCATGTACACCTAAAGCATTGGCATCTTGTGTAGGCACTCAAGTAGATAGTAAATTCTGGATAGGTACAACATATGATTATTCTCAGATTACCCCACAGACGGGTATTTTCTATTATATCTATGATATCTAATTTGCCTGCATCAAATAAGATATCTAATCCGGTAACAAATAAAGATTCTAACTATTATGATAAAAGTAACAGATTCAAATAATACAACTCACAACATCACACAGTTATACAGAGATGGACATGAGGCACATAGATTGATATATGATGATAGACTGGTGTTCTCTCCATTCTTGATTATGGGTACTACCTATGAGACTACCTCAAAACAAATGTGGTCAAGAGGTGACAATTCACAATTAGGTACTGACCTATACTCTACTTTTGAGATATTAGGTGAAGCAGGAGAAGATGAAGATGGTGTTTATTATAACTTTGGTTGGAGAGTTACAGGTGTAATGAGGAATGGCAATAGGGCAGTTCAGACCCACTTTACTGCTGAGATAAACTATTTCTTCAATCAGAGCTACTCTCCTCTTACTACATATTTCAGAACAGTAGACCAGTTTAATTGCACAGGTAATTATACTCTTGGTCTTATTTATAGATTAGGTCAGAGAACTGGATTAAAAGAAGTGGATTTTAAGTGGTTCAATTGCAAGGATATGTATGCATTTGCTCCTCTAGCATTTTCTACAAACTGTACATCTGTCAAAAACTTAGATAAGATTACATTTAATAGATCAATACAATGTGATGAAGCTTTCAGAGAGTGTCAATTTGATACATTTGTCTGGTACTCTGATACATTACATTATATCAATAAGCTTTATCAGACTTGGAGGAACTGTCCAAATGTTACATTAATTACATTTGCTACACAGGAACAAGATAATACCCTTCTTCATGAGATGTACTATACATTTGCTGAATGTTCACATGTTACAAGAATTGACTTAGCAAACCTCAAGCCTGTTAATCTCACTGCTTGTGTGGGTACTTTTCAAGGATGCACTGTGTTAGACTCAAACCCTCTTGGTGGAGTTGATACATCTGGAATAACTAACTGGAGTAGTTGTTATAGAGATTGTAAAGCAATAACTGGAGGGCACTTATCAACTAATGATTACTCTGGTGCGGTAAACATGGCTGATTGCTTTAGGGGATGTACTGGAATAACATCACTTGACTTGTCAACTAAGAATATGTCAAATTGCGCAAACTTTGATTCAACTTGGGATGGATGTGCCAATCTTTCATCTTTATTACTCCCACAAGTCAAACCAATGTACATGCAAGCAAGTTTTAGAGGAACATCATTATATAATATTCCTTCAAATATTGATTTTTCAGATTGCTTAAATGTCAGTTCAATGTGTGCAAACTGTGCAAACTTTGAAGGAACAATGGATTATTCAAATCTTAATTTTTCTGCTGTTACTCAATCACCTTCTATGTTCTATGGATGCACAAATGTATATTCATATCAATTTAAACAAGGTGCATTTCACAATTCAACAAATATGAATTCAATGTTTGAAAGAAATAATTTGCTTACATCAGTAACAAACCTTGATATGACAAGTACAACAAATCTCAATTCAATATTCTATATTGATTCTGAACTTCTTCAAGTTACAGGAACAAAACCAACATCTGCTGTCAGTGTCAATTGGTTCCTCTATGGTTGCAGCAAATTGCAGAGATTCATTGATTTATCCAATTTAAAAGTAAAGAATAATACTCAATTTGGAGTTGGTTCTTTGCCATCACTCAATAATGACCTGCATATAGAGACTTGGACAAATGAAGATGGCACTGGAAAACCTATTGTATGGATTGGACAATATTATGGCTTTCCTACTATTACAACAGAAGATTTAACTCATGAATATAATATTGACCCACAAGGATGGACTTTTTTATCAAAGCAAGGAACAACAAATAATAATGCTTTTCTCAGATTCAGTAATTGCAAATATCCAATTATAAACTTGGATAAGATAAAGGTGAGAGTGATGAATGATTCATCTGGTAATGTAGTGCCAATACAACTTGGAAATGCATTTACTAATTCAAAGATAACTGAAATAGATACAACAAATTGGCTTGATAATACTGATGTACCATCACTTACAAGATTACCAATCTATTCAAATCAAAATATGTTTGATGGATGCACATGGCTAACAAAAATTGTTATTAAGAACCTTGACTTTATTGAGTCATCAGATTCTGCAGCTTATGGAAATAATAAAGTATTTGATTCATGCACTGGAGTTACATCTTTTACTTGTGAATATCAATTCTTTGACATTGTAAGACAACAAATCCTTGACCTTCACTACATGACTCAGTGGGTTAATCCGACAGAGATTGAAGCATTCTTCAATCAATTGACAACAGTGACCTCAAAGCAATATACTGCTACTGGTAATAACTTCAGGTTCAACCTATCAAGTCAAACAAAAGCAGTGTTCCAAGGATTAGCTAATTATTCTACTATATATGCAGCTATGGTTAGTCATGGTTGGGAAATTGTTTAAATAAGCTTCTAATATCTATCTCATCAGCGTAATCTGTATCTATCTCATCCAAATATATTTATTTTATATATGAGCGTAATCGAAAAATATCAAAAGATTGACATGTCAAGAATGACCGTATGTATGGTACAAAGTACCTTTTCCTTTGTTCTTATGATTGTCGACATTGTAGTAAACCATGGAGTTTGTAATGGAGTAATGTTGTATGCAGCATTAGCATTTCTTCTTATCGCAGCAATATGCGGTGTATTGGATTCAATAGCAGATGCTTATGTGAAAGTAAAGACAGCGCAAAATTCCAATCTGCAAGCATTATCTGCCATGCAAGAAATTAGAGACAATCTGAGCTTGAACGAAAAGAAATGATGCTAGACAGTAAGACAAAGAGAGAGCGGGATCGAAGAATTTGAATGAACTGAGCGTAATTGATTCATTCGTTCTTCTACCCGCTCCAATCGTTATCTAAGGAGAACATCTTCTATGTTTGTATTTTTGTTAAGAGGTTATGCTTGCTTATATTCTATCATAAGACCAAGCTTTTTATTTGCTGATTCTGTCTCAAACGTATCAACTTTTAATATGTCAACCTTATTTGAATTTTTGAATGCAGCTTTTACTGCGTTAGGTATAAACGATTCTGCAAATATATGAAGCTTAACTACTTGCTTAACACCTTTAGGCAATGATGCAAGCTTATCTTTCAATGCTTCTTTGACTGATGCAAGGATCTTATCATTTGTCTTTAATTCGATTGTAGATGGTTGCTCGACTTGATCTTTCTTCTTTCTTGTCAATGCCTGATCCTGATTAGATTCTGTTTTCTTTCTTGTCATTTCTTTTTGCTTATTGTATTTTTGGTAATTTTATCATCTTCTGGTGTACTATCAACTCAGGTTATTGCAAGGATTGATAATAATTCAGTTTATCAACTTCATGTTGATATATTAATGCTATTGCTATTTCTAATAATATTTCCATTTTATGATTTGTTACATTTTATGCTATGTTACATGCTTTATGATTTGTTACATTTTATGTTATGTTACATATGTTACATTTGTTCTATTTCAACTCTGTCGTATATAACACTGTCACTTCTGATGGTCCAATTGCATTTACATCAATCTTTTTGTTTAATGTATCAGTTCCATCGATATATCTAATGCAACTTTCATTGTAACGACCATTGATTACTTTGATTGAATTAACTGATGTAATTGTATCAGACTTGGTTACTGTGATATTACTATTCAAATCACTGTCGCAATACTTTACGTTATATACCACTTCTGTTCTGACTGAGTCTTGCTTGACTGGGTCTGTTTTATTGACTGGCTTACTTGTACAGCTTGTAATTAATAATAAACCGAGTACAAGTTCGTAAGCTAAAAGTGTCCAAGTGGCGTGCAAAAAGGTCAAAATTGTTTTAATTTTTGATACGATGTTCTTCATATTATGTTCCTCCTTTTATTTAATAATAATTCAGTTTATCAACTTCATGTTTGATAATAATTCAGTTTATCAACTTCATGTTTGATAATAATAATAATTATATGACTAATATAGATATAACTTGAGTTATTTCAAACAAAATTCCAATTTTTTTTCACTCTTCTTTCATTTTTTATTACCTTATCTATATACATGCAGCATGCGTGCTATAGACTGTTAACCCGAAGAACAATTTTGATTACTCTGGGGACAATATTTTATGCATTTTATGTTGAAATTTATTGCAAAAAGTATTATTTTTAATTAAAATATATTAAATAAATACAATGAAAAAGGATTTAAGAAAGAAATCAATTAGAGTTGAATATAATAATGAAATAAAACATTATGATTCACTTAGAAAGTTTGCGGATGAATATGAATTGAATTATCAAACTGTATTGAATTGGTTGAAAGGCTACAATAAACCTTCAATAGATATTAAACTAAATTACGAATAATAAAAATATAAAATTAGATTATATGACTGATAAAAAAGCAAAATTTGGAGATATGGACAATCTCCTTCTTATGGTTGAGCATCCAGAATATGGTATCTGGTATTTTTCTAGTGTTTATTTAGCAGCAAAATGGATGGGATTAAGTGATGAAGTTTTATGGGTTTGGTTACATCACAATAAAAATGAATTCTCATCATGGAAATTTGAATGGGTTGATGGCTCAAATGTAATGGAAAAATATATAAATCCGAGATAAAGTAAATGAAATCAATTATAAATTAATCAAATTATATTAATTATGGAATCAAAACGTACAGTTATTTTTTCAAAACTAAATGATGATCGCACTGCATATGTAATCAACGTCGGAATAAATGAAATTTCTTTATTCAAAAACTTATATGATAATGGTTTAGAGCTAATCAATAAAGATTGCATATCAGATGGAGAAATGTTAATGTTGTTTAGACATTGTTGTACAGATGCATTTGTAGAATGCGTGCTTTCAATTGAAAACCATTATAATAGAGATCAAAGTCAAATTAATATCTATAAATCAAATATTATAAAAAGACTAGAGGCACAAGGATACACCATTATCACACATTGCGAGTGGAAACCTTCATTTAAAAATATAGATGATTTTGCAGCTACAATAAACTCAAGAAATTATTTGACATTAATTTCAGAAAAGACAGATAAATTAGAAAAGAAACATGATAATTTACAAAAGGAGATAAAAAAACTAGACGAAGAAATAGTAGAAAAAAGAAAAAAAATCAACCAACAAAATTGGTATATTGAACAAACAAAAACAACAGAAATAAAATATGAACAACTAAAAAAAGATTTTGATAAGTTGACAGAACGATACAAAAAAGGAGAAGAAATATGTAAAAAACAGAAGGAAGAAGCAATAGAAAAATGGCCGAATGAATTAAAAGAGTTAAAAAAAGAAATCAATAAACTTAAAAATGATTATGCTTCATTAGTAGATAAGTACAATGAAAAGAAGGATGAATTATTCATATTAAAGGATGATATATTCGATTGTACAAAAGAAAAGGACAAGCTAAATAAGATAAATGCTAATCTAAAAGAAGTAATATCACAGAAAATAGAAAATGTAGTTACTCAGCAGAAGGTAAAATACCATATTGATACTCTTTCAATGGAGGATAAAATAGAAAAATTCAAGACTACATGTGAAATGTATAAGTTAAATAACTGGGATTTACCAGAATTTGAAATAAAGTTTGCAAAAAGCTATGGTTTGACAGATGATGTCATCCAACAAATTTTAAATATATCTAAATAATTTTTTATGCTAAACAACGAAGAATTTAAGAAAATCAAATGTACCATCGGAACAAGATGGACAACCGGATTTGACACTCAAAGTGGTAAGCAAAAACCAAACTCAAAAGGTAAAGTAATACCTACAAGAAATGCAACATTATATGATGTTGTTGAAAATTATCTGTTCAATGCAGATTATAGAAAATTATGCGAACAGAAAGCAAACAAATACAATGAAGAGAATAATTTGACCGTTAATGACGAAGATTACAGGAAGGCAAAGTTTTATGCAAACAGTATCTATTCTTTCAATGACTATCGTTATACCAAATATGATGACGTAAAGATAGATGACAGAGTAATAAAGACATTAACAAACAAATCATTCTTGGAACACACAGGTCTTATGGGGTTTGATATTGACTTTCCTAAAGACTTGAAGGATCTAGATGAAGTAATCAAGGACATGAAATCTAAACTATATAAGGAATTATGTAAATATAGTTGGTTTTGTATGATCACTTTGTCTACTGGTGGAAAGGGACTTCATATATATACATATAATGATGTACCTGATTACTATGACAAGACAAACAAAGATACAAGTGAGAGAATTGGATATTTCAATTCTTGCTATCAATACAAGAGTTACTTTATCTATAAAGCAATAAAAGACTGTTATCCAGACTACTCTTTTGACTACATATTCAGCTTACTAGATTTCGCAATGTATAAGCCTGAACAGACTATCAACATTACAGTATATGACAATGATCCATATATCAATCCTGATTTTAAATGTGGATTATGTATGCCAGTTATTAAGAATATAGAGAATGGTCATAGCAACTGGATTTATAAAGATGGCAATTCATTAAAACCTGATGCAGAACCAGGATATAGTGTATTTAATGAGATGTATTGCAATATCAGTAAATTTGCTGGTTATGATGGCTACTCAATCACAAAACAGGCAGTATATACATCATGTAAGAAGAAAACATACAAGTCATCAAAGGAGGGACCATTCTACTTCGGTCACAACACAAGACATAATGGTATTCCAACAATGCATGAGATTTGTAAATATCTGCTTGCGACTAGAAAGTTTGAAGAAGCATTGATGATTGTAAGCGATAAGAAATTCTATAATAACGGTGATGACTTTCCAAGATTGCTTAATTGGTATAATAGCAGAGACATCAAGTATACACCAAGTGAGTATGTTAATGATTGGCTTAACACATTTGCAGGATTCAACGATGAACTTGAATGGAATGAGATAGATGCAGAGCTTGCAAATTATTTTTCTGGATTCAAACTAGACAATAAAGGTAGAATTGACAGAGATAATGTTGACAATTATATTTACTACTTGAACAGTTATCCTCTTTACAAAAATAAATTGAAACTCAATACATTATCAAGTAGAAATGAATATCTTGGTAAGAAATTTGAAATTGGAGAAGCGCATGACTATTCCATTGTTGATATTGACTGGACTTTGATAAGAAACAATTTCAATCGTCATCTTCATTTCCTAAACAAGAACCTTGTTGAAGAAGCGGTTAATGAAGTATGTAACAACAATAAGTACAATCCAGTTGTAGATTATCTTGAAGGTCTCAAATGGGATGGAACAGAAAGAATAGAAACAATGTTCCATGACTGGTTGGGTGCAGATGATACACCATTGAATAGACGTTATGCTAGATTATGGATGTATGCTGCAATAAAAAGAATATATGAACCAGGATGTAAATGGGATAATATCTTAATATTATATGGAAAACAAGGTGATGGTAAGACTGAATTCTTCAAAAGACTTGGAAAGGATTGGAATACATCAAACAGAATAGATCTGTCAAACAAAGACTATATCAACAGGCTTAATAAGAACTGGATTGTCATCATGGATGAGTTGGCTTCATTGAACAAGAAAGAAATGGATGAAGTAAAGTCATTTTTCTCAAACCAGGATGATGAGGACAGACTGGCATATGCAAAAGAAAACAAGAAATTCTATCGTCATTGTATATTTTGTGGAACAACAAATTCAAAAGGAATATTAAGAGACCTTGATGATATGTATGAAAGACGTTTCTGGATTATAGAAGTAAATGCTAAATCACCTACATTTGTATATAATAATTTCTCTAAAGAAGAAGTTGATAAACTATGGGCTGAAGCCGTACATTTCTATAAAGAAAATCCAAATTTGGAACTTTATATAGGTGAAGAATATATCAAAATGGCAAAAGAAAACCAAGTTGAATATAAAGCTTTTAATAATGATGATGACATCACCTTCTTAAAAGATGAATTATTTGAAAGAGAGTTTGTATTTGATACAAACGGACCAACTTGGAAAGGTAGCTACATATTCAAAAACTATGATGACTTCTATGAACAGATGACAAGACAAAACGAACCTGAAGTTGATGGAATGCTTCTGACTAAATCAAAAATAAATGTAATACCTGAACAGTGGATTAAGAAATTCCTCATTGATGAATATAGGATAAACAAATCTCATAAGTATATTGCATTTGCAGTTGATTGGGACAGAAGACAGACTAAAATACAAGGGAGAAAGGAAAATTGCTACATTAGAAAAGAAGTTGAAAAATAATTTAAAGAAGAGAATCTCTATAGAGATTCTCTTCTTTTTTTATATATAATTAAAAAAAAACAATTATAAGATATGCGTAGCAGAATAAAAGGTACCTAAGGTACTAAATTTTTTTTTTATTGTGTACCTTAAAATTATTTTTTTAAGAAATAGTAATGTCATTGACCTTGTTGTTTGATTGTCTTTTATTTAGATTTTGTGTGTGGTTATAAGTTACCAAAAAAAGGTACTAGTACTATAAAAAAAACCGATACAGATGTCTAGAAAAAAAAAATAAGATTTTTTATTTTACTATAGATTAATAGCAGCGAGCTTAGTACTTAAAGTACCTTGTTACCATTTATATCAACAAAGTGGTTAACTTATTATATATGAAGTATTTATTTCAAATACTATAGGTACATAAAAAGGTACATAAAAAGGTACCTAATTTTTGCAAACATAAAAAAAAACAATGTTAATAATGATTAACTTATCATCCAGACAGCTCTAACCTATTGCATGTTAATCTTTTAGCCCCGGCTATTAGTCAAAAAATGAAGCAAACTAGCAGGAAAT
>Ga0310691_10004880_pt1 | contig 14903 bp, 6 predicted proteins | sample 176DNAGHGlowgp2_FD_203887 | JGI IMG/M metagenome (GOLD analysis project Ga0310691, IMG submission 203887) | Sheep rumen microbial communities from Palmerston North, Manawatu-Wanganui, New Zealand - 1766 DNA GHGlow gp2 (v2) (version 2) | ecosystem: Host-associated > Mammals > Digestive system >... | reverse complement strand
TGTCGTACAAGAGGCTGTGGCAAAGTGTGATATCCCAGTCTTCTGAGAGATCGGTAGGTGACATCGCATTAATTCTCGTGTGCAGTGGTTGCCAAATGGGCATGGTTTGGTCCTTTTTGGTCCTTTCGAACACGATAAGCACCGATTCGGCAGGTCCAAGGTCAAAGGTGTAGCTGTCGTCTTCCTCCAACGGCAAGGCATAGCGTTTCCCGGTTTGCATATCCCAAACTTGGGCTTGCCACTTGTGCGTCAAGGCTTTTCCGAAGGTGATTTTGGTTTGGTGCGCCTGATAGCGATGGCTGTTGCAAAGCAACACCATCTCGCTGCCATCGTCGGTGGTGTAGCGGTTCTGCATCACAAATGGATCAGGACTCTCAATGTCGAGATAGTGGGGCAGACTCTCGGCCTGCATCAGGCTATCATACCAAGGAATGAATCCCTCTTTTGGTGGTTCAACGAAGACAAAATTATCGGTATGCTGCATCACCTTGTCCATAGTGGCTTTCACAAGTGAATCATGCTTTTGATGGTTATTTGGCCTGCCTAACGATTGGTACGGTATCGTGTCGATGCAAATCACTTTGCCGCCCGTTTCCACGAACTTCAATAGTTGTTCGGCGGTCTCGGGGTGTAGGCTTTCCACGTCAATTAGCATCAATGTATTGTATTTCCGTTGGTTAAAGCAGAGGTTGCCCCGTTTTATGTCCGACTGTTTGATGATGTTCTCGCTCACGTAGTCCACGCCACCTCCGCATTTGTTGATGGCTTCCCAAATCATGGTCTTGTAGGGGGCACGAGTGGTATTTGGGAAGGGCTCGTTTTGCATCCCGATGGTGCTCCACATGTCGTTCTCGGGGTTGAGGATGGCGATGTCGGCATAGTAGGTACCGTGCTGCAATGCATAAGAGAGTCGCGCCTTGTAGTCGTTGTAGTACTTGAAATACGGCCACCAGTTGTTGTTTTCGCTGTAATAGGCGCCATAGCGCACCCAGCCAGGGAACGACGCTTCGAGGTTAGGCGAGTAGTTGAAGCCATGGAAGACGCTATGGGTCACGCCTGATATGGCCGATTGGTCGCCGCCGAGTTTGAGTTGGTCGAGGCTCATGTTGAACACGGTGTAGGTATTGGTCATCTCCTCGCAACTGACAGTTCGATTGTCGGCGAGATGGGCGCCTGACGACACGAACTTGTTGACCATGGTGTAGGCGCGGCCACGGCGGTAGTCGGTCTCCGACATCTCCTCGCCAGGCTTGTGGCGCAGCCAATTGGTGGTCCACGACTCGCCCTCGGGGATGTCGTAACCCATGGCATTCTCCAAGGGATAAAAGCCGCGACCGTAGGCTTGAGCACGTGCCTTCACGCCGAGTTGGTGGCACCATGCGAGGTAGGTGTTGGTGAAACGTTCCTGCATCAACTGGGCCTTGAAGTCCTCGAAGTCGTAACGGGCGCGTTGGACCTCCTTTTGGAAGGCTTCGGTCACGGGTACCATGGGGTCGTAGTTGAGCGCACTGCCCATCGAGCCGATTTTGAAAAGGATGAAGGGCAAGTACTCGGTGATGTCATAGCCGTAGCGTTTTTGGAACTCCTCGGCCATATCATTTGTCCAGTTGGCGCCTTCCAGTTCCATGCTGTCGGTGAAAAGGGCGCGGATATTGCCTTTCAACGGTCCAATCTGCGCCTCGATTTTGTCCGACATATTGTACAGATAACGACTGACTGCCTCGGTATTGAAGTGATCGAGCACCGGCCCGGCTGCCCCTGGTGCACCGTTGATGACTTCCAGGAAGCCATTGATTTTCACCAAGGCGGCAAGGGTGTACTCTCCCTCGGGGACGTCGATAGTGATGATGCTATCTGTCGGGCCTTCGACGGGCTCAGGCACCTTGGAATCAGGTCCCTGAGCCTGTCGAAGGGCCGTCATCACGTCAATGCCTTCATCAACGCTTGAAACTGGATTCGGATAAAGTTTCAGCATCATCAGTTCCTTGGTGTTGCCTTTGTATGGTGAACTCACCTTGGGCATGGCCTTTTCGCAGATGCTGTCGCAAATGATGGTCAATGTGGTGGGTCCTGTGACGGGTTCGGCGTAGTTGACCACAATCTGTGCTCTTTCGTCTTCGTTAAGGAACTCTGCTCCGAAAGGCCAGCCTGATCCTACAAGGAGGTCGCAGGTCATGTCAAGTTGTTGGGCTTCGTCGAAACATACTTTAAGCATGTCGATCCACTCGGGACTCAACCATGGTAATGAGGCTTTTCCAAGGCTGTCGCAGTAGGTAGGGAAGGCGATGGGGTTGATCTCCACGCCGCCGATGCCAGCCTCTTTGAGGAGACGCAATTCACGCACGAGCTCATCGGCCTCCACCTTGTCGCCGTTCCACCACCAGCGGACAAAAGGACGGTATTCCGAGGCTGGTTGTTGGAATTCGGCATACAATTGCTCCGTGTCCAACCCTTCGTTTTTGGGTTGGCACTGGCTCAATAGTAGCCCCAAAGCCAAGAACAACAAAGACAGTCTAAAATGCTTCATGAATTGCGTTGCGGTTTGCCCATCAATGATTTGCAAAGATAACAATTAATTAAATCCGAGAAATTCTTGTTTTTATCATCCGAACCCCATAATTTTGTGGGCAATTATCACGGAACATTCTAAATCAATGGGTTATGAAGAGATTGGCTGCTATTACTCTGCTTTCGCTTTTTGTTGTGTTCGGATATGCCCAAAACAATACGGTTTCAATAGGCGGGACCGTGTTGGAACGCATCGTTGACAAAGGGCAAACTGCAACGCGTGATGTCTCCATGATTGTGGTGTCGGTCGATCCTGATGGAAGTGGCATGGCCGAAGGTGGAGGATTGTACGAAAACGGAAGCACAGCTGTCTTGACGGCCACTGCAAACCAGGGCTTCATTTTCAAGAACTGGACCAAAGGAGAGTCGTCCGAATCGTTTTTGAGTCCTTATAGCTTCACTGTCACTGAGGGCGCGTCATACGTTGCACACTTTGTGGAAGTGCCGGAAAACAGTGTCGTTATCGGCCAGCCCACTACGACGGAAGAACCGCTTCCCAGCAATTCCTATTACAACTATACCCTCTCAGAACAAATCTTTACGGCGGAGGAACTCGGTTTAACGGCCCCTACTGACCTTGCGAGCGTTACTTTTGTCAACACAGGCACTGCCAAAACCCGTAATTACACGATTTATATGGTGAACACAGAAAAGACCTATTTCCGCGATGCTGTCGATTGGATAGCTCCAACCGAAGACGATATAGTGTTTACGGGCAGTGTGACTATGGCTGCTGGTGGATTGACCACGATTTATTTCAACTCGCCTTTTGCTTATGATGGTTCTTCCAATGTTGCGCTCATCGTTGACGACAACACGGGTAGTTATTCGCGGGGCATGGAATGTCGCACTTTCACTGCTGCTGACGACAAGACGCTCTATATTTATAGCGATAACACCAATTATGACCCTTATAACCCGACAAGCTACAACGGCACGCTCTCTCAGGAAAGAAACCATGTTATCTTTGGCTTGGCAAGTTACGAATATACTGTTGATGTTACCACCAACCCGGAGGAGGGTATGGTCAGTGTAGAGGCGGGTCCTTTCTATTATGGACAGCAATGCACTGCCACGGCTACACCCATCGGCGACAACGTGTTTTACTATTGGGCTGAAAATGGCGTTCGAGTCTCTGTCGATGCCATCTATTCCTTTATGGTGACGGGTAACACACATTTGGTGGCGTATTTCGGCCCACCGGTCGATGTCATCGTGATGGCTGTCCCCGAAGAAGGTGGAACGGTGATCGGTGGCGGTGGTTTTGGCATTGGGCAGCCTTGTTCCGTTACCGCCACGGCCAACGGAGGCTATCTGTTCACAAACTGGACGGTTTATGACGAGGTGGTGAGTAATGTTTGCGATTATAGTTTCTCGGTGACTGGCGAGACGGTCTTGCTGGCCAACTTTGAGAAAACACCCTCCAATAGCATCGTTGTTGGACAAGCCACCACTGGGCGCACGTTCCTGCCCACTTATTCCTATTACAATTATTCACTCACACAACAAATCTATACGGCTGATGAAATCGGGCAGGCCTGTGACATCACGAGCATCGCCTTTTTCAACACCACCTACGAGAAAACCCGTGATTTGACCGTTTACCTGATGAACACCAGAAAGGACGCCTTTGAAAGCAACACCGATTGGCTGGTCCCGACAGAGGCCAGCAGGGTGTTTTCAGGTGTCGTCACCTTCACCGTGGGCAGTTGGGTGGATCTTTTCTTCGACATTCCTTTCACCTATGATGGCCACTCCAACCTGGCCGTTATCATCGATGACAATACGGGGACTTGGGACAACAACCACATGGCTTGTCGTTCGTATGATGTCGATGACTATCAAGCCATTAAAATCAACAAGGATGACGTCGATTTCAATCCATTTGAGCCCCAAGAATACAGTGGGACCCGTCTAAACTACAAGAATCAGATCATTCTGGGCTTGGAAGGTTATACCCATACCTCGGTCGCCACATCCAAGCCAATCACGGTTTATCCCAACCCCACCGAAAACGAGCTTTATCTCGAAGGGAATGGCCTCAAAAAGGTGGAAGTCTATAATACCCTGGGACAACTGATGGAAACCATTGATGCTCATGGTTCTGACCTACTGCGACTCAATGTGGGTGAGTATGGGCCGGCGGTTTACATTCTGAAAATCCACTCGGACGATGAAACGACTACGAGGCGTTTTGTTAAGAAAATGACCAAATAAGGTCTATTTCTCGTATTCTGCTTCAATCTCTTCGCGCTCCATCTGCTTCTCGCCCCAATCATCCATGAGGGCTTGGAGCTGCTCTTTCTTTTGGCCGTATGCCCAATACCAGTCGTTATCTATCTTGATGTCGGGGTGTTGGTCAGGATTGGCCATGATGGCGTCTTGCTCGGCCAGCTCGGCTTCCAGTTTGCCGATGGCTTCTTCGAGGCGTTGGATTTCCTTGTCGACCTTGCGCAACTTGGCATCAATCTGCTTCTTGCGCTCGTAGTTGATCTTGTTCTGCGACTGCGGGACGGCTTCTTGGACTTTGGTCTGTTTGGCGGCGATTTCCAACTCCTTCAAGTGGCTGAGATTCTTTTGCTCCAAGAAGTCATAGATGTCGCCGATGTATTCCTTGATGTTGGGCTTGCGGAACTCGTAGACTTTATTAGTCAAGCCTTGCAGGAAGTCGCGGTCGTGGGAGACGATGATCAGTGTGCCATCATATTGGATCAAAGCATTTTTCAGGATGTCCTTCGAGAGCATGTCCAAGTGGTTGGTGGGCTCATCGAGGACCAACAAGTTGGTCGGGAAGAGCAGCATCTTGGCTAAGGAAAGACGAGCCTTCTCACCGCCCGAGAGCACCTTCACCTTCTTGTCGATGTCGTCGCCACGGAAAAGGAACGAACCGAGCAGCGCCTTCACTTTCAAACGCATGTCGCCGACTGCCACATCATCCAAGGTCTCGAATACGGTCTTGTTCATGTCGAGCATGTCCTGCTGGTTTTGTGCGTAATATCCTATCTTAACCTCGTGACCGAGTTTCACTTCGCCCTCATGGTCAAGCACGCCACAAATGATCTTCGACAGCGTGGACTTGCCTTCGCCGTTGCGCCCCACAAAGGCGATCTTCTCGCCTCTGGGAATGAGCAGGTTGATGTTTTTGAGAATGACTTGGTCGCCATAGGACTTGCCCACATGGTTGAGTTCCAGCGTTACTTTGCCTGAATGTGGCGCAGGCGGAAACTTGAAATGGATGGATGTGCTGTCGATATCGTCAATGACAATCTCATCCATCTTTTCAAGCAGTTTCACGCGGCTCTGCACCTGCTTGGCCTTGGTGGCTTTATAGCGGAAACGTTCGATGAAAGCCTCGATGTTCTTGATCTCGCGTTGCTGGTTCTCGTAGGCCGAGCGTTGCATGTCGACACGCTCCTCACGCAGACCGACATAATCGGAATACGGCACTTTGTAGTCGTAGATTTTGCCATTGCTGATTTCCACAGTGCGGATGGTGATGTTGTCCAAGAAAGCGCGATCATGCGAGACCATCAAAATGGCGCCATAATAGGCTTTCAGGAAGCCTTCGAGCCATTGGATGGACTCGATGTCGAGGTGGTTGGTGGGCTCGTCAAGAAGCAGGAGATTGGGCTTTTTCAACAGAATTTTTGCCAGTTCCACGCGCATCTGCCAGCCGTTGCTGAACTCGCGCATAGGACGCAGCATGTCTTCGTGACCGAAGCCCAAACCGACCAAAATCCTTTCCGCCTCGCCTTCGATGCTGTTGCCGCCAAGCAAGGCCAAGCGGTCGTTCAGGTTGTTCAGCTTGACGATAAGTTTCTCGTATTGCGGGCTTTCGTAGTCGGTGCGCTCAGCTAGTTCCTGCTGCAGTCGTTCCGCATCGCGTTCCAATTGATGGTATTCATCGAAGGCGGAAAGCGCTTCGTCCAAAACGGTCTTCGTGCTGTTCACATTCTTCTCCTGAGGCAGATAGCCAATGGTAACGCCTTGCGGGATGATGACATCGCCCTTCGAAGGCTGTTCCAATCCGCAAATGAGTTTCAGCAGCGTGGTCTTTCCTGCACCGTTTTTGCCCACCAAACCGATACGGTCCTTCTCGCGAATCAAAAAGGAGATGTCGGTGAAGAGGTCCTCACCGGTGAAGTGCATGCTCAGGTTTTGGATTGAAATCATCGCTTACCGTTTGGAGCGGCAAAGATATGGCTTTTTATTGGTTTGGCGTGCTTTCGCTTTGCAAAAGCTGATATTCAAAAACGGTCGAATTCGGAAATCCGTCCGAACAGAAGGTTTTTTACTGTTGTTGTTTTCAAATTGAACAGTTTCAGACTCTCATTACCCAAATATAGCAAGCTAGTAACCTAATCGTTTCATTATTTGCAATACGACAAAGCTACAAAAAGACTAACAAGGGATAGTGTTACAAATAAAGCAACGCAGATTCCCTTTAACCAAGACAACTTTTCGTTTTGATATGTATTTTCCAATGCTTTGAATTTCATTTTTAAATCGCCTAAAAAATGTTCTGCAAAAAAGTAAAACAAACCACCAGGGAGAATTGTGATGATGATATACATTGTTTTCATTCTGATTCCAAAATACCATAAGATGACCGTCTCTAAAGCCAATGTATAACACCAAAGAGCCATCACAAGCACCAGCAATCCCCAACTGTAGCAACTCTGAATAAGAAGATAACCGGGTGAGTCTTCTATACCAAAAGTGTTTTTATAGAATTTTGCTATTCTGTAATAGATATAATAAAACATTTTTTTCATAATATGGATCTCATGCTTAGAACTAGTATTAGTTGGCATAAGCTTTTCTTTTGTATGTAAATATAATGGTTTTCACGAAATTGCAAATGGCTTTTGAACAGTATTATTATTGTGAAATAACGAAAGCCCTAACCACCGTCCCTTTTTGCGTCATCACCTTAACCCAGTACAAACCACCTTCAAATCCCGACAAATCGACCTGCAAAGCATCACTGTTGGCTTCTTTGTTGAGCAAGACTTGCCCCAAGGCATTGTAAACCATCACTTTTTGTAATCCCTCTAATTCGATGGAAATAAGCCCGTTGGTGGGATTGGGATAGAGCTTGAGTGAGGATTCAAGATTCTCTTCGGTCGAGGTAAGGTCAATGGAGATGTAATTCTGTTCGGGATCGTTCAAGGTGGCGGCATAGTCCGACTCACAGGTCTCACCGTTGTCGGCCAGATAGTAGGCAGTGAGGCGGTAATAGACATCCTCATGGTCATCATCGGCAAGGTTGTCACGGTATTCATAATACAGCTGGCTTTCTATGGCAGGAATTGAGGCTACTTGTTCATAGTCTGTGTTGTCGAACGAGCGATACAGGTTATATTGCTGCAAGATGTAGCCGTCCTTGCCGAGTGCCATGTCGCGTCCCGCTTGGTTGGTGACAAAAGCACGCAGCATCCAAGTGTAGTGCATGTTGAAGGTGTGCATGTCGGTCCAGGTCGTGCCGTCCAACGACACCCAACGCCCGTTAGGATTCCCCATATCTTGGCATGCGGCAGCCGGACGCGACAAGCCTTGTTGTCCTACAACGATCCAAATTGGCTCGTTTTCAGGGATTTCGTATGCGGGGCTGATGATTTCCTCGTGCCAGTCTTGTGCGTTGGTCAAGGCCATGTTTTGGGAGCGGACCAAGGTACGCGGTGCTGTGTCGCCTCCCACATAGATCCAAAGCTGATAGGTGCCGGCCCCCACATCGTAGAGTGACACCTTCCTCAAGCTAGTTCCAATATAATCGGCCAAGTCCTCCGCTTCGAAACGGATGGCCCAAAAGATGCGTGGGTCGTTGTCGCCACCCAAGGAGCGCTTGAACTCGCCGTTGTCGAAATGTAGCCATTGGTTGATGGGCTCGGGACGCTCGCCCCACGACACCAAAGCGCCATGATCCTCGTCGTCCTCGTAATAGCGTATGCCGTCCAGCTTCACTGGCGGATCGCAATAGGCGGGGAAGACAGCAATGGCGCATTGCTCGCACGACATGGAATAATAAGTGCCGTCCGTCGGGCCGTCATACACCAAACGCAGGCAGTATTCCACCTCGCCGTGCAGTTCTACGGTCTCGTCCAAGAATTCGTTCCCTTCGGTGAAATCAAGGAATTCGCCGTTGCGGTATAGTAGGGTACCCTCAAAGTCACCCTCCGGATAAACCCAAGAAAGAAACAGGGCTTCTCCGTCCAATATCCAAGACAAGTTTGTTGGTCCTTCGAAATCCGTGCAAGGCCGATACACCCATTGGCAGGTCTTCCACGCACCGGTCTCTGACAGATATACAGGCCTCACTTGAGCCGTACAGGTGTCACCTGCTACCAAGTCACCAACCTCAAATTGGTATGAAGTGTTGGCGGTCTGTCCCACATTTTCTCCGTTTAAAACAATCTCAAAATATTGTAAATCACGGCTTTGTGATTCTTCTAAGGACCAAATTGCCCAGCCTGTGAAAGAGACATATAGGCTGTCGATGCCATTTGTGGCTTCGATCAACTCAATTTCGACTTGGGTCGGTTCAAAAATGGAGACCGCGGAATCCGAAACATAGTCCACAAAGCCATCGAGATGCACCCTGAGGTCGTAGGCATCGCGATAGACGTCTGGCACCAACACATGTCCATCGGCATCCAATGTAGCCTGATAGGAATGATTTTGAGACGAAAGCATCACTGTGGCTCCTGCTGGCGAAAGCCCCACATTGGTGGTGGCATCGAGGGTGAAGGTGGTGGTCATTGCCTTGTCCAGATATGCCGACCAAATGGTATCGGAATAGCCTCGGTTGCCTTCATAATAGCAGCTCACGCCCCATCGGTATTGTCCCCAAGGAAGGCTGCTCCAGTTCATGTCCATAAACACCGTGTCGGTCAGGTGCGAGGCCATCAGCACAGGTGTCTCCTCAAAGCGGCTACGGAACAGATCGTAGTATTGGAAGGAACGCGTCATCTTGGTGCTGTCTCCCTGGGGCAAAGAGTCGTTCATCGACCAACTGATGCGCACTAAGTCGTCGGTGAATAGTCTGGCTTCTACGTAACGCACAGGATGATAGATTTCATAAAGGGCGAAATAAAGGCCCAAAAAATATTCTCCCTCCACGATTTCCAATGAATCCGTTTGGTATTCCGTTTGATAGCCTTCGGCCGAAGCCCAGACTCGATAGATGCCTGCGTTGATGCTGTCGGAAAAATAGCCAAGGGAATCGGTAGTAAGTTGATACATTACTGTGTCGCCAGCAATGTCAATGCCAGAGAAGGTCACTATGGCGTTCTCAATCGGTGTCGAATAATCTTGCTCGTTCACTTCGCCATAAACCAAAACTTGCCCCATGGCCATCCGTGCCCCCATCAGCAATAAAGCGAGAACCGTCAAAAACCTCTTCATTTCTCTCATAATTTGCCCTTTCATCGTTTCATAAACTTGGCCATGATTGGACCAGTGCCGTCATTGACAAGAATGAAGTAAACACCAGCTGACAACTCACCAACCGTCATTGGCAATTCGCCCAACACGTTGGTATGGGTTGTGCTAGTCGGCATTACCGTCATGCCCAAGAGGTTCATCACTGTCACTTGGTAATCCGTGTTGCCCTTCAGCCCGTCGACAACCAGTTCCGTATCAACAGGATTGGGGTAGAGATTCAATTTGGAGGATGCATTCCCAATGACAGGCCTTAGGCAAACCCTACCTTCGTTGCCGATAAAGAGATGCAAACCGCTTACCGAGGCCTGTTCTGGGGAGAGTGTTATTTCTTCGCACATCCCACGTCCATAGCGTGGCAAGTCGGCCATCACATAGTATGTGCCGAAAGGCAGGTTGGTGAAATTGAAATGCCCGTCAGGACCCGTCAAGGCGAAGCCAAGGATGCGTTGCTTGCCAGCGTTGAGCAGCAATATGCCGACATTCGACAGACCATCCGAGCAATAGGTAACATCGTTGCCTTCGCGCAGCCACGGCTGGCAATAGAAATCGCGGGCCTTGAACGGGTTCTCTGGATAGTCGAAAACGCCATTGATAACTCCCACTCCTGTGCGGAATCCTTGTGCCATCAGGGGTAAGTCGATGTCCACGTCATAGACGTCGCCATCCACCTCGATTAGATTCGACTCGTTCCACTGTAGGTCTCCTAGGTAGTAGCAGCCACCAGCCTCCGCATCCAAAGTGTCGGGGAAGGCGTAAAGGATATAGGTGTCGGGCAACAAGGCATCAAACTTGAAAAGGCCTTCGTCGTCAGAAACCGTACGGTAGAATCCTGAGACAAACGGGTTGTCGTCGCTTAATGCTGCAGCAAGCACTTGTGTATGAGGTCGCAACGTGCCCCCCGCCCATGTCCTACCTTCAAGGGAATAGTCCTTGAAAAGGTCGAAACGCACCACATCGGAAGCGTGGCCGCAGAACGACCAGGCTTCGAGTTCCAATTCCACATAACCTTGCTCTTTGTCGAATTCGCCAGGATAATAGACGGCCTGCAAAGCCAATGAATCTTCGAAACGACCATCGCCCAAAGAATGCCAACGCAACGAGTCGTAGTTGATGGCCTCGGCTTGGTCGAGCAAGAGTGGGTGGTTCATGCTACTGTAGCCATCTTCGCCAGCATACACGCTCAAAGCCTTGTATAGCTCTAGTTGCAAGGCGTCGCTCTTGGTCACGCCGTTATTGGTCACGCGCAAGGTGAGTGTCACTTCTCCAGCATCGTAGTCTTCATCCGAAGGATAATAAACGGTGCGCAATGCTATCGAATCAGAGAATACGCCCGTACCCGAAGTCTGCCAAATGAAACTGCTGTATATGTATGGGATGTTGGCATCATTGATGGAATAGCCCGATTGCGAAGCGCAGAGCGTGCCATCGTGCCCCGCGTAGGGATAGTAGTTGGCGAAGGCATAGGCGCTTTGTCCAATTGAAGCGTACACATCGGGATTGTAAGGACGGTCGCAAGCCATAATAGCTACATTCTCAGCTTGTTGTGGTGTAAGAATGTAGGAATTGTCGGCGATGTTGTCAATGCGGTTGGTGAATTTGTAGTAGTTGAAGTTGCCGTAAAACAGCACGTAATGGTCGACATCCTGCTCTTGGTTCTCTTCCCATGAGATCAGCCAGCGGTTGTTCACCAACTGCTTTTTTACCATAAATGGTGGGGCGATAGGTGCAGTGGTGTCGCATTGGGTCAGGTAGTCCTCGTAGATGATTTCACCCAAGGATGGGGAGTCGTGCTTGTCGAGAATCACTGATTCAATGTCGGCCGTGGTTTCCGCATCCCAGTAGTTGCCCCGCATGTCGATGTCGTCGGTCGTGACGTTGGCAAAGAGGGTGGTGTTTTTCTTGTAGTGCAGGAAGTTGTTGCCGTTCATCCGTGATTTGTCGGAGGGGAAACTCACGATTCTTTTCTTCGCCTCGCTGATGGTGTTGCCTTCAAATTGCAGCGATCCGGCTGCCAGCAAGTTGGAGATGGTCAACTCGTTTTCGAAGAAGGTGTTGTGCTCCACGACGAGATGGCAAACTTTCATCATTCTGATGGCCTCGTCGTTGCTCCAAAACACGTTGCTGCGGATGACGACAGAGTCCATGGCAGCCTTCAATCCGTACGAGGAATAGCCTGTTCCTCCCTCCGGCAGGTCCGACGAGATGAGGTTGTTCTCAATGTAGTTGGTAGCGTCCTTGTCGGAGATGCCGCCCACCGTCTCAAAGTTGATGGCCGTGGCAGCCCCTTGGAAGCAGTTGTCCAAAATATGGTTGCGGTTGCACTTGAAGCCATATCCCACATTGGAGATTTCAAGGTTGATCTGTCCTTGGTCGAAGATGTTGTGTGAAAAGACGTTGTCTTCGCTGTCGGCGGCACGCGCTTTCAGCTCGATGCCCGACACGCATTGGAAGAAGAAGCAGCTATCCACCAAGAAATGGTTGCAGTCGATGAGTTCGATGCCCTTGCCTGCATAGTAGTTGTTGAACGTGCAATGGCTGACAACCACGTTGTTGCTGGTGGAAGCGTTCAAGGCAGTCAGGGCGCCCACGACTTCGACGTGGGAGATCCTCACCGTGTCTTCTTCAGCGATGTTTTTCAATTGAATGCCGGCCCAGTCATGTGAAAACTCGTAGCAGAGCAAATAGATCGAGTCGTTTTGTTGTCCATCGAGCACGAGGTTGCCGTTGTCGACACGAAGATAGGCCGACTGTCCAAAAAAGATCTTCACACCACCTTCCACGCGCAAGGTGCCTCCGTTTTGAACGGTCAGGGACTCATTCACCCAATACACCGAATCGCCGCCCAGCTTTGGCAACACCAGCAACGAGTCAATCTCGCCGTTGATCGGGACGTAATGTTGCGCCTCGACCCACAGACCCTGCGCCAAAAGGAGTAGAAGCAAGAGATGCCTTATGTGCTTGAGCGGTTTCATGGTTTAGAAGTAATAGGTCATACCCAAACGGAAGTCCCACATACGCATCCTCATGTCAAACGGGAAATCGGCGCGATACAACGATCCGTTGGTCACGCGATAATGAACTTCGGGAACGAATTCGATGCGGTTGGCCACTTTCCAGGCTACACCCAAACCGCCATAAAAGGAGAGTCGGGTTGGCTCCACCTGCTCTTTGGCGATGGGGGCATGGAAAGGCGACTCGGCCGCGTTGAGCGATCCAGCTTGACTTACAAGGAAGTCTACCGACGCACCTGCCTTAACGAAAGACCTGAAATGTTCCATCTTGACAAAGTCGAAGGATGCAAAGAGTCCGAGGGTCAGGTAATCCAAACGGTTGACATCACGGTAGGCATAGTTGGTCGTGGTCAACGGGATGTAGGTCGAATCCAGGATGTATTGGTAGGTAGTGTCGCCAGCGGGGTGTACCACATAATAGGTGTCCAAGGTGTCGTTCACATAATAATCGCCTGAATAGAGGGTTTGCTCCAATAGGAAACGATAGCGCACCGAGCGGTAGCCGAGGCTCATTCCTACGCTGAGGCGGTTGTGCTTGTAGCCACCATCAAGGCCGATGCCGTAAGCTAAGCTCGGGGTCACGTCGACTGAGCCGTTTTCAGGCTTGGGCATCTCCATTTCATGCTTGAAATGCGCTGAGCTCAAAGTCACCGAAGGCGTGATGAACCAGCCGTTGTCGCGGAACTTGGGCCATGGGAACTGCCAGCCTTGGTATTTCACTTCATACACCGTGTCGGTATGTGTCTCGTGCTTTACCTTTACAACAGTGTCGTATCGCAGCACGGTACGGATAATCTTCAAGGTGTCGTAAATGTGTACGATATTGTCCGTCTTGCTGACCACGGTGTCGCGTTTCGGTTTGACGACTTCCGTGCGTGGTTCGGCAGGAGGTGTCACCGTGGCTCCGGGGTCGTTGGCGAGTTGTTGGTTCTTCTTGATGACATATTGTTTCCCGATTCTCTTGAAGCCGTAGTCTGTGCCTTTCAGCAAGTCGGTCAGCACCTCCTCGACGGATTTGTAGGAACAGGAATAGCTCTCGATGCGTATCTTGCTCAGTTCCGCCTTGCTGAAGGCTACGTTCAGTTCATAATCGGCAAAGAGTTTCTCCAGGGCTTTGTCCAAGGTGCACGACTCAACTGAAAACGAAATCAGTGGGTTGAACGACTGGGCGAGGGAGCGTTGGGGGAGTGTTATGGCCAAAAACAGCAAGAGAAACAAGGGTAGCCGTCGCAGCCAGAGTATATTGAGATGAGGATTTTCCATTTCCAAAACGATTCAAAATAGGCCGCTAAGATACGACAAAAAAATGAGAGTACTCTCATTTCCTTGAAAAAATGGTTTTGGAAAGTGGATTTGGATTAGCGGATGTGGTAGACCTCATCGGTCTTGGTGACCGTCACTTCCGATACCAAAGCGATGGTTTCGAGCACTTCGTCGATGGATTCGTCGTCTGAGAAACGAGCCGTAAGTGTCTTGGATGCGCATGACTCACCGAGGTCGATCTCAACCTTGTAGATGTATTCCAAGGCTTCGACGATCTTCGACAACTTCTCGTTGTTGAACACCAGCACATGCTCGGTGTGCAACTCGTCTTCCTTCACTTCGGAATAGGTCATCATCTTCAACTCGCTTTCGGTGGCATTCCACACGCCGCGTTCGCCTGGGTTGACTTCCACCTGCGACAAAGTGTTGCCTTTTTCGTCGAAAGCGGTCATCAGCACCTTACCCGTGTAGAGGTCGATGGTGTAACGCTCGGCATCTTTGTCGGCATTCAGCAGGAAACTGGTACCCAACACTTTAACGTCCATATTGTTGCAATGGAGCACGAAAGGATGGGCTTCGTCTTTGGCGACATCGAAATAGGCGGTGCCTTCAAAGTCT
>Ga0310691_10004877_pt1 | contig 14907 bp, 15 predicted proteins | sample 176DNAGHGlowgp2_FD_203887 | JGI IMG/M metagenome (GOLD analysis project Ga0310691, IMG submission 203887) | Sheep rumen microbial communities from Palmerston North, Manawatu-Wanganui, New Zealand - 1766 DNA GHGlow gp2 (v2) (version 2) | ecosystem: Host-associated > Mammals > Digestive system >... | reverse complement strand
TCACCACTGAATTTAAATATGTAACTAACACCACCGCTAGCAATTATATTTTCAGCATCACTTAATGTTTTTTGAGAAGCATTATCATCTATACATATAACATTAAGACCAAACTTTTCTAAATAATTTAAAGCACTATCTGCAACTATAATAGTTCTATTATTAGTAGACTCACCAGCTAATCTATATTCAGCATCTAATTCTGATAAATTAATTTTTAATTCATTATAAGCTTCATCAATATCTTTCTTTAGATATGCACTTGAAGCATATTCTTTTAAACTACGTCTAACATTTTGACTCATCATAAGTAATGAACTTGGATTTAACCATAACTCTTCAGGAGAGTATTCAGTCTCTAACACATATGCTGTATCTATTATTTTTAATTCAGGATTAATTGCAAGTAGTTCTAATGCAAGATTTCTTTCTTTTTCAATTAAACCATTATATACAAATAAATCACTTCTAGCATATTCTTGTTTTTGTTTCTTACTAATTTTATAAGTATCGATTAATATACCATCAGGATATATTGAAGTAATAGTAGAATGCTTATCATATAAACTTCTAACTACATATTCGTTAGCATAATTAGTAACAACAATATCTATTTCATCCATACTATCGTTAGCACAACCACTAACTATAAATGGAATAATTAATATAATTAATAAAAATAATATTTTCTTTTTCATAAATTCTCCTTTTTATTTTTTTTTAGGTACAGGATCATATATATTCTTACTTAATGGATTACATCTCATAATTCTTTTAATTCCCATATAAGTTCCTTTAAATGATCCATATTCTTTAATTGCTTCTTTAGTATACTCTGAACAAGTAGGAATAAACCTACATTGAGCATGTGATTTAAATGGAATTTTTTGATATAAATTGATTAGTGAAATAAGTATCCATTTCATATTATCACCAAATTAATTTTACTATTATTTATCTTTTTTTTCAAGACTAATAATGTTATAATGAAATAGGTGAGTTCGATGGAATTAAAAAAAGAAAAAGATTTATACGCTGGAACTTATGCTATTACTTTGAAAGAAGAATCTAAAGAACTAAAACTATATTATGATAGAGATAATAATCTACATATGTCTATATCTGATGGTAAGACATTAAATAATAAACAGGGTGATTATATATTTATGGATATTAATTTAGAAGATGGTAATATCTATGATGCTATATATAACTTTTATAGTAAATTAGTTGATAAGAGTAAGAAAACTCAAAAAAAGAATGTATTAGATATAGAAAAAAACGTTGTTTTATTATCAGAAGATAGAAAAGAAGATATTGCAGATAAATTAATGATTATTAATTATGGAGAAATACTTAGAATAAAGTTTATAAGAACAGGTAGTAATAGTATTACTTTTAAACCTAGAAAAAGTATTGATATAAAGTTTCGTATGTATGATTCTAGATATGATGAATATACTCAAGATATCATAAAATTATACAAGGATATAAATGGAATTGAAGCAAGAAAAGTATATAGAAGATAGGTGATATTATGGAAGAATTATTTAATAAATTGAATATTGTACCTAAAGATATTAGTCTTTACAAAACTGCATTTTCTCATAGTTCATATGTTAATGAACATAAAGTAAAAAATGATTATGAAAGGTTAGAATTTGTAGGAGATGCTGTATTAGACTTAGTAATCGCAGATTATTTATATAATAAGTATAGAGAAACTGAAGGGGAAATGACTAAGATAAGAGCTAGTTATGTATGTGAAAATGCAAACTACTGTTATTCCGAAGGATTAGGATTAGAAAACTATATCTTAGTAGGTAATGGTGAAGCACATACTGGATTAAAGAAAGCAATAGTTGCTGATATATTTGAAGCATTAATGGGAGCTATATATATAGATTTAGGATATGCAACTGCAAGAAATACTATATTAAGAATTATTGTTCCATACATAGAAGATCCTAATGTTAATTTCTTTAGTGATTATAAAAGTAGTCTTCAAGAATATGTTCAAACAGAACAAAAATCTCTTGAATATAACTTAGTAAATGAAGAAGGACCTGCTCATGATAAAAGATTTACTGTAGAAGTAAAAATAGATGATATAGTATATGGAGTAGGAGAGGGTACTACTAAAAAAGAAGCAGAACAAGAGGCTGCTAAAGTTGCTTTAGAAAAAATGGCAAAGTAAGACTAAATAATATTTAGTCTTTTAATTTATACTTAAAAGTGCTATAATTATATTGCTGTTTATCCGTGTAATATTTAGAAAGGAGAAATTATGAGTAAAATAAAAATATTTGCCCTAGGTGGATTAAATGAGAACGGGAAAAACATGTACGTAGTAGATGTTGATAATGATATATTTGTTTTTGATGCCGGGTTAAAATATGATAATGATATTAATTTAGGAATTGATTATATAATTCCAAACTTTGATTATTTAATAAAAAATAGAAAGAATATTAAGGGAATTTTTTTAACACATGGACATGAAGGTAATATGGGAGCTGTTCCTGATATATTAGAAAAATTACCTGAAATACCAGTATATGGTACAAAATTAACTTTAGAAATAGTAAAAAGAGATATGACACAGGAATCTATTAAGAAAAGTCATTTAATAGAAATAAAGCCTCATGTAAAACAATCTTTTGGTAAGAATGCAATTTTCCCAATATCAGTAACACATTCTATTCCAGATGCAGTATGTTACGTATTATATACTGAAGATGGAGCTATAGTTTATACAGGAGACTTTACTTTTGATTCTACAATGACAGGTTCTTATAAAACAGATATAGGAAAACTTGCTTATGTAGGAAAACAAGGTGTACTTTGTTTATTAGCAGAGTCTTACTATGCAGATAGAACAGGTCATACTTCACCTAATAATAGATGTGAAGGATTTATAAGAGAAGTTTTAAATAAATCTCAAAAGAGAATTATAGCTACTGTTACAACAGCACATTTCTATCGTATTCAAGAAATATTTAATGAAGTAAGTACAACGCATAGAAAAATTGTTATCATGGGTAAACAACTACAAGAATTAATAAATAGTGCAATAGATGAAGGTTACTTACAAATTAATAAAGAAAAGATAGGAACATTAGCAGATCTAGAAAGTGATAATGTAATAGTGTTAATCTCAGATGAAAAAGAAAAACCTTTTGCTAATTTGGAAAGAATTATTAAAGGTTTCGATAAATTTATTAGTATTAAAGATACTGATACTATATTTATTACTGAACCAAGTTATCCAGGTATTGAAAGAAGATTAGCCTTATTGATGGATGAAATAGCTATGCTAGGAGCAGATGCTGTATGTTTATCTAGTAAGAAACATTTACTACATCATGCATCAGGAGAAGATTTAATGCTTTTAATAGACTTGATGCAACCAAAATACTATTTCCCAGTAAAAGGTGAATATAGAAATCAATATGTAAATGCCGAAATAGCTGAATCTGTAGGTATCCCAAAAGAAAATATTATCTTAAAATTAAATGGTGATGTTTTTGAAATGGATAATGGAGAAAAGATAGAAACATTTGAACATATAGATGTAGACCAAATACTAATAGATGGAACTAATAGTGGAGATATTGGAGACTTAGTATTAAAAGATAGAGAAATGTTAGCTTCAAGTGGTATAGTTATTATTAGTTGTACTCTAGATAAAGAAACTAAAAAAATACTAGGTGGACCTGAAATATTAACTAGAGGATTTATCTATGTTAAAGAGAGTCAAGATTTATTAGAAGAAACTAAAAGATTATCTCGTGAAGTAATAGAAAACAACATTGAAGAAAATCAAAAGAGAATTGATTACGCTAAGATAAAAAATGATGTAAGAGATGTTTTAGGCAAATTCTTCTACCAAGAAACAGAAGCTAAACCAATGGTTATCACAGTAATTCAAGAAGTATAGTAATATACTTCTTTTATTGACAAAACTATTAAAAAATGTTATAATACAAGGCATTCAAGGGGGATACTATGTATAGAGTAAAAAAAATAGAAGATGTTCATCCAACATTGATTGCGGGTATTTTAAAAACAATTAAAGATATTAGAAAACCTTCAAAAGAGGATAATGCTGATGAAGAATTAAGCTTATCACAATTATGGGATCAAGCAGAAGATAATAGAAGAAGACTTAGAGAAGAATGGGAAGAAGAAAGACAAAGAGAAATAAATAAAAATACTGAAGAAGTAGCTAAAATGTTTCAAGACAAAATCAAGGGTACGCTAGAAGAAATAGGAAATAATTTAAATCCAGTTATAGATGGTAAACTAAAATATTTTGGTGAATATGGTTCACCAGAAACTGTAAGGTATAATTTGAATGCTGAAAAGTTTGAAATTATTTATGATTTTTCTGATAAGTATCATACTAGAGATGTGCGTATGACTTTGAATCACCGCAGCCCATATACTAATAATTATATGCCTCATTATCCAAGAGAATTTGCTTATGGTAAAAGTATTTCTTGGGAGTATTTAGAGAAACTATTAGAAAAGGAAAATATTAAAATTAGTCGTGAACAGGACAGAAACGAAGAAAAAATTTCTTATGATGATACATTGGTAACTACTAAAGATATAATAACTGTTACAGTAGACAGAAAAAATATTAAAGAAAAAACACCAGTAATTACTGAAGAACCACAAAAAATTAAAAAGAAGAAAAATAGGTTTTCAATTTTCTTTAATTAGAATTATAAAAGATAGCAATTAATTGCTATTTTTTTGTTGATTAAAATCATAAAAATGGTAAAATAAATGTGTATGTACTCGTAGCTCAGTAGGATAGAGCAGTCGCCTCCTAAGCGACAGGTCATGAGTTCGATTCTCGTCGGGTACACCATATAAAAACAAGGATATGCAAATGCATATCTTTTTTTATTAATATAATGAAAAAGATATAGTTTAAACCTATATATTTCAAGTTTATATGTTATAATATAATTATATTTTTGCCTTGATACTAGGAGTGATAATATGAATAATAATGAAATAACATTATATGTTATATATAATAGATAGACATAAAGAGGTGTTATTATGATATACACAGGTAGTTATTATAATTTTAAATCAAAACTATATAATACATATTCTATATCTGGAGATCGCGGTAAAATGGCTAATTATGAGGGCAAATGTTATCCTAAATTAGCACCTAAAAAAGATTTTTGGCAAGTATGGCATGATAATATAGGAAAGATTTCAGAAGAAGAAAACTTGAAATATTATATTAGAGAATATTATCTTCAAGTATTATCTAAATTAGATATAGATGAAGTATATAGGGAATTAAATAATTCAATATTACTTTGTTATGAAGATATAGATGACTTTTGTCATAGAGAAATAGTAGCTTCTTGGTTCGAAATATTTTTAGGAGAAGAGGTCCCTGAAGTAAAACCAGCTAAATATATGCCAACTATCATAAATGTAAAAAGAACTGAACGATATAAATTTATTAAAGATTATCTAAAAGAAGTAATAAAATCTAATAATGATATGAAAGGATTTACTTCATTCACTGCTTATCATTTATATGAAAAAAGTGAAAAATTAAAAGCAAGAGCAGAGAAATTAGAAGAACTAAAAAATAAAGATAGTGAATATGTTAGAAGAGAAGCATGCAGAATAAGATGTGATGCAGAAATAGCAGAATGTGAATATAAAATATTAGTAAATAAAAAGAACAAGCAATAAGCTTGTTTTTTACTTGTAATATTTTTTAGGTTTGTCTTCAAAAAACTTTTGATTAAGTCTTTTAGAAAAAGAAGATTTATTTGCATTACAATACTCATTCCATTTATAATGAGCTGGTCCAAATAATTCCCCATACTTTGGGATACCATCTATGACAATATTTTCATCTATAAAAGGTATTGGATTATCTGAATAAATATTTCTTCTAACTTGTTCTTTTGTAAATACTTCTGTTTTTATCAAAGCTGAAGTACGTTCAAATTTATAAGGATCTCTATCACAGCATTTCGTATATATTGTATAAAGTTCCATTCCTCGAATATTAGCTATATCACAAAGAATAAGTCCCATCATACCATATAAATTTTGCATAAGACTCAAAACTACAGCCAATGCTTTAGGATTACCCTCAGACATAGCAAAGGCCATATCTACATGTTTAAATTCCATTATTTTTAACATATATTCATCCCTCACTTAATGTTTTATAATAACATATTTATCTTATCTATACAATTTATAAATTATTATATTTTCCTTTTTTTTATCTATGTAATATGCTATAATTATTTAGAATAGGAGTGATAGAATGGATAATACAGAAAGAGAAATGGAAATTACTTATCACAGATTTATTGAATTAATTGAGAAAGATATACCTAGTATAAAAAAAGAAATTAGAGAAGAAAATGTTAAAATAAGATTAATAGATAGAATAACAAATATCAAAAAAGCTTTAGATAATAGTGAAGATTATGAAGCAAATATAAGAAAATTAATCTATCATGTAAGTAATTTTGATGATAGCATTGATCGTATTTATGGAGAAAATCAAACTATAAAAGAAAGTATAAATAAAAAACTATCTGTTTTAATTCAATTTCAAAATATAAGGAATTTATTAAATCCTGTTGCTATAACAACTTATAAAGGACTATTAAAAAATTTAGATGAAGTAATATCTAAAAGAGAAGAAATAGTAGCAAAAAGAGATCAATTAGTAGATAAACTAAATGATATTGAAGACTTATGTAATGTTAGTCCAATAGAATTCAAAAAAATAGATAAATTATGTAAAGAACATTCTATTGATCCTAAAAAAGAAGTACAAATAGTATCATTCCTTTTAAAAGAAAATAGTAGAATTCCAGCGCCTGTTAAAAAGAAAGAAAAACAAAAACCTGTAGAAGTTGTTGAAGTAATAGAAGCACAACCAGTACAAGAAGAAACAACAGGAAAGCTTACAAATGAAGAACTTGAAAAAATAGGAAAAGAAATCGAAGAAATAAAAAAATACTTTGAAGAAGAAATTAATAAGGAAAATAGTGATTTCTTAGACAAATACTATAAAGCAATTCAAGATATGAATCCAATTAAGAAAAATATCTGTTACAGCAATTATGATAAAGATAGAAATGACTTTATTAATGATAATGAAGGAACGTATAGCTATGAAGAGTTAGCTAAAATATGGTTTAATATTCTAGCTGTTAGGATTTTCCGTACTAAAGATAAAATATCAGAAGAAATAGGTGATCTTACAGAATTATTAAGAGAAAATAATACAGATAAAGAAGAATTAGAATATTATCTTGATGATATAAAAAAGAATTTAGATAATTATACAAAACAAATTAATGAATTAAAGAAAATAGATAATAGAGTGGCTGCTAGTACAGAGCCACCAGTAGAAACTGAAGAGCAAGTTGCTTTCTTTGCTCATGATGTAGAAGATTTCGTTGATTTTGAAATAAAAAATAGTAATTCATTAACGAAAAAATTATTAAATAGAATTAATAATGTTATTGCTAATGGGGATCAAAAAGGTAATAAAAATATCATTGTATTAAAGGGATTAGAAAATTTTGATTTCCCTACAGTATTCTCATTTAATGATGGAAATGATGTAAATATAGCATACATAAGAATAACTAATGCTAGTGATGGTTCACCAAGAATATTTATATTAGCTGCAAATAGTGGCTCAGATTCAGTTGAAGCATTACGTGATAGATGTAAGAGACTTTTAAATTCAAATAGAATTTCTTATGAATCACAATATAAGAAAATAGAAGAAGATGATTCTCAAGAATTAGGTATTCAAAAAGAAATATATGATTCAATATTTGGAGAAAGCAAGAATAAAGGAAAGAGATAGGAGGTTATTTTATGAAGGCAATCGAAAAGATTAATGAAATTATTGAAAACTTAAAAGACAATAAAACTGATGAAATAATTGCTGAAGAAAAAGATATATTAAGTAAAATAGCACTTATTGATGAATGCTTTATTACAATTGATTCCAATGAAGATAAAAACTTTTTTGAATATAATTTTGATGGAGTAATCAAATTACTAAATGAATCTGAATATAAAGTAGACCAAGCAGATAAAATAATAAAAGATATTAAAAACGTTATACTTGTAAAAATGAATTTAGGAGATGGCTTTGATATAAGTCTTGAAGATTCACAAGTAGAAGATCTTAAAAGAATAGTAGAAAACTTACAAAAAATAAAAGAAAATTTACAAAAAAGATTAGAAGAAATAGGTACAATTAAAATAAATCAAAATGAAACTAGAATATCTGAATTAAGTGCATTAAAGGATATCCTAGAAGGAAAAGGTAGAAGAAGATATTATACAAGAAATATGTTTAATGTTTTTATGGCAGAAGCTGATATTACAAATATGGATCCAGAAGAGGCATTAGAAATACTAGGAGATTTCTTTGATACAAGAAATATGTCTACTGATGTTTCATACAATCAAAAACAAGTAGAGCCTGAAGACTTTGATGCAATAATTGATTTATATAAAGAATATGTTCCTGAGTATTTTAAAAGTTCTAAAGCCGATGATGGTGAAAATATAAAAGATGAGTTTGAATTAAACTTATTAAAAAGAAAAAAACATATTATTTATGAAATAGATATAGATAATACAAGAGAAATATTAAATTGGCTAAGAGAAAGAGGATTATTACGTAAATTTGATAGAAAAGCTTTAATAGATATTAGTATCTATGGTGATATTAATATGATAGAAAAAGCTTATAATAGTTTAAAACTTAATAATAGTTATCTAGGAGATAAAGTATATACTGGAAAGTATTCTGTATATTGGATTAATTACTCAGAAGAAACTAAGAAATATCAAAAAATTAGAAAAGGATATACAACACATCGTAAAAGTGATGGTACTTCTGAAACAAGATATATTCCAAATGTATATGGCCAAGAAATAGTTAAAAATATTAAATTATTAGAGCAATTATTAGATGAAGAAATAATTGATAGTAGAATAAAAAAAGATGATGAAGTTATAACATTTAAACCTAGTTGGAGACTAGATAAGAATGTTAAATTAGCTAAAGCTTTTGGATTAGGTACAAAAGGAGAAGTATTCTTACCACCTACATATTTATATGCTAAAGATACAGAACGTGCAGCTAATGCCGCAATAGAATTAGGTTTATTACATTCTCCAATGGATGAAGAATTTAAGAGTATGGACTCTAGATTACCTAGAAATGAAGAATTCCAAAGAAATAGTTATAGAAAAGGAAAAAATAATCAAACAATAAGAGATTATTATTCAAGATATATAGGTTCTTTAGTTTTACTATCAGATGATATGATTAGATACTTATCATATATAGTAGCTACAGAAGGATATGAAGCATTATATAAATATTTATTATCAGATAAGAATGCTGGTGTAGGAGATTGGGATACAATCAGAAGCATGAGAGAACAGACAAAAGAATCTCAAATGTTAGATAAATTATATAATATGGATGATTATCCTGAATACATAGAAGACTATTATGAAATAGATGAAAGTGTTGCAGAATATGAACTAGAATTAAAGAATAATAGTGAAGATTATATAAATCCTGAAATACTTAATAATGAATTAATAATGGATTTAGAAGAAAACTATCGTGTAGATGATGAATTAACATTAGGTTCAGATAACATAGTAAAACCAAATAATTATGTATATAAGATTGGTGATAGAATAATTTCAAGAAAGAAAGTATTACATATAGCTAGTATATTAAAAGGATTAAACGGATATTTAAACAAAGATATGCTATTATATGCAATTACTAAAGACTCATACTTTAATGAAAAAGATTTCTTTACTATAGTAGAAACAATTAAAGGAAAGGAGAATTCACTATGATGGATATAGATATAGATTATTTAAAAGATTATGGATTTACAGATGAAAATATAGATAATCTTTTAGATAAAATGGGAAAAGAAGAAATAGATTTATATAATATTAATTGTAAAGAATTAAATTGTAGAAATATCTTATACTTCTTAGCTACAAGAGGAATTAAAAATCTATATAGTATAGTTTATACTTCTCCTAGAATATTTGATTATGATAAAGAAGAAATAGTAGATAGATTTAATAAATATGGAAATATTGAAGAATTAGTAAATTTGCTTAATGAAGATCCTAATAATCTATCATTAATAGACTTAATATAAAGGAATGGAAACATTCCTTTTTCTTGACTATTTATGTGATTTATGATATAATTTAGGCAGTTTTTTGGGGGTGGCACAATGGCTATAAGTAATGATAATTTAAAGGATTTAACTAAGCAATATAAAGCCGCAATGGGGATAAAATCAAAAATTGATTTAAATGATTCATCTATCCAAAATGAAATTATTTCATGGATAGTTGAAAGATCAAAAATAGGAAAATATTATATTAATTATCTTGATTACAATGATATTAGATTTGCAGATAAAGATTGTGCTGAAGTAGGAAAAGGTGAATTGGATACAGTAGTAAGACCATTCGAAACATCAATAATTACGCCATATAAAGAAAAAATAGATGGTATAGATGATGAAAGGGTATATTCTGCTAAAATGCTAGTTCATAAAGGAAGCCCATATCTATATAGAGGACAAAAAGTAATAAAACTTGAACCATTTATATTTTCTAGTTTTATGACACAAAACTCTGATAATATTGATGGTTGGGTAGACTTACATAACTCAGGTGAATACCGTATTATTATAGGAGCTTATGGATTAACAACTGATAAAGATGCCGAAGTAAAAATAAAAAAATTAGAAGAATACAGAGATAAAATGAAAGCTTATGATGCGGAATTTTGTTGCACTACATCAGAAGGTGCATATTATGCAGTAATTGCCTCACATCCAAAGGTGAAAGTAAAAACAAAAAATTTAACAGGGTTTTAGAGTAGTAATACTCTTTTTTTTATGATAGAATATTCATACGGAGGTAAATTATGAAAAAAGTATTAGGAATTATTAGTATGGCATTAGTATTAGTATTACTAACTGGATGTGGTCAAAATAAAACACAACCAACTGTAGTTGATAAGCCAGCTAAAGGTAACTGTAAAGTATTTGATTGTATCAAGAAATTAGATACAAAAAACACTTTAGAAGATGTAAACAAAGTAATGGGATTCGAAGGAGAAAAAGAAAGAGAAGGTTCAGGATATACTACTTATAAATGGGTTATCAATGAAGATAAAAATGAAGCAGTAGAAGCAACATTCTATTCAACAAGCACAACAGTAAGTATCACATTCAGTGATGATGATATAAAGAATCCTAAAGTAGATTTTTCTAAATTTGATGAAATTAAAAAAGCTATGAATAATAGAGAAACAGTTACTTATGACGATGTAAAAGCTAAATTTAATGCTGAAGGTACTTTGATTGAAAAATCATCATTTAGTACCAAATACAGATGGGTTAATGAAAAAGGTGGATATATGAATGCATCTTTTGGTTCAGAAACTGGTAAATGTACAATGATTATGGGAAGAAATTAATTTCTTCTCTTTTTATTTTTATATTTAAATGGTATACTAATAATAGTAGGAGAAGTATATGAAGAAAGTAGTAAGAATTATATTATATTTATCAGTATTATTATTAATCACAGGATGTACTTCTAAAAAAGAAGTAAAAGAAGAAAAACCAAAAGGAAAATGTAAAATAGAGGAATGTATTAAACTAATAGGATTAAATGACAATCTAGAAAAAGTAAATGAAATAATAGGATTTGAAGGAACTAAAAAAGATAATACTTATATATGGAAATTAACAAGTAAACAAAAAGTAGAAGTAATTTTTGATGATACTAATAGTATTAAAATAAAAATACTAGATGAAGAAATTAAAAACAATAAAACAAGTTTTACTAAGTATTCTAAATTAGAAAAGGATTTAAAAGATGGAAAAGAAATAAAAATAGATGACTTAAATAAAGCTTTTAAATCCAAAGGAGTATTAATAGAAAAAACATCTACTAAAGAAATATATAAATGGGTAGATAAAGAAGATTCTTACTTAGAAGCTACTATTAATAGTACTAATGGTAAATGTTATAGAATAAATGGATTAATTTAATTAAATAAGATATTGCGAAATATCTTATTTTTATTTATAATAACTAACTATGGGAGGTTTTGGTATGAGCAAAACACAAATAGCAACAATAATGAAAAAATACTTTTTAGCAAAAGATATTTATTTCTTTACATTTTATAGTATTTTAGAAGGAACATATGATGAAGAAAATAAAATATTTACAGATTTAACAGGTCATAAATATCCTTATATGATGTCAGATAAGGCATTAAAACCAGATGAAGAAGCTTTTGCTGCATTTCATACTTTAGATTTAGAAGATGCTAAAAGAATATCTAAATCAAAGGAAACTGACCCAGAATTAATAATGGAAGATTATGCTAATAGAATTGATAATAGAGCATATATAACTGGTTACAACAATAAAGGTAGAATCTGTTCAAAAGTATTTAATTTAAGAACCGTGTTAAAAGAAGATAATAAAAATGAAATAGATGATTATTCTCCATTAGAAGATTTATTAGAACAATTTATGTTAGACACAACGGTTGATAATAAATTTACGAAAGAAGAATTGCAAAGTAATATAGAAGTTTTAGAATATATAGAAGATACAATTAAAAATGCAATTGATACAGCAAATATCAAAATAGATGCAATAGACTTAGGCGAAGGATATGTTGAACATCTTCAAAAAGAAATAGATAAAAGTAATAAAATAGATGATGTTAAAAAGAATGGTGGAACAGTACATTCAAAAGAAATAAAACCAGCAGCCGATAAAGATATAACAGCAGTAGATAAAGATCCAGAAAATGATCATATTAGAGAAATTGCTAAATCAGTTATTCAAGAAAAACAGGCAGAGGTAAAAACACAAAAAATAATTCCTTCTGTAACTACTCTAATAAAAGCAGTAGAAAGAATTGATATTGATGATGTCTTTGATAAAGTAACACAAACACTAATTGCTCAAGATGAAGCAGCGCTTCGTGCAATAACTGAAATTGCAAGAAAAGAATTAGATCCAAGATTAAAAGCAGATGGTATTTTATTGACAGGATCTACAGGAGTAGGTAAAACAGAATTAATGAGATTAGTTGCTAAATATATAGATAGACCATTCTATAAAATTAATTCAACAGGTTTAACTATTCCAGGATATACAGGAACAGATATAGAAGAAGAACTATACCAATTAATTGAAAAATGTGGTGGAGATGTAAAAAAAGCAGAGAAAGCTATAATTTATTTTGATGAAATAGATAAAAAAGGATCAAAAGACAATAGTGATGTAAGCGGTAGAGGAGTATTAAATGTCCTACTTCCATTTATTGAAGGAGCTAAATATCAAGCTGCTTCAGACACAAGAACATCTACCAAGAAATATATAATTGATACAAGTAACATGACTGTAATATTAAGTGGTGCATTTACTGAAGTATATAAACACTTATTAGAACATGGTATGGGATTTGATAAAGATCCTACACCAAGATATAGACAAGCAGAACCAGCTGACTTTGTAAAATATGGAGAAATGACTGATGAATTTATGGGTAGAGTACAAATAATTCATTTAAAAGATTTAACTAAAAAGGATTTAGTAGATGTATTAGTAAAAGGTAATCAATCAGCATTAAAGGTTCAAGAAGAAGTATTTAAAAAATTGGGAACAAGAATCAGATTTACAGATGGATATATCAATAAAGTAGCAGAAATAGCTGAGAAGAAAAAGACAGGAGCAAGAGGATTAAAGGGAATAGTTTATGAAACAACATGGTTGGCTTTCCTTGTAGCCAGTCGTATTCTATATGGAAATCATGAAATAGTATTTACTGCCAGTACAGTAGAAGACTCTAGTAACTTCCGATTAGATGGAGAAGTATACAAAGGAGATTATCAATATACAAAGAAAAAGAAGAAGTAATTTACTTCTTCTTATTTTTGTTTTTAGAATTTACTTCATCTCTAAGTCTAATTCTTTTGGCAAGTTCTTTTTTAGTAACTTTCTCTGAAGGCCTTAATTCATGAGGATTGTAAAATAAGCATTCAGTATCAGCCTTAATCTTGTCTAAAGCCATGTGTCTTTCTTTAGGGTCTTCTATTTTAAAAGCACCCATTATAGCAGGTTTGCTTTCTTTAAAAGCATCTTCACAGCATCCAATAGCTTCTTTACGTTCAGCTAAAACACAATCATATTCAAGGCATTTATATTCACCGCTTTTACTATCCTCCATGTAAAAATTAGCAATATTTTTAGCAATGCCACTTTTCATTTTACAACTCGGTCTGCTATGTTTATCTAAAACAAAATCATCAGCAAATACTTTATAAATTGGACCAGTATAAAGTTGTAACTTCCCAAAATCTCCGATTGCCATCAACTTTTCCCTCCACTGTAGCCATATCATAACACTAATTTATTGTAGTGTAAATAAAAAAACAAAAAAATAGTTGCATTTTAAATATTATTTTGGTATTATTAATATGCAACTTGTATGGCGCTGTAGCTCAGTTGGCTAGAGCAATCGGTTCATACCCGATAGGTCGTGAGTTCGAATCTCTCCGGCGCTACCATGAATATAACGAACCTATGGTTCGTTTTTTATTGCATAAATAAACATAATAATGTATTATATATAACTAATTAGGAGGCAAATATGAATCATTTAGAATTTCAATATGAAGAAATGGAAAAAATATATGCTCAAAATGAAAAATTAATCGCAGGACTTCTAAAAGATGAAAAAGTACAAGAATATCGAAGATTAATGAGATTAAG
>Ga0310691_10004875_pt1 | contig 14907 bp, 11 predicted proteins | sample 176DNAGHGlowgp2_FD_203887 | JGI IMG/M metagenome (GOLD analysis project Ga0310691, IMG submission 203887) | Sheep rumen microbial communities from Palmerston North, Manawatu-Wanganui, New Zealand - 1766 DNA GHGlow gp2 (v2) (version 2) | ecosystem: Host-associated > Mammals > Digestive system >... | reverse complement strand
AACATCAGGCATGCATTGTCAGGAACTGGTTTGGGCCTGCCGCTTACGCCGCCATCGTGTTCGGCAAAGATCCCTATTACGAAAAAATTGACGGACAATGGCTCAGCTACGACGAGCCCTACGTCACTGTTCACCGTCTCGCCGTTGCCGACGAATTCCTTGGTCTCGACCTCGCCAAGCACATTCTCAGATTCGCGGAACGAAAGGCCCGTGCCAAGGGCGTAAGATGGTTCCGCATCGACACCCACCACGACAACCTCCCGATGCGCAACCTCATCCGCGACTTCGGGTTCACCCTCTGCGGCGTGGTACAGGTGAGGGACGGGAAGAGGATGGCGTATGAGAAGATAATTCATAATGCATAATTCATAATGCATAATGATAATTATGAATTAATAAAGTTATGGGCAAAAGAGTTTTTTTCTTCATAATAATAATATCCGTTTTTACATCTGCCGTTTTTGCGCAGAAGACGACTCTGCTCTACGCTCCTGATGATGACGGGAAGGTCTTCACGTCGATTGAGGAGGCAGTGAAGGCGGAGAAGCCTGTCTATCGGTTGAAAATCACCAAGTTGGCTAATAAGGATTCGTTGCCGGAGGAACTATTCCAACTCACGGAACTGCGCGAACTCACGGTGAAGGGGTGCAAACTCTGCCGGTTGAATCAGAATATCGGCAAACTGACGAAGTTGCAGTACCTCAATGTTGACCACAACAAGTTGTTGCGGCTGCCCGAAACAATAGGCGCGCTCAGAGACCTGCGCACGCTTGTCATCTCCCGCAACATCCTTGAGGAACTGCCCGAGAGCATCGGGAACCTGCACCAGCTCGTCACCATCGACGCTTGGGGCAATCCACTGTATGTACTCCCCCACTCCATCGCCAATATCAGCAGAACATTGAAAATCTTGGATTTACGGCAAATACCGCTCACCAAATGGGAATACGAGGCCATGGAGCAGCTTCTTCCTAAAACTGACATCCAGTTCACGAATATCTGCGAGTGCGAGAACCGAAGGGATCATGATTAAAAAAGAAAACGCGACCGAATGGCCGCGTTTTCTTTTTTAATCATGATCCAATGGATTAGTCGCCGAGGGTGGCAACCATCACAGCCTTGATCGTGTGCATACGGTTTTCAGCCTCGTCGAACACGATGGAGTTCTCGGATTCGAAAACGTCCTCGGTAACTTCGATGCCGTCCAGACCGAATTGTTTGTGCACGTCGCGGCCAACCTGTGTTTCGAGGTTGTGGTAAGCGGGCAGGCAGTGCATGAACTTGCATTTCGGGTTGCCGGTAAGAGCCATCGTCTCTTTATTGACCTGATAAGGTTTGAGCAGTTTGATACGCTCAGCCCACACTTCGACGGGTTCACCCATGGAGACCCAAACGTCGGTGTAAAGGAAGTCGCAGCCCTTGACGCCCTTCTTGACATCGTCGGTGACGGTCACCTTGGCGCCGGTCTTTTTAGCGATTTCCTGACATTGTTTCACGAGGGCTTTGTCGGGTTGCAGGGCCTTGGGAGCCACGATGCGGACATCCATTCCCATCTTCGCGCCGCCGACCATCAGGGAGTTACCCATGTTGAAGCGGGCATCGCCGAGGTAAGCGTAAGTGACTTGGTTCAGGGGTTTGTCAACATGCTCGCTCATGGTGAGGAAGTCGGCGAGAACCTGTGTGGGGTGGAATTCGTTGGTCAAGCCGTTCCAGACGGGAACACCGGCGTATTCAGCCAGTTTCTCGACGGTTGCCTGGGCGAAGCCACGGTATTCGATGCCGTCGAACATGCGTCCGAGCACGCGGGCGGTGTCTTCCATAGACTCCTTCACGCCGATCTGGGAACCGGTGGGTCCGAGGTAGGTGACATGTGCGCCTTGGTCGTAAGCAGCCACTTCGAAAGCGCAACGGGTACGGGTGGAGGTCTTCTCAAAAATCAAGGCAATATTCTTACCTTTCAGACGAGGTTGTTCCGTGCCGGCGTATTTCGCGCGTTTGAGGTCGCGGGCCAAGTCAAGCATGAATTGGATTTCCGTCGGAGTGAAGTCCAACAGTTTCAGGAAGCTTCTGTTTCTTAAATTGAATGCCATAATTGAAATTTTGATATTTAATGATGTTTGATTTTCCGGCGGCAAAGATACGATTTTTTGTGAATAATGAATCGGGATTTGTGCATAGAAACCCGTTCAACGAATAAAAAAAAAACGGGACAAATGCGATTGTCCCGTCTTCATATCGTCAAAAGATGATCTCTTAATCGGCAACGACATCGAGGATCTCCTCACCACCGTCTTTCGTGTATTTGTACTGGTGAAGAATGGTGTTATCCTCATTTCTCTTAAGAGTGTAAATGAAATAGTCACCTTCCTCGAAATATTGGGCCAACTTGTTATTGAAATTGGAAGAAATGGCAAGATTAGCCTCGAGGGTAAAACGGGCATCAGCTTTCAAATCCGTGAATTCGACATCACCTCTCCAAGTGTAGTCACCTTCCCAGAATGCAGACAATGTGCCGAGGACAGCCTTCACTGCCACCTCATTGTCGTGACTGGCGAAATGATATTCCGAGACAGCAGCATTGTAAGTGTGCTGATCTCTGTGACAGCTTGAGAAAACAAATGCCATGCACACGCATGCAAGAACCATAATCTTTTTCATAGGATGTTTTTTTTATGAATGATATTTGAATTTATGGCGGCAAAAATAAAAAAATAATCAAAGCAATTCCTGTTTTGCCTTTGGATTTTTATTTTTTTATGAGTCGCACCTTCTCCGATTTCACCATATCCACAAATTATGTAAATTTGCAGACCAATTTTAGAAAAGCATAAATGACGAACAACATCACCCATATCGCATTGGACATGGGCGGCGTGGTGCTCCACATCGACCATGAGCAGGCCGTGTCGCGTTTCGAGGAAATCGGAGTCGCCAACGCCCGCGACTTTCTCAACCCGTACCACCAGCAGGGCCTTTTCGGGCAGTTAGAGGGCGGACAGATCTCCGCCGAGGAATTCGTCTCCGAACTCAGCCGTCTCATCGGGAAGCCGCTCACGCACGAGCAGTGCCTCTATGCGTGGCTCGGCTACCTCAAGGAGATTCCACAGCGCAATCTCGACACCATCCGGCGGCTCCGCGAAAAAGGCTATCGCGTCTGCCTGCTCTCCAACACCAACCCCTTCTTCTTCGAATGGGCCGAAAGCGGTGCTTTCGACAGCCACGGCCACCCTATCCGCGACTACTTCGACGCACTCTACGTCAGCTTCCAATGCAAACTGCTGAAACCATCGAGGGAAATTTACGAACACGTGCTGCGCAGCGAAGGCATTCGTCCCGACCAGCTGCTCTTCATCGACGACAGCGAACGCAACACCGAAGCCGCCGCCGCGTTGGGCATCCGAACAATGCACGTGGAAACAAACGCGGACTGGACCTTGTTAATGTAGAATGATGAATGTAGAATGATGAATATGTCTTTAAACGTAAACAAATACACCTTACACTCTTACGAGCCCCAAACTACTAACTACTAACTGCTAACTGCTAACTTATCTCGCAGCCATTCCGCCGTATAAGAACCCTTACATTTCACCAACTCTTCCGGAGTACCTTCAAACACAATGTTGCCGCCGCCGTCGCCACCCTCGGGACCGAGGTCGATAATCCAGTCGGCACACTTGATGAGCTCCGTGTTGTGCTCGATGACCAAAACCGTGTTGCCGTGCTCGATCAGCCGGTTGAAGGCGTCGTAGAGTTTGTGGATGTCGTGGAAATGAAGACCTGTGGTCGGCTCGTCGAAGATGAAAAGCTTGCGCTGCTTGTCGTCATCCTGCGCTAAGAAGTTGGCCAATTTCACGCGCTGCGCCTCACCGCCCGACAAGGTCGAGGACGGCTGTCCCAGCACCAGGTACTCCAACCCCACATCTTTTAACGGCTGCAAACGGCGCAAAATATTTGCTGTGATATCATTGGGTGTCAGACTGTTGAAAAAGTCCAACGCCTCGTTTACCGTCATGTTCAGGATATCGTTGATATCCTTGCCGGAAACCTTGATGTCCAGAGCGTCATCGCGGAAGCGCTTGCCTTGACACGACGGGCAGACCATCTCCACATCGGCCATGAACTGCATGTTGATATGGATGATGCCCTCGCCTTCACACTCCTCGCAGCGGCCGCCCGCCACGTTGAAGGAGAAAAAGCCCGCCTTGTAGTTGCGCTGCTTGGACAACGGCTGAGCTGCGTAAAGGTCACGAATATAGTCGAAAATCTTGAGGTAAGTGGCAGGATTGGATCGCGAGGAACGCCCGATGGCATCCTGATCGACCATCACCACGCCGTTGACCTTGGTCATGTCGCCCGACACGCCGCCGCAACGACCCGGCCTCGGCACATTGGCATCGCCCAAGAGCCGTGCCACAGACGGATAGACAACGTCTGTCACCAGAGAGCTCTTGCCCGATCCGCTCACGCCGGTCACCACCGTGAAACACTCCAACGGAATCTTCACGCTGATGTTCTTGAGGTTGTGCTCGCGAGCATTCTGCACCTCAATATAGTTACGCCATTTCCGGCGGTATTTCGGCAACGGAATACGCATCACGTCTTTACCGTCCGCATCCGGCACCATACCTCTCAAATAGCTGGCTGTCAGATTCTTTTTCTGCGACAACAACTTGTCGAACGTGCCAGAGAAGACCACCTCGCCGCCAAACTGCCCGGCCATGGGACCGATATCGACAATGTAGTCGGCAGCTTTGATGATGGCTTCGTCGTGCTCGACCACAACCACCGTGTTGCCGATGTCGCGCAACCGTTTCAGCACGTTGATAAGGTTCTGGGTGTCTCGGGGATGCAGTCCGATACTCGGTTCGTCAAGGATGTAGAGGGACCCCACGAGACTGCTGCCCAGCGAGGTAGCCAGGTTAATGCGCTGTGACTCACCGCCCGACAATGTGGAACAGTTACGGTCCAAAGTCAGGTAGCCGAGTCCCACCTCGTCCAACAGTCCGATACGGGTGGTCAGCTCGCGCATCAGAATCTTGGCGATTTCTTTTTCATTATCGTTTTGATATTCAAAGTTTTCGAAGTATTTCTTCAGTTCTGAAACCGGCATGTTCTGCAATTCGGCGATGGACTTGCCGTTAACTTTCACGTACTGTGCATCCTTGCGCAAGCGCGTGCCGTGGCATTCGGGACAGAGTTCGCGCCCGCGATAGCGCGCCTGCATCACCCGGAACTGGATTTTGTAGGTGTTCGCGGCCACGAAATCAAAGAACTGTGTGATGCCATGCACATCGTGCTTCACATCGCCATACCACAGCAGGTTGTACTCCTCTTCGGTGAGGTCGTCGATGGCGCGATAGACGGGGAAGTCGAGTTTGGAGGCATAGCGGATGAAATGGCGTTTCCACTCGCTCATGATCTCGCCGTGCCAGCAGGCCACCGCATCCTCCGCCACCGACAACGAGCGGTCAGGGAAGACCAGATCGGGGTTTACGCCCTCCACCATGCCCGTGCCGGAACAGGTCTTGCACGCCCCGTAAGGGTTGTTGAAACTGAACATATTCACCGTCGGTTCCTCAAACGTCATGCCGTCGGCTTCGAAAAAGTTGCTGAAGGACTTCAACACGCTCTTTTCCCCTTCGCGGAGCACCGCACACACGCCCTTTCCTTCCGAAAAAGCCACGTTCACCGCATCGGTCACGCGAGTCTGCTGCGCCGCCAAATTGTCGGACTTGAAACGGTCCACCATCACAAACAGTTTCTTCGGATCGGGTTCTTTTTCGAATTTGATAACATCGTCAATCTCAAAAAGTTGCGAATTGTACACCATTCTGTTGAAGCCCTGTTGCCGGAGAATCAGCAGCTGGTCGCTGACAGAACGCCCTTCGGGTATAACCATGGGTGCAAGCACATAAACGCGCTCACCTTCAGGGGTTTGCATAATGAAACGCAACACATCTTTCACGTCGTGGCGCTTCACTTCCTGTCCGCTCACCGGCGAAAAGGTGTGGCCGATGCGGGCGAAGAGCAGTTTCAGGTACTCGTAAATCTCCGTCACAGTGCCCACGGTCGAGCGCGGGTTCCTCGACAGGATCTGCTGCTCAATAGCGATGGCCGGCGGGATGCCGGTAATGGATTTCACATCGGGCTTCTTCATGCGTCCCATGAACTGGCGGGCATACGAGCTGAGGCTCTCCACATAGCGCCGCTGTCCCTCCGCATAGAGTGTGTCGAAGGCCAGCGAAGACTTTCCGGAGCCGGACAACCCCGTGATTACCACGAACTTATTGCGCGGAATATCCAAATCGATATTCTTCAGGTTGTTGACCTTCGCGCCACGTATGGAAATTTTTTTCTCTTTCATAATTTGAGGGCGGCAAAGATACGATTTTTAGGGATTAGGCAATAGGGTCGAGGGAGAAGTTTTGACGTATGACGTGTGACGTGCGACGTGCGACATTGGGGTAATCCGAATCTAACGTCATACGTCTAACGTCATACGTCTAAATTATTAGGGCGAGCCGGCGCGGTAATATCCGTTTCATTTATCACGAAGACAACGGACCGAAAAGCCATAGTCCTTTTTATCCATATATCTACGTATCCCATCAGACCAGTCTGACAACCTACAATACCATGCCATGTGCGAATCATAGGGAGTGGAAGACCAGAAAAAAGCGTATTTACCCGCACCCTCATAAACGTGGTCCCATAAACCAGCGGGAATTGCTGAAAAACCCGTGGCATCGTTTTCTGCTGGGCTGTACCCAGGAGATCCTCCTTCCCAATAAACAAAAGTACTATCAATATTCCAACCATTGGTAGATGCGATAGAATACGCCATTGCATAAGGACGACCATTATAACAATACTCAACCCTGCTTCCCAAATAATCTTCCAGTTCCGTCCATTCGCCATTACTCGGCACATGCCACCCTTTAGGGCACAAGCCTCTTTCATCATTTACCGCCGACCAATTGTAATATAACCCATAGTTTTTATTATCATAACCTGGAACTTCTGTGGTGGTGGGTTCGTAAACGAATGGCTTATCGGAACTGGCTTCACCTACAGAAATCGGACTTCTGTCCCGAAAGTGTTTAGTGCGAAGATTGGTTTTCATCCACACCTGATCCCCGATACGAACGGCATCATAATGGTTTCCGTCCACATCGCGCACGGCATTTAAAATGATGTTTTGCTGTTTGTTCTCGCGATTGCATGCGGAAAACAACAAAACAAAAAGTATTATTTTAATTGTAAAGAGGGTTAATCTTTTCATAATTTTTGTTAATAATACATCCTTAAAGATAAAACGACAGGCTACGACACATTCTTGTTCGTTTGCCGACTGCAACCTCACATTATACCTCAATCGTTTGTTGGCGCAAAAATAGTATTTTTTGTCGAAAATGTTGTCCATCAAAGTCCCACGCCAGGGCTTACGCATCAATTTTTTTTATTTGGGCGAGCCGGCGCGGTTTAGGGGGCAACGCTTCCATGCGTCGCAGGCACACGTTAAAGAGGCCTATGTCAAGAAACGCCAGTTCCTGTAACCGCGCCGTCGGGCTATCCGTTCCAATGTTTTTTTGCCTGTCGGAGAGATGCCCTCGACAGGTTCAAGCACCGTCATCGTCCAGTGGTTGAGCTTATCGATACCACCATCTGGCAAAAAAACATTTCCACTTCTATCCCTCTCGCAACACCCGTTCCAACCAATTGCCAATTTCGCGGCGAACCATCCGATCCCCTCGCCCGACACATTCCCCCACGCCGCGAATTAGGAAACCGCACCGACCAGCAATTGCACCATTCCGTTTGGCCACCCTCCCATACCGAAAACAATACGCATTGCCGAAAGCTACCGTTTTAACGAAAAAGTGAGACTTTGACCGGCCAAACGGAACCTCCGACCCGCAAGGACATGGAAGAACAATTCATCGTGACATCGCCTCATCGCCTTTTGCCGTCAATGGTTCAACCACAGCGGTTCTTCCTCCCATCCGTGCGGGAACCCCATGGCGGCGGGGTCAACAATCGGATATTTTTCCAAAAGATTAATCATATCTGTCTTGAAAGTGCTATTAGAAAGTATGTTGTTTACCCAATAAAGGAGGCAGCATACAATGGCATACAGTTTATTTGAGGCGATATTAGAACTATTAATCCACGGCAACCTCATTCTTTTGGCATTTGGCAACCGAGGTTTTATGGGATACACTCTATTCCAGACTCTAGCATGATGGGCGCAGCAGTTGCGCAATGCGGCCAAACTCGCAATCCAACTCTCAAAGTAAATATGTTGCGGTACATTAAAACCTCTCGCCACAACTTTTTTGATAGCGTTGTCACTGAAATTAGAGTAAAGTTTGCCCAATGTGCCGAATGATATCACTTCAAGGGTCTTCCATGCGGGAGGCATACTTGGACTGTCATATTTGGCAAAATGTTCCTTGATAAAATCTTCTTTGGTCCTTGACAATTCAGCCCGAATGTTGGTAATACAGTCATCGTGGATTAGTGCATTCTTGAAAAGGCTGGCATCCATAAACCAAAACGGACCATGCTTCATTGAAAAGTTCTGAATGACACTAGTTCTCAATGCGATTTCCACTGTTTGGAGCGCAGAGAAAACAACATTCCTCAGCTCTTTGTCGAAATAGTAGAGGTTCACTGCATCGTTGAATGATTTTCCTCGTTTGAAAATATGATTAGCCTTGTCTGCTTCTAAAGGGCGCAGATAATTGGCAAAACGGAAATAACTGACAATGGACAACACCTTTGCTGCTGCCTCTTCATTTTCGACAATCAGACCACGATCTTCTAATTGTGCGATTTGGGAACCAACACTTATTGGTTGTTTGTTGTATATCATAGTTTAACATTTTTTTCATGGTTTATAGTAAACAAAAGTTCCACCCTGGTTCGCTGGACTTACGTCGGGTAGCGTGGTGGAAACTGTCGCTGCAAAAATACACTTTTTTTAATATCCAAACATTTTTCGATAATTATTTTTTCAATCGCCAACGACTATCCTGCCGACCAGCAAATGCACCATTCCGTTTGGCCATCCTCCCCAACTGGAAACAACACGCATTGCCGATACCAACCGCCTTAACGAAAAAGCGAGACAGAGGCCGGCCAAACGGAACCTCGGACCCGCAAGTGAAACAGGAAAAACACGAAAAATCCTCTTACCCGCCAACCACATCATACACCGGCACGTCAAACACTCCCTCCATCGCTTTGACGAGGATTTCGGACGGGAGCGTAAACCCGCTCGGTGCGACGGGATTAACTGTAACAGCCAATAAATTCGGACGTTTCAGCACGCGGAGTTGGCCGCCTTTGCTCAGGAAAAGCTTCAGATTCATCGGGGTGACGAACACTTTGGTGAAATCCTTGACGATAACCACTGAATTCTTCACTTCGGGTTGCATCCGCAAGAAATTCAGCATCATGTCGGTGAGGATGCCGCTGAGGTAAAGGTGATTGCCGTGCGAGAAAAGTTCGGCCTTGTATTTATCTGACAACAAGGAAGATGGAATATTCAGGGAAACAGGATTCCCGTCTTCCAAGGCGAAGATGCCGTTTTCGATCTGCAAAAGTTCGTCGGCTCTGGAAGTCTCATATTCAGGAAGTTGCATCAGATCATGCAACTCGGAGGTCTTCTTCACGATGGTATTGAGGTCGGGGGCGATGGCCGCTCCCGTGGAGAGGATCAGTCCGTCGGCGATGGTCGGCGAGGCGTGGCTCTTGCGCGACAACGCCCCGTCCACGATGGTGAGGTCAACGCCGTACTCCCCCATCCTATCCAGCACTTTCCGCACCCCGCCTGTGGTCGCCGGTCCCGACAAGATCACCTTGCCCGCCTGCAACACCCGCGCTGTCACCAAACGCCCTAACGAGGTGCTCTCCTCTGAGAGATCCAATATTTCCGAGAGCAACAAGCGTTGCCGGTAATGGTATTCCGAAGTCACGAAAATTGTCCCTTCATAGAGCTCGATTTCCGGCTTCTCCGTCTGCGTCACCTGGTCCGTCTTCTCCCCGTCAATACCGATGGAAGTCACCGCAATAGCTTTATGTAACACTTTAAGCTGCTCAAGCAAATAATTGAGCGTCACCGTCTTACCGGTGTTTTTTGCCATACCGGTAATGGAGAGGGTGCGACAGCGGAGGATGTTATCTATTAATGACATTGTAAATAATGGTTGTTATCGAATTAGTTAGTAGTTAGCGGTTAGTAGTTAGCAGTTGCTTTTTCGAAACATTGTTGGGATTTGGGATATTTTTGGGTTTTCGTTATCGCGGATAACATTTTTACAAGTTCTAAATTGTCATTCTTAATGCTTTTATATTGGGAATCAGTAATATATCCATTGTCAAACAGCATATCAATCCAATATAACGTTTCTGAAGATTCTTTGTATGCGATATACATTTTTGCATAAAAGTCTTTTCTCGATTGAGCACATAACGCCTCGCTTATATTGGCACCAATGCTGGTCCCTGAACGCAAAAGTTGTTTCGACATAACAAACTCCCTTTTTTGTTGCTGTAGATATTGATACATCTTTATGATTCTTGACGCAAAACGCCGACTCTTCTCTTGAACTATACTATGTTTCATGCTTAAATATTTTCTTTTTATTTTCAATTGATTTGCAAAACTAAAAAGAAAAACGATTCGCCCACCAAACATCACAAAGAAAGTTCCAACACCCAACAGTTCAAAACCTCCAACTGCTAACTGCTAACTGCTAACCGCTAACCGCTAACCGCTAACTGCTAACCGCGCATTCTCGCTTCAATTTCTTCCACTTCCACGGGCACATCCGCCATGAGGTCGATGGGGTCGTCGGCGACGACCACGTCGGTTTCGATGCGGACACCGATGCCTTCCTCGGCGATGTAGATGCCGGGTTCACAACTCAGCACGTTGCCGGGCTGGAACACCCAGTCGCGCTGACCCACATCGTGCACATCCAGCCCGATGAAGTGGCTGGTGTTGTGCATGTAGTACTTCTTGAAGCAAGGCATCGCAGGATTCTGATTATCAACATCTTCCTGTGTATATAAACCCAACTTGATCAACTCCTCGTCCATCCGTTTGAAAACGTAATCGTTGATTTTGTGGATGGTCATGCCGGGCTTGAAGAGCGGGATGGTTTCTTTGTAGATGGAGAGCACCGCCTCATACACCGCTTTTTGTCGCGGGGTGAACTTGCCGTTCACGGGCACGGTGCGGGAACAGTCGCCGGCGTAGTTAGCGTACTCCGCACCAAAGTCCATCAGCAGCAGGTCGCCGTCGCGCATCTGCTTGTCGTTTTTGATGTAATGAAGGATGCAGGTGTCAGGGCTGGCGGCGATAATGGGCGCGAACGAGTGCGTGGTGGCACCGTTGCGAATCACCTCATAGGTCATCTCCGCCTCAATCTCGTATTCGTATTTCCCTGGTGCAATGGCAGATAACGCTCTCCTGAACATCTTGCCCGTGATCTCGCACGCCTTTTTCATCACGGCCAGTTCCTCGGGCTGCTTGACGTTGCGCAGCGGATAAAGAATCGGGGCGAGGCGGCGGTAGTCATGGAGCGGGTAGTTCTCCTTCAACTGCTTGGCGAAGCGGATCTCGCGGGTCGGAAGTTCCTGCCGGAAACGCGGGTCTTCGGGAATATGGAGATAGACATGCTCCGACTGCACCATCACGGCGTTGAGGACGCTCTCGAACTCCTCGTTGAACATCACGTTCCGCACACCGGAGAGTCTCTTGGCATCTTCCTTGGAGAGCCGGTGCCCGAACCAGACGATCTTCTCAGGTGAAGGGTTCTTGATGAAAAGCACCTCACGAAAGTCCGGGTTCGGGTGCCACGGGGCGAGCATCAAGGTCGTCTCCTCCTGGTCAATGCCGCACAGGTAGAGCAGTTCGGAGTTCTGACGGAAAGGGTGTGTGGTGTCGCCACAGCGTGGATACTCATCGTGCGAAACGAGCAGTGCCACAGAGTTTTCCGCCATCTCGCCGACCACATTGCGGCGGTTGCGGGTATAGAATTCAGCTGATAAAGGTTGATAACGCATAATCGGAATTTTAAGCGGCAAAGATATGATTTTTATGAATTATTAAAACCCTCTCGTGGTACGGGTACCGCCGCCGACCACGCTGCTGCGCGGACGCACGGAACCCGAAGACGAAGAACGTGCGGAGGGTGAAACGCTACTACTCTTGGTCGTGGTTGCAGGGTGTGAGCCACCCGACGGCTTGCCTGTCGATGAGGGACTTCCGCCGGAAGAGGGTTTGGAACTGTTAGCAGGTTTAGGATTGGTGGACGGAGTGTTACTTGAAGAAGGCCTTGTACCTGAGGAAGGTTTTGCGCCCGTCGTCGGTGAATTGGTCGACGGTCTTTCAGATGCCGGCGGGACATTCGCTTGCGCCACCGGAGCACCACCACCCGACCGTTTATAGTTTGTGGTGCTGCCCACGCGGCTGATCCGCGAGGAGATGTTGTGACCGCCCGTAGTGTTCAAGTCGTTGAATGTCACAATAACCGACGGCGTCTTCAGGTAACGACCGCCGCTGTTGCGCAAGCTGCCCACGAAATAGTCCCGCACTTTCGCCAAATCAATGCCCAACAAAGGCAGGTTGTTCTTCCCGATGTGCCGTAACAACTTGTTGACCTTCTTCGCCCTAAGCATACGGTCATAGGTTTCTCGACTGTTGACCGTTGTGCCTCGCGGATAGGCAAGATAGCGCACCAGTTTCGTGTATTCCTCCTCGGAAAGGTTCTGCAACATCGACCGCACCCCACGGAACTCCGCTGCCAAATCAGCCTTCTCATGCTGGTTGACATCCCTGTAGATTGCCCGTTCATGCTCGTCGGTGTAGGTAAAATTATGCTCGCGCTCGTTCTGTCGCAACTGCTTGTTGACTTGCTCTTCCCCATACGCGGCAAAGTGAAGACTCGTAAGCGTATCGGAAAGCTCGTTTATCTTGCTGTCAGTCAGATTTTTGAGGATATCCAACAAGTCGCGACAAGGTTTGGATAACAGATAGGGCTTATTCGAAGGAAATGCAGAATGCAGCAGTTTGCCTTTGTAGGTAATACCGTTATCCATAAACAACTGGTAAAGAGCGACATACTGCACCACGCGGGCTATATCCGTGTTGCCGCAGTTGGCGAAATAGTTGCCGGCCTGCCGCTCGTACTGCGCCCCGACACTGGTGCCGCTGCTCTGCGAATGGAAATAGGAGACCGGAAGAGCACCCGTGCGGTTAAGCGTATAGATTGTGTATTCGGGCAAATCGATGGCATACATGGTGTTGGCTGTGTTCCAGTTATAGACCAACTCGTTAAGCCCCAACTTTTTGAACAACGGTCTATCGAAAGGGAAACGTCCCGGAGATGGATAATGGTAGCAGACCTCCTGGATGGTGCCGTTCTCCGACCAATCTTTGAGCAGCACATCGGTAATGGTGAGCAGATGGCCCAGTTCGGTATTTTCCAACTCACGGCTGAGGTAGGTGGGACACCAGTCGCGGCCGTTGCCCATCTTGCCGGCCATGCAGTCGTTGATGTCGAGGCTCTGCGAGAGCTCCTTACTACTGATGGAGGCGACAAGGAGGACAGTCTCCACGCGCAGGGGCGGCAGCGTCTCCAACGAAGCCTCGCGCTCACGCCCGATGACCACCAACGTGGTGGAATCCCGCAGAGCTCCGAGAATAAGGTCCGCATCGAGGGCGAACCGGCGAATGTCGCCCACCTGTTCGGAAAGGTCGCTGTCACGACGGATGCTCCACGCCACCAAGCCCGGCTCGCGACTGAAAAAGACCCCGCGCCGTTGCTGTAGAAACATATCACTGACTGTCAAATCGTTGGCCGTATCAGACTCGTCAATAAAAGCTTCCCCTGCGGCGAAAAACCAGTCGTCAAACTCGCCCAACGTGATCTGGTAGTCGAGATTGTCGCCCGTGAAATAGTGCCGTTTATCCCCTCCAAGCAAATCTATAGCATTCGGCTTGTAATCAGAAAGATACAGCTGTTTGGAAATTTTCGTGACCAAATTGTCAAGGTTCTCGGTGGTGGCGTTGCCCAACACGACGGCCATGTCGGTGACATACCCATCATAGCCGATCTTGAAATTCCGCTGCGTGGTTTGGTGGGTGAAGCGGCTGCAAATCGACTCCAAACTGTCGGGCTCGAAAAACGGGGCCGGTTCGGCGATGAGGATGATGCGACTGCTGTCGGGGAAAGTGGCCGTGGCAATGGTCTGGTAGTGCATCCGGAAATCGTGCCGGAAGGCGTCATAAACGGAGTCCAACCGCTGGAACGCCATGGTCGATTCCAAATCCACATGTTGGTCTGGAATGTACTCTTTCTTGAGAAGGACGGCGGTCTGCTGTTTGATACTCTCCGCCACCTTGGTGTGCCTCCCGAAAATAGCGAACATGCCGATGACGAGGAGGATAGCCCCGACGATGGCAATCACCGTTCTCTTTGCTGTCTTGGTCATTGTTTCATCTATTAAAAGCGGCTGCAAACCTACATTTTTTTCTGATTCACCACGTCATCGTGTCGTCGTTTTTCATCGCATCATCGTAGGCCATTATTTCGTATTTTTGCCGCCAAAATCTATGTATGGAACATCTGCAAGTAATTGACCACTGTTGGCACATCTTGCTCAACATCAATGCCAACGACAAGAAATGCGAAAAGAAATGGCAGCCCATTGCCAAAAAACTTCAAGAGATAGGAATCCAGTTCGAACTTCACCGCCTGACCAAGCCCGGCGACGGAATCGCCACCGCAAAATCGCTGTGCCAAAACGGGATACGGTATCTGGTGGCCGCCGGCGGTGACGGCACTCTCAACGAGGTGGTGAACGGCATCTTCTGCTCAGGGGTCAACACCC
>Ga0310691_10004874_pt1 | contig 14911 bp, 13 predicted proteins | sample 176DNAGHGlowgp2_FD_203887 | JGI IMG/M metagenome (GOLD analysis project Ga0310691, IMG submission 203887) | Sheep rumen microbial communities from Palmerston North, Manawatu-Wanganui, New Zealand - 1766 DNA GHGlow gp2 (v2) (version 2) | ecosystem: Host-associated > Mammals > Digestive system >... | reverse complement strand
ACGAGTTGCAGGTGTGTCACCAGTGCGGGCCTTGGCGTCGGCGGTTGATGGCGGGCGTGCAGGGTGGGGCGCTGCACGGTGGCAGCATGGACTCCCAGCAGCAGCGTGAAGATGGCTGAGAGGTATATGGCAAGATTCTTGGTTCGGTTTTGCATTTTATTTGAAAATTATTATTACTTTTGCACCATGAAGATTACTTTACTCCAAACAGACATAGCGTGGGCGCAGCCCGCGGAGAACATCAGCAGGGCCGATGCCCTTTTGCGAACGCATGCCGGCAGCGATGTCTATGTACTGCCCGAGATGTGGGCCACAGGCTTTGCCACCGAGCCCGAAGGCATTGCCGAGGCAGAGGAAACGTGCCGGTCGCTCGCCTGGATGCGCCGTACGGCCCTCGAGCACGATTGCGCCGTGTGCGGCTCGCTGGCCGTGCGCTGTGCTGACGGCACTTACCGCAACCGCCAGTATTTCTGCACGCCCGACGACGTGGCCTTCTACGACAAGCACCACCTGTTCAGCTACGGTCACGAAGACCGCTTCTACACCGCCGGCAGTTGCCGTAGGGTGGTGGAGTGGCGCGGTTGCCGCTTCTTGTTGGTGACGTGCTACGACCTGCGTTTCCCGCTATGGAGCCGGTACACGAGGGAGTCACCGTTCGATGCCATCGTCTGTGTGGCCAACTGGCCCCAGTCGCGACAGACGGCGTGGGAGGTACTGACCCGTGCGCGTGCCATTGAGAACCAGTGCTATGTGTTGGCTGTCAACCGCGTCGGCGACGACCACTATTCCCATTACTCAGGTCAGAGCCGCGTGGCCGACCCGCGCGGCAACATTCTCTGCCAGTGTGCTGCCGACGCTGCCGATGCCGTTACCCTCGACCTTGACCTTGCTGCCCTGCAGTCGGCCCGCGACCGCTTTCGCGTTCTGGACGATGCCGACCCCTTTCGTCTTTAATCTTTCATCTTCCATCTTCCGTCTCCTCTATCCACGCGTCAATGAGCATGCGGGCAATGGAGAGCTTTTCAGGTATGGTGGGCAGATTGTCGCGCCGGAACCAGGCACCCTTTGACAGTTCGGAACGCTGCAGGTGAATCTCTCCCCCGACGTAGTCGGCATTGAAGCCCACCATGAGTCCGCAGGGGTAGGGCCACGGCTGGCTGCCGAAGTAGCGCAGGTTGCTGATGGTGATGCCCGTTTCCTCCCTGACCTCACGGTGTACGGCCTCCTCCAGCGTCTCGCCCGTTTCCACAAATCCGGCCACTAAGCCGTAGAAGTCGGTACGGAAATTACGGGCATGTACCAGCAGCACTTCGTCGCCGCGGTGTATGAGCACGATGATGGCAGTAGCCAGTTGCGGCCACACCTCCTTGCCGCATTGGGTACACTTCTTGGAAATGTCGGTGTCCATGCGCATGGGTGCTCCGCAGACACCGCAGAAGCGCGTGTTCCTGTCCCAGTAGAGCAGCTCGTGACACTTGCCAGCCTTGAGGTAGTCGTGCTGTGGAAGCTGGTAGTAGCTCTTGCGCAGTCCGCACATCTCGTAGTCGGCACTCCCCGTCACCGGGGTCTCTATGCTGAATGCCTTGTCGCCATCCACGTTCAGTACGTGGGTCCATGGTCTCAGTTCCACGGGCGGTCGGTCTCCCTCTGGTATCTGCCAGCCGTCAGGAGTCTTGCGCAGCAGCAGTTCGTCTTTGCAGAATATGAAGTAATGCATGTCAGAATGAAATTTTAATGCAAAATTAGGAAATAATGCTGACACAGCCAAATGGTCGGCACGTTTTTTGCTGGAAATTTTGTAAACAGAAAATCAGTAAATCGTAAATTAATATGGCATTCATAGATTATTATAAGATTTTAGGTGTTGAGAAGACGATTCCGCAGAAAGACGTGAAGCGTGCTTACCTGAAGCGTGCCAAGCAGTTTCACCCTGACTTGCACCCTGACGACCCCAAGGCCAAGGCGAAGTTCCAGGCCCTGAACGAGGCTTACGACGTGATTGGCGACCCCGAGAAGCGCAAGAAGTACGACCAGTATGGCGAACAGTGGCGTCAGGCTGATGCCTTCAACGGCGGTGGCGCGTCAGGTGGCTTCGGAGGCTTCGGCACGGGTGGTGCCGGTGGCGGCAGTCCGTTCGAGGGTTTCGACTTCTCGAGCTTTACCTCGGGCAGCGGCGGTTTCTCGTCGTTCTTCGAGAATCTGTTTGGTGGCGGACGCTCCGGCCGTCGTCAGCAGGGCACCGCTTCGCGCTCGCAGAGTTCCAGCATTGACATTCCGCTGGTCCTTGCACTGACGGGTGGCGACGTGCTGGTCAACACTCCTTCGGGCGACAAGGTGAAGCTGAAGGTAAAGCCCTGCACGCAGCCCGGCACGAAGGTACGTCTGCCTGGCAAAGGACAGGGTGGGCGCGACCTCATACTGACCTACAACGTGCGGCTGCCTGACAGCCTCACGCCGCAGCAGCAGGCCCTGTTGCGACAGGCTTTAGGCTGACTGCGGCTGTAGGCCGCGAGGCAGAATTGAAAAATTATTTCCCGATTTTCTTTGTGCGTTCAGCAGAATATTGTATATTTGCACCGTATTTTAATCACAAAAAAAGAAACGACAATGAAAAAATTATTGATGACACTGGCGCTCATCGTTGCCAGTCAGTTCGCTTTCAGCCAGACATTCGATGAAGTGGCAGACCAACTGAAGACACTCCCCAAGGCTGAGTATCAATCACTGGGCAAAGAAATGCTGGCTATGGCTGCTGCCGGCGTCACCGATGCTAATGCCAAGAAGATTTTCAGCAAGCTGACGGCTATGAAGCTGCTGGAGATTAAGAACCCTGACAAAGCCACTCGCGCCACTTACGACCAGAAGGTTGCATCGTTTAAGACCCTCTACGAAAAAGTTGCCGAGGAGAATGAAGAAGGGCAGACAGCGCTCGTATATGCTGCAAAGGGCGAAAACGGCAAGACCGAGTGCGTGATCCTGTCGGTGGCAGATGCCGATTCGTGTGAGCTGATTTGCTTCGAGGGCGATATAGAACTGTCAGACATTGAGGCTCTGAGCTCTCTGAAGTAACAGTCAGTAAGAACTGACGGAAAACATAAAACAGGGGTCTGGAAGATAACATTTCCAGGCCCCTGTTTTTATGTATTCATGTTTCGCTTGTGTTCCCCTTGTTGGGGCTTAAAGTGTCATTTGCTACCTCAATAACAATGAACTGTCACAGCATGCCCTTCGTTGACGGCAGCTCGTAGTGGTAAATGTCGCGCCGGACGGCCATCTTCAGCGAACGGGCCAGGGCCTTGAATATTCCTTCTATCTTATGGTGTTCGTTCTGTCCCTCAGCACGTATGTTCAGGTTCATGCGGGCGGCGTCGCTCAGCGACTTGAAGAAGTGGAGGAACATCTCCGTAGGCATCTCGCCTATTTTCTCGCGGCGGAACTCCGCATCCCACACTAACCAGGGACGGCCGCCGAAGTCGAGTGCCACCTGACAGAGACAGTCGTCCATGGGCAGCGAGTATCCGTAGCGCTCAATGCCGCGCTTCGAGCCCAGCGCATGGTCAATGCACTCGCCCAGAGCGAGGGCTGTGTCCTCAATGGTGTGGTGCTCGTCAACATGCAGGTCTCCCTTGACGTGAACGGTCAGGTCAATCATGCCGTGGCGGCCTATCTGTTCCAGCATGTGGTCGAAGAATCCCAGTCCTGTCTCAATGTCACACCGGCCCGTCCCGTCCAGGTTTACCCGCACCAGTATGTCGGTCTCCTTCGTCGTGCGGCGCACTTCAGCCGTGCGCTCCCCGGCAAATATCAGCTCGGCAATCTTGGCCCAGTCGCCTACCTGCTGGAACTGGCAGCCAATGTTCCGGGCAAACAGCCGGTCGGTCTCGCGGTCGCCAATGACGTAGCTTCCTGCCATGTCGTAGTCGGCATTGCTCATGTATTTCTGCACCATACCGGTCTGCGGCTTGCGGGTGGGGGCATTGTCGTCGGGGAAATGGCGGTCAATGAGTATGTCGTCAAACGTCACCCCTTCGCCCTCTAAGGTCTGCAGAATGAAGTTGTGGACGGGCCAGAAGGTAGGTTCCGGAAAACTGTCGGTGCCCAGTCCGTCCTGGTTGCTCACCATGACAAACTCAAAGTCGGTATGTTCGCGCAGGAACCTGAGTGCGCTGATAGCTCCCGGGACAAACTGCAGTTTCTCGAAGGCATCAATCTGCTCGTCCTCGGGTTCACGTATAATGGTTCCGTCGCGGTCAATGAAAAGTACGCGTTTCATATATCTTTTGTTTAGAACTGTTTTTGTTGTTGATTCTGAAGTTTTCTTGTTTCGCGGGTGTCAATGGCTCCATAGACATAATACAGGCACGTCAGTAGCGGCAGCCAGATGTAAAGCAGCAGGAAGCTGATTACCGTACAGGTCAGGAAGGTCAGGGCGGTGATGTAACCCGGCATGCCCAGTGCGTCGCCACCCACTACGCCGATGCGTGCCTGCCAGTTGGCCTGATAGAGAATGGTGCCTGGCAGACTCACAATGAAGGTAAAGACACCCAACATGATGAAACACACCAGCACCACCACAAACTGTCGGCCCCAGTAGCGCATGGAGGTGGGGTAGCGGTGTAACAGCAACGGCCAAAAGGCCGTTGTGGTGTCCATCAGATATTTTGTTGACAGATAAGCCGTTGGCAGCAAAACGATGCAGAGAAGCGTGAAGAGCACCAAGGTCATGCCCAACGACACGATGTTGTTGGCTGGGTCGAGCAACATGGCACGTCGCCAGTAGATGAAAAGTCCGAGCAGTCCGAAGCCAATGCCAAACAACACGACGTGGCAGAGCAGTTTCTTCAGCGAGCGCAGCATCATGCGCCAAGGGCTGACAGGCTGGGGCAGCTGGACGTTTAATATGGCCGCCGCCGCAGTGCCGCCGAAGGCTGCTGTGGCCATGACCGACAGCAATGTCAGCAGTATGATGGCTGTCAGCAGCAGCCGGTACTCGTCGGCATATTGCCAAGCATGCGGAAGGTCGCTATATACACGGGCAATGAGTCCCGGCCAATAGACAAACACCGCCGTAGCGGTGGCACCTGACAGCAGGGCTGCAACCAGTCCGGCCATCCACGTTGATTTGAAAAGGTGGCGGAAGTGCTCCATGTAGAGTCTGAATCCTGCCACGAGCGAAGCCCTTGAGCTGCGCTCCTTCATGATGGGTTCTTTTATTTGTTTTTGCATCTTTTTTCTGTTTAGTGTTGCAAAGGTATTTATTTTTTCGTATCTTTGTGCCCAAATTAATACTTATTATGAAAATAATCAAGTGGGGATTTATTGGTTGCGGAGAAGTGACGGAAAAAAAAAGCGGCCCGGCCTTCAACGAAATAGAAGGCTCACAGATAGTTGCCGTCATGAGCCGCAACGAGCGGAAAGCGCGTAGCTATGCGGAGCGACATGCCGTTCCAAAGTACTATACCGACGCCCAGAAGCTTATTGACGACCCCGACGTGAACGCCGTCTATATTGCCACGCCACCGTCGAGCCATGCCACCTTCGCCATTATGGCCATGAAAGCCGGAAAGCCCGTCTATGTGGAAAAGCCGTTGGCTGCCTCTTACGACGACTGCGCCCGGGTGAATCGCGTCTCCGAGCAGACAGGTGTACCCTGTTTCGTAGCTTATTACCGTCGCAGGCTGCCTTATTTCAACAAGGTGAAGAACATTGTTGACAGCGGCTTGATAGGCAAACCCGTCAATGTGCAGGTGCGTTTTGCCGTGCCTCCGCGTGAACTGGACTACGAAACCGACAACCTGCCCTGGCGCCTGCAGCCCGACATTGCCGGGGGCGGCTATTTCTACGACCTTGCTCCCCACCAGCTCGACCTGTTGCAGCAGCTGTTCGGTGTCATTGTCGAGGCCCGTGGTTTTAAGGACAACCGTGGCGGACTCTATGAGGCCGAGGACACGGTGAGTGCCTGCTTCCGCTTTGAGAACGGCCTGCCCGGCAGCGGCTCCTGGTGCTTTGTGGCTCACGAGTCGGCACGCGAAGACCGCATAGAAATCATCGGCGACAAGGGACTGCTCAGTTTCTCCGTGTTCGACTATGCCCCCATCAAGCTGCATACCAGTGAGGGCACGCAGACGGTGACGGTGCCGAATCCGCCATACGTGCAGTTCCCGCTCATCAAGAACGTGGTGGAACACCTGCAGGGGCTGGGCGTTTGCGACTGTACCAGTCTGTCGGCCACACCCGTCAACTGGGCCATGGACCGCATATTAGGAAAATTCTGACCATCCCGGAAATGAGAACATACCTGACCATTATACTCTTGTCGTTCGTCATTGCCCGTGCCCATGCCCAGGAACCTCGGAATGAGGAGAAGGAAAACATCGGTTTCATCGGACGGTTGATAGAGAAGTACAACGAGATTGACTCCAACTACGTGGAGCCCCCGCACTATAACTTCTCCACCCAGCTCACCATGACCTATACCTACGACATTTACCAGCTGAAGAGCAGCGGGGGACAGTCGGTCACTCTTGCCCCGAAGCCTACCATCAAGGTGGGACCCTACTTCGGCTGGCGGTGGATCTTCCTGGGCTATACCTTCGACTTGAAGCACATAGGGTTCAATATCGGCGACCTGAAGCAGGAGATAGACCTGAGCATCTACAGTTCCAAGATAGGCATTGACCTGTACTACCGGCGCACGGGTAGCAACTATCGCATACGCAATGTGAGGCTCTGGAAGGGCATGACCGGCAACAGCCCGCTGGAGGGCATGAACTTCGACGGACTGAGCGTCGGTATCACCGGTTTCAATCTCTATTACATATTCAACAACAAGCGCTTCTCCTATCCGGCGGCTTTCTCGCAAAGCACGCAGCAGAAGATAAGCTGCGGCTCATGGCTGGCGGGCATCGGCTATACGCGCAACAGCCTGGACTTCGACTACCAGAAGCTGCAGCGCATGGCAGAGCAATACAGCACGCAACCCGCCGCCGAGATTGACGATGGACTGAAGTTCAACAGCGTGAAGTTTTACGACTACTGCCTGACGGGCGGATACGCCTACAACTGGGTGTTCGCCAAGAACTTCCTCTTCTCGGCGAGTGCCTCCTTAGGTCTGGCCTACAAGCATACCGTGGGCGACGTGGAGTCCAACAAGGGCTTCCGGTTCAACAACTTCAACTTCGACGGCATAGGGCGCTTTGCCATCGTGTTCAACAACCTGAGGTGGTATGCCGGTGCCAGCGCCATCCTGCATGGCTACACCTACCGCAAGTCGCGCTTCTCGGCCAACAACGTGTTTGGCTCGCTGAACGCATACGTTGGCTATAATTTCGGATTAAGAAAACAATACAGAAAGAACAAATGAAACATCTCATTGCCATACTGCTGTTCATGGCTGTCGGAAGCCTGCACGTTTCGGCCACCGACGTCAGCTATACGCGCGAAGACAGCCTCTTCGTGTGCAGACTGCTGCAGGAAGCCAAACGCACCAACAATGCGAGTACGCTCTTCTTTGCCCGCAAGTTCCTGAACCAGCCCTACGTGGCCCACACGCTCGAAGTGTACGACGACGAGCGACTGGTCATCAATACCCGCGAACTGGACTGCACCACGCTGGTAGAGAATGTCGTGGCGCTGACGCTTTGCGCCCGGCAGGGAAAGACCTCGTTTGCCGACTTTGTCAGCACACTGCGCACCTTGCGCTACCGCGGAGGCGTGCTGGACGGCTATCCCAGCCGGCTGCACTACTTCAGCGACTGGATTCTCGACAAGCAGCGCATGGGACTGGTTGAGGAGGTGCAGACCCCCAATCCGCCCTTCACAGCCGTCCAACAGCTCAACATCAACTTCATGAGCCAGCACCCCAATGCCTACAAGGCGCTGAAGAACCACCCCGGGCTGGTCAGCATCATCAGCCGTCAGGAAGCAGAGCTCACGGGTAAGACGTTCCGCTACATTCCCAAACGGCAGGTCATGAAAATCAACAGCACCAACCTGCGCAAGGCGGTCAGGGACGGTGACATCATCTGCCTGACCACCAACATGAAGGGGCTCGACATTGCCCATCTGGGTTTTGCCGTGTGGAAACCCGACGGACTGCACCTGCTCAATGCCTCGTCGGTCCACAAGAGGGTTGAGGAAGACCCTGTGCTCTTCCGCGAGTACATTCAGCAGCGCACGACATTCACTGGCATTCGCGTCGTGAGAGTGGTGGGGAAATGATATAATTAAAGAATTAAAGAAATAAGGAATATCAACAATTAAAATATCATTACTATGGAACTACCTGATTTCATGAATCATTCCAACTATTTCTCTCCGAACGAGTTCCTGGAGAAAATAGCGCGTGTGGCCAAGCGTGCAGGGGCCAAGTTTGTCTATGCTTCTCTCATTCTTTACTACACGTTGCAAAGTCCTAACGTCAGCAAACGCGACAAAGCTCTCATTATTGGTGCGCTGGGCTACATGATCAGTCCGCTCGACGTGCTGCCCGATGCCTATCCCATTGTCGGCTTGTCTGACGACATGGCCGTGCTGATCTTCGTGCTCCACAAGGTGTGGAACAATGTTGACCCCGACATTCAGCAGAAGGCTAAGGAGCGTCTGAACAGCTGGTTCGACGAAGACGAACTGCAGGAGGCCAGCCGTCTGTTTGACGACGAAGCCTAAACGCTTTGTCAAAGAAGTTAGAGGAAGTTGGCGTTTCCGCTAACTTCCTCTAATCTATTGTTTCAGGAGGAACTGCTTGAAGTCAGCAAACTCCTTCGACAGGGGCACGCTCTGTTTCTGTCCGCGCATGAAGGCTTGCAAACGCTCGGGAATATCAATGTCCGCACCCAGAATCTCATCCACTTTCTCTTTGAACTTGGCAGGGTGGGCTGTCTCGCAGAAGACGCCTACTTCGCCCGGACGCAGTTGTTCCTTCAGGGCGCGGTAGCCGCAGGCACCATGGGGGTCGAGCACGTAGCCATTGTCTGCATAGCACTGGCGCATGGTCTGGCGAATCTGCTCGTCCGTGTAGGTGCAGCCGCTTATCAGGCCCGTAATGGCCTGGTGTGTCTCTTCGGCCGAGAGGCTGTTGTTCCGGGAATACAGGTTCAGGATGCGTGCAAAGTTCGACGGGTCGCCCACATCCATGGCGTTGGCCAGCGTCTGCACCGAAGCCTTGGGCGTGTATTTGCCCGTCTGGAGGTACTGGAAGAACACGTCGTTGGCATTGTTGGCAGCAATGAATCGGCTGACGGGCAGTCCCATCCGGTGGCCGAACAGGGCCGAGCAGATGTTTCCGAAGTTACCTGACGGTACGCATATTACCTGGGGTGATACTCTTGCCACGGCATTGAAGTAGTAGAACGCCTGAGGCAGGAAACGGGCCACGTTGATAGAGTTGGCCGATGTCAGGCGCATGTGGTGGTTCAGCTCTTCGTCCATGAAGGCCGACTTCACCAGTCGCTGGCAGTCGTCGAACACACCATCCACCTCGACGGCTGTGATGTTCCGTCCTAACGTCGTGAACTGGCTCTCCTGGATGTGGCTGACTTTTCCCTTCGGGTAGAGCACATAGACGTGGATGCCCTCCACGCCGAGGAATCCGTTGGCTACGGCAGAGCCGGTGTCGCCGCTGGTAGCCACGAGCACGTTGACCTCCTGATTACCTGATTCCTTACTCCTGTCGCCATCCTCCTTATTAATAAAGTATTGCAGCAGGCGGGCCATGAAGCGTGCGCCAACATCCTTGAAGGCAAGGGTGGGGCCGTGGAAGAGCTCCAAGGCGTAGATGTTTTCCTCCACCTTCACCACCGGACAGTCAAACTGTAGTGTGTCATAGACGATATGCCGGAGTGCATCGGCCTCCACGTCTTCGCCGAAGAAGGCATCGGCCACTGTGTAGGCAATCTCCTGGAAGGTCATGCTACTCATGTTGTCAAAGAACTCCTTGGGCAGCGTTTTTATCTGTTCGGGCATGTAGAGCCCACGGTCCTCGGCCAGTCCTTTGACGACGGCCTTACTCAGGTCAGCTACGGGTGCATTCCCGTTGGTACTATAGTATTTCATTTTTTCTTAGTTTTTGCTTTCGGCTGCAAAGTTACGAAAAGTCGAGAGAAGAACAAAACAAACGCGTTTGTTTTTTTTCTTCCGAGACGGAGTAACTTCGCGACTGTTCAAGGCAAAGGCAGGCTGGCGGTCAATGACTGAACACCCTACTTGCAGAGACTGTTCTTTTCAATCGTCCAGTCCTTGCGCTTCAGCAGTCCGCAGTCATCGCCTTCAAACATCTTGGCTGCCTCGCGGTCGCCCTTCAGCTGCCAGTCGAGCCATGCCAGGGCGGGAATGGTAAACTCACCACCGTGAGGCTGCCGGTAGGTGCCGCCATGACCTACGGGATAGTTGATGGCGATGGCCGGCACGTGGCTGATGCGGTGGAAGTCGTCCATGCCGTTCTCGTAGGCTATGTCCTCCTTGCCTCCTAATATATATATAATAGGTGTATGGATTTCCTTCAGTTTCTCCTTCGGGGGCATGGGCATGCCGCCCACGGCCTGGGCAGCATTCTCCATCTTGAAGAGTCCGCTGTTGCAGATCATCAGCGCCGTGATGCGCGGGTCGGCGCAGTTGAACAACGTCTGCAGTCCGCCGCACGACATGCCTGCCACGCAGATGTTCTTCGTGTCTATTTTCCGGTAGTAGGGCGACTTCGGGTCGGCGTTCTGCTGCTCCACCCAGTCAATGCTCTCTATCTGTTGCTGTGTGGTTGACATTTCGCCGCGATAGGGCACTTCTTCCATGGGGATGTAGCCTGTGGCTACGACGATATAGCCGTAGGATGCAATCTCGTTCAGGAACTTGTAGTGCTCCCACGGTGAGTTCGTGCAGGCTCCGTTGCCCCAGACCAGCACCGGCAGTGGTTTGTCGGCAGGTATTGTCTTGAGGTCCTTTGGTGCAAACACGGTGTGGACGTTCAGACCTTCCACTTCGGTCATGATAACCTTGTACGGACCGGTGCCACCATTCTCCACGATGCGCGACTTCAACACCTGTGGCCTTTGGCTTTCCGTCTCTTCACGCTTCTGCTTGTAGAAGCGGTCTATGAAGTCTATCTGTTCACGGTTGGGCACGCTGACGAGCGAAGCACCATTACAGAACTGCATCGTTGTGGGCTTGTCCTTGTCGAACACAGGCCAGTAGGGCAGTCCTTTGCCGTTGGGGTTGCCTGTCTTGGCAAAGTTGACCCAGTATTGCTGTATGATTTCAGCGAGGGCAGCCTCGGCGGGGTACTTGTCGGGCTGGGCGGTGAAGGTGCCGTTCAGGTAGAGAATGTCGTCAGCATGCGACACGCCGTGGCGCTTCTTGTTGCCGGCAAACGACACCTCTGAGGGCTGTGCAAGATAGGCGGCATAGGCAGGTGACTTGCCTGTCTGCGACTGCAGGTTCACCCAGGCAAAGCTCGGCCAGGCAAAGCCCATGTCGCGGAAAGTGTCGCCACCGCTGAAGGTGGCTTCCTCCTTGGTGTTGCCGGGATAGACCTTCATGGCTTCCTGGCTCATGTCACCGAACATCGATTCTATCATCTTCTGGTAGTCGGCCGGCTCCACCTCACGAGAGAACAGCACGCCCTCGTCCGAATTGGTCATGGCAATGACGGGCACGTCGTTATAGTCGCCCCGCTCGTAGTTACGGTAGAGGTCGTCGGTGATGACGTAGCCATCTACGCAAGGCCAGAAGCCGCCGAAGCCCACGTTGTTGCCGCAGAGCTCCTCGGCACTCATCTGCCGCAGCTGCTTCAACGACTTCTTCTTTAGGTGTTTCTGAAATGCCAGTCCGTGCTGCTCGGCACCTTTCTGCGAGGCGTTCGTTGCCAGCGACCTGTTGCCGTCACTCCAGGGGGCAAAACTGCCGCCGCTCTGGCTGATGACTCCGTGGAATAGCCCCTTGGCCAGTGGCGAAGCTGCCAGGATGCTGCAACTGATGGCTCCTGCCGACTCTCCGAAGATGGTTACCTTCGTGGGGTCGCCGCCGAAGTTCCGTATGTTGCGCTGCACCCATTGCAGGGCATATATCTGGTCCAGCAGACCGTAGTTGCCGGAATGTCCGTCCTTCGACTCCTTCGTCAGTTCCGGGTGTGCCATGAATCCTAATGCCCCCGTGCGGTATTCGATGGTGACGAACACCACGCCGCGGCGTGCCAGACTGGTCCAGAGGTCGCCGCCGTAGTGCTCCGTCTGGAATCCGCCGCCATGTATCCAGACCATTACGGGCAGACGGTCGTTGACCGACGTGGCAGGTGTTGCCACCGCCAGATACAGGCAGTCCTCGCTCATCATGTCGGTGGTCAGTCCCGGTCGTGTGGGTTGTGGCGGCCATTTGGCGAAGTCGTCAGCTTTCAGCACACCCTGCCATGCCTTTGCGGGCTGCGGGGCTTTCCACCGCAGGTCACCCACGGGTGGAGCAGCGTAGGGTATGGCCTTGTAAACGGCCAGGTCCTGACCATCGGCAATACCCTCTACATCACCAGTTTCAACATGTGTCTTGAGTAGTGGTTGTGCTGTGGCCATCATCATGCCCACGCACATCATCAGCGTTGATAATAAAGTTTTTCTCATTGTTTTGTACTATTTTTGATGATATTTGGTTTATACGCTATTAGTAACTGCAAAGGTAAGACTTTTTTTTCAATTCTCCCTGTGTTCGTGTCATTTTTTTCCAGACGTACTATCGGCGTTTCCCTGGAATTCTCAGCATAAAATTGACATATATTAAGAATGTGTACGTACACATTTAAATTTTTTATCAAAAAACTTGCATAGTATTTAAAATAAGTTTATCTTTACAGCGAAATTCAAAAGTTAACGGGTGGAAACACCTTATTATTTAGTAACAAACAAGTTTAGAATTGTGAAAAAGTTAATGATGATTGCTGCCCTGATGGTAGCTACTTTGAGCGCAAGTGCTCAGAATGAGGTTGGTCAACTCACTCTGCAGCCTAAAGTTGGTATTAACATTGCAAATGTCACTGGTGACATTGCAATAGACAAGAAGTCTAAAGTAGGTTTCGTAGCAGGTTTTGAGGCTGAATATGGCATCAGCGAGATTTTCGGTCTCGACTTTGGTGTTTTGTATTCTATGGAAGGTTTTAAGGCTAAACCTATTGGTATTAATGGATATGGAACTTCTGCTTATCTGGTTGACGCCAATCACAATTTAGATTACATCAACATCCCCATCCTGGCTCAGGTTTATCCTGTCAAGGGTCTCGCCATCAAGGCTGGCATCCAGCCCGCATTCAATGTGCGTCACAAGGTATCTGCAGATGATGTTAAAGCAACCATCGATGGTATTAAGAGCTTCAACTTCTCTATTCCCGTTGGTCTGTCTTACGAGTATGAGTGCTTCGTTCTCGATGCTCGTTACAACATCGGTGTTACCAAGATTATGAAGGATTTAGATGTGGGTCGCAACAGCACCTTCTCAATAACCCTGGGTTACAAGTTCCCTCTCTAAGCAACGATAATAATAAATCAAGTCAATAAAATGCTGCGCTCCCATTTCGGGGGGCGCAGCTTTTTTGTTCCGGTACTATCAATTAAAGAAGTTGTATTAAAGTGGTGGGAACGTGTCTTATAAGACACAACCTGAGGATATGGCACAATGAGAACGGGGGAATGCCCACGAACGAAACGGAAGACCATAGAAAGAGATGTGCCGTTTCTCTGGGAGAAACTGCCGGGGAAACAGGGAGAAACTGGCGGGGAAACAGGGAGAAACTGGCGGGGAAACGGGGAGAAACTGCCGGGGTCTCTGGATTTCGGCGGCCGCTGCAATCTCTTTCACCGCCCGCTGCAATCTCTTTCAGCGGGCGGTGAAATTTGTTTCAGCGGGCGCTGAAAACCCAAATTCTTGTTGGTTGTGTTTTTTTGCTGCCTTGTAGGCATTCTTCTTACAGAACATGGAATGATTGGTTCTGTCCATGCAAAGGTACAAAAAAAATGGTACAAATGCAAGTGTTTGGTCTGAAAAATTTTGATCGATCCAGACTTGATACTCAGCGGTGTCTATTTTCAATTTCGAAGACGGGACACTGGTTACTTCCCCTCATTAATGAACGTGTGCATGAACTCCTGAAGGCGCAGCAGACCGTAGCTGCCGCTGACGCAGGAAACCTCGTCGTAGTGCTGGACATCGTCGGGCGTGATGCCACGGTGCCAGATAATGAAGGGCACGGGCTCGTTGACGTGGATGCGCAGCTCAACGGGCGTGGGGTGGTCGGGCAGGACGGCCACGCAAACGGGTTCGTCCATTTTCTCAATGGCCTCCATGATGGGCCGTATCAGGCGCTGGTCGAGGTAGTTGATAGCCCGTAGCTTCAGGTCGAGGTCACCGTCGTGGCCAGCTTCGTCGGTGGCTTCCACATGTACAAAGACGAAGTCATCGTGTTGCAGGGCATCGATGGCAGCCTGGGCCTTACCCTCGTAGTTGGTGTTGGCCAGTCCGGTGGCTCCAGGCACTTTGACAATGTGCAGTCCGGCATAGCGTCCGATGCCCTGAATGAGATCTACAGCCGAGATGACGGTTCCCGTCTTGATGTCGGGGTACTGCTGCATGAGCGTCTGCATGCTGGGGCGGTAGCCTCCGCTCCATGGCCAGATGCTGTTGGCCTGGCGCTCACCCTTTGCAGCTTTCGCGAGGTTGTAGGGGTGACGGGACAAGAACTCCTGTGAACGCAGGATGAGGTAGTTGAGCAGGGTGGCCGTTTGCTGGGGGGTGAGGTGTGTGTGGGGGGCTGCGACAGAATCGCAGCCTACAGAACCATTATGACTGCTGGGCTCGGGGCAATCAGAACTGATGGATTCAGGCTTTATGAGGAGGGGACGCCAGGGCTCGTTGGGGTGGTCGTGGGGCGGATTGCAGACAATGT
>Ga0310691_10004872_pt1 | contig 14911 bp, 11 predicted proteins | sample 176DNAGHGlowgp2_FD_203887 | JGI IMG/M metagenome (GOLD analysis project Ga0310691, IMG submission 203887) | Sheep rumen microbial communities from Palmerston North, Manawatu-Wanganui, New Zealand - 1766 DNA GHGlow gp2 (v2) (version 2) | ecosystem: Host-associated > Mammals > Digestive system >... | reverse complement strand
GCATAGGGCATGCTGGCGATCGCGCAGAAGATATAGCAGATGATGCCGATGATGGCCGAATCCAATAGCTTTCCGGTGATGAAGCTCATAAAGGTCTTATCGACAAAGTGGATGATGCTGCGCAGCGACTCCGCCCGCTCCAGGGCAAACAGACTGTAGGTCACGCGGCGGACACCGGCCAGTACATTTTCATAGCCGCCGAGGATATAGGCCGAGACGATGATGCCGACGACCAGGTTATACACACCGCGAAACACCGTGTACACCCCGCTCGTGATGTTCGTAACAAAGCCGCCAAAGCGCGGCAGAACCGTATCCTGTACCCAGCCCATAATATCCTCGTTGGCATCGCCGAGACTGTCTGTCACGACCGCCCCGATAGTCGGATAGTTTTCCAGCAGCTTTCTGAGCCAGGCTGTCAGATTTTCGAGATAACTGTTGCTGTTCGCGACGATCGTCAGAATGCTGTTGTACAGCTGCGGGATCAGCAGATAGACCAGGGCGAGCAGCAGCAGGAAGAACACCAACAGGCTCACGGCCACGCTCATCCCGCGCGCCAGACGCTTTCCGCCGTCCTTGCTTTTTTTCATCAGTTTTCCGCACAGCGGCAGAAGAGCCTTTTTCTCCAGTCTCTGCATCAGCGGAGAGAGCAGATAGGTGATGACCAGGCCCCACAGGAAGGGACTGAGGATGCCGACAAGCGAGGACAGGCCCGTTTTGATCAGCGTGAGGTTGGAGAAAACCATAAAGAACACGATCGAGGCCGCGATCACGCTGAATGCTGTCATGCCCCAATACAGATACTGCTTGTCCCAATTGAACCGTCTGCGCATCTCTGAGCGACCTCCTGAACTCTTCATATAAATTATATTTTACTATCTGTTTTCTGTCGCGTCAACGGCTAAATTTGAAATTTTACTGTTACCGAGTCGTTCTTATGTCAACTAAATAGTTACAAAACTGTTACTTTATTCAGTTTCTTCCCTGTTGAAAACTCTGTGGGAAATGTGAAAAACTCTGTTATAAGGCGCTCGACTTGTTTTGCCGGTGCTACTGTCTATGCGTTTTTCCGATCGAAATATACATAATTCCGTCAACCTGTCATGATCCGCCGCTCTGGCTGCATACAGTGAGGGCAGAAACGAACAGGAGGGCGATTATGGAACGACTACTTTCCTTATTTCTCACCGTCGGGCTGCTATTCCCCGGCCTCCACGCCGACACACCGCGGCAGTCGGGCGGGCGCATTCCCACCGCGGCGTTTGCAGAGGACACGCTTGGCATCTCGGCCCCTTCGGCGATCCTGATGGAAAAAGAGACCGGACAGGTACTCTATGAAAAAAACGCACACGAGCGTATGTCTCCGGCCAGCGTCACCAAAGTAATGACGCTGCTGCTGATTATTGAGGATATCGAGAGCGGTAAGCTGTCCCTCGACGAAACGGTCACGGCCTCGCAGCGCGCCTCGACCTTCGGCGGCAGCTGCGTCTATCTCGAAGAGGGCGAACAAATGAGTCTGAGCGATATGCTCAAATGCATCACGGTTGTCTCGGCCAACGACTGCGCCGTCGCCATGGCCGAGCACATCTCGGGCAGCGAAGAGATCTTTGTCAAACGCATGAACGAGCGCGCCAAGGAGCTCGGCTTGCAGGACACGCATTTTACAAACTGCACGGGGCTGTTCGAGGACGCCGACCACTACACCTCGGCCTATGACATCGCCGTCATGTCGCGCGAGCTGATCCGCCATGATCTCATCAAGGATTACTCGACGATCTGGATGGACAGCATCCGCAACGGCGCGTTCGAGCTGAACAACACCAACAAGCTTGTCTACTGGTACCCAGGCTGCACCGGGCTGAAGACCGGCTTTACAAACAGCGCCATGTACTGTCTCTCCGCCACGGCTGAACGCGACGGCGTGGAGTATATCGCGGTGATCATGCACGGGGCCAGCATCGAAGAGCGCAACAGCGACGCCAAAAAGCTGCTGAACTACGCCTTTGCCAACTATGAGCTCGCCTCCCTGCTGCCCGCCGAGCCGCTGCCGACACTGCCGGTCGAGCTGGGGAAGAGCGACAGCGTCTCGCTGCGCGTCGAAGGTGAGGGCAAAGCGCTGCTGATGAAGAGCGGCAGCCCGATCGAGTACGCCTTTGATCTGCCTGAAAGTGTGGCCGCCCCGGTGCACGATGGGGAGAAGTTAGGCACACTGACCGCCACGCGCGACGGTGAAATCGTCGCCACGCTGCCGCTGCTGGCCGACGGGGCCATCGCACACATCGGCTTTGCCGGCATCCTCGGTCGATTGGCCCGCGGACTGATCGGACTATAATAGTTCTGTAAAAAACGTATCTCAGCCTCTTGCAATCAGGCAAAAAACCGGTATAATAATAACAGAACCCCGAAAACCTTCACTTTCGATACAAGGAGGAACTGATTCCCATGGTCAAAGTAGATACCACCGGCGCTGCCGCGTTCTTCGGCGGGAACGGGCCCGATTACGAAGCCGCCGCCAAAGCACATGAGACGCTGGCCACCAAGTCCGGCAAGGGCGCCGACTTCACCGGCTGGGGCGAGCTGCCCCGCCGCATCAAGGAGACCGAGCTCGACGCCATCTGCGCCGCGGCCGAGAAAATCCGCAGCCGCTCCCAGGCGCTGATTGTCGTCGGCATTGGCGGCTCTTATCTCGGCGCCCGCGGCGCGATTGAGCTGCTCAAGCCCCTGCCCGCCGAGGGCGACCCCAGGGTCTTCTTTGTCGGCAACGGTCTGAGCCCCGATTACCTGTGCGACGTGCTGCGCCAGCTGGGAGACAAGGACTTCGACGTCAACGTTATCTCCAAATCCGGCACAACGCTCGAGCCCGCCGTCTCCTTCCGCATTTTCCGCGAGTTGCTTGTGAAGAAGTACGGCGACAAGGCCGACGAGCACATTTTTGCCACGACCGACGCGCGCCGCGGCGCCCTGAAGGCCCAGGCCGACGAAAAAGGCTGGCCCTGCTTTGTCGTGCCCGACGATGTCGGCGGCCGCTTCAGCGTGCTGTCTGCCGTTGGCCTGCTGCCGATGGCCGTCGCCGGTATCGACGTGCGCCGTGTGATCGAAGCCGCCATCCGTGAGTTTGACGCGCTCGACCTGCGCAGCAGCGAGAACCCCGCCTGGCAGTATGCCGCCGCCCGCCAGAATCTGTACGGCACCGGCAAGACGGTCGAGCTGCTGGCCTGCTATGAGCCCAGCTTCCGTTTCATGGCCGAGTGGTGGAAACAGCTCTACGGCGAGAGCGAGGGCAAGGACGGCATCGGCATTTTCCCCGCGAGCGTCGAGTTCACCGCGGATCTGCACTCCATGGGTCAGTATATCCAGGCCGGCCGCCGCGATCTGATGGAGACCGTGGTGCGCTTTACCAAGTGCCGCGACGAGTACAAGATCCCCTTCGATGCCGCTGACGCCGACGGTCTGAACTATGTCGCCAACCGCGACCTGGCCGACGTCTGCCGCGTGGCAGCCGACGCCGTCAAGGCCGCCCACATCGACGGTGGCGTGCCCAACATGGTCGTCGAGGTCGAGGAGCGCAATGAGGAGGGCTTCGCCTCTCTGGTCTGCTTCTTCGAGATGGCCTGCGCCATCTCCGGCTATATGTCCGGCGTCAATCCCTTCGACCAGCCGGGTGTCGAGGCCTATAAGAAGAATATGTTCCGCATGCTGGGCAAGCCCGGTGCAAAATAATTCTTTTTCGTTTGAAAAAATCGCTCATTCCTTCGGGAATGGGCGATTTTTAGCCTCGAACCAGTCTTTTAACCAACAAGTTTACCTTGCTTTTATGATTTCGGATTTTTTACCTCTTGCTTTAGCGCCGGAAAAATGGTACAGTAAAGATACCTAATAGAAAAGGAGTGATCCTACTTGGTTAAGATCATCATGGGTCTGAAGGGCTCCGGTAAGACCAAACGCCTGGTCGATATGGTTCGTGAGGCGGTCAACGCCGATCACGGCGATGTCGTGTGCATTGAAAAGGATAAGAAGCTCACCTACGATATCCCCTATCGCGCCCGCCTGATTGACGCCGGCGAATATGGCATTGGTACGTATGCGTTTTTACAGGGCTTTATCAGCGGCCTGCATGCGGGCAACTATGATATCACGCATATTTTTATCGACAACTTCTATAAGCTTGTCGGTGACAAGTCTGTTGACTCGCTCGACCGTTTTGTGACCTGGCTCGATGCCTTCTCCGCGGCACAGAATGTGGAATTTGTGCTCAGCGTCTCTTCCGAGCTCGAAAACGCCACCGAAAATATCAGGGCGCACGTAATCTAAGACACGGAAAAGAAGTAGGGAGGCATCCCCTGATGCCTCCGCGTCGGTGAAGCGGCCCGGTGGCACGGAGGGATGAGGGTCTCCCTACGTGTTACCGCCGCCCCTGCGGTACAATTGAATATGACAGCAAAATATGGGCAAATTCGTACAGGATGCGGATTTGCCCATATTTTCGTGTATTATATTTGTTTAGTGCGCGGGCGGCTGACTGCGCGCCCTGCGGGCACAGCCGCCCCTGCGGTATCTATTGATACACAGAACAAATGTACTCGATCATTGAACTCTCTCAAAAAAGAGCTTGATCACCTGCTGCTGCAAAGCAGCCTCGTCGGGGTAGAACTCAACATAAAGCGGATCATAGTTAGCCTCACCCTCGATGGAATAGATCGTCGTAAATCGATAATCTCTCAGCGTATTCGCCGTTTTTGACATCTCATCCGTTGTCATATCGGAAATCACATAGTCCGACAGCGCGGAGGCCAGGCGATAGCCGAATCGTTCATCGGACTGCATGCGCTCTTCCATCTGCAGATAGAGGGCGTTGATATACTCCCTCTGTCGGCGCATACGGCTGAGGTTGGAGCCATCGCCGATAGACATGCGGGTACGGACAAAGGTCAGTGCCTGATCACCGACAAGGCGTATATCCTTTCCCATCTCGATGGCGGGATCAACCGAAGAAAAATCATCGGTTACATGGACAACCACACCGCCGACCGCGTCATTGAGCACAGGAACGCCATCCATCGTGATCGACACATAGTGGTCGATCGGCATATCATACAAGAGCCGCGAAATCGACCAGACCGTATTGCGGCAGCTGTCCTTTCCGCCGGAGCCGTAGGTATGCGAAAGTGCCAGCTGCGCGATTTCCGTTCCGACAGTTTGTCCGTTTAAACCAAGCTGACGGATTTCCGCCATCGTATCGCGGTTAATGTGCAGCGCGCTGTAGCTCTTATTGCTGTGATCAACAATCATCAGAAACAGAAAATCGCACTGCTGGAAGTTCCGGTAGAACTCCCCCTGCGGCAGATTGTCAGTGAATTTATCGATGCCGAGGAACAAATAGGTGTCCAGGTCATCCCTAAGGCGATAATCTACGCCCTCATAATTAAGCTCTATGCGCTTACTCTGATAGGGCTCATCCACATACAAGGCCGCTCGCTCGGCCTCCTGCCGCTGTTCATACAGTCGAATACCAAGAAAGCCCGCCCCGATCACAGCCAATAATATGACGGTGATCAGGACGGTGCTCTTTGAGTTCTTACGTCTGTGAGTCTGACGCATACAAGCTCAATCAGCCCTTCTCGACGTTGGAGTTGTAAACAAAGGCAACAACACCGGCGTAGCTGAACTCGAGAACGGAATCGCCATTCTCATCGAGAACAACAGGAACCTCAATCCAAGTGCTATCAACAAGCTCAATCACCTTGAGCAGATGATCGGGCAGATCAATCTTCAGAGTGAGTTTGACCGCGAGATTCTCCCCCTCATCATACACGCGGGGCAGGATGGACTTTCCACTTTCGTCCTTCGGGTCGAAATAAAAGATATCACTGACGGAAGGAACAGCATCCTCCGCCTTGTCGTAGATGTCAGACTTTTCCTTGGCAGAAGCAACCTCGACGGTCTCTTTCACTGCTCTCTCAATAGCAGCCTGATCAGCAAAAAGGGAAATCGCATTCTGAACTGCGGTCTGATTCTCGGCATATTCAGCCTTCTCCTCATCAGTGGCGTTTGCGGAAACCTTCGATCCGGCCGAAATCAGCTTGAGTGAGACAGACTTCACATCGGCACCTTCGACAGCAATGCTATTACGATCGAAATTAGGAGCAGCCTTCGTGGATACGCTGCGGTTCAAATCCGCAAACGCAACAACACTCAGGCTGGCCAGCAGCATGACTGCAAGAACAAGAGAAAAAACTTTTTTCATCGGGTTAATCCTTCCTTTCATCTGCTTTGGATATTTTATATGCCAACGGTCATAACAACCAGTTTAGCCAAATACATATTATCTATCTTCTGTTTTAATATGCCTTTTGTTAGTTATTGTCATTATAATCCTTGCCTCTTCGTTTGTCAAGGCCATGTTTTTTCTTCCTGAAATTAGGATTTTTCTTCCTGAAATTAGGATGAATATATTGTATGACAGAGCATCCGATATTTTACAGCTTCCTCTCAATCAAAAATCCCACCCAGCGGCTATCTATTCCTGACAGTCAATGGTGTGGGATTTATTTGCTGAGATTCTATTTCAGAGGCAGTGAGTAAATCAGCCAACTTCAACGTTGGAGTCAACGACGAAGACGATGGGGCCGACATAGCTCAGCTCAAGAACAGGCTCACCGGCGTCGTTCAGAACAACAGGAACCTCGATCCAGGTCTGGCCGACCTTCTGCAGCACCTTCATAAGATTCTTGGGGAGCTCGACCTTAACCCGCAGCTTGGCAGCGGGAGTCTCGCCCTCAACATACTCCGTAGCAAGCAGGGACTCACCGTTCTGATCCTTCGCATCGAAGTAAAAAACATCGCTGACGACGGGAACAGGGTTATCGGAGACAACATAGACATCAGCCAGCTCACTGGAAGTTTCGACAGCAACAACAGCATCAAGAGTCTTGGTCAGAGACGCATCCTGGGAGACCTCTTCGAGAACGGCTTCAATAGCGGCTTTCTTCTGCTCAATTTCAGCTTTCTCTTCCTCAGAGGCATCCTCAGCGGGTTCTTCGGGCACAGCGGAGGTCAGAGTAACAGTGACCACAGTGTCCTCAGCAACACCTTCAACCTCGACGCTGCTTTCGTCGACAGCAGGGGCGGCCTTCGTCGTGACACTGGGGTTAACATCAGCAAAAGCAAAAACGCTCAGGCTGGCCAGCATCATGACCGCAAGAACAACAGAGACAACTTTCTTCATGGGGTTTCCTTCCTTTCATCCACTATGGGAAATAATATATGCTAATTGGTCGAATCAACCAGTTTAGCCACAACTAAAAACCGCTTGTCAGCATCCCGCGACAATACCGTCGTCAGAACCAACAGACGGTCACCCGGCTCCGCCGCAACGCTGTCATTCGTCTGACGCAGCAGCGTATGGTAATCCCGGATATCTTTCAAAAAAGCGGCAACATCCGCCTCTGTGCGGAAATTATTATACTCCCCGGAAATCAGCACGTCCGAAAAATCGGTCGCACAGAATACCCGATAGCACATCACGGTATCAGCCGTAAAAACGACAAGCTCCTGATGCTGCAGTAAGCTTTCACGTGACCGATAGAGCGTTTCCATTTCACTGAGTAGACCGATACCCGAGAGCGTCTTTCCGTAGATAACGGAAACCGGCTCGGTAAAGTGCTTATCGCTGTAGCGAAAATGCGTATAGAGACAGCCAAGCTTGTCCTCACGTCCATCGGCGCCATGAGATTGATAAAAGCTAATATCGCCTGACTCACTTTGCGCAATCGGGGCGTTGATCCCTGTCCCGGGGATATACAGCCACGCATACAGCTCCGGGTTGGCTTTCTGCAGAGCGTCAAAATCGATGAACTCCGCTCCTGTGCTGTCCGCAAACCGTTCCCGCTGCTCTATATACGCCCTCTCAGCAGATCTGCTTGCTTTCAGAAGCGTTTTCTCGAACGAATGTGATGTATCTGAGCCTTTACAGCCGGATAAATAGTAAGCCGTCAACAGCAGCAGAACGAAAACACACCAGCTTTTCTTCAAGGCAGAACCTCACTGAGGAGTTGCTGTCCCAAGGCATCCATGTCCTGTATGGTCTCCTCGTCCAAAGATCTCTTGATTTTCCGCACAGCCTCGTCCATTCGTGGCCGACGCTCTTTCATATTGTGACAGTCTGTACCTAACAGATGAATTCGCCCCTCGCGCAAGAGCTTCAGCGCTTTTCTTCCCTCCCAGAACGGGAGGAAAAAATCTGCATTCGACTGCATCAGAATACCCTGACTTAAAAACTCATCCCACACAGACACATCCTGCTTGAAATAATACCGTTCAATATGTGCCATAATCAGCTGAACACGACGGGATCTTGCGATTTCATTGACCTCGGCAATCATTGCCTGACTCCAGGATGTAAACGGCATCTCCAGCAAGAGCAAATCTGTTCCCTCTGTACACAGCGATTCAAGCTGCTCCATATGGGATATGCCAGGAAAATACAAAACCTCGGCTCCAAGTATAATCCTTGGGCAGTCATCTGTCAAGACTGCTTTTAATTCGTTGAACGCTGCGTTCCTGCGTTTCAGAAATTCCGCCGGGCTCCTGTGTGTCGCGTAGAAATGAGACGTAGCAATCACCGTATCCACGCCCTGACTTTTCAGCGCCCTTAACATGGACAGGCTCTCGTCCACGCTCTTGCTTCCGTCATCGATCGCCGGAAGTATGTGGCTGTGAAAATCGATCATTGCTTTTGCTCAGTCTCTTTTTTCTCCGATTTCGATTGAGTCAGGCTCGAAGCGCCGGTTGCCTTGATAAACGCGTCACTCTTCTTCCCATTCGTTTCTCCGTCCGCCGTATCATAGCCGTAACCGTAGTCGTAGCCGTACTTCTTATACTTCCCGTATTTGCCGTACTTCCCGTACTTTCCGTACCGTCCGTATCCGCTCTTCTCCGTCGAGACGTCGGTCATGACGAAGCCAAGGAACTTGGCGTCGATCTTACGAATCTGATACATGCATTCATCCAGCGCATTGCGAGACGTATAATTCTGACGTACTACTACGATCAGGCCGTCTGTCCACGGGGATATGACCAGCGCGTCCGCGACAATATCGACCGGCGGCAGATCAATGACAATATAATCAAAAATCTCCGACAGACTTTTCAGAAGGGCTTCCATACGCTGCGAACCTAACAGCTCTGAAGGGTTCGGGGGAATATCGCCGGCGGCCAAAATATACCAGTTTTCATAGTAAGGCGATACCTGAATTGTAGATTTCTCCTGCGAGAGACCGGCCAGCAAATTGGACAGTCCTGGTGCAGCCTTGACGCCTACTTTTGTGTGGGCTGTCGGCAGGCGCATATCCGCGTCGATCAGCAGCACACGCTTGCCGGACTGCGCGATCGTATAAGAAATATTCGCCGATGTAGTGGATTTGCCCTCACCGCGCATGGAACTCGTGACTCCAATAATGCGGCAGGACTTTTCTCCCGTAGAAAAGACAAGATTGGTTCTCAGCAGCTTGTAGGCTTCCGCCGCGGCAAAGTTCAGATTATCAAACATGATATCCCGCCGCTCGCGGTCTACCGTGGCAGCCGTCGACGATCTCTTCTTAGTTGCCATCCGTCTTTCCTCCCTTCTTGGCTTCACGGGAAGCTGATGCATAACCGTAGCCGTATCCATAGCCATAACCGTAGCCGTACTTCTTATGTCCCTTTGATTCAAGGTCAGGAATCGATGCAAGCACCGGCGCCTCGAAGTTCGAGATCAGATAATCCTCATCATGAATCACATCGTCCATCAGATCGCGGATCACAACGACCGCGCCGGCTAATACGATACCGAGCATCAAGCCTATGATCGCGTATTTCAGATAGCTCGGAGAAACACGGCTGTGCGGCGTAACCGCATAGTCAACCACTTTAACGGAGCTGTTGTTGACAATGTCCGAAATCTTTTCGGGCAGGATATTGGCAATGACGTTCGCCAGCGTTCTGGCCTCTTCCGGATCAGAGGACTCAACTGTCACACGGAACAAGCCTGTCGAGTTCACTGAGGAGGCTGAGACCATCTTTCGCAGCTGTTCATAGGTATACGGTGCGCCGCTCTCCTGCAGCACAAGCTCCATATTGGCGCGGGACTGCAAAATCGCGACATAAGTTTCAACCAGGTCCGAGGCTGCCGTCAACTCACCGGTTGTGATGGCCACTGCGCTTGACAGGGAGAGTGTACTGTTATTGACATAGAACAGGGCATTGGCCTCGTATTTGGGTGTTACAAAGCTCTGCGCGTACAGGAAAGCCGCCGCAGAAAACAGAATGCCGACGATCAGGATAACGGCCGCGTAGCGCCAGATGGCCAGCAGCAGTTTACCGAGGTCGATTTCAATTTCGTCGTTTTCTTTCTTAACCATGGTATTCTCCATTTTTAACCGAAAATGCTGTTGAGAAAGCCTTTTTCCCTGCTTTCATCCATCGCCGCATAAATTTCCTGAACCTGCGCATTGATCGCCGCGATCTGCCCGTCCAGCTCACTGAGTTTGGTCTGCAATTCTCTGTCCAGCAACAGGGCATTCTGATAGGCTGTCTCATGCGCCGTGCGCGCCGTCTCATACGGAGCTACAACAAGCAGCGGCTCGACATTTGTCTTCTCTTCGCCTGTCTTGACTGTGGTCTTCGGTGCGGCAGTATTACGCGCGTCCACTTCAGCTTCTGTCGTCAGCGTATACCACTTGTCCATCATTTCGGTAAAGGACTTGGTTTCAAACTGATCCAGGATATCTCCGATGCTGATCGTGAAGGTCAGATTGCCGCCCTCCGTCACAGCCAGAAGATCCAGATCACTGACAACACCGGTATAGTTCCAGGGCATGGCCCCGGTCACCCAGACAGCCCCGAATTCGGTCACGGTATTGGTGTGCCCGTCCGCCGCGTTTACGATCACCGTGGTGATGCCGTGCTCCAGCAGCTTGTCCTGCAGTGTCTGATCATAACCGCCGGGGAAATAAATGGCTGTCGGCATCGGGAGCTCGACACTCTTCATATAACGTTCCATATCCGTTAAGTAGTAATCGAAGTTCTTCCCGTCGTACACAAGGCAAGTTCCCCAGCCGTCCTGTACGAGACGCTTATACTGCTCGACCGTCATGACCCGATTGTTATTACGCATCGGGCGGGAGCTTGTAGACACGCCGAGTACGCCGGTGACACCGTGTGTGCGCATGATCGGATATATTTTATCAAACACATCACTGCCCAGCTCACGCACCAGAAGCTGTATCGTGCCGGGGTCGCGCTTTTTCTTTTCATACTCCTGCTGCAGCGCCTTCCTCTCCCGCTCAAGCTCGTCAATCTGTTGCTGCAGCGGCTCGACCTGCGCGTACATCTCAAGCATGTAACGCTGATCCGCTTTGTCTTGTTTGTACACATACAACGCGCCCGCCACCAGGACGCACAACACCAGTACAAGTGCAATTATCCGTTTCAAACCGATCCTACCTCACTCAGGCAAAGTTTTTTTCTCTGCGCCCCGGCCTTGCCGCCGTCCGCGCATCCCGTCCGCTCTCTATCGCTGAAGCTGCAGAATGTATTCTATTTCTTACAAGTGTGTCTTATTATATGCGTTTAAGCGAGAAAAGTCAATTGCTTTTCTTTTATGTCAGTTATCCGAAATTTTCCATAAAACAGCGCATAAATCTGTGCATTGCTTTTTCGCTGTCCGCATCTGACAAAACGAAGTATTCTCGTGCCTGTTGATATCCTCTGTGTATGATTTTTCCTATCATACAGTTCCTGTTCATCGCCGCTCATCCTCTTCTGCTCCGGCTGGCACAGAGAAGGCGCCGCTTTGCGGCTGTGCCCTCTCTGTGCAGCCGCCGGGCAATGCATCAGAGCGCGTTGGTTTTATTGACGAGCGCTGTCAGATCGACGTACTCCTCGGCCTCGGACTCGATGCTGTCGTCGGTCTGCTCCTGGAAGTCGTTGTAGCACTCCAGTCCGGAGCCGGCCGGGATCAGCTTGCCGATCATGACGTTCTCCTTCAGGCCGATCAGATGGTCGATCTTGCCCTTGATAGCGGCGTCGGTCAGCACACGGGTCGTCTCCTGGAAGGAGGCCGCGGACATCCAGCTGTCGGTGGCCAGGGAGGCCTTGGTGATGCCGAGCAGCAGCTGAGTATAGGTGGCCTTGCTCAGGCCCTCTTCCCCGGCGTCGATGCGCGCCTGCACTTTCCGGTTTTCTTCCTTGAGCAGTCCGATATCGACCTGTGAGCCGGAGAGCAGGCTGGTGCTGCCGGAGTCCTCGACACGCACCTTACGCATCATCTGACGGACGATGACCTCGATGTGCTTGTCGTTGATGTCGACGCCCTGCTGGCGGTACACCTTCTGGACCTCGCTCGTGATATAGCTGCGCACGCCCTTGCGGCCGAACTCGTCGTCATCCACACCGCGGATGCGGAGCACGTCGTGCGGGTTGAGCGAGCCGGAGGTCAGCTCCTGGCCGCGATCGACATGGTCGCCGTTGTGCACGAGGATACCGGCCGAGTGCGGCACGGTGTAGACGCTGGTCTCGCCCTCGTTGGCACCGGTGACCGTGATGTTGTACATGACGCCCTTCTTTGCCTCGTCGATCGAGACAATGCCGGAATTCTCAGCCAGGATCGCCATTCTCTTGGGCTTGCGGGCCTCAAACAGCTCCTCGACACGGGGAAGACCCTGCGTGATGTCGTCGCCGGCGACGCCGCCGGTGTGGAAGGTACGCATGGTCAGCTGTGTGCCGGGCTCGCCGATGGACTGCGCGGCGATGACGCCGACGGCCTCGCCCTTATTGACCGGCTTGTCGAGCGCGAGGTTGATGCCGTAGCACTTGGCGCAGACGCCTGTGGCAGCCTCGCAGGTCAGCACGGAGCGAACCAGTGCCCTGTGAATATTGTGGCTCTCGAGCACGTCGGCATCGGCGTCGGAGAGCATGTGGTCGGTGCCGAAGAGAACCTCACCGGTCGCCGGGTCGCTGATCGGCTCGGCCGGGAAGCGGCCGGCGATTGCCGTGCCGAAGCTCTCGACCACCTGGCCGCGGTCGTAGACCGCGCTGGCCCAGACGCCCTCGGTGGTGCCGCAGTCGTCGATGCGGATGATCACGTCCTGGCAGACATCGACCATGCGGCGGGTCAGGTAACCGGAGTCGGCGGTACGGAGCGCCGTGTCGGCCATACCCTTTCGGGCGCCTCGCGTGGAGATAAAGTATTCCAAAACGGACAGACCTTCACGGAAGTTGGACTTGACCGGGATCTCGATGGTCTTGCCGGCGGTGTTCGCCATCAGGCCGCGCATGCCGGCCAGCTGACGGATCTGGTTCATGGAGCCACGGGCGCCGGAGTCAGCCATCATGAAGATCGGGTTATACTCATCGAGGACGTCAGTCAGGGCCGAGGTCACGTCCTTCGTGGTCTTCTCCCACTCGCGGACAACCGCGCGATAGCGCTCGTCCTCGGTCAGGAAGCCGCGCTTGTACTGGCGCTCGATCTTGACGACCTCTTCCTCGGTCTGGTGGATCAGCTCATTTTTCTTGCTCGGGACGGTCATATCGGCGACGGAAATCGTCATGGCCGCCTTGGTCGAGTACTTATAGCCCAGCGCCTTGATGCTGTCGAGCATCTCAGAGGCGATCGTAAAGCCGTACTTCTGGATGCAGCGGTCGATGATATCGCCGAGCTGCTTCTTGCCGACCTGGAAGCTGATCTCATAGTCAAAGGTGTGCTCGCTGTCGCTGCGGTCGACATAGCCCAGATCCTGCGGAATGGGCTCGTTGAAGATGATACGGCCAACCGTGGCGGTGATGATGCGGTGGGACTCGACACCGTCGATGGTTTTGACGACGCGCAGGCCGATCGGCGCGTGCAGACCGATGGTGCCCTCGTTATAGGCCATGATTGCCTCGCTGGTATCGCGGTAGGTGCGCAGCGGGCGATAGGAGGCCAGCTTGCCCTTGGCGGCTTTGACCTTCTTGTTGGCGGCGTAGATCTCGTCGCCGTCGCAGATCGTGTTGGCGGGCAGCCCGGTGTCGCCGGGGTCGGTGACAAAGAGCCGCTCGGCGCCCCGCTCCTCCTTGCCGATGCGGACCATCGTCAGGTAGTAGGAGCCGAGGATCATGTCCTGCGTCGGAACCGTGACGGGGTGGCCGTCCTGGGGGCGCAGCAGGTTGTTCGCCGAGAGCATCAGGATGCGGGCCTCGGCCTGGGCCTCGGCGCACAGCGGGACGTGAATGGCCATCTGGTCGCCGTCAAAGTCGGCGTTGAAAGCCGTGCACACCAGCGGGTGCAGACGCAGGGCGCGGCCCTCGACCAGAACCGGCTCGAAAGCCTGGATGCCCAGGCGGTGCAGCGTCGGCGCACGGTTGAGCATGACCGGGTGCTCCTTGATGACGTCCTCAAGGGCGTCCCACACCTCGGTGCGCTGCTTATCGACCATCTTCTTGGCGGACTTGATGTTGTTGGCCACGCCGTCCTCGACCAGCTTCTTCATGACAAAGGGGCGGAAGAGCTCGATGGCCATTTCCTTGGGCACGCCGCACTGATAGATCTTCAGGTCCGGGCCTACGACGATAACCGAGCGGCCGGAGTAGTCCACGCGCTTGCCCAGCAGGTTCTGGCGGAAGCGGCCCTGCTTGCCCTTGAGCATATCGCTCAGGGATTTGAGTGCGCGGGAGTTGGCGCCGGTGACGGCACGCCCACGGCGGCCGTTATCAATCAGAGCGTCCACGGCCTCCTGCAGCATGCGTTTCTCGTTGCGCACGATGATGTCTGGCGCGTTGAGCTGCTGGAGACGCTTCAGACGGTTGTTGCGGTTGATAACGCGGCGGTAGAGGTCGTTGAGGTCGGAGGTCGCGAAGCGGCCGCCGTCGAGCTGCACCATCGGGCGGATCTCGGGCG
>Ga0310691_10004868_pt1 | contig 14916 bp, 11 predicted proteins | sample 176DNAGHGlowgp2_FD_203887 | JGI IMG/M metagenome (GOLD analysis project Ga0310691, IMG submission 203887) | Sheep rumen microbial communities from Palmerston North, Manawatu-Wanganui, New Zealand - 1766 DNA GHGlow gp2 (v2) (version 2) | ecosystem: Host-associated > Mammals > Digestive system >... | reverse complement strand
TGCATACAAGAGGATATCGATACCTGGCGGAAATACCTTTTCAAACGCTACGAAGCCCTATATCCCTACAATGACACCGTTCACTTCTCCAATTCGTCAACATCCATGAACGGCGTGGGTATCCATACACGCTACCCTATACTTCGAAAGGAGCGTATAGCATATCCCTCACATGCTAACGGTTCGGTAGCTTACTACCTTCTAAAAGATAAAGATACGCTGTTAGTGATAAACAACCACTTGGAGGGCACCCACCTGACGAGTGAAGACCGAAGCCGCTACAAGGATATCTTAAAGGGCGAAGTAGATGGCGACACCGTCCGCGCAGAATCCATGTACCTCATCAGTAAGCTAGGACAAAACGCCGCTAAGCGAGCCATCGGCGTGGCTGCCGTTCGCCGCTATATGGATGCCCACCGGCAATATCCCACCATCGTTTGCGGCGACTTCAACGACACCCCCATTTCCTACGCCCGCCATACACTGGCACAGGGCATGACCGATTGCTTTGCAGCCTCCGGACAAGGCGTCGGTTTGTCATATAATCAGAAAGGATTTTGGGTGCGTATCGACTACATTTTATGCTCCGCGCAGTTCACGCCATACAACTGCAAAGTAAACTCAAAAATAGATTTTTCAGACCATTACCCCATCCGATGTAAGTTAAAATTGGCTGATAAACACTAAAAAACGAACGAAAAAGCGCAATAAATTTTCCTGTCAGTAAAAAATTGTGTATATTTGCAGGCTCAATTGCATATATAATTAAATAAATATCAATAATAACAAAAATGCAAAACAAAGGAATTGTAAAGTTTATTGCAGTGCTTCTTGTGCTGGTATGCTGCTTCTACCTCTCCTTCTCATTCGTCACCCGCCACTACGAGAGTAAGGCGGCAGCCATGGGCGAGGAGGCCGGTCAGGAGTATCTCGACAGTCTGAAGAACGAGAAAGTGTACTTAGGCATATACTCGCTGAAGCAGTGCCGTGAGATGGAGATTGGCCTGGGTCTTGACCTGAAGGGCGGTATGAACGTTATCCTCGAGGTGTCAGTGCCCGACGTCGTTGACGTGCTCGCTGACCACAAACAGGACGCAGCCTACAAGAAGTCAATGGAGCAGGCCAAGAAGGAGGAAGAGACTAGTCAGAACGACTTCATCTCGCTCTTCATCAAGTATTGGAAGCAGAATTCTAACGGACGTCCCCTGGCCGCCATCTTTGCAACACAGCAGATGAAAGGCAAGGTGAGCACATCGTCTACCGACTCCGAGGTTGAAAACGCGCTGCGCGCTGAGGTGCAGTCGGCCGTCGACAACTCGTTCAACGTTGTCCGCAACCGTATCGATAAGTTCGGCGTCGTACAGCCCAACATCCAGAAGCTGGAGGGCCAGAGCGGCCGTATCATGGTTGAGATGCCTGGTATCAAGGAGCCCGAGCGTGTGCGTAAGCTCCTCCAGGGTAGCGCCAACCTTGAGTTCTGGGAGACCTACAACTCTCAGGAAATTGTCCCCCTGCTGGCATCGCTCAATCAGAAATATGCTGCCATGGGTGACGAGGCTACTGCCGACTCTACCGCCGCTGCTGCCGACACCACGGCCGTAGCTGCTGCCGACACTGCCAAGGCTGCCACGTCAAACCTGGCCGCCAAGCTAGCAAAGAAAGACAGCAATAAAGAGTCTGACGCCAAGATGCGCGAGCAGGCCAAGAAGCAGAACCCCCTGTTCTCGGTGTTCCAGCCCATCCAGGGCCAGGGCCTGGCCATCGTTGGTTATGCTAACGGCCGCGATACCGCCGACGTCAACAAGATTATCTATTCCGATATTGCCGCCCAGGTGCTGCCCGCCGAGTGTAAGCTGCGCTGGGGTGCCAAGCCCGAAGACTTCGGTGGCGAGAGCACTCATGGCGACATCTTCGCCCTCTATGCCCTGAAGATTACCACCGCCAACGGCCGTGCTCCGCTGGAGGGTGACGTCATCACCAACGGTAAAGACGACTTCGACCAGATGGGTCACCCCTGTGTATCGATGCAGATGAACTCCGACGGTGCCCGTCAGTGGAGCCAGATTACTAAGCAGAACATCGGCCGCGGCGTGGCTATCGTACTCGACGATGCCGTCTACTCCGCTCCCCGCATCCTGACCCAGATTGACGGCGGAAACTCACAGATTACCGGTAACTTCACCATCGAAGATACCAAGGACCTGGCCAACACGCTGAACTCTGGTAAGATGCCCGCTCCTACGCGCATCGTACAGGAAGAGGTGGTAGGTCCCTCGCTCGGTGCTCAGTCTATCCAGCAGGGTATCATCTCATTCGTCGTGGCCTTCGTGCTGCTGATGATCTACATGATCATGCTTTATGGCACTATTCCCGGTCTGCTGGCCGACTGCGCCCTGCTGTTCAACCTGTTCTTCACACTGGGTATTCTCACCTCGTTCCAGGCCGCTCTTACAATGCCTGGTATCGCCGGTATCGTGCTGACCTTAGGTACCGCTGTCGACGCCAACGTGCTGATTTACGAGCGCACCAAGGAAGAGCTGCGCAGGGGGCTCAGTGTAAAGGAGGCTCTCAACAAGGGTTACTCTAACGCCTTCTCGGCTATCTTCGACTCTAACGTCACCTCGCTGATTACCGGTTTCATCCTGCTGTTCTTCGGTACGGGTCCTGTCAAGGGCTTCGCCACCACCTGGATTATCGGTATCTTCTGCTCGTTCTTCACCGCCGTGTTCCTCACCCGTCTGGTTTACGAGAACCGCCTGGCCAAGGACAAGTGGACTAACCTCACCTTTGTTACCGGCTACTCTAAGAACCTCATGCAGAATGCCCACTTCAACTTCATGGGCTCCTACAAGAAGTCATTCATCGTCTGGGGCGCAGCTGCCGTTATCTTCTGCATCTCGTTCGCCGTGCGCGGCCTGAGCCAGAGTATCGACTTCACCGGTGGCCGTAACTACGTCGTCGTGCTCGACAAGCAGACCCCTGTGGAGAGCGTACGCCAGGCACTTAACGGCGCCTTCGTCAACACCATCGGCGAAAAGGCTGGCCAGGAGTCGAACACCAGCGTCATTGCCCTGGGTACCGACGGCAAAACGGTGCGTATCTCTACCAACTGGGACATCGAGTCGAACAATCCCGAGGTTGACGACAAGGCTGAGACCATCCTTTACAACGCCCTGAAGAAAGCCGGTCTCATTAATCAGGCCGACGTCAACGCCTTCAAGAACCCCGACGTGCGCGAGGGTGGCTCTATCATCAGCTCTGCCAAGGTAGGCCCGTCGGTAGCTAAGGACATCACCTACGGCGCCGTCATCTCCGTTATCATAGCCCTGATAGCTATCTTCCTCTACATCCTGCTGCGCTTCCGCAACGTGGCCTTCTCGGTAGGTTCAACGGTGGCTCTGTTCTTCGACGCCCTCGTGGTTATCGGCTTCTACAGCGTGCTGTGGGGCTGGGTACCCATGTCGCTTGAAATCGACCAGACCTTCATCGGTGCTATCCTGACGGTGATAGGTTACTCTATCAATGATAAGGTGGTGGTCTTCGACCGTGTGCGTGAGAACATCCAGCTCTATGGCAAGCGCGACCGCCAGACACTGTTCAACGACTCGCTGAACCAGACGCTGGCCCGTACCATCAACACCTCGGTGACGACGCTCATCGTGCTGCTCTGTATCTTCATCCTCGGTGGTGACTCTATCCGCAGCTTCTCGTTCGCCATGATTCTCGGTGTTGTCTTCGGTACACTCTCGTCGCTCTTCATCGCTGCCCCCGTGGCTTATCTCACTATGGGCCGCACTATACGCGAGGAAGGAGCCGCTACTCCCGCTGAAGCTAAGTAAGGCTTACGCGCGTACATTATAAATAATATAAAAGCCAGGTTTCCGCTTAACGGAGCCTGGCTTTATTTATACTACTCGTCAACAGTTAATTCAGCCCAGCCTGGTCCTACTGCAAACATTGTTTTCTGCAAAAATTTGGATATTTGTCCCTTTATTACTACCTTTGCAGGCAAATTACTAAAGACATGAATCCTATAATCACACGAGCGAGTTTTGGCAAGGAGCTGCGCGACTATATCCTCATCGTCATCGGCATGGTGAGCTACTCCATAGGCTGGGGTATCTTCCTGCTGCCCAATAGTATCACCACTGGCGGCGTAGCAGGTGTGTCGTCTATCCTCTTCTGGGCTACAGGCATTCCCGTGCAGGTGAGCTACTCTATCATCAACGGTGCGCTGCTGCTAGTGGCTCTACGCGTGCTGGGCTGGCGCTTCTGCGTCAAGACGGTGTTTGCCGTCGTCGTGCTCACCGTGGCCATCAGTATGGTGTCGTCACACTACAACGCCCACCTGCTGAGCGACCAGCCCTTCATGGCGGCTATCATCGGCGCCGTGTTCTGCGGCTGCGGCGTGGGCCTAGGACTGTCGAGCAACGGCTCCACCGGCGGTACCGACATCATTGCCGCCATCGTCAACAAGTATCGCGATGTGTCGCTGGGCCGTGTCATCATGATCTGCGACGTGTTTATTATCTCCAGCTCCTACTTCGTGTTGCACGACTGGGAGAAGGTCATTTACGGCTACGTGGTGCTCTACGTCACGGCCTTCTGTATCGACCAGGTGGTAGAGTCGGCGCGCCGCTCGGTGCAGTTCTTCATCATCAGCGACAAGTACCGCGAAATCGGCGAGCGCATCAACCGTGAGCCTCACCGAGGCTGTACGGTGGTCGACGCCCAGGGATTCTATTCGGGCAAGGACGTGAAGATGCTCTTCGTGCTGGCCAAGCGCCGCCAGAGCGACATGATATTCCGCATCATCAACGAGGTAGACCCTCATGCCTTCGTCTCGCAGAGTGCCGTCATCGGCGTCTATGGCGAGGGCTTCGACCAGTTCAAGGTAAGGACTAAGAAAGCAAAAACTAACGATAATCGCGCATAACACCCTGTGCGTTATGCACTTAAAAACAAATGAAACTGATAAAAGATAAGAAATTCGGTGGCGAGCGCCCCTTGTTTGCCACCCACGACCTGAGATTAGAGAATATCACCATCGAGGATGGTGAGAGTGGTATCAAGCAGTGCCGCAACATGGAGGCCTACGACTGCAAGTTCTACGGCAAATACCCATGGTGGCATGTCGACGGCGCCACTATCGACAACTGCTACTTTGCCTTAGGCTCGCGGTCGGCCATCTGGTATACCAACGACCTGAAGATGACCAACACGCGCATAGACGCGCCCAAGTTCTTCCGCGAGATGAGGAACGTGGAGCTGGAGAACGTGCAGATTACCGACGCCGACGAGACTTTCTGGAAGATTGACGGCCTGAAGCTGAAGAACGTGAAGCTACACGGCGGCACCTATCCCTTTATGTTCTCCAAGAACATCTACGTCGACGGCCTGAAGAGCGACTCCAAGTATGTGTTCCAGTACTGCCAGAACGTAGAGGTGCACAATGCCAAGATCCTGACCAAGGACTCGTTCTGGGAGTGCGAGAACGTCACCGTTTACGACTCCGTGCTCGACGGCGAATACCTGGCCTGGCACTCCAAGAACGTCAGGTTGGTGAACTGCCACTTGGCCGGCGAGCAGCTGCTGTGCTACACCGAGAACCTGGTGCTCGAGAACAGCACCTTCGACCGTCTGTGCGACCGTGTGTTTGAGTACTCCACCGTCGAGGCCGACATCCGCGGACACATCGAGAACATCAAGAACCCCACCTCGGGCCATATTGTGGCCGACTCCATCGGCTCGGTAACCATCGACGAGAACGTGCGCCAGCCTAACGACTGCGTGATTGAGACAAGGTAAAAACCCACCCAAGCCCTCCCAAAGGGAGGGATGTTAAATGCTTTTAGGCAGATGAATAGGAAAGAGTCTTTCAATTTCGACGAACTGACAGAGCGGCGCGGCACGGGCAGCGTGAAGTGGGACGAGGAAGCTCCCCGCCAAACGGAGGGCTGCATTCCGCCAGAGGGCAGTAATGAAAAGGACATCATACCCCTGTGGGTGGCCGACATGGACTTCCGGGCCGCCCCCGCCATCGTAGAGGCCGTCCGTCGGCGCGCAGAGCATGGTATCTTTGGCTACACGCTGGTAGACGACAGCTATTACGAGGCTATCATCAGCTGGTTCCGCCGCCGCCACGGCTGGACTATCCAGCGCGAGGAGATACAGTACACTACGGGCGTGGTGCCAGCCATATCGGCCACACTGCAGGCGCTGACCATGCCCGGCGAGCGGGTGCTCATCCTTTCGCCCGACTACAACTGCTTCTTCAGCAGCATCCGCAACAGCGGCTGCGAGGTGGCGGAAAGCCCTTTAACGGCGGCAGCAAATTCTTCACTCTTCACTCATCATTCTTCATTTAAAGTAGACTGGCAAGACTTCGAGGCCCGCTGTGCCGACGAGAAGACGACGGTGTTCCTGCTGTGCAACCCCCACAACCCTACGGGCCGCGTGTGGACCAAAGAAGAGCTGGAGCGCATGAACGACATCTGTCTGAAGCACGACGTACAGGTGGTGAGCGACGAGATTCACTGCGAGCTCACGATGCCCGGCTACAAGTTTCAGCCCTTTGCCGCCGTCAGCGAGGCGTGCCGGCGGAACAGCGTGGTGCTCAACTCGCCGTCGAAGTCGTTCAACATTGCCGGCCTGCAGATAGCCAACATCATCTGCGCGCAGCCGGAGTGGCGCCGACGCATCAACCGTGCCATCAACATCAACGAAATTTGCGACGTCAACCCCTTCGGCCCCGTAGCCCTGAAAGCCGCCTACAACGACAGCGAGGCGTGGCTCGACGCCCTCAACGACTACCTGTGGGGCAACTACCAGCTGCTCTGCCAATATGCCGAGGCGCATCTGCCGCAGTGGCGCGTCTGTCCCTTGGAGGGCACCTACCTGCCCTGGGTAGACATCACCGAGACGGGCATGACCTCTGAGCAGTATGCCGACCACCTGCTGCGGAAAGCCCGCGTGTGGGTGAACCCCGGCACGATGTACGGCCAGCAGTCGGGCCAGGGCTACATACGCCTCAACATTGCCTGCCCACGCAGCCGCCTGCAGCAAGCCTTGGAGCGGATTATATAACCCCTCAACCACCCCCTCGACACCAATGACCAAGCAGAAACCACTACAGACTTTCGCTACCCACGTCGCGACGTGGGGCGTGCTGTTTCTGCTGCCATTGATGTTTCGCAATCTCGGCTTCCCCGAGATATTGATACCCTCGGCAACGGTCATGGCGGTGTTCTACATGAACTACTCGTGGCTCACGCCCCGCTACTACATGCACGGCAACAAAACACTGATATGGGTGGTCAACGCCATTGTCATCGTAGTGCTGACAGCCATTCTGCATATATGGTTAAACCTCAGATGGGGCTATGTGTTCAACCTTGCCGTGGCGGTTATGATTTCGGTCTCCATGCGCTTAGGCTCCCTGTGGCAGGAGGCTCAGGAGGTGCAGTTAGAGGCAGAGACGGCTTTGGCACGTGCCGAGCTGAGCAACCTGCAATACCAGACTAACCCTCACTTCCTGCTCAACACGCTGAACAACATCTACGCCCTCACCACCTTCGACGTGCCGCGTGCACAGAAGGCCATTCAGCAACTGTCGGTAATGCTGCGGCATATACTCTACGACAGTCAGGAGCAGGACGTAGACATCAACGACGAGGTGAAGTTCCTGGAAAGCTACATCAGCCTGATGAAAATACGCCTCTCCGACACCGTCGACATCACCTTCGACGTGACCCTCCACGACGCTAACGCCCGCATAGCGCCGCTGATTCTCATACCCCTGGTAGAGAATGCCTTCAAGCATGGCGTCAGTCCTACGCAGCCGAGCTATATCCACATCAGCCTCAAGGCCGACACCGGGCAGTTGACGTTTGACATTGAAAACTCCAACTTCCCGAAGAGCAACGCCGACCACAGCGGCCACGGCATCGGCCTGGTGCAGGTGCAGCGCCGCTTAGACCTGAGCTATAGCGGCCGCTACCAGTGGACCTACGGCCCCTCGGCCGATGGCACCAATTACCGCTCACAGATAGTGATAACCAAGTAGGAGTCCGGGCTAAACTCCCAACTTCGCAACCCCTCAACTTCGCAACCCTCAACTTCGCAACCCCTCAACTTCGCAACCCCTCAACCCATCACGCCAAATGACACTGACTTGCGCTTTTATCGACGACGAACCTTTAGCAGCACAACTGCTGGCCAGCTATGCCAAGCAGGTTAACTTTCTACAAGTAACAGGAGTTTACAACAGCGCACTGACGGCCATGGCCGCCCTGCGCAACCGACCAGTCAACCTGCTCTTCCTTGACATCCAGATGCCCGAGCTCTCGGGCTTGGAGTTCGCTCGGCTCATCCCCCCTGAGACGCGCATCATCTTCACCACGGCCTTCAAGCAGTATGCCGTAGACGGTTACAAGGTATCGGCCTTCGACTACCTGCTGAAACCTATCAGCTTCGAGACCTTCCAAGCCACGGTCAACAAAGCCTTAGAGTGGTTCACTTCACACAACTTGCAGTCAACGACTAACGAAGACCGCTTCGTCTTCGTTAAGAGCGACTATCGCTTAATACGCGTAGCGCTCGACGACATTCTCTATATTGAGGGACTAAAAGACTATGTGCGCATCAAGCTTGCCGGCGGCGACAAGGTAATGTCGCTCATCAACATGAAACGCTTGGAAGAACTGCTGCCATACCCCGAGTTTATGCGCACACACCGGTCGTACATCGTTCACATGACAGCTGTTCACACCATCGACAAACAGCATATCTATATTGACGACGAAGAAATACCTATCTCCGAAAACTACAAAGACCAGATTGCGCAATACATAGAGCACCACACGCTGGCCTGACAAAGGCTATCGTGACTCGTGATGTAAAATGTGTCTCCCCTGCTGCTGACTATGAGAAAGCCTACACCTACCACGTTTTTTCCACGTAGGCATCGAGCAGTCGGAGGTAGCGGTCGCGGAAGTCGTTCCAGTGGTAATAGGGTGCCATGTCGGTTTTCATGGGCAATGTGGCCTCATCTTCGTTGAGCAGCACTTTGAACACAACATCCTGGTCGCCAGCATGGCGGCGATAGAAAACAAACTGGATATTGGCGGCCATAGGGAAAATCTTGTAACTACGCCACCCTTTGCGCGCCACCTGCTCCAGGTCTGCTATCTGCTGGCCGTAGCCGTTAAGATCAAGCAAGCACGCCAGTGGCAGCACCATCGTTTCATGGCCAAAGCGCAACGAAGCAGCCAGGCCGCCGTGGCGGATGCAACTGTCGGCCTCGGTGATGATTTTGCGCAAAAGGTTGCGCTGGGAAAAGGGCTGCCGACCGCCACTCAGAGGGCAAGCAGCAAAACCGGCGTAGAAACGGGCATTGTCGCGCACCCAATTATGGTAGAGCTCCTCGTCGGTGTAGGCGTCATAGAGGGTAATCTTGTTTCTCAACTCCGTATTCTGAATGTTTGAAGCCACACGGAAGAAGTTATAGTTAAACCGCGTAGGGTTCAGCTCACGGCTAACGTAGTCGGGATCGTTAAATAGGCGTGCCATGAGATTGGCTGAGCAGTCATGAATCTTGCAAAAGTCAACAAAAGGCTCAGCGGTCTCCAAATCCGCTTTCTGACGCCACAGAACAGGATCATTCTGGTTCATATAGTACATATCATGCTGGCTGGCGTCCTGGCTTATCTGCAGCCGTGGATTATACGACTTCAACTCTTGCAGCGCATTAGCCATTGACAGCACGCAACGGATAACCACAGTGCTCTTGGCGTCGATACGGGCATCGCCACTAAATATCTCGGGGAAACGCTCCACCATGCGTCGCGCTATCTGCCGATGCTGCTCAGCGCCAAGCGGTGTCAAGTCGCCGAGGCGACCACGGGCGTCGTCACGAATGACGGTCAGCCGTTGGAACACATCCTTGCCAAAGGGAGTTAACTTGCCCTGCGCATCGGCATGACGCAGTACATTATAAGGATAGTCATACTCAAAAGCATTAGCCAAATATCGCGAGCCGTGACGCCCGTAATGGCTGATATAGAAAGGCGTCATACCCTCAGGAGCTGGAGCCAACTGATGCTGAGGGCCCATATAGGCCAGCAGATTACTGGCTGAGAGCCGCAAATTGTTGGCAATCTCATCCTTAGCGTCCTGTGCCGACACATTGGCAAAGACAACCGCAAAGAACAGCAGTAATGTAACTTTTCTCATAACTTTTTTGACTTTCGCGTGCAAAGATAATAAAAATTATATTAACTTTGCACACAAATTAGCATGTTTATGGCAAAAAAAATAAAATGGCAAGAGGATTATTGGCTGCTACTAATGCAAATCTACCTGCGTAAGCCTATAGGAATGAAGCCTGTCTACAGCCGTGAGATGGTAAACTTAGGGCTGGAGCTGCACATCAGTCCTGAAGCCTTGGCGGCTAAAATGCACCAGTTGTCGCGCTTGGAGACGCCCCGTATAGAGCGCATCTGGCAGACCTACAGCAGTGACACCAATAAGCTGACGCGTGCCGCACGGTTGTTACGCGAAATGAAAGGTTTCGGCAAGGCCGACGAGTTCTACAACGGCGTCGAGGTGAATGAAACGTGGGAGCGCGACTGGCAACCGCTTGCCGAAGACAGGCAGCTGACGCCAGTAATGCTCATACTCGTGCTCAACCTTTATTTCAAGCTGACGCCTATCACGATGGTCAAGGCCACCCCCGAGGTGCAGGAACTGGCCAAGCTGCTGCGAATCAGTACCGACATGGTAATAGAACTGCTTGACGTCTATCAGCACTGTGACCCCTACCTGAACCGTCGAGATGTCATTTTCACACCGCTGCAAGTACCCTGTCAGACCATCTGGCTGCGCTACGGCAACGGCTCCCCTGAAGAACTTGACGCACTGGCAACACAACTGAAGGAATATTACAAGTAACATGGAAAACAGGTCGGGACAAATACAGGAACAGCGGCAGGAGCAGCGCCTCATGCAGAGTGTAAGCCAGCAGCAGCTATTGACAGCGCAGCTGGTGGAGCTTCCCGTCACCCAACTCATGGAGCGCATCACTACCGAGATGGACGACAACCCGGCTCTGGAGGTGAAAGCCGACGGCGACGACGAGGGCGACTATGGCCTGAGCAGCGGCGACGACTATGATGACGGCAGCGACGGCAGCGACGACTATGACAGCCAGCGCGACCGCGAAGACCGCCAGTCGGCACTCGACGACGCCCTGCAGGGCATTGGCCGCGACGACGAGGAACTGCCCGTCTACCAAGGAGGGCGCACCGCCGGCGAAGAGCAGGAAGAGATGGTCTACGGACAGACGGACTCCTTCTACGACCTGCTGAAACAGCAGATGGGTCTGGCACCCCTCACCGACGAACAGCGCGACGTGATGGAATACCTCATAGGCTCGCTCGACGACGACGGTCTGCTGCGCAAGCCCTTAGAGGCCATCAGCGACGAGCTGGCCGTTTACCACAACATAGACATGACGACTGCGCAGATAGAGCAGGTGCTGCGGGTGCTCCACACTTTCGACCCCGCCGGCATCGGCGCCCGCTCGCTACAGGAGTGCCTGCTGCTGCAGATAGAGCGTCGCAGCGACTCTACGCTGACAAGACTGATGCAGCGTGTGGTGAGCGACTACTACGACGAGTTTACCAAGAAACACTGGGACAAGATACAGTCGGCACTGAAACTGAGCGACCTGCAGACGGAGGCGCTGCGGGGCGAACTGCGCAAGCTGAACCCCAAGCCCGGCGCATCGATGGGTGAGGCCGTGGGGCGGAGCCTGCAGCAGATAACCCCCGACTTCATCGTCGACACGCTGGACGACGGCACCGTTACCTTCACCCTCAATCAGGGTGAGCTGCCTGAACTGCAGGTGTCGCAGTCGTTTGCCGACTCCATGAAGGAATACCAACAGAACCGTGAGCACGTGAGCCGACAAACGAAGGAGGCCCTGCTCTATATCAAGCAGAAAGTAGACGCCGCCCAGGGGTTTATAGAGGCCATCCGGTCCAGACGCCACACGCTGACGGTCACCATGCGGGCCATCATACAGCTGCAGCACCAGTTCTTCGTCGACGGCGACGAGGCATCGCTCAAGCCAATGATATTGAAAGACGTGGCCGAAAAGACGGGCCTCGACATATCGACCATCTCCAGGGTGAGCAACTCCAAGTATGCGCAGACACGATGGGGCACCTTCCCCCTGCGCCACTTCTTCAGCGACGGCTATACCACCGAACAGGGCGAGGAACTCTCCACACGACAGCTGAAAGCCGCCCTGCGCGACATCATCGACGCCGAAGACAAGCGCAAGCCCTTGAGCGACGACGCCCTGACGGCCGCCATGAACGAGAAGGGATACTCCATTGCCCGACGCACGGTGGCTAAATACCGCGAGCAGATGGGCATCGCCGTGGCCAGACTGAGGCGATTCGCCAGCGATGGGTGATGATGGGTGATAGGTGATAGGTGATGGGTGATGGGTGATAGGTGATTACTCTGCCTGCAAGGTAATAAATAGTAAATAGTAAATCCGTAAATAGTAAATAAAAACATCGTGTCGCGCGAGAAACAAATCATACTGACGGCAAAGGCGGTGAGCATAGTGTTCACCCCGTTCTACCTGCCCATCTTAGGACTAACGGCGCTGTTCTTCCTAAGCTATCTCAACCAGTATCTGCCAAGCTATAAGTTCCTGGTGCTGGCAGTAGTCTACCTGTTTACCATACTACTACCCACGCTGTTGATACATTTCTACCGCCACTACAACGGATGGACGCTGATAGAGCTGGGAGCCAAGGAGCGCCGCGTGGTACCCTACGTCATCTCAATACTATGCTACTTTTCCTGCCTCTATATCTTAGAGCGCATGCACACACCCTACTTCATGCGAAGCATCGTGGCCAGCGCGCTGATGATTCAGATTGTTTGCGCACTGATTAATGTATGGTGGAAAATCTCTACCCATACGGCAGCCATCGGGGGCGTCGCCGGGGCGCTGTTTGTATTCTCTGAGGTGTTCCGCTTCAACCCTACGTGGTGGTTCTGCCTCGTCATTGTCTTGGCAGGCATGCTCGGCACCAGCCGCATGATTCTGCGACAGCACACGCTGGCACAGGTCGTCGTAGGCTTCATCATAGGTTTCGCCTGCGCCGTCGTGGGAATAGTGTATCTGTAAAAAAACCTAAAACCCACCCCCAGGAAACCCACCCCCCTAAAACCCACCCCCTGCCCCTCCCAAATGGAGGGGAGATGAGATACCAAAGCGCGGAAGATAGCCGAGAGCATTTCCCCGTTTCGCTGGGGACCGCGGGCGACCACGCCTGCAATCAGCGGCGAGCGAACACGCCCGCAATCCCGTGGTGAACTGAATAGTTATAACAGAGTAATATAATGGGAACAAACAATATAATGGAAACAAACAATATAATGGAAACAAACAATATAATGGAAACAGACAATATAATGGAAACAAGCAACAGTAAGAGTAACCAAACTCCCCTCCCTTCGGGAGGGGTTGGGGGTGGGTTTCTCCCCCTCGTAAGCATCATCATGGGCAGCACCAGCGACCTGCCCGTCATGGAGAAAGCCTGCAAGCTGTTAGACGAGCTGCAAGTGCCTTTTGAAGTCAACGCCCTCTCAGCCCACCGCACGCCGGAGGCCGTGGAGCAGTTTGCGCGCACCGCCCGCGAGCGCGGTCTGAAGGTCATCATCGCCGGCGCCGGCATGGCCGCCGCACTGCCGGGTGTCATCGCCGCCTCGACGACGCTGCCCGTCATCGGCGTACCCATCAAGGGCATGCTCGACGGCCTCGACGCCATGCTCTCGATCATCCAGATGCCGCCGGGCATACCCGTGGCCACCGTCGGCGTGAACGGCGCACAGAACGCCGCCATCCTCGCCGTAGAGATGCTCGCCCTCAGCGACGAGCAGATTGCCCACCGCCTGAGCGACTACAAGGCCGGCCTGAAGACCAAGATTGAAAAGGCCAATCAGGAACTGGCAGCCATAAAATTCACCTATAAGACTAATTAGCCCCACAGGTCCCATGAGTCCCAGTAGCCCCAGCACCCCCAGTAGCCCCATCCCCCCCATGAAAAGAAGACTTACCACTACAGCCCACGTAGGCAATATTGCCATCGGCGGCCAGAACCCTATCCGCATACAGTCGATGGCTACCGTCGACACCAACGACACCGAGGGCTGTGTGGCCCAGGCCAAGCGCATCATCGATGCCGGCGGCGAACTGGTGAGGTTTACCACCCAGGGCGTGCGCGAGGCCGAGAACATGAAGAATATCTCTGCCCGTCTGAAGCACGACGGCTACCCGCAGCCCTTGGTGGCCGACGTACACTTCACCGCCCACACTGCCGACGTGGCGGCACAGTATTGCGAGAAGGTGCGCATCAATCCCGGCAATTACGTAGACCCCGGCCGCACGTTTAAGCACTTGGAATACACCGACGAGGAGTACCAGGCCGAGCTCAGGAAGATAGAAGAGAAGCTCGTACCTTTTATTAATATCTGCAAAGCCCACCACACGGCGGTGCGTATCGGCGTCAACCACGGGTCGCTCTCCGACCGTATCATGTCGCGCTATGGCGACACGCCTGAGGGCATCGTCGAGAGCTGCATGGAGTTTCTCCGCATCTTCCGCCGTGAGCAGTTCAGCGACGTGGTCATCAGCATCAAGGCCAGTAATACGGTCATCATGGTGCAGACCGTGCGCCTGCTGGTAAAGACCATGGATCGCGAGGACATGCACTACCCCCTGCACCTGGGCGTCACCGAGGCCGGCGAGGGCGAGGACGGCCGCATCAAGAGCGCCGTAGGCATCGGCGCCCTGCTCACCGAAGGCATCGGCGACACCATCCGCGTGAGTCT
>Ga0310691_10004867_pt1 | contig 14916 bp, 14 predicted proteins | sample 176DNAGHGlowgp2_FD_203887 | JGI IMG/M metagenome (GOLD analysis project Ga0310691, IMG submission 203887) | Sheep rumen microbial communities from Palmerston North, Manawatu-Wanganui, New Zealand - 1766 DNA GHGlow gp2 (v2) (version 2) | ecosystem: Host-associated > Mammals > Digestive system >... | reverse complement strand
TAACAAATTTAAAAAATTACAGTATGACAGAAAACGAAATTTCCTACAAAATCAGAGGTGCTATTTTCAAGGTGTACAAAGAACTCGGTCCCGGATTGCTGGAGTCCATCTACGAGGCTGCACTGTGTTATCAATTGACTAAAGACGGATTATGTGTTCGGAAGCAAGTTCCGGTCGAAGTGGTTTATGATGGAGTTGTTCTTCCTGTTGATTATCGTTTGGACTTGTTGGTTGAAGACAAAGTCATCGTGGAATTAAAGTCGGTAGAAACCTTAATGAATGTTCATCACAAACAACTACTCACTTATCTGAAAATCACAGGGAAAAAGTTGGGGATTTTAGTGAACTTCAACAGCGATGACATCGGGAGTAGTATTTATCGGAAAGTGAATGGTTTATAATTTTCCCGCAGATTTCGCAGATATGCGCAGAAAAATATCCCGCAGAACTCGCTGACTTGCGCAGAAAAAAAGTCTGCGTTAATCTGCGAGTTCTGCGGGAAAACTAAATGTCAATACCTTTCGATGAAATCCCGCACCAACCGGAACAGCGGCTCGTACGTGTCGAACACGGCGTGCTCCCAGTCGTCGTTGACGGAGTGGTAGTACTGGAACGCGTCGCCGCTCTCGTTCTCGAAGAGGATGCACGGCACGTGGCGCAGGGCGAACGGGTAGTGGTCGCTGTTGCCCTCCAGCTCGGCACGGTTCAGTCCCTTGAAATGGTGTTTCTCATCGTTGATTCGCTCCATCAAAGCGTAACCATGCAATCCCTCGTCGCTGACCTCGCAGTACTGCACCGGGTTGTTGTCGCCGATCATATCGATGTTGAACAGGTACTTGATCTGTGACAGAGGCACGACGGGGTTGTGTTCCACGTAATATTCCGAGCCGCGCAGGTTGGCGTCCTCGCCGGAGAAGGCGATGAAGTACATGTCGTACTCGGGACGGTTCTTGGCGTAGTAGGCCGCGAGCGTGACGATGGCGGCGCTGCCGGAGGCGTTGTCGTTGGCCCCCGCATAGAACACCTTCTTGCCGAGGTTGCCGAGATGGTCGTAGTGCGCCGTGAAGACGTAGCAGCTGTCGTGCCGCCGGCCCTCCACCTTGGCGATGACGTTGAAGAGCTCGTAGTCCTTCAGAAACTCGTTCTCGATGTTGACGGTGATGGTCTTGGCATCCTTCGGGAAGTCGGAGGTGGCCCAGATGACGGGCTTGCCCATCACCTTCTCGCCGTATGCCTTGTAGAATTTAAGCAAGGGAGGCCACGTCTGGATCATCCCGGCGTTGGCGCATTCAGTACCGCCCCAGATTTTCTGGAAGTCGCCGTAATGACGGTAGGAGAACCAGAAGTCGCAGACCACGAAGCAGTCCTTGTACTCGGGTTTCGCCAGGTCGGCGAACATTTTCGCTGCGTCGTAGTTGTTCGTATCGACATAGTAGAGTTTGTAGGTGCCGCGCACGCCCGGCGAGTATTCACGCATCGAGAAATCGACACCCGGGGTCAATTTCTTGCCATCCACCGACATTTCCATCTTGCTGGGGAAGGTGTTGATGTCGATAGTGAACGGCTGGCACCTCACCTCGTCCACGCCTGCTTTCTTGTACTCTTTCAACAGGTATTTCCCCGCCTTGTTGGCGCCGCCGTAGGCATAGCCGCGCCCCTGGTATTTCGCGGAACTCAGCTCCTTCACGATCCGTTTGTAGTGTGTCAAATCCTGCGCGTGCAGCGACGTTCCGGGAATCATCGTCGCAAATATGAACGCCAATGCTAATAGAGTCAGTTTTTTCATTGCTTCGGGTATTAAATTCAGCAGCAAAAATACAGAAATATTTCTCGCAGATTTCGCAGACTAACGCAGACTTTTTTCTGCGTAAATCTGCGAGTTCTGCGGGAGATAATATTTTTCCGCCAAATGAAAACACATTCCCGCATTTTGCGTACTTTTGCCGCCGGAAAAAAAGTGCCTTATGAGAAAACATTGGATTGACAATCTGCGTTGGGTCACCGTACTGTTAGTGCTGTTGTACCACGTCATCTACTTTTACAACAACAAGGGCGTTTTCGGTGGCGTGGGCGGTTTCGGCGACGGTCCGCAGTACCAGGATGTGCTGATGTACATCCTCTATCCGTGGTTCATGCCGCTGCTGTTCATTCTGGCGGGCATCAGCGCAAAGTACGCGTTGGACAGACATTCCGGCAAGGAGTGGTTCAAGTCACGCACCCTGAAGCTGCTGATTCCTTCCACCATCGGATTGTTTGTCTTTCAGTGGATGACGGGCTATTTCAACACCCTCGTGGCCCGACAAGATGTGCTGGCTTCCCTAAAGCAGCCTGCTTTGTATTTCCTTTGGGTGATTAGTGGCACAGGACCGTTGTGGTTTATCCAGGATCTGTGGCTGTTCTCGCTGATTCTGCTGCTGATACGGCGGATAACGAGGAACTGGCATTTCAAAATAAAGAATGAGAAGGTTAAAAAACACCTTCACGACAACGAACCATATCTCCTGAACATTTTAACCTTGATTATTTGTGTGCTGTATTGGCTCGGCGGGCAAACGCTTATTTTCAACCCGCGCCCCGAATCCGCAGACGGACTCTACAACCTCTACAAGCCGCTGTTCTACCTTATTTTCTTCCTGCTGGGCTATTATTGCTTCTCGTCAAAGAAGATACAAAAATACCTGTCTGATGGTTGGTGGATAGATATGGCTTGCGCCATTGTGGCTTGCGTTTATCTTTTATTTGACACATACGGCGAGAACAACACCACACCGCAGTATCTTGCCGACCCCTTCAACTGCATCTATGGCGGGTTTATGTGTCTCGCCATGATGGGTTGGTTTATAGCCAAATTCGACAAAACCAACGCCTTTGCCGGATATATGACCCGCTCCAGTTTCGGTATCTATATCGTTCATTACCTGATTATTGCAAGCATTGGCTCCATGATGTTTTATTACACTCAGCTACCGCCTGTGGCGATGTATCTTATTCTTATTGTAGCGGTTTTCACCCTGTCGCCACTGATTTACGAAACTCTCCGGAGGATTCCATTTGTGCGGTGGTGTGTGTTGGGGGAGAAGAAAAGTAAAGTAAATAAATAATTGATATACAATGACAAACAAAGGTTCAAAAAAACACGCTCTTCGCTGGATACTGCTGACGTTGTTCTTCGGCGGCATTATTGTTCTGTGTTTCTACGCTTACTTTGGAGGTTTTGGTAAAGTAAAACCCATTGACACAAAGGAATTTGCGATGTATGCGGGTGGTGTTTCGGACATTACCATTCCCGATTCTGTGCGCATCATCGGATTGGGCGAAGCTACGCATGGCAATGCCGAGTTCCAGCAACTCAAGCTGGATGTTTTCAAACTGATGGTCGAGAAATACGGCGTGCGGGCGTTTGCGCTGGAGGGCGACTACGGCGGCTGCGAAGCGGTCAATCGCTATATCCACGGCGGCCCGGGCACGGCGCAGGAGGCGGCTGCGGCCATCGGCTTCCCCATCTATCGAACCAAGGAGATGGCGCAGCTTATTGACTGGATGCGCAATTACAACGCAACGGCAAAAGAAGGCGAAGACCTTCGCTTCTACGGCTTCGACATGCAACTTTACGAAAACAGTTACAAGTATCTGTTAGAGGCCGCCAAGACTTTTGCAATTCCGACGGTGGAACTGGAGAAACTTTGGGACAAATCGGAGGGCAAATATTCAGCCTCCATCACTGTCGACCAAAAAGCGAAAGTGATAGAAAAAGTGAAGCAGGATTTGCTGCAGTTGAACGACTCAACAGCGGCGCAAGCGGTGCATTTTGCGGATATGCTGCTCCAAAATATCGCCGTAGGGAAGGTGATTGACAATATGTTGAACGGGAATGTGTTGCGAGACTCGCTTATGTTCGTGAACACGCACTGGATTATGGGGCAGGAGGAGGCTCGTGGCAACAAATGTGTTTTTATCTCAGGGCATAACGGGCACATCCAGCGTGTCCATGACTACGGAAAGGACGGGAAGGCCATGGGTGCGCTTTTGTCTGACGAACTCGGCGAGGCTTATTTCGCCATCGGCACCGATTTCTACAAAGCGAAAGTCAGTTTGCCGAAAGGCAAGAGCGGCAAACGAAGCAACCACACTTTCTTCTCGAAAGACCCTCTATCCAATGCCGCCAAACAATGCGGATACAAGATTTGTTGGCTCGATTTTTCGAGAATCCCGGACGGCTCCACACTCAAACATCAGATTACGGATTACACGTGGATGGGTGACGTGGGCGAAGGTTACTCCCCACTCATGGCTGTCCTCCCGCAGTCCTATCGCGACCGGGTGTCTCCAACGTTGCTCTACGATGGGGTGATTCTTGTGGCGGAGGCGCACCCGATCGTGGTGCTCCAGACAACAGAACCGTAATCGTTAACCAACAACCACCAACAGCGAAGCTCACCAACATTCGCTTAAAATATGAGCTGGTCCATCATCATCGTTGAAACCATCATTATGACCGCCGCGTTCACGGCTATGATCCTGATTCCGCTCGTGAAGAATCCCGTGTGGTGGATTCATGACTATCCGGAGGACATCCAGGAGGAGTACTTCAAGACACACGAGCGCGTACCGTCGAAGTTCTTCACCAAGACCGTGTTGCTCAAGAAAGGATTGGCATTGCTCGTCACCCTGGCTGTGATGCTTGGGCTGATGAAGCTGGCCGGCGCCTACAATTTCTGGTCGGCGTTCGCACTGAGCTACGGCATCTGGCTCGTCATCGACTGGTACGACTGCTTCTTTCTCGACTGGGTGCTCTTCGCCAATATGAAATCCGTGCGCCTGCCCGGCACCGAGCACATGGACGCGGCCTACCACCAGAAAAAGTACCACTTCGTGCAGTCGCTGTGGGGAATGCTCATCGGATTGGTTCCGTGTTTGATTGGGGCGGGGGTGTATGCGTGGTTGTTTTGTTAATGGATTATTCTCCCGCAGAACCCGCTGATTTGCGCAGAAAAAGGTCTGCGTTATTCTGCGCAGTCTGCGGGAAATTTTTTATTCTTGCACGATGATTTTTATCTTCTGTAAAAGATAAAATGTTATTTTTGCAGCGAATTTCTTTTATAAAAGATAAAACACAAAATGAGTGCGATATTAAGACAGAGCTATTTAGAAAAGATCGAGCATTATCTCGGCAAAGATACCATCATCATTCTGACGGGACAGCGAAGAATTGGCAAAAGCTACATCCTTCGTCTGTTCAGAGACAAGATGAAAAAGGACAGACAGGCCAATGTTATCTTCATTGACAAGGAGAAACACGAGTTTGACGACATCAGGACCTACCAGGACTTGAACACCTATATTGATGCAAGGCGTAACAAAGCCAAAACGAATTTCATCCTTGTTGACGAGATTCAGGACATTGAAGGATTCGAGAAGAGCGTGCGCAGCTACTATGAGGAGGCAGATATAGAGATTGTCGTTACCGGCTCCAATTCGAAGATGCTCAGTAGTGACTTGAGCACCCTTATCGGCGGCCGTTACAAGGAAATTTACATCCAAGCATTGAGTTATGAGGAGTTTATGTTGTTTCATCAGCTACCTGACTCCGACGACACGCTCATAAAATATATCCAGTTTGGCGGTCTGCCGGGCTTGCTGAAGATGGGTCTTGATGAACAGGATGCGCGTGAGTACCAGATGGATGTGTATCACACTGTTTTGCTGAAAGATGTGATAATGAGATATCAAATCCGTAACGTTCCTTTCCTTGAAAATCTTGTTCGGTTTCTGGCTGACAATACGGGGAAGATTATTTCGGCCAACAGCATCGCCAAGTATATGAAGTCTCAGGGCGACAACATCACTTCAACTGCCATCATTAACTACACCAAATATCTATGCGATGCTTATATGATACATCGTGTGCATCGTTACGACATACACGGGAAGAAGCTGTTCGAGAGCAACGACAAGTTCTACTTTGAGGACAACGGAATCCGTAATGCCCTTGCAGGCGGCACACGCGAGGGTGACATAGAGAAGGTGGTAGAGAATATCGTATATAGCCATCTGAAACGTCTCGGTTATGAAGTGACAGTGGGTCAGCTGCAAGCTGGAGAAATTGACTTTGTCTGCACCAAGTCTGAAGGTCAGCGCGTATATGTGCAGGCATCGTATATTATTGCCGATGAGGTCACTCGTGAACGTGAGTTTGGCAATCTGCGGGCTATCAAGGACAACTACCCGAAATATGTCATCTCAATGACTCCGTTAGTCAGCCGTCAGGACTCGGACGGCATCACGCACCTCAGCTTGAGGCATTTCCTGACGGAAGGACTGTAGATGCAAGAAAATCTCAGGTGCACTGGATCATCGTGGTATTTGAAACCGAACGCTTGCTGATCACGGACTTCACGTTGAACATAACAGAGCGAGTCCATTATTATAGATAAAATGTGGAAAATCATGCGAAAGGATGCGTTCCTGGAATATATTGAGCCTTAGATGTGTTGACAGGGCAAGTCTGCCGGGCTTACAACCCGATGTATGGGAGATTGACATCAGAGAGCTCATACAAGGTGCCCCAATCCGTCATTTCATGTCTATAGCATACATTGTCTTTCGTTACCATAAAAACATAACATTCTTCGTCCCATTCCGGAACCGTCATCATCAAAATGCTGTGACTGAATGGCGCTTCTTCTTTGTCAAGTTCGGCACTCCCAATGGAGTACCAGCCGGTTACGATGCAGTGACGGGATTTTTTTTCTGCCAAGCTGGAATCTCTCATGAATTGTATAGCTTGGCAAAAATCGGGATAGGGCATGTCCATTGGTAGATTGAACAGGAAAGTGTCATCGGTCAGTTTTTCCCGTTGCAGGGATTCCCATTCGATGTCAAATGCAGCACAAACTAATTCCTTGAGAAATGTTTCGTCCTGACAGACAACTTTGATTTTACGAACCCCAAATGGAGAAGTTGTTTCTTTAAAATGCTGAAAATGCCGGGCGTTTTTGCGTTTCTCATGGGCGCGCCTCCGATTTTTGATGATGACACGCAATTCCAGGCCTCCGACTATCAGAGGAAAAACCAGCAGGATAAGCAAGTAATACTTCATAATTGCAATAACATTATAATATGTACCCGTTCACATCATAGCATCTTCCGTTTTGGCAACAACACGGCAAAAATACAATATTTTCGGATGATGTCGGAAAACAAACGAGAACATGGATACGTACGATATGCGGAGATAATTTTTTCAACCAAACGAAAACGCATCCAGACATTTTGCGTATTTTTGCCGCCTCAAAATAATAATCCTATGAAGAAAATGAATATCCCTTTGATGGGCATCCTGTTGATACTGTCCATCGTAGTTTGCCCGATCCTCTATTTCACAGTGGGCCCTACATTGGATGAGGCGCAGTTGGAAGTGCTCAAGATTCTGGGAATTATCGTGTCGTGCAGCGCTGCATTCTGCTTTATCGTAGGTGAGCTCACCGGAAACAACAGTCAGATGGACAAGCTTTGGAGCTTGCTCCCTATCGTTTACACGTGGGTGATTGCCGTCAAGGGCGGTATGAGCGCCCGCTTGGTGGTGATGGCTGTCCTGGCCACGCTTTGGGGCCTCCGACTCACGATGAATTTCGCCCGAAAAGGGGCATACAAACTCAAGTTCTGGGAAGGGGAAGAGGACTACCGCTGGGCCATTCTCCGCTCCGGCCCGCCTTTCCAAAAACGCTGGGTTTGGGCATTGTTCGACCTCTTCTTCATCTCCATATACCAAAACGTGCTGGTGCTGATGACCACTTTCCCGGCATTGGTGGCTATGAATTCCGACAAACCTTTCGGCTGGTTGGATGCCGTCGCGGCCGTGTTGATGTTAGGATTCATCATCTGGGAAACCGTCGCTGACGAGCAGCAATGGAAATTTCAGACCCGCAAGTGGGCGATGATCAAAGAAGGGAAAAAGTTGGAGGATCTGCCCGCTCCATACAACAAAGGATTCAACACCTCGGGCCTCTGGGGACGGAGCCGTCATCCCAACTATTTCGCCGAACAGTCCATCTGGGTGTGCTTCTACCTCTTTCCCATCGCTGCCGGAATCGGCATTCTCAACTGGAGCGTGATCGGTGCGCTGCTGTTGGTGGTCCTGTTCCAGGGAAGTTCGTCTCTGGCGGAAGAGATCAGCGGAGGAAAGTATCCGGAATACGAGAAGTACTGCCAGAGCGTTCCTCGGTTCTTCCCTGGCAAAAAATATGACAAGTAATTAAGAATCTCCAAAAGTTTTGAGAAACAGATGCTTGCGATGCGGAATCAGCACCGCAGCATTTTTTCGCGTAAGTGCACGTATCCAGCTTCGTTGAAGCGATATTGGATAGGAGCATGAGGCGACTTCCGCTCTTCGTCGCTTTGTGCCACGGGGGTGATGATGCCCGACGACAGGAACTTTTTCTGGAAGTTGCGGCGGTCAAACTCTTTGCTGAAGACGTGGGTGTAGAGCCGTTGCATCTCCGGCAGGGTGAAGATGTCGTCCACGAGGAGAAATGCGACGGGGGAGTTGATGAAGGCGAGTCGTAGCTTCCAGAGGGCCATGCGGCAGATCTTCTCGTGGTCGAAGGCCAGGCGGGGCATCTCATGGACGTTGAACCAGCGGGCCTCCTTCGCGTCATCGCCGGCGGCAGCCTTGATTTGGTTCGGGCGCACGACCGATGCGAACCCAACCGAAATAGTGCGGCCTCGCGGGTCACGGTCAAGGTCGCTGAATGACCCCACCTCGTAGAAGTGCTTGGGTGTGAGTCCCGTTTCCTCCTTCAGTTCGCGACGAGCAGCATCCTCCAATGTTTCGTCTGGCTCCAGAAAACCGCCCGGAAAAGCCCAATGTCCCTTGTATGGTTCATTCCCGCGTTTGATTAACAACACATTGAGGTTAGTGCCGTCAAAACTGAACACCACAATGTCCGCCGTCACTGCCGGCCGCCAATAATCGTATGTATAGACTCCTTTTTCTCCCATAATTCTGTGTGATTTTTACACGCGGCAAAGATACAATTTTAATGTTTATGGGTTATTGGTTATGGGTTATTGAAAGTTAGAGGGTTGGAAGGTTAGAGGGCTAGAAGGTTAGGGAGTTTGAGGGTTAAAGGGTGTCGAACCAGTATGTTTTGTGGGAACAAGGACAATTTTCTTGCAAAATACCACTCTAAAAATTTACTATTCAAGCTTGATTAGTTAAATTGTTTTTTATATTCAGTTGACACTCAATGTCGAACAAATTCCGCAAAAGTATTAACAGGAGAGCATTTTTGTACTATCTTTGCGAACAAATTCGAAAAGATTTTAAGAGACAAGATACAATATATTTGCGTTATTCTATTTCCAATTCAAAACGATGCAAAAGTTCAACTTTGACAAAGACGAAGTTTCCTCTTTTTCGGAAGTCCCATCTGCAGATTTCATCGACATCCTGCTGCAAGGAGGTGCGCGGGCGGACGAGGCGGCATACTATTTACTGCACCATCGGGTCAACTTCCAGCTGAAAAGGCGGTTCGAGGTGTACCACTCCCGTTTGGCGGACGATTTCAATGATGTGATCGAGGATTTCTTCCTATACCTGCGCGAAGGAAATGACAGCGTGGACGGCGGGGACCGCACTCCTTACCGGTCACTGCAAAGTATCCGTAACAAGGAGGTCTTTGAGGCCTGGCTGGTCAGGACCTTCCGAAACTACCTCGCCGTGCGTGCTGCCGCGGAAGAGCATTTCCTTCATACGGGAGTCTCAGCCGAAAGCGTTGCCAGTCCCGACATTTCCAATGCAGCTGATGATATTGGCATCAGTGATGTCAGTGACACCCCTAACGTCGCTGATGTCACTAACCCCTTCGCATCCTGCGAAATTCCCGAAATTCCCGACACTCTTCAGACCGACGAGTGGATTCTTTCCGTTGCCGCCAGCCTGATCGCCTACGCGCATCAGACCTTCAACCCGCACTACCGCTTCGTCCTCTTCCGTTCCTTGCTGTCGATGCTCAACCGGCAGCATTCATTGTCGAACGAGGCGGTGGCCAAAGCCCTTGGGATGACCTGCCTTTCATACCGAGTAACTGCTCATCGTGCGAAGTGCAGCCTTGCGAAACTTCGCGACCGTCTGCTTCGTGGCGAATCTCTCCCTCTTGACGACGCCCACCTGCAGATGGCGCGGCACATCAACGATGACTTCTCGAACCTCTATCCCACCTTGTCGGTTTACTACGATCAAATCATCGACACGTTGCCTTGTGCCGCCGCCATCAGACAACTTCGCCAGCTACACCGTGAAACCACCGGTCATACGCTTCATGAACCCACGGCATCCTATTTTGCCCGACTCACCGTCAAGGGCATCTGGTGCAAGCTGAACCGGTGGCTGATTGTTTAAAAAACCTCGTTTCATCCAATTTCAGCTGAAGTATGGCTGTGATATCACAAAGCATATCATTAAGTATGTCGTGATTATCCTCAAATGCTCGATCTGATTTGTAGATGGATTCAATTTCAGAAGTTAATGTCTCCATCAACTGGGCGACCGCAAAGACCAATTGTCCTATATCAATCGCCTCCGCCAATTCAGAAATCCTCATCTGCGTCCTGTCGTCTTCTGTCGCAAGGCGAATATTCCCGTTCTTGTCCACGATATAACTCCTTATTCCCTTACACGACAACTGTTGCAGAACATCGATAATGGACATACATGAATTGGCGTTGAGAGCACTCATCAAAGAATACAGGTCTGACGGCTCGGTATCTTGAACGATATCCACGCTGTCATGGTAGAGGTCGCTGAAAAGGGTGTGGTATTTCAATTGTTCACGAGTGATACTTTGCGTTTTGATGCTCCCGTCCGAATTATAGTCTTCTTCTACGTCAGAGCCAAATTCACGAATGAAATCTAAACGTTTGGACAACGCATAATATTCCCAACTGCCGTTAAACTCATCAAAGTAAGCATTGATGGTTTTTGACCATTCCTCCAATCGTCCGAGGACACCATGCAGCCATTTTTCCCAAAGAACTGTCTCATAGTAGTTCTGCATTCTGAATGCCGCCATCTCGTCTTTAGAATCTCTAAAAACGCGAGGGATGGACATGATACGCAACAGTTGTATTTTTGCCATCGCGCGATTGAAGGCCTTCGCCAGCGGGGTGTCACTTTCTATGGGTTCTATTAATTCTTTCATCGTTTCATAACTTTATCGTTTCTTTTAACAAGTATGGAAAACAACCGAAATGTTACACCTCGGTTGAATTATTTTCTTTGAGGTTAGTCTTCGTGCTGGTCTCATAATGTTTGTCGGCTTTTCTTGATTTCCGTGTATCGAATTACAGCATCCAGCAACGCTTCATTGGGACAATCAAATAGCCGGGAGCGGTTTTCAACCTTGATTTCGGGTTCGCAGTGTTCAATAAGGTAGCAGAAACTTTTAGAGTCTTCATCCATAATTCCAAAGACGAGTTTGTCGTATTTCTTCTGTAGGGCGGCAAGGATGCCACAGACGGTAAGCGGTTGTTGATCCTCTTCGCGAATGAGATCGTATGCAGGGCTATCTAGTGGAACTGGAAGGTCAAGAACCAATGGCGTTTCCTGATCCCACTTGGCCAATGACACAATTTCGTCGTACTGTTCGCGGGTGAGTTCGCAGTCCCTCCCCAAGTAGCATTCGTATGGAAGGTCAAAAACAGTGCCTTCTACATGATGCCCGAAATAATCGTGGAAGGTGTGAGGCGTAAGGAGCACATTGTCGCGCTCTTCCAAGACATCCAGAATTTTTTGTGCGTCATAGATGATAAGGGGGCAACCGCTTTCGTAGAGCGCCACGGCAATCTCCGCACCCACATCCACACAAGAAGAGTAGCTTATTCCGAAAGTTATCAGCCATTTGCCTGGGGTGTACCAATCCGTCGCATGTACATCCATCCGTGACAGTCCCAATTCCCCATAATGGTCAAACGCCATTTCCTTGAATGCCGCCGCACTGTCCAGATTCGTCTCATCCGTGATCTCGCCGTGCCGCCCCAACTGATACTGCCGATAGAATTCCACATCTGTCATGCCGGCAACATCCTTCAACCATTTCTCTTTCTTCTTAGATTCTTTTTTGTCGTAGAATTGGCGGAAATGTTTTTCGTATGCCAAGTACGCCACGCGGAAATATTTGGCGTACAATCGGATACTCATGTCTGGTAAAGGTCCCCGATAGAATGACGGATAAGAATCGATAGTCTCTCCTGATTCTGCTTTCCGATAAATTTCCTCATTGACGATGCACTCTTTAAGCACTCGGATGGCTTTCTCCACATCCTTAGGCAATCTTCGCTGCCAGGGTACGATCCTGTCCAAATCTTTTCGAGGAATATGTCCCGTGCGTTGCCGCTTGGGAAGATTTTCTTCCACATAACGGTTGTAGATTTCTGGATTCTTTGCGATTTCGGCCACTTTTTCCTTCAAAAAAGTCAAAAGCGGGTCAAGGAACCAGTCTAAAGGATCGTGACTGTGGCAGTTCCTGTCAATATCATCGTGGATGATACACCAATGCATATCATTGTCTGAAATATGGAGGAAAGTTTTTCCTCGGTATTGACTCACAGAGAGATAATACCAGTATGTATCCTGAGGAAATTCACATTGCCAGTACGACAAGTATTCTTCCTCGGTTTTTGCTTCACCCCGGTCTTTAACTTCCTCGAAACTGACCCAGTCAGAGGGTTCTCCTCGCGGAATCTCTATCCATAGCCCGTGACGGTAGTCGTCACTGATAGGTTCGAAAATGTCCAAAAGGAGTTTGATTTCCAAAAGAATGCAGTGACTTTTAGGATTGGTGACGACGTAGCTGTTGTCGAACCCTCCTCGCGAAAGGCGACGCATCAGTGGTTGGTTTAGTTTTTTCTTGTTCATAATGATATTTTTCTTTCACAATCTTATTACCGTTATTGGATACTTCTGCTCGTTTCGCCTACTGGGAAACCACCTGGCCGCCCGTTGCGCCCCAAGGTCTATCTCATTATAGAGAATCCAGACAAAGCGTCCTTGTATGATGTATATCATGATCTTGTCTTTCTTGTTAATTCGTATCATTGCCTTGCCAAATTGCATTCGTTTTTATCTACAAGTATGGAAAACAATCGAAATGTTACACCTCAGCAAAAATTTTTTTTCTTCTGTTTTAGGTGTAACATTTTCCTTTTTTTCCATACTATATGGGCAGAAACAATTAAAAATGCTATAAAATGAAAACATTATCAATAATATTAGGCAAAGAAAACCAACTCCCCACAAGCCAAGTTTCAGGCAAATTTCACACTATATCAAAAAAGTGTGTAATTAATACACAGCATAACATTTTTTTACTATTTTTGCACCCGTTTTAAATTAGGTAAAAAGTTTATCTTAATTTATTGTGTTATAGAAAATTACTAAAGAAAAAGATATGCAGATAATGAAGAAAAGTTTGGCTTACTTGTTGGCAGGAGTGATGGTGTGTGGACTGGCTACAAGGTTGCAGGCGCAGGATTCCGTCCATGTGAATCTGGACAAGGCCATCGAAATCGCCCTCTCCGAGTCGCCGACGATGCGCATCGCCGACCGCTCCGTCGATATCAAACGGGAGTACAAGAAGGAGCAGATCGTGTCGCTTTTCCCCGACGTGTCGGTGGCGGCCAACTATAACCGCACACTGCTCAAGCAGACGATGTCAATGGACATGGGTGGACAGACGATGAACATCAAGGTGGGTCGCGACAACACCTACTCTGTCGGGGCTAACCTGAGTCTGCCGATAGTCTCTTTCCCGCTTTGGTCGAGCTTGAAACTCAGCTCCATGGACATTGAGATGGCACTGGAGTCTGCGAGGTCATCGAAGATTGAGCTGGTCAACCAGGTGAAACAGGCCTACTACACCTATCTGTTGGCCAAACAGTCGTATGACGTGTTGCAGAGCAGTTACGCCCATCTGGAAGAGAGTAACAAGCTGGTCACCAACTCGTTCAATCAAGGTTTGGTCTCCGAATTCGAGAAATTGCGCTCCGACGTGGCGTTGCAGAACCAGCGTCCGCAGGTGAATTCTGCCGCCAAATCGGTAAAGTTGGCCGGTATGCGCCTGAAAGTGCTTCTCGGCATGGATGTCAATGAACCTGTGATTTTCGACGGACAACTGTCTGATTATGAGCAGAGTGTGCTTGCAGCCACAATGCCCTCCGAAAGTGATGTACAACTAATGTACAACTCCGCGTTGCGACAGTTGGACCTCGGCATTGACCAGTTGGAGCAGTCCAAGAAGATTCTCATCGGTTCCTCTCTACCAATGCTCGCCTTGGCCGGCGCTTTCCAATATTCCGGTATGGGTGACGACGGCGGCACGTTCACCAACTACCCCTACTCTTACGTCGCCTTGTCGTTACAAGTACCCATAGTTGGTTGGGCTTCAACCCATTACAAGCTAAAACAGGCGGACATGAACATCGCGAACATGCGTGACCAGCGTGCGGACGTGGAGCGCAACCTCCGTCTCGGCGTCCAGAGCTACCTGAACGACATGCAACAGGCCATTGAGGACATTGCCGCTGACAGCGAGACCATGCGGCAGGCGCAGAAAGCATACGATATTGCCCAAAAACAGTATGAAGTCGGCATGAACACCTGGCTCGACCTCAACACCGCCGAACTCACTCTCACCACCACCCAGCTCACCTATTGCCAGGCCATCTTCAACTATCTCGTGGCAAAAGCGAACTTGGATGCAACCCTCGGAAATGAGTAATTGACGATGAATTAATGATGAAATAAATAATACCGAATATGAAAAAGTTAACCATTTTATTGGCAATCACCTTGTTAGTGATGGGTGGTTGCAAGAAAAAAGAGGCCGTCACTGCCGGCGGACAGACGATGACCATCCG
>Ga0310691_10004866_pt1 | contig 14917 bp, 25 predicted proteins | sample 176DNAGHGlowgp2_FD_203887 | JGI IMG/M metagenome (GOLD analysis project Ga0310691, IMG submission 203887) | Sheep rumen microbial communities from Palmerston North, Manawatu-Wanganui, New Zealand - 1766 DNA GHGlow gp2 (v2) (version 2) | ecosystem: Host-associated > Mammals > Digestive system >... | reverse complement strand
TCTGCAAACGTCCATGGTACCCTACACCTTCTTGACGAGCAGCTTGTCGTAGCCCGCCTTTTCCTTGGAATACTTGTCGAACAGCCCGTCGGCCTTGAGGGCCACGGCGTCGACGATACGGCTCGCGGCGACCTTCTGGATTTCGACGAAATAATCGCCGGCAACTCCAGAGAGTTCCCCGCCCATGCCCTTCTTCAGCTTTGACTCGGCATCCTTGAGCTTTTTCTCGAGCTCATTCTTCTGTGCGCGCAGCTCAAACACGAGCTTCGCAAGCGGTGCGACAACCGCCTCTGCTTCCTTAGTCATTGTTGTTCCTTCGTTTCTTCCTGTGAAAAGACCGCACGCGGACCGCTCCCTAGCGTATCCAGGGAGACCCGCCCTGGTACAGCGGTCCGCGTGCGGCCAAAGTTGGTTTACCTGCGCCTAGATCGAATCCTCGACCGGCTGCATGATGATCGGAGCCTTCGGCCCCCAGTACGGGATGCTGCGCTCCACGTTGTACGACACCCACTCGTCGGCGTCCTCGTAGGACATCTCGCTCGACTTCACAAAGCACTGCACCAGCTTGTCGCGGTCGTAGACGACACGGCCGTTAATCCAGTCGATCCCGACGATGGCCGGATAGTAGTTCTTCCGGTCCCCCTCGTCCCCGATGAGCACGGCGCCCTCAAGCTCTGAGTTTAGCATCGCCTCCAGCTCGTCGGCCGTGTCGGTTTTGTCGTTCATAGTTGTTCCTTTCAGTTCACGTGATCCACTTGTCCGAGCGGTTCTCCGTTCTTGGCCATGCTATACCCTTCGTACGTACCAAGCTCCTTGCCAATGCTTAATGCGTGGTTCCACAAGGCTCCAAGCTGCGCTTTCAACGTTTCTGGTTTCTCCACGCCTTTGTGGAAGTTCATTATGGCGTCGATGTCGGAGTACTTGCAGTCCACGCTCTTCCTAGCCACCTCGCGAAACTTCTTCTCAAGGTTGTCCATGTTGTTCCTTTCATTGGGTGAAAAACCGTGTGGCGGACCCCAAGATGCCGCACGGAGACCAGCCGCGCAGCGTCCGCCGAACAGGATCAAATTCCGTGTTTTACACGGTCGTGCTCCTCGGCCTTCTTGGCATCGTTCCATCGGTCGATGGTGCCTACCAAGTATCCTGTTATACGCCTAATACGTTCAAACTTAGAATTTTGCCGATAATAGCCGAAACACAAGTAGCCTTCGTCGTCCACAGACGCGACCACCTTGTTGCAACCGTTGGCGGCAGCCCTGGACGCTGCCGCCTCCACGTCGTCTTCGGAAAGTTCAATACCGGAGTCCACGAGGACCCCGTCCTTCTTATAGTTGTAGTTCATGTTATCCTCTGCAGCGGATGTTACGAGATCTTAGTTGGAACGATAGCGCCGTTTACCACTTGAATCTGGTATATTTCACTGGTGTTCGGGTCGCGCAAGTATATCGCGTCCGCCGCGGAGCTTCCTTGCGTTGGTACAGACGCGTTAATGACGGATGTAACATAATCAATTGCGTTGGCTATAGAGCCTTCTACATCCTGTGTTGTCGGCCTGTTTCCAATGTCGCTCTGCAGCTGTGACACGTCAGACTGAACTTGCGAGACCGAATTGGAAAGATCGGACACATCACCCTGAACCGAACTCATGTCGTCTTGAGAGGCGTATCTGTCGTTCGCTATGGAGTCTGTCAGAACATAGTCGTTGTCAAGCTGTATCCTTACATTGTTTTCGTCATTCGCAAGATGGAGAAATACAGACAAGCCGTCGTAGGACCATTCCACAAACGCGTTCTGCAGAGACAGCCTTGGCTCGCATCCTAGCTTCCCGGCGCAGTCGTCGCTGGACCCGTCGCATGTCTCCGATTCAGGGTAACACCCTCCGACATACAAGTCACCGAAATTTCCGGAATTCGCGTACAACCCCACGGAAGATTCTTCTCTACCGAATGAGAGATAGTACCCGCCCGATCGTATCTCAGCGCCTTCAAGCACGATAGTGCCGGCAGAAAACCGAGTTGCGGATCCAGGTATGCTAAACGTTGTAGCTTCGATGGCGCCGTTCACCGATACCAACGAGTCACTGCCTTCAACAGCTTGGCCGTAGATCTCAACAGTCCCCAGGCTCATTGTCCCCCCACTTTCGGTACCGACTTCCAGTCTACCGGCAGACACGAACTCGGTGTCCACATGCGTGCCTGTGACTTCAGTTACCTCACCGCCATAGTCAAGCACGCGAATCGCTGCCTGTTCGCCCGGCTCGCTGGAGCCTGAGTACAACTCCAGCTGCTTGGCCAGCTTGCCTGACGTCACGGCCCCGTCGCTTATTGAAGACGATACGACAAGGTTGTTTCCTACCACACCTGAATTCGTCAGCACGCCTACCTGTTGCCCAGTGACTTCATGCGGGTTGTTTTTGTCGCCCACGTGCGAGGACAGGCCCTCCAGCGTAGCGTACTTCCCATCGGCCTCCTCCCTCGTCACGAACTCCGACAACGACCCTCCAAGCGGATCCCACGACTCCCCGTTCCACGCCCAGTTGGTTCCGGGAGGCATGTCGCCGTAACCGCGTCTTACATCGTACACGTCGCCTACGGCGGGGCAGTCATTAGAATCCGTAGAGTCGCACTCTGGAAGTTCCTCGTATGTATCCACGCTGCCCTTGTACCTGAACACGCTGGTTACGGCCTTCTCGATCTCCTCCTTGAGCTCACCTTTTGCGTAGGCTATTGCATCGTACACCCCGTTCGACTTCACCGCATTGTCGGACCCTGGTGTTGGCTCGTCGTCCATATCCGGCTCAGGTATGGCCGCTATCGCCTCCGCGATTTTCTCGTCGGTCTGCGCGGCCGTGTATACCTTCTGGCCGAACTGTATCGCTCCAAGAGTGTCTATGTTTCTATCCTGCTCTTCTCTTTTGGACATGTGCTCCTCCGGGCATGTGTGGAATCTGCGTTTCTACACAGTATAGCACCATCGCCCGGAGGAGTCCAGTCCTCATCAGACCTTGGCGTACTTCCGATACAGCCGTACCAGGTCCGACATCGGGTCTTCGTCCGCCCCTCCGAACATGAAGTACGCGGCCGACGCCAGGCTGATGTCCTCCTGCGAGAACCCTCCCTGCAGGACGACGTTGCGCAGGTCGACAAGCGGCAGGTCGTTCCACTTGCGCGTCATGGAGAGGCGCATCATGTCCGGGAACTCGCACCCGCACCTGACCATGTTGGCGACGACCGCCGGCCAGTCCAGGTTCCTGAGATTCCAGCCGACAAGGCACCAGTTCGAGAACTTGCCGGTGAACTTCGTCAGACATTCGGCCACGGATTTCCAGCCGTTGTCGTCTGCCTGTGCGTCGAGGGTTGCCACATCCACGGTCATCGCCTTAGACGACTCACCTGAGATGTACCCCAGCCTGACCTTGGACACTGGCGACAGAGGCGTTAGCGGAGCGTCCGATTCCTCAAACTCCGCGAGCATGAACAGCGGTGTCTCTTTCATTACGCCGCCCCTTCTCCTTCGAGTTCCGGCGGCATATCCGTAGGAGCGCCCTTGTCGGCCTCCAGGCGCTCCTTCTCCTTGCGGGCCTCGCACTCCCTGGTCAGATCCTCGTGGAGCTGGCCGATTACCTCTCCGACGTTCACGAGACGGTCGAAGGACTCGACGAGCTTGATCTCCTGCTCGTGGTCGCCCGGGTCGTTCGGCACCGAGATCTCGTACTTTACGCTCTTCGAGATCCGGTTGATGTAGCCATCCCCGCTGGAGAGCTCGTAAATCGCAGTGAAAACCATGTCATGTTCCTTTCTTCTTGAAGACCGAATTGAACTTCTCGTCGCTTACGCTCACGCGTCCTGGCAGACCGGCCCCGCGGCCTTCGTCCGGGGCCCTCCACACGCGTGTCTGCCTGGACCGCCTGTACTCCATGGCGGCCTTTGCGGCCTCCTCCCTGGACTTCCGCTCGGCGGCTTCCTTCATGGCCGCGTCCGCCTTGGCGGACTTCAGACGCGAGCTCACCGCGTCCAGCCTCCTGATGATGTTGGTCAGGAAGAGGCTCATGTCCCCCGACGTCTTCGGGTGGAACGAATGCCGCTTCTTGTCCATGAGGTCGTTCACTATGTCGTCCAGGGTTTCCATATTTAATCTCCTTAGTATCCGTTTAGTCTCCGTTAAAAGTGAATCCCGGGGCGATCATCGTCAGCCTGACGAGGCCGTCTACGGCCGCAATCGCGTTCTTCGCGCACGGGTGCCAGTAGCTCGCGCAGTACGTCTCCCAGTCCTCTCCGAGGCTCTTCATGCGGTCGTAGTCATCGTCGTCGAACGGCCTTCCCAGCTTCTCCTCCTTGTCCCTGATCTTGCAGAGCTTGTCATAGCCATTCAGAAGGACCTCCCTGGCGTCCTTCGCCTTCATCCCGTAAATGGACCTGATCCCCTTCTTTCCGAACACCTTGTAGAAATACCCGGCGTAGTTGTAGGTGATGTTTAGCTTCAGGTCGCCCTCATCGACCTTCTCGTTCCCGCTGCATACGCGGTACGTGCCGCCGCGGGCCAGCTGCCCCATCGTGGCGTCGTTGATCTTCGAGCGGCAGCGGCGCCGCTCCAGCCAAATGTCGTAGCTCATAAGCTTTTGCTCCATTCCAGGTCTTCCGTGAGGGACGCCACCTTCTCCATCTCGGAGACGAACGACTTCCACCCGAAGACCCATCCTGTGCATACTGTAGTACACACCTCTTTTACCGGATTTTCCTCGCCGGACTCGATCGACTCGATGAACTTGTGGAACATGTTGACCACGCATCCATCGTCTCCGACGAACCTCTTTCTCGTCAACGTGTACCGGAACCCTCGGAACTTCATCGTGTAGTACGCGCAGTCCGGCTGCCGGTTGCGGACATACGCGAACCTGACTCCTTCGTCCAGCAGCTTCGACGAGTTCATGTTGACGAAATACTGCAGGAAACGGTAGCGCATGTGGAACCACGGGGACAGATGCCAGTATAGCACGATCCGGATGTTCTCCACAAGCGCCTTGGCGGCCGCCGCGAACGACGGCATGAAGCACGGGTCCCAGTTGTGCCGGCTGAACAGCCATTTGATAAACGGCCTGTCCCTGTCCCGTCTAGGGATCATGCCGAGCACGCTCTCCATTCTCGGCCTCCAGTACGTGATGACGCCCATGTCGAACATCAGGCGGGCGTACTCCTTCCTGAACCACCGGTCGCACAAAGCCGACTGGATGACCCCGTACTCCTCGCACTTCTGCCTGAGCCCCTGGCAGGATGCCCTAGCGGACCTCCACCCGTACAGGTTGGACAGCTCCAGCAGTCTATTCTCAGCCCTGTTCATCCGTACACCTCTCAGTTACAAAAAACCGCGTTTACGCACGGAGACTGTTTGAGATAGCGACGAGCTTCTCATACGGGCTTGGGTCCTTAGAGTGCGCGAACTCGTAGAAAGCATCCCAGTCCTTTCCGCTAGTTAGCAACCTAGCCTGCTTCTTTCCGTCCGCGTAGTATTTGGCCAACCTCGTGAACGACACCATGATGTAATGCTGGCCGGAACTCCCCGTCTTACTGCATTTCTGGTTGAAATGCACAGCGGCAAGCCTGCCAATACTGTCCTCCTCTCCCTTCACCCCAATAAAGTCTTCCATGAACTCCTTGGCCTTCTCAGGCGTTATCAGGTCAAGTCTGATCGCGTTGAGAACACCTGCATACACGGGCGCGCTTACTTCTCGGCTAAGACCACCTTTCCTGTTATACGGGAACAGATCCAGAAGAGCATCAATAGCATTCACAAAACGATTGTTCTCTCCAGGATCAACCAGCCTTCTCCCATACGCCACTTCCAGCAGTAGTCTACACGCGCCTGCCTTCTTCTGCCCATTCTTGACTCCGACCGCGCTAAGCGTCTGTCCAGATGTGCGGGACTTCCCGGTATCTATAACAGTAAACACGTTGTCGGCCAAGTCGTCGTCTACGAAGCAGACCAGCCCCCTCGAATCAAATTTCTTGGCTTTCAACAAAGCAGACAGCCGTGTCTGGCCATCCATGAGCCATGACATCGACTTATTTACAACGTACAGCGAGCCAGCTGGGTTATCCCACACCCACTCGGACCCCGTGATGCACTTCAAGTACAAATCAATTCGGTTTCCTTGAAGTTTCCTGTTCCTAGTATTTACGCTAAGCAGTTTCCTGATTGTCGATTCATCGAGAACTACCTCGACTACCTCGAACTTGTTGTCGCCTTCCGACACAAGCGTCAGTCCTTCATACTTGTTCACGCTTACTCCTTGTTCAGTCTTCATTGTTCATGTACCTTTCCATTACCAGCCTGGGGTCGCCGGTCTGGAGAATGTCCATGACCAGTTTGTACTGTTCGGAGCCTTCGTCGAAGAACGCCTCCACGGCGTCCTTTAGCAGGTTCATGGAGTCCTTCCGGTCGTACTCCTTGCCTGCCTCCTCGTCCCCTCCTACCGGCACGACACGGCACATGACGCCGTTGCCGCGGGCCCATTCCCCGATCCGGGAGACCCCGTCGTTTACAGCCGCAGAGACGTAGGCCACGACCAGGCTGTCCTTGACCTCTTCCGCATACCCGGCCGTGAACTTCGCCAAGTCGTCGTCCGTGCGCACGTCCTCGAACCTGACCTTGCGGGTCGCATACGGGACGCGCTCCATGGACACGATCCGGCCGTCCACGATCTCGAAGATCTCGACCCCCTTGTCCTGAGGCTCGTCGATGGACTTCAGCTCCAGGCTGCCGGGCTGGGCGAACCAGATCCTGTCGACCTGTTGCTCCATCGGGACGTGGATGTGCCCGAGGGCACAGTACTTGCACCCGATGGCCTTCAGCTTCGGGGCCAGCTGGTGCACCGACAGGTCAGGCGAGAACCCGGCGCCCATCTCGGCAAGCCCGAGGTGCAGGGCAACGACCTCGGCCTTCATCCCCTGGTCCGACATCTCGTCCAGCCGGGACAGGATGTTCTCTGACCGGTCGAAGTTGAGTCCCGCGATTTTCACCGTCTCCAGCGTCTTCATCTGGATCTGGGCGACCTGCCTATCCTCAAGAGGTTCTATCCTGCAGACCCGGAGCCAATAATTGTCCTGGGTCTTGTCATGATTCCCCTCGATGCCTACCACGACCTTGTCTAGCACCTGCATCTTGCGAACGAACGTCGACATCTCCAGCACCGCCTTCGCCGGCGGCTTCGGCGAGTCGAAGATGTCCCCCGCCAGGATCACAACGTCGACATGCTTGTCGATGGCGATCTGCCCGACCTCGTGCAGGGCCCTGTAGAAGTCCTCCTCGCGCTCGGCGAAGCCGTACTGTCGGCAGCCGAGGTGGAGGTCAGCAACATGCATGATCTTCATTTCGTCTTCTCCTGCTTCTCCTGAAGCTTTTCAGCCAGGTTTGCCGCGATCAAGTGGAGTTCCCCGACGTCCAGCGAATTTACCGGTACGGCCACGCCGCCCTTCAGGCCGACGTACGCGCACCGGTCCTTGTCCATGCCATTTAGCCACAGCTTCTCCACGTACATGTCCCCCCACTCGAAGTGCATCTTGACGGACACCTCTCCGTCTAGGCACAGGAGCATCCAGGCTATGGACCTGCACATGCCGTTCTTCACGACGTAGTACGCGCCGTCCACCGAACGCCAGTGCTCCAGCGCCTCATCATACGACGTCGACCTCCAGTCGACCGCCTTTTTGCTCTTCGTTTTCTTCATGGTCTTCATCGATTTTGGCCGCTCATGTGCTTGAAGATCTGCTGGAAGAGGCAATCTCTTTCGCTCACGGTGTACAGCTGGTTGACGAACGCCTCTGCCAGGGCGTCCACCACAAGGCTCCTGCAGTCCTCCTCGACCACCTTCTTGAGCTTCTCGGCGAAGCCGGAAGCCATTCCAGGGTCTATTGCCTTCCACAGCACCTCCAGCACCTTCGGGTGGATCTCCCACCAGGAGTTTCCGCCGTACGGCTCATGGTACGAAGCGATAACCCCCTTGATGAATTTTTCGTCGGACACCGCCTTGACGACGGCGTCCCTGCAGATACCGGCGATGTCCTCCGCGGACAGCGCCTCGACGCCTTCGGAGACCTTCCTCTGGAGCTCCTTGTCGTCAATGTTGATCGTAATGTTCATGGCATTCACCTTTCAGTTTCGCGTCTCCAGTTGAGACTTTCTAGCATCTTCGGGTCGATGTGGCTCCAGCACTTCTCCCCATTTGGAAGCTCGCACATGAGAGCAAGCTCTCCTGACTTCGGACGAACATAAAGTCTTCCAGCGTCGCAATAGCCAATTGCATACTTGGCAAGCTCCCAGCCTTCAAGACACTGGAGCATGGAGGAGTCATATAGCTCCCAGATGAAAAGTTCAGGGTCGATCTCTTCAATTGCGCCCATCACTTCCTCCGGTCGTAAAACGTGGACTTCAGTATAGTCAGCACGGCACCTATTGCCCCCAGCACAATTATCACTTCGCAGACCACGCCGATTGCGCACAGCGCCTGCACCAGCACGTGCATCGTCTTCGGGAACGTCGTTCCGAGCCACCAGCCGCCCAGCACGACAACGGCGACTGGCGCCACGACCGCTGCACCCCTAAGCACGAGCGTGGCGAACGAAACCAACACGTCTTTTGCCTCGTCATTCATAGTACCTCCTGTCACGCCGGATACGGCAGGTCTTTGAACGTGTAGGCGTCGTTGCCGTATTTGTCCTTGCCTTTGCTGCAGTCGTGCTCCAGCTCATACGGGGACACCTCGCGGATCGACCACAGACCCCTGTCGCCGGTTCTGAGATATCTCATCCTGCCTTCGGCATGGTCGAACCCCCGTATGGGATGCGTCTTGTCCCAGTTCTTAGTGATGTCGTGCGGATACCCGTGGCGCCATACGCGGTTCGTCTCATAGTGGACTACGCACCAGTACGACTCAGAGCGATACTGTGCGTTCTCGCGGTTGACCCTGCCCCAGTTGATCTTGGGCAGCCCGCTAAGGCAATTCATGCTACTTTCTCCTTTCCAAAGACTTTACAAGCGTCTCCCGTATACGCCCATACACTCCAGACAACTCACCGATAAGTGCAATCAGCGCTCTAATGTCGTCTACGCCAAGCCGTACGAGCCTGGTGTTTTCACGAAGTTCGCGCTTTCGCTTCTTCTCTGCCTCGACTTCGCGTACGGCTTTTTCTATGTTGGCCATCACCCCTGACACAAACTCTCTGCGCGCTCTGTCGACATCCGGAGACACTCCGCTCATCCATCTGCACGCCGTTTGCGGGTCCAGCTCGCGATCGAGCCGGCTGGCGGCACGCGCCCACCCGTTGTACAGCATGTCAAGTGCTACATACGAGGAGAACCTACCGCCGTCCCACAACCTAAGGAACGGATACTCGAGGACTTCAGGCAAAAAATCCACGCAATGGTCATAATGTGACGGCAAACCCGCTTTCTTCAGAACGGGGGCGGCCTGCGTATCCCAGAATTCCTCGAACGTGTTACTCAGTCGTCCCATCGACTGCCTCCTTTCGTGATTTTCGAGTATACAAAATCAGCAAGTGCGACACCCAGGTGAAACAGAAGCGCGAACAATCCCACAACGATGGACAATGCAAGCGACAGAGGCCAAATTATACATAGCCCGGCGCACGTGACAAACATGTCTGGGTCTGTGTATGAGGCATTGCGACATTCGCGCTTGCAGTAAATGAACCAGACTATTCCGCAGACTAGAACGGAAATCGGAATACCGATGAAGTACGTCTTGAACCAGATGTCCATTCCTACTGCCCCTCCTCCCAGTCCTCATAGGTTTCAGGCTCCATTAGTTCATCAATCCTCTTGGCAAGCTTGTCCTGATAAGGATCTTTCGAATCGAAACCGTCCGCCAACAACGCAAGGAACGAGGCGAACTTGTCGATGTCCCCGAACCACATTTTCTTGACCTTGACGATGTGAAACGGAAACACAGAATGACGGCGTACCGCATCCTCGATTTTCTTCATGGTAAAGTCTTCACGGCATGAAAGAAAGTAGCGGAAATGCTCCTCTCCGACTCCGACCTTGAATGTCTGGTAGTTCATCTTGACACGGACCAGCCGGAGATAACCGTCATCCAAGATGTCGTATGTAAGCCGTTCGATCAGGTTCAACAAGTCGGAAGCAATCGTAGTGAAATGGCTTGAGTCGGCGATCCGGTACAGACACGAGTACCTTGTGCTGCGGCCGTCAAGGCCGAAGATCAGACTATACAGCTCGACCACCCGGAGGCCTTCATCGAGTCTCCTGAGGTTCAAGGCGGCGTTTATCACGCGAACCTCTTCCGGAGTTGCATCGTCCCTCAGAAATTTTTCCAGTTCGAAAAACTCGTTGTCGATCTGGTTGACCGCACCGGAATGCAGTTCACTCAGCAGGTTGGTTGAAATTTCCATAATTGGCTCCTCCTACAGCTTGACGAAAACGTCGGTGCAGACGTCGAACTCCCCGACGTGGCCGACGAGCACCTCTTTGCAGAACCCCCTGATGTCCCTGCCGGACCGGATCAGCCGGCGGATCTCCTTCGCGTGGTCCTCGCAGATGCGATGGCCGTTGCGGATCTTGACGGTGGCCGTCTTGCGGCAGCAACCGCACTCACAGATGTGCTTCTTCATGGTTTTCTCCTGAAAGTGGTCGGAGCAGAGGGATTCGAACCCACGACAACTAGCTCCCAAAGCTAGCGCTCTACCAGGCTGAGCTATGCTCCGAGTGGCGCGCCATGCAGGACTCTAACCTGCGACCCGCGGCTTAGAAGGCCGCTGCTCTGTACAACTGAGCTAATGGCGCATTGGCGACCCGACCGGGAATCGAACCCGGAATTGGGGATTAGGAATCCCCCGTTATGTCCGTTTAACCATCGGGTCTGGTGGGCCAGGCAGGGCTTGAACCTGCATTGATGCTATCTCCGACCAATTACGATAATACGGTTTATGGGACCGCTTCGGTACTGGCCCGTTCTGCCGGGCATTTATACGGCGCCCCCGGCGGCGCCCGACGTCGCTAGACCCCGGCCTCTTCGGCCGTTGGCCCTGCGTCCGTTTCGCTGTTCTCAGCCTCGGCTTCGTCGCCTCCGGGTCCTACCCAGAAGTGGGCGTCGTCGAAACAGCTCTTGTACATGCTCTCGTGCGGCAGTCCGTACCCTTCGATCCGGAGCCCGTTCCTCACGGTGTCCAGGACCTCCTTGTTGTCGTAGAAGGCCCTGACGAACTCCTCCTCGGTACGGAACTTCTTGTCGCCTAGAGGCTTGCACGTGATGCCCCACCCGTCCTTCTTGATCAGCCCGGTCCCTTTGAAGATTCCGGCGCCGTCCGCGAACGGCGACGCCTTTCCCGTCAGGAACTCGGCGTCGGTGTGGATCATGTCGAACCCGTCGTGGTTGGTCAGGAAGAACGACACCTTCCTGCCGACCCCGAACCCCAGCTTGTTCTTGAAGGTCTGGAGCATCATCTCCCGTCCGAGACGCGCCTTGGTCTTGTCGTCCTTCCAGTCCTTGATGGCCATGTCGATCGCGATCGAGTCGAAGAACTTGATCGCGTCTCCGGCAACCGAGGTCTTTTCGGGCGGCAGGAACGACGAGGCCCCAGTGGCGATCTTGACCGTCTCCTGCGACGTCAGGAACATGGTCAGCAGGTCCTTTTCGTACTGCTTCGCCTTGGCCCTGAACCAGGACTTGATCTGCCTCGGCAGCCAGCCGGGCTGCTTCGCCTTCGTCATGTCGGACACGTCGTCCCTGGTGTCGTCGTCCTTGGCCAGGTTGGACAGGGAGTCGATGCCGATGAGGATCGGCTTCGTGCACTCGGGGTCCTCAGCGTCATCCATCTTGAACTTCGTCGCGGACCTGCGGCCGAGCTCGCCGACGGACCCGCCCAGGCCGCCCCGGATGAGGCACCTGAACGTGTCCACGAACTCCACCACGTTCTCGAACGAGTTCGTGTCCTCCGGAATGACCAGCTGGTTCGGGTCTAGCCCGAACTCCGCTATGCGGCTGCTCTTCATCCCGCTGCCCTCCGTCTCCAGATGGGCGCAGAACGCGCCGCCGTTGCGCACGGCGGACGCGTACTCGAGCATGCAGAGCGACGACTTGCCAGTGGCGGCCAGGCCTCTCAGCTGGTTGACGGTCCCGGCGCGGAACCCGGCCGCGCCGACGAGGTACTCGTGGGCGATCGACGGAAGACCCGTCTTCGGGTCCATGAACGTCAGATACCGCCAGTCCTTCGAGTACTCCTCGCCGGTCGAGGCTACGAGCCCCTCGTCCCGCATCCTCGCGAGCAGGGACGCCATTGTGCCCTTGGCTGGGCCTTCCAGCTTCTGCTTAGCCATTTCCGTTGCCGTCCTCGTTCACCAGCTCTTCGAGCCAGGCATTCTGGTCGAACGCCTCGCCGGGAACGTCCTCGACCGGGTTGGCCGGGTCGGTCCACTTTCCGGCCGGGGCGTCCGTCTGAACCGGCTTCACCTGTGACTGAACCGGCTTCGCCTGCGGCTGGGCCTGTGCAGTCTTCTGCGGGGTGAACCGCTGCGCCGGCCTGGCGGACGGGGTGAACCGCTGCTGCGCCTGCTGCGCGGGCTTTGCGGACTGCGCGGGCTGCGCGGCCTTGACCTGCTGAACCGGCTGGGTCTGCTGGGCCGTGAAACCCTGCACGACGCCGACGGCGCCAGGGGCAGGAGGGGCCGGCGGGATGAGGTACGCGTAGTCCGGAAGGGCGGCACGGAGCATGTCGTACTCGTGGAACCCGTCCTTGTTGCGGCCGCAGCACCGTTCGACGATCTGCGCAACCTGCTCCTCTGGGTCCGGGATGTTCACGAAGGTCTCCAGGTGCTCGAGGTCCTGGCGCTGCACCATCTGCTCCGCGGTGAGCGGCATGCGGGTGACGCGCTGGCGCCCGGTGGCGGCGTCGGTGTCGTAGACGACGTTGATGCGGTAGACCTTGCGGCCTCTGTCCTCCGACAAGCCCTTCATGTAATGGAACACCGGAGCCCCGTTCGGGTCGGTGATGTCCCCGAACCTGAAAATGCAGGAAGGATCCTGGTCGATCTCCTCTTGGGTGAGCTCGCGTTCGGTCTGCTCGATGGCCGCCCCCTCGGAGCCAGGACGGCGCGAAAGCAGGCAGTCGACCGCCATCTTGGACTTGATGACGCAGACCTTCACGCCCGGCTTCTCGTCGTCCAGGGTGAGGACGTTCATCAGGTACTCCTTGCGCGGGAACGGCAGTTTTGCCACCTGCCGGTCCTTCGACCCCCACTCGCCGATGTCGTGCGCGACGTATCCCCATTGCGCGTCGTAGGCCCGGATGTATTCCATGACCTGCGAGAGCGGGTCCTCCTGCTTGACGAGCGTCCCGTCGGAGTTGAACTCGACGATGGAACGCCGTGAGATGACCGGGTTCGCGCCCTTGAGGAACGACCGGCTGAGCAGCACGGTGTTCATCCAGTAGGCGACCTCCGGCTTGCCGCTCACCATCGTCACCGCCGGGACGTATGACGACTCCTTCTCCTCTTCGGAAAGCGCCCCGTCGTGGGACGGAAACGCCGGAAGGATCCGGAACGTGATCGGACGGCTGTCCGACGCGGAGAAGTAGGAGTATTTCACTCCCGGCTTGAACATGTAGCCCTTGTTGTTCTCAACGCCTGTCGCGTCGTTGAACTCGTAGTCGAATGGCATTTTGCCTTCTCTTTCTTGCCTTTTGGCATTGTTCGGGGGCCCAGCCGATGCCAGCGCCCTCATTGGTTGACGATGAACGAATGATAAGATTGTACCAGAAACAGACTCTGTGTGCAACCTTTTTCTCATCACACAGGCCTATTTCGCCTTGGAAATCGCGGCGATGGCGTTGGCGATGGCATCCTCGACGGCGGCCTTGTCCTTCGCGAGCTCGACGGCGACCTGGGCCTCCATCACGGCGTCGTCCACCGCGTCCCGGAACTTGTTGTACTTTTCAGTCGCCTTCTGGACATCCGGGGATCTGAACGCAAGCCTGTCGAGGCAGTCGTCCATGTCCCCATATTTGTAATAAACGCGTACCCCGGCTTCCGAGGCGATGCGCTTGATGGCGTCCTTGAACGCCTTGTACTCCTTTGACTTTCTGATCTCGCCTATGAGCTTACTGTCGGACGGGACCAGCGCCTTCGTGGCCTCGATCGCCTCCGATAGCTCGATCTGGTGCGGTATCGCCGCGTCGTGGATCTTCTTCGAGATGTATTCCTTCACTGTCCTGGTCATGTTCTTGTTCCTTCCTTGTTACACGATCTCAGTAGTCGATCGTGAAGTCTATGTCTGTTCCGTCGGACGTCCTACCGCACACGCGGAGCACAAGACGTTCCTCGGGCCAAGGCAACCCTTTCAGCGTCTTCTCCCTGAAGGAGAACGACACCTCTCCCGTGAACCCGCCCAGGATGATCATCCCGGCAGGCAGCACGTACCCTCTCGTATGCTCCTGTACCTCGTCGTACAGGAATACGCCCACCTGACCCGAATCGACCCATATTACGCCGAGTATGCTGCCGTCTTTCTCGTTCACCACTTCCCAGCTTCCGTCTCCATAGCCGTTGCGTTCGGTATGGCACTTCGTGTAGCCAATGCGGGTCATGTCACTGCCATAGCCGCTGTCTTCCCAGCCGTAGTCGCCAATGACATAGCATGGGTCTGCTATCACGACGGACTGGTGGTCAAACGACAATGTTTTCTGGCTGTCGTGCCCCATCAAATGCCTCCGTTGTTTACATAGGTTTTTCCCACCTGACGTCCTGCGAGTTTGCGGTAGTCTTCGTCAGGCACGCCGCACGTCTCCGTTTCGTCTCCCCGCGGAAGACAGGCCGCATTCTTCGTCGCGTGAGGCATGCCGCAATGCGGGCAGAACTGGTCCGGGTCGATCATCGGCATGCCGCAGTGCGG
>Ga0310691_10004865_pt1 | contig 14918 bp, 13 predicted proteins | sample 176DNAGHGlowgp2_FD_203887 | JGI IMG/M metagenome (GOLD analysis project Ga0310691, IMG submission 203887) | Sheep rumen microbial communities from Palmerston North, Manawatu-Wanganui, New Zealand - 1766 DNA GHGlow gp2 (v2) (version 2) | ecosystem: Host-associated > Mammals > Digestive system >... | reverse complement strand
CCGGTTTCTTAACACGTGATGATCGTGTTGTAGAACGTAAGAAATACGGTCGTGCAAAAGCTCGTCGTTCTTACCAATTCTCTAAGCGTTAATTGGTACGGCAACGCTTGTTGTTTTTACAAAAGGGCTGGTTTTCCGGCCCTTTTCGCATATTATTTAATAATTCACTACCGAATATCCCACGGAGATAGCTCCACCCATATTGCTTACATTACCCAAGGAAAAGTTTTCTCTCACAGATTTTTATGGAGTGATGAAAAAAATATGTTCCAACAGAAGAGGTAAAATTGATTTTTCGCAATTTGCGAAAATCAAAACTATAAAATTTTACAGCCAATTTATGCCTTTTTTAACTAAATGAGTTCTATCATTACCGCAACAAGCGAGGTAATGATGAAAAAAGACATTCAACCAAATCCGAACACAATAGCCGAAACAACTTTTAACTTATATTTTAAGGTTTACTCTAATGACGCAAAAGAACTACAAAGTAATTGATAGAGAAACGTATTACAGAAAAGGTGTATTTCGTCATTTCTCTGAAGATTGTAAGTGTTCAACCTCTATGACTGCAAGAATTGATGTTACAGAACTTGTAGCGCATTCTAAAAAGACAGAAACAAAATTTTACATCAATTTCCTTTATATTCTTTCCAAAGTTATGAACTCCCGAGAAGATTACAGAATGGGATATCTTTGGCAGAGTGATGAACTGATTTGCTGGGATATTGTTAATCCGACACAATATGTTTTCCACGAAGATACAGAGACGTGTAGTCCTGTATATACAAAATATGATGCGGACTATAACAAGTTTTATGCCAATGCAATACAGGATATTGAAAATGCGAAGAAAACAAGAGAATATGGACTTGATATGGTAAGCCATCCTAATTGGTTTGATGCTTCATATATATCTTGGCTTTCTTATGATGCCTTAAATATAGAACTACCCGATGGACATTTGTATTTTGCACCTATTATTAACTGGGGAAGATACAGAGAGGAAAACGGCAGACTGGTTATGCCTGTAACTGTTCGTATGAATCACGCTATTGCTGACGGATATTTGGTAGCAAATGTATTTCGCCTTCTGGAGCAGGAAATTAAAGCATTTAACAGATAAAAAGCCGAAATAAAGAGCAGACTATGATTATATTGGTAACAGGTGCATCACACACGGGGAAAACGCTTTTAGCACAGAAGTTGCTTGAAAAGTATCATTACCCGATTTTATCAATAGATTTGCTGAAAATGGGGCTAATCCGTAGCGGTCAAACCGATTTAACCGTAACGGATGACGAAGAACTAACGGTTTATCTGTGGAAGATTGTGCGTGAAATGATTAAAACCGCCATAGAAAACAAGCAAAACTTGATTATTGAGGGATGCTACATTCCGTTTGATTGGCAACAGGATTTTACTGCCGATTATCTTTCGGAAATTAAATATATCTGCCTTGTGATGAGCAAAAAGTATGTCACAGAGCACTTTGACGATATTAAACGCTATGCCGATGTTATTGAGCAAAGACTTGATGACAGCGATTTTACGCTGGAAAGTGCCATTAAGGACAATGAAGATATTTTGCACCAATGTCAAAAATTCGGTTTGCCGTATCATTTGATAGATAATGAATACAATTTGAACGTTGACCTATAAATGTTAAACAATGTTAGGAATCCGCACAAAGTTTAACATTTTTTTGAGGTATTTTTCGCCATTTTCAAAACTATGCGTTAATATTTATCGCTTACGGATAACAACAAAAAGCTCCCTTTTTCGGGGAGCTTTTTTAATAGAAAAAATCAGTCATCAAGACCGACATTCTGCTTAAATAATTTCTGATTAGCATAGAAAGCCAAAACCTCAGGTGGCAGACCATACCTTTTATAATGCTCTTTTAAAAGCTCGGGCTTATCAAGCTTAACCAGATTCATCAGAACCCTCGTCGGTAAGGCGCGCCGCTCAATCTCAGTTTTTAAGACATTTTCCCAACGCGGGTAGCGTATACTGCCATCAGTAAGGTCTTCCAGCGTTTCGTCAAAGAGTTGCCATTGCGTAAGGTAGAATTTAATCATTTCATCAGTGCCGTGCCAGAAAAGATATTTTTCATGGGTGGCTGTAAAATGAACTCCCGGTTGAAAACGAAGTTTAGAAAAGGCTTCAAGCATTTTGATATCATGCTGTTTGATGGCAGTTTCGTAGCATAAATTCCAAACATCTTGCGGGTTCTCGTACTTCATGGCAAATTGTTCTTGCATTTGTTTTGTTAAAACATCATACAAAAGCTGTGCATCACCGAGTTTTACAAAAGTCTCTAACGTATCGCAGGAAAGATGTCCTCCGCCGTTGATGGCATAATGTGAGATAAGCGCACTAATTAACGCCACATCTTTGCTCTGCATAATCAAAATTTGCCCTTTGGGATAAGCGCCGTGGCAAACCACATAATCCTTCACCAGTAGCACATTATCTTCAATATTACCATCAAGATACTTCTTAAAGAAAATTTCTTCATTGGTTCCTTGAAGTCTGTGCTGGCGGAGATAATGCATCATAAAGTTTTCATCACAACATTCCTGAGCAATGATAAATCTTTCGTAGTCAGGGGGGATTTTAACTTTGAAATAGCGATTAAGCCAAACCGCTAACCTGGCCTTTTTAAGCAGGTCTTCTTTTTTGTTTTTTTGTTCCATAAAAGTAGATATTTAATTGTAAGACATAAAGTTATTTTTTTGTATCCAACAGAATAGTTAAAAATGTATTTTTGTCAATAATAAAAGAAATTTAGCTCAAGATAATCCTATTTTTAGCTTGACAAAATTAAAAATATTAACATATAATAAACACGTTAAATTATTTTGTAAAACTATGTAGAGAAGAGATATGGTTAAGTTAAGTGATAATAACGCCTATAAGAGAGGGCAAGAACTATTAGATTCGGGTATGTGTAGAGAAGCTATTGCGCAGTTTGATGCGTTTTTGGCAGAACAGCCTGATAACTGGAAAGCAATAAACTCCAAGGGTTTTGCTTTTCAAAAAATGAGCAAATATACAGAAGCTGTTGAATGCTTTGATAAGGCTTTGGCAATCAACCCGAAGTCTGTTGAAGTGTTGAACAATAAGGGCGTAACTTTAAGTATGCGCGGTCTGTATAAAGAAGCAATAGTCTGCTTTGAGCAAGCGTTTGCAACTGATCCGACTTCTCTGGAAGCCTTAAACGGTAAAGCCATTGCTTTACAACACATGTTTTTATTCAAAGAGGCTTTAGATGTTTTACAACAAGCCTATTCGGTTGATCCTAAGCACCCGCAAACTTTATTGAGTATTGCCGTAACTTTGCAAAAGTTAAAGCAATATGAGCGTGCTATCGGCTATTTCAAAAAAGTATTGTCATTAGATAAAACCAACGTTAAAGCATGGAACGGTATCGGCGTAACCTATCAGTTGATGGGCGATAACGATTCGGCATTAAAATGCTTCACCAAAATTTTAAATATTGATAGTACGGAAATTCAAGCCTGGATCAGTATCGGTTTTGTATATCAGAAGATGTTTAAGTTTAAAGATGCTTTGAAGTGCTACAATAAAGCCAAAAATTTGGTAGACGGTCGTTATCATCACAAGCTTTATGATGGTCTGGCATCTTGCTTAACCAAACTTTCCGAGTTTGATCAAGCCATAGAAATTTATAAGCATATTTTCCAACGCGAAGAAGGTAAGAAAAAGTGGGATGCTCAGCGCTCCATTAAGTTCGTCAATAAGTTGAAGCGTAAAAAAGCTATCGGTATGTTACCGGATGTTATTCCGGCAGATGCTGCCGCTGCTGCATCTTCTACAGATTCTGATACAGGTGGAAATAAAGCTGCCGTCGGTGACGAAGCTTAGTACTTCTTTAGATTTTGTGTGTATTCATCAAATAAGAGTGTACAAAACACTTTCTTATCCGTTATACTCTGCTCTATAAGAGCGAGGAAAATATGTCTGAACAAACAAAACAAAGCAAGGTAAACTTTTGGTCTGATAATTTGCCCAAAATATATTTTGTATTACAAATTTTATTTGGGATAGCGGCTTGCTTTTGGATTCTTATCAATCACCAACCCAAGACCGGAGATGACGTAGAGCATTTGCATTCGGCTTGGCTTGTTTTCCAAGGCGAAATACCTTATCGTGATTTTTTTCAACATCATAACCCGCTGTTGTGGTATTTGTTTGCGCCATTAGTTGGCTTTTTTGCTTATGATTTGGTGATTTACGATATCGTTCGTGTCATCTCTACCTTTTTTATGTTTTTAACATTATGGATGACCGCTCAAATAGCCTCAAAATTCATTTGTCATGCCAAATATGCCGGTTTGTTGACCATCGCATCCGTTTTTCCCTCATATATTGTTTTAAGCGGGCAGGATTTCAGACCGGATAACTATATGGTCTTGTGTTTTATGGCGGGGCTTTATTTCTTCTTTGATTATTTGGAGGTAAAGCGTCTGAGTAAACTCGTTTATTCTTTTGCTTTGATGTGGCTCACATTTATGTTTATGCAAAAAAGTATTTTCTTTTTAGGGTTATTCGGCTTAGTTGTTTTATATTTGTTGTATAAAAAGGAAATTAAATGGCAAGATTTTGCTTATGCGCTGATTGTTCCGCTATTAGGTATGATAGGTTTTATTTCATGGTTGGGATATTACGGGTTATTTGAAAAATATTGGTTGTGTAATTTTATTTTTAACTTGTACATCCCTGATGTTTATAACAACTTAGCCGAGCCGACACATATAGAGTTCTATTGTTTGAGCGCCATAGCTTTTATCGGTGCCGTATATTTTTTATGCAAAGGTTCCGTTGCGGCAAGGGTTATAAGTATTTTATGGTTGAGCGAAGCGATACAGAGATTTTTCTATTTTTCGTTAGATCGTCATTACTATTATTTTCTTGATATACTGAATGCTGTCTTGGCCGGAAGCATAGCCTATGTAGCAATTAAAAGATGGAAAAACAGTGCTTATTTGTTTGTTGCACTGTCTATATCTGCCTGTTGGCCATTTATCACATACTGTCGGGATAATAAACTTTCACCGGATTATTTCCGCTATGTCACCCCGAAGTATGTTTTAGAGCAGACAAATCGTTGTGACGCTGTGTTAAACGGCTATGGTTTAACCTATGGTATTTTTACCAAGGATTTAACTTATTACTGGAACTTAAACGGACAGCTTGATGTTATTGGCGATAAAATTGGTCTGGCGCCGTTGCCGGATTTAAATGATGTGGTAGAGAGGTATTTGCCGCAAATTATTTACACCGGTCCTTTTTGGGATGAACGATTACGTCATCGTGATATCAATAATCCGGTACACTGGATAGATGCAACCTTGCGGGATAAATACTATTACCAGTCCTTATTTGTTGATATCTTCTTGTTAAAACCGGAATATCAACAACAAAGACGTTGTCGCTATGATGCTGCCACCAAAACATGGAATTACTACTATAAGGAATAAAAAATGTCTGCCATAAGCAAAAAAATATTATATACTTTTTTCACTTTGTATGCGTTTTTTACCGTAGGCCTTTTGTATTGGACAATCATCATGAGCGGTTCCACAGATGGGGATACCATAGAGCATGTTCATTCTTCATGGATGGTTTATAAAGGAAAAATTCCTTATGTAGATTTTTTCCAACATCATAATCCGCTGTTATGGTACGTCGGCGCGCCGTTTGTCGGTATGTTTGAGTATAGCCTTCGTGCGGTGGATGCCGTTAATTTATTGACGGTCAGCTTAACAACCTTGATGATGTATTACATTTACCGCATACATAAAGACTTTTTAACAAATACTCTGGGTGGTTTAATAGCGGCAGGTTTTGTTGCTTTCGTTCATGAAAGCTTATACACCAAAGATTTTAAGCCGGATAACTATATGACAGCAAGTTTAGTCATCGGTGTTTATTATCTTTTCAAATATCTGAAGGAAAAGAAAGTAACATGGCTGTTTGTGTCATTTATGCTGTTTTTTGCATCTTTTATGTTTACTCAAAAAGCGGTGTTAATACTGTTTTGTATCGGTGGCATCATTTTATATCTCCTGTATCAAAAAAAGACAAGTTGGTCTGACGTATTATTAAGCGCAACACTTCCGGTATTGATATATATAGCATTTTTAGCGTTTTTATGGAGCAGAGGAGCTTTAGCAACATACTGGCTTGCCAATTTTGAGTTAAACTCGCATATACCGGATGTATTTTATACCCGTCGTTTTATTTACCCAGCCTATGAAACACTGGTTCCGATAGTGTTTTCTCTCTATGCAATGGCAAAGTGCTTATATAACGGCAGTATTTACGTTAAAATCACAGGAGCAGTGTTTATCGCCGAATTTATTATCAGAATGTATTACTTCACCCCGTTTGTTTATTATTTCACAACACTGCACGCATTTGCCGCAATATTAGCCGGTGTCGCAGCGGTGGATTTAATCAACAAAAAACAATATTGGGCGTGGATATTTGCGCTATATTTTGCGATAATAGGTGGTATTTATACCAATATTTATCGGCAACGTATCACCATCGGCGATAGTTTTAAATATGGTGCATCAGGATTTCTTTTGGAAATAACAAACCCATGCGATTATATCTTAAACGGCTATCGTTTGGGCTACAATTTGTTTAACAAGGACGTTAATTACATATGGAATTTAAACGGGCAGATAGATGTTATAGCCTCTCATATCGGTCTTTATCCGTTAGCGGATTTGGAAATGCTCATTCGTAAATATCGTCCGAAAATTATTTATGGCGACAATTATTATGACACATACCGCGAGTATCGTGGTGCGATAATGACATACCCGATACACCGCCTCAGCAATGTCATATTAAAAGAAATGTATGAGCCATTAAATAGAGATAATTTGTACATTTTAAAACCGGAATATCAGAGCTATGACTGTCGTTATAATCCGCAGACGAAGACCTACGAATATCAAGACAAACATTAGCAAAAATTTTACCAATCATTATTATACTGAAAGCCATAAAGAAAAACTTTAACAAAGGAGATGCCCATGCGTGTAATAATTAAAAAAGACTATGATGAAGTAACGGATTGGGCTGCAACCTATATTGCATACCGCATAACCAGAGCCCGTCCGACTGCCGCCAAGCCGTTTGTTTTAGGTTTGCCGATGGGCGATACGCCGAAAGGTATGTATAAAAAATTAGTTGAGTTAAATCATGCCGGTAAGCTGTCCTTTGCAAATGTTGTTATCTTTTGTATGAACGAGTTTATCGGGTTAGATAAAAAAGATCCGCAGAGTTGCCATAGTTACATGGCTGAATACCTCTTAAAACATGTAGATACCAAAGCCGCCAATATTTATATTTTAGACGGCAAGACCAGGAGTTATGAAAAAGAATGTGCCAATTTTGAATTAGCTATCAGGCAAAAAGGTGGCATAGATTTATTTGTCGGTGGTGTCGGTGCAGACGGACATATCGCCTTTAATGAGCCGTTTTCATCATTGTCATCTCATACGCGTGTCAAAACACTGACCACCGAGACCATGAAGATAAAAGCCAAATTATTTGATAATGATATCAAAAAAGTGCCGCATACGGTATTAACCGTCGGTACCGGTACAATTATGGATGCCAAAGAAGTTTTGTTATTGGCCACCGGCGATAGTAAAGCCGAAGCTACCAAAGCCGCAATAGAAGGCAGTGTTAATCATCGTTGGGCAGTAAGTGCGCTTCAAATGCACAGACATGGCATTTACCTATGTGATGAAGCCGCCGCATCCAAGTTGGAACAGGATACGGTAAGTTACTTAAAAGATATAGAAAGAAACGCTTATTAAAATAAAAAAGAGGAGATAAAAACTCCTCTTTTTTCCTATTCCTCATAAATCGGAAATTCTTTTGTCAGCTTTAAGATACGCTCATTAACATCTGCCAACACCTTCTTTTCATCAGGGGTATTAAGGGCTTCTGCGACATCAGCAATAGCATTACCGATAAGCTCAAATTCCTTAGTTCCGAAACCTCGTGTTGTTCCTGCCGGTGTACCTAAGCGAATACCGGATGTAATAGTCGGTGGTAACGGGTCAAACGGAATAGCATTTTTATTTGCCGTAATATGCACACTATCAAGCGCATCTGTTAATTCCTTCCCGTTAATTCCTTTGGGCGTTAAATCAACCAAAAGCAAGTGAGTGTCCGTACCACCGGTAACAAGTTTAAAACCTCTTTTAACCAAAGTCTGCCCTAAAGCTTGTGCATTTTCCAAAACTCTGGCGGAATATTTCTTAAATTCCGGAGAAAGAGCTTCCTTAAAGCAGACAGCCTTTGCCGCAATAACGTGTTCTAACGGACCACCCTGCATACCGGGGAAGATAGCGGAATTTATCTTTTGTGCAATTTCGGCATTGTTTGTTAAGATAGCACCGCCACGTGGTCCGCGCAGAGTCTTATGAGTTGTTGTGGTAACCACATCAGCAAAATTTAGCGGATTAGGGTAGAGACCGCTGGCAACGAGTCCCGCAAAGTGTGCCATATCCACCATCAAATAAGCCCCGCAATTATCTGCAATGGCGCGGAATTTTACAAAATCCAACTGTCTCGGGTAAGCTGAGCAACCGGCAATAATCAATTTTGGTTTATGGTGTTGAGCTAAACTTGCCACTTCATCATAATCTATCAAACCGCTTTCACGTTCCACACCGTATTGAATAGCATTAAACCACTTGCCGGAAACAGAAACTTTAGCGCCGTGAGTTAAATGTCCACCGGCATCTAAGCTCATGCCTAAGATCGTATCCCCCGGCTTTAAGAGAGCCGCATAGACTGCCATATTAGCTTGAGAGCCGGCATGCGGTTGTACGTTAGCAAATTCGGCATGAAAGAGTTTTTTTAAGCGGTCAATCGCCAACTGTTCAACTTTATCAACATTAGCACATCCGCAATAATAGCGTTTGTTCGGATATCCTTCCGCATATTTATTGGTTAAAATTGAGCCTTGTGCTTCCAACACCGCTTTGGAAACAATATTTTCTGAAGCAATCAGTTCCACATTTTCCTGTTGGCGCTTTAATTCATCTTCAATAGCGTTGTAAATTTCCTTATCAAAATTTTTCAAGTTATGCTCAAACATATATTTATTCCTATTTATCAAGTAAATCAATACGGGTTTGGTGGCGTCCGCCATCAAACTGTGCGGTTAAAAAGATATCAATTCTGCGACAAATATCGTTAATATTCATCGTTCTGCCCCCAAAAACCATAACGTTAGCATCATTATGTTTTCTGGCCATCAAAGCCACATCATCTGAATAGAGAATAGCGGCACGAATACCTTTATGTCTGTTAGCGCGAATAGAAATACCGATTCCCGTACCGCAAACCAAGATACCGTAATCAGCCTTTTGTGCTAAAATATGTGCGGCGACTTTATCGGCATAAAGAGGGTAATCAACGGAAGTATCGTTATTTGTTCCCAAATCGGCAACCTCAATACCTTTTCCCTTTAAGTAGCCGACAATAAAAGTTTTCGTATCAAAACCGGCGTGGTCGGAAGCAATGGCAATTTTCATTTTCAAATCTCCTAAACAACTATAAAATATGTAACAAAAACTGATATTGAAATGGAACTAAAATAAGAGATATGCACAAGATAAAATTTTTTTAGAGATTTTAAAAAAAATATATTGACGTTCAAATTTTTTCATGTATATATACAAATCACCACGGAAACGTTGGTACCTTGGGTTGGCCGGTTGGCAGAGTGGCTCATGCAGAGGACTGCAAATCCTTGTACATCGGTTCGATTCCGGTACCGGCCTCCAGGAAGGTTATTCCGGCTTAGCTCAGCGGTAGAGCAATCGGCTGTTAACCGATTGGTCATCTGTTCGAATCAGATAGCCGGAGCCAAAGCAAAAGCGTTCTTGAGAAATCAAGAACGCTTTTTCGTATGCGCATTTTAAAATCAATTTTCATTTGACTTTCATAGGATAATTTTCTAACCTAAATCTGCATTAGCTGATGACTAATGTGAGGGTTGAAAGCCTCATTATCGGTTGCTCTAAAATAGGGCGTAAAACTACCTTTTTGCGGAAAGCAGGAAGGTAGTTAATAAGGTATCTTGTATGCCGAATACCTACACTATTTCCGATAAATAGCTTTCAACTTCCTGCTGCCTCTCATCAAGGCGGCTTTTTTGTTGTAACTGTTTGCGGAGAATAGAAATGAAAAAAATAGCGATTCTTTTGCTGATATTAGGGGGTGTTTTTACGGGATTAACTAAAAACGTGGTTTCAAGCGACTATGGACATAAATATTCTCCTATGAGATATAACCGATGTTTTCGCAATTCAGCAGAGGATGGAGGGAAATTCATGAACTCTGGATGGATATGTGAAACTGTTAGCAAATATTGTTATTTAGTAGCGGGAAATTTGTTAGATAATGATAGCAATTTAACATTGTTGTATTGCGAAGATAAATAAATTCCATTCAATTAAATCTAAAATACCACTAAACAGAGTGGTCTTTTGCGACAGCGCGTCATCCCGAACTTGTTTCGGGATCTCATGAAATGCTAGAACAAGTTCAGTATGATGATGACCGATAAAACTTTTAAACTAAAAATGAGATAAAGTGCTATGCTATAAACGAAACCTAAACATAAAAAGCGTTCCGAAGAACGCTTTTTTCAATGGGTTGGGATAGTGCAGGGGCTGGAAGTGAAATTAAAGTCGCGGTGTACAATAGGGGTACATAAGACTTTAATTTCACAATCATGACCTGTGCTAAACAAGCCCCCTAACGTAACGTGGCGCCGGTCTTTTTGCTAACCTCATTGATAACCTTATTCATCAGCGCTTCCAGCTCGGCATCCGTATAAGTCTTATCCTTCGGTTGGAAAGTAACCGTAATCGCGATTGATTTTTTATCTTCCGGTAGATTCTCACCTTCATAGACATCAAAAATCCGCACATCACTGATATTATCTCTGTCAGCCGTTTTTGCCGCTGTGTAGATATTAATTGCCGGCACATTTTTGGCAACCACAAAAGCCAAATCTTTTTCAACGGCTTGCAATTGAGATAATTCCAGTTTTTTCTTAGCCTTAGATTTGCCGTCACGCGGTGTCGGAATATTCTCCAAGAACACTTCAAATGCCACAACATTGGTCTTAATATCCAATGCTTTCAAAACACTCGGATGAAGCTCGCCAAAGTATGCCAACACATTTTTACCCAAGCGAATAGTTCCACTCCGTCCCGGATGATAATAGCTCGGTGCATCAGTTGTAATTTGCGGAGCCTCAATCGGTCCCTTTGCTGCAGCAATAGCGGCGAGTGCATCGGCTTTTGCATCAAATACATCATACAAGCGAGAAGTACCACTCCAGTCTTTTTTAGATGTTTTACCAACCCGAATACCGCCGGCAACTGTTTTTTGTTCTCCGGGAACACGTCCGTAAAACTCCGGTGCAACTTCAAATAAAGCCATATCTGCGTAGCCGCGTGCAATATTATTTTTGGCGCCGATTAACAGATTGCATAAAACGGATGGTCTCATCTCATTAAGTTCAATGATAATCGGGTTTTGAATAATAACCGGCTCATTACCTCTGCGGAAATATTTTGCAATCTCGCTATCCGTAAAGCTAAAGGTAACCGTTTCATACATACCTCGCAGAGCAAGTTCATGTTTTACCATAAGCACATTATTTTGCAGAGGGGTTAGTACCGGCTTTGGATAATCAACCAACTTCATGGATTTAGCCGGAATTTCATCTAAACCGATCATGCGGACAACTTCTTCAATGAGGTCTTGCTCATTTTCAATATCACCGCGCCATGACGGAGAAATCGCTTTAATTTTGCCATTTTCTTCGCTGACTGTAAAACCTAAATTTTTAAGAATTTCTTCGCATTTTTCTTTAGAAACTTCCATACCGATAAAGGTTTTTAATCTTTCCGGACGGAGGTAAACCGGCTTTGTTTCAAAGTTTTCACTTCCTGCAACTTCAATTTCGGAAGCTTCACCGCCGCAAATATCCAAAATCATCTTCGTCGCATAGTTATTACCGGAAACATTAGACATCGGGTCCACCCAGCGTTCATAACGTGCGCGAGAGTCGGAATCAAGCTGTAACTTGCGACCGGTACGTGCAATACATTCAGGTGTAAACAAAGCACATTCTAAAAGAACGTTAGTTGTATCTTCATAACTTCCTTTGTTTAAGCCACCCATAATACCGCCCAAACATTGTATGCCTTCGTCATCACAAATGCCCAAAGATTGGTTATCTAAAGCATAAGTCTTTTCATTTAAGGCTAAAAACTCCTCGCCATCATGCGCCATCCGTACATTGATATTTCCCTTAAGCTTATCCGCATCAAAGACATGCAACGGACGAGCAAGGTCATAGTTAATATAGTTTGTAATATCAACCAATGCGGAAATCGGGCGCAGACCGATAGCTGACAATCTGTCTTTCATCCATTTTGGCGTTTCGGCTTTATTGTTAACCCCTTTAATATAGCGAGCTGTATAAGTCGGGCAAGCTTCAGGATTAGAAACAGAAACTTTAATCGGGCTCTTAAATGTTCCCTTAATCGCAGGAATTGTAAGAGGTTTTAATGTTCCTAAGCCGGAAGCCGCCAAATCGCGTGCAATACCGCGCACGCCCAAACATTCAGCTCGGTTAGGTGTAATAGAAACCTCGATCACCGGATCAATGTTTAACACTTGTGCCGCCGGAAGACCGATTTCAACATCATTGCCTAAATCAATAATGCCGGTATGGTCATCACCAACCATCAATTCTTTTTCCGAGCACATCATGCCCATACTTTCCACACCGCGGATTTTTGCCACTTTCAAGCGCTCACCATAGCAGGGGATAAGTGCACCTGTCGGGGCATAGATACCAACCAAACCTTCACGAACGTTTGGTGCCCCGCAGACAACCTGCAAAGTTTCTTTACCGGTATTAACCGCCAATACGTGCAAGTGGTCAGAGTCCGGATGCATTTCAACCTTTTCAATACGAGCCGTATTAAAACCTTCCAATGCTACCGCCGGATTGATAACTTCTTCCACTTCCAACCCGATTCTCGTCAATGTTTCGGCAATCTCATCAACATTTGCCGTTGTATCTAAATGTTCTTTTAACCAAGATAATGTAAATTTCATCGTGCTAACCCTCCGTTATTACTTAAACCGCTTGTCATAGAAGAAAAATCAAGCGCCGTAAATCCGTAATTCTTTATCCAACGAACATCAGATTCAAAGAAAGTACGCAAATCCGGAATGCCATATTTAAGCATAGCTAATCTATCAATTCCCATACCGAAAGCAAAACCTTGGTACTCATCTGGGTCAATACCACCGGCTTTTAAAACATTCGGATGCACCATACCACACCCTAAGATTTCAAGCCAATCCGTACCGGCTCCGATTTTGAGTTCATCTTTAGTTTTCAAGCAACCGATATCCATTTCAGCAGATGGCTCGGTGAACGGAAAATAAGACGGACGGTAGCGTACCGGCAATTCATCCAATTCAAAGAAAGACTTAACAAAGTCATACAAACACCCTTTCAAGTCTGCCATGGTTGTTTTTTTATCTATAACCAACCCCTCAACTTGGTGGAACATCGGAGTATGTGTTGCATCATAGTCAGAACGATATGTTCTTCCCGGTGCAATAATGCGAATAGGCGGTTGTTTCTTTTCCATTGTACGAATTTGCACACTGGAGGTTTGTGTGCGGACGATATATGCCGTATCCATATCAAATTCTTTAGTAACATCGCTATTGATGTAAAATGTATCCTGCATCTGGCGCGCCGGATGGTTCGGCGGCGTATTAAGTGCATTAAAGTTATGAAATTGGTCTTCAATATCCGGTCCGTCTGCGACTTCAAATCCCATTTCGGAAAAAATAGCAACAATCTCTTCATAAACTTTAGAAACCGGATGAATGCGTCCCTGTACTTCCGGTCTGCATGGAAGTGTAACATCAATAACTTCTTTTTTCAATTTTTCATCTAAAAGTTTTGCTTCCAGTGCTTGCTTTTTATCGGCAATTAGAGCCTCCAACTCAGCCTTAACAATATTGATTTTTTTACCAAACTCAATTCTTTCTTCCAACGGCATTGAGCCGAGAGTTTTCAAGAGTTCGGTAACACGACCTTTTTTTCCGAGTGCCAAAACACGAACGTCATCAAGTGCTTTAGCATCTTCGGCTTTAGCAATTTGTTCTTCAATTTCTTTTTTTATAACTTCAATATCACTCATTTTAATCTAACCTCAACAAAAGGGTTACCCCTAACAAAATTTTCTCATCCTCTGCCAAAATTTAAACATAAAAGAGCCATCTTGGCTAACCAAGACGACTCTTAAATATTCTTTCTGATATAATTTATACTAAAATTTATTTAGCCAGAGCCGCTTTGGCAGTTTCTACTAACTTAGCAAAAGCTTGGGGCTCTTTGAAAGCGATATCAGCTAAGACTTTACGGTCAAGCTCAACACCTGCCTTCTCAAGCCCGCTGATAAATCGAGAATAAGTCATATCATTCAAACGTGCAGCTGCATTGATACGTTGAATCCACAAAGCGCGGAAACTTCTCTTCTTGGCTTTACGATCACGATAAGCATACTGCAAACCTTTTTCAACTTTTTCAACTGCTACTCTGAAAACGTTCTTATTACGTCCTCTGTAGCCTTTCGCCATATCCAAAATCTTTTTATGACGAGCGTGTGCTGTTACACCTCTTTTAACGCGAGACATCTAACAATCCTCCTACTACAAATAAGGTAAAAACTTTTTAACAATCTGAACATCAACTTCTGAAAGCAAAGTTGTGCCGCGAGCTTGTCTTTTCATTTTCTGAC
>Ga0310691_10004864_pt1 | contig 14922 bp, 12 predicted proteins | sample 176DNAGHGlowgp2_FD_203887 | JGI IMG/M metagenome (GOLD analysis project Ga0310691, IMG submission 203887) | Sheep rumen microbial communities from Palmerston North, Manawatu-Wanganui, New Zealand - 1766 DNA GHGlow gp2 (v2) (version 2) | ecosystem: Host-associated > Mammals > Digestive system >... | reverse complement strand
AACTGCGACTCTATTGCCTGCGCCTTTCTGACAGAATTCTAATTCTGGGTAACGGTGGTGTGAAGAATACAAAGACTTACGAGGAAAGCAAGGAACTGAGCGGCTATGTGCTAACACTTCAAAACTTCGACCGTTTGATAAAAGAAGGCGTAAAAGACGGCACAATCATTGTATCTGAGAAGAAAATAGAAACCGATAAAACGTTTGACCTATGAAGAAGATGAAGACCCCATTCAAACAGATGTTGGCGGCGGTGCCTGCCGACATCCAACAGGAGGTGGACCTGGAGTTTGCCATCTCCAATCGTATCAACGAACTGATGGTGCAGCGTGGCTTAACGAAGTTGGAGTTTGCTCAGGCCCTTGGCAAGCGCCCCAGTGAGGTGACTAAGTGGCTCAGCGGTCAGCACAACTTCACTATCCGCACCCTGTCGACACTTTCGGACTTTTTTGGAGAGTCGCTGGTGCGTGTCTGTTAGTTTGTTCTCGGCATGACACTTTATTACACCACACGTTTTGATCGTGCAAGCCGTAGCCGTTATCATTTTGGTTCGCTCTATCGTGGTGACGATGGTATAGTATATATCAAGCTGAACCTTCAAATTCGTTTTACAAAATAGAAAATATGGAAAGTAATATCATTCTATATACAACTGACTCTGGAAACGTGAATGTCCAAGTGCAGTATGAGGACGGCACATTCTGGCTGACGCAGAAGCGAATGGCAGAATTGTTTGGGGTGGAAGTACCTACAATCAACTACCATCTAAAAGAGATCTATAATAGTGGAGAACTTACGGAAATGGCAACTATTAGAAAAATTCGAATAGTTCAGCAGGAAGGTAAGCGCAATGTAGAACGCGAGTTGGATTTCTATCAGTTAAAAGCCATCCTTGCAGTAGGCTACAGGGTGAACAGCAAGGAAGCAACGGCTTTTCGTAGATGGGCGACGAACACCCTAGACGAATTTGTCACCAAGGGCTATGTTCTTGACAAGGAGAGGTTGAAAAAGGGACCACAGTTCGGAAAGGACTACTTTAAGGATCTGCTGGAACAGATTCGTGAGATTCGTGCCAGTGAGCGTCGGTTCTATCAAAAAATCACAGACATCTATGCCCTTTCTACAGACTACGATAAAGATGCACCCGAGACACGCGAATTCTTTGCCACTGTACAGAATAAGCTCCATTGGGCTATCTCCGGCAAAACTGCTGCAGAGATTATCTACTACACGGCAGATGCCACTCAGCCACACATGGGGCTAACGACGTGGAAACATGCACCGGAAGGAAAGATTCTGAAGTCGGATGTCACCGTGGCTAAGAACTATTTGCCAGAAAAGCATATCAAAGCACTTGACCGCATTGTATCTGCATATTTAGACTTAGCAGAAGACCGTGCCGAGCAGGAACTTCCAACGACAATGGCACAGTGGGCACGTATACTTGACAACTTCCTGACCGTAGCTGAGCGACCGCTACTGATGGATGCAGGCACCATATCAGCATTAGAGGCTAAGATAAAAGCAGAAAGCGAATATGAGGTGTTCCGAAAGATTCAGGACGAGCAGTATGTTTCAGACTTCGACAAAGAAATCAAACGGCTAAAGGGCGAATTGTAATGAGGAAAATGCGACTTTGGCAGACTTGGATGAACTGGCAGTTGCCAAAGCCCGTGTGATGTACAAAAAGGTACACTCTAAGATTCCTGCCAACGAAATTGACGGTTGGTCGGTAGAAGAGTTGCTGAGTAACAGTGGTATCATGATTGAAGGCAAACTTACTCGTGCTGCCATCATCTTATTGGGTAAACCAACGGCAGTATTCAAACTGAGGCCTGCGGTTGTGGAAGTGACATGGACGCTACGCGATGCAAAGGAAGATGTTGTTGATTACGAACATTTCACGGCTCCATTCATATTGACAGTGGATGAGATTCTTGGTAAAATCCGCAATCTGACTATGCGTGAGTTGCCAGGAGGAACTTTGTTCCCAGATACGATGAAACAGTATGACAACTACAGCATCCGTGAAGCTTTGCATAATGCCATTGCCCACCAGGATTACACATTACAGGAGCGCATCAACTTTGTTGAGAATCCCGGCTATGTGTATTATGAGAATGGTGGCAGTTTCATTCCTGGCACTTTACAAAAGGCTTTGGCTATTCGTGGACCACAGCGCCATTTTAGGAACGAATGTCTCTGTAAGGCAATGGTACATTTCAATATGATTGATACCGTAAGCCGAGGCATCAAGAAAATATTCGATGAGCAATGGCGACGTCACTTCCCAATGCCAGACTATGAGATTGATGCTGCCAATAAAGTTGTTGGTGTGAGGCTCTATGGCAATGCCATCAACGAAAAATATACAAAGATATTGAAAGAGAACAAGACCCTTACTTTGCAAGAGTGTATCGCCCTTGATGCAGTGCAGAAAGGGCACCAGATTAGCGAAGAAACGGCAGAGGAATTATTGGACAAGGGACTGATTGAGGGAGAATCTCCTAATTATCAAATTTCACTGGGTGTTGCTAAGATGACACACCAATTGCCTGAATATACTCGTGTCAGTGGCTTGGAACGTTCAAAATTAAAACAAATGACACTGCAATTTATTCAGAATGCAGGTGAGGATGGAACTATGCGTGACGGTATCTATGAGTATCTGAAAGTCGCAATGCCGAGCAATAAGACGAAAGAGCAGAATCTCCGTTTGTTGGGAAATATCCTTAAAGAATTAAAAGAGGAAGGTGCTGTTTCTTTGAAAGGATTGTCATGGTACGAAGTGCAGAATCCGACTAAAAAGAACTAAAAGCGACTAAATCCGACTACAAAGGACTAAATCCGACTAAAAAGGACCAATTATGATCAGTTACCAGTTTGATGACCGTGTGGCTAAGCACTATTATGTTGATGGTTTGAGGGGTGAACCAAAGAAAATTGCCCTTCCTCGTGACTTGGTGGTCTGGGAATAAATGAGATTTATGACAGGAGATAGATTTTTTATGGAATGCCCATGAATCAGATTGATAGGATTAAGTATATGGAAGGGTGCTTCGACAGGGCTTCAGAAGCTGTGAAGCAACTCACTGCTGCCCTCGACTTGTATGCTGAAGTTCAGGAGGATATTCGTCAGCTAAGCGACTATTACGGCAGCAAAGACTGGAAACGTGACTTTGCTGCCGATGAGGCTGGCCGCCTTCCCGCTGATCTCAAGCGTGGTGTTCTCTCAGAAGATGCTGTTTGGAATCTGCTGACGGACATCAAGGCAATTGATGAGCGGATAGTGTCAAGGTAGGGAAGGGCACTTTCCGTGTTACTCTGCTCCGAAGTATTCCTGTAGCTCTGCCGAGGCGCTGCCTTCGTTGTTGGGCAGGTCGCGGATAATCTGGCCGTGCTCCAGCAAGGCTATGCGTGTGGAGATGTCGATGGTGTGCTGCAGGTTGTGGCTGGAGATAATAACCGTTGAGCCGTTCTGCTGGGCATAGTCTCTCAGAAGATGTTTCAACAGCACCTGACTGGTGGGGTCGAGGAAGTTGAAAGGCTCATCGAGGATGACAATCTCTGGATGACGGAAGAGTGCCGATATAATGCCAACTTTCATCTTGTTGCCTGCCGAGAGATTGCGGATGAGCTTCTTATGTCCGAACACCTCGCCGTTGGCGAAGCGCTCGTAGACTTTGAGGCGCTCCTCGACCTCAGCCTGTTTGATGCCTGAAACCTTGCCAAGGAAGGCAAAATACTCCTCGGGCGTCAGGAAGTCGATGAGGAAACCGTCGTCGATATAGGCGCCGACATGCTGTTTCCACGCTTCGCTTTCAGCAGGATTGATGTCAACAGTACGCACGCCCATTCCCTCATCTTGAGAGGCGGGGAGCATATAGGTGACATGACCATCGTCGGCCTTCAGCAGATCAAGGAGCAGGCGGAAGAGCGTGGTCTTGCCGGCACCGTTGTTACCTACGAGTCCCAGGATATCCCCTTTGTTCACCGTGAACGAGGGGATATCGCAGGCACATGTCTCACCAAATTGCTTCTTGAGATTGTTGATCTTGATCATACATTCTAGTAATTCTAGTTTTTCTAGTAACACTAGTAGATTGGATTACACCAGTCCGCGTCCGTGGCAGTTCTTGAACTTCTTGCCGCTGCCACAGGGGCAGGGGTCGTTACGTCCAGGCAGTTTGTCCTTGATGATGGGCGTGCGGGGCTGTTGGGAGCGGGTGTCTTGGGCAGCGGCAGCGGCCTGGTTGGGGTCGGTCATCTGCTCCTGATTCAGGTTCTGCTTCGACTCCGTGTATTGTGAGCGCTGGGTGTGCTGCTCGGGAGCGGCTTCCTGCACCTGACCTTGCTGTATTTCGGGAATCTGGGCACGCATGAGGATGCTGACGGAGCGGTTATTCATGGTGTTCACCATGTTGTCGAACAGCTTGACGCTCTCTAGCTTGAAGATGAGCAACGGGTCTTTCTGCTCGTACGAGGCATTCTGCACGGAGTGCTTCAGTTCGTCGAGTTCGCGCAGGTTCTCCTTCCATGCCTCGTCGATGATGTGGAGAAGTATCTGCTTCTCGAACTCCTTGACCACTGACTTACACTCGGTGTCGTAAGCCTCCTTGAGGTTACACGGGATGTTGTACATCTTACGGCCGTCGGTCAGGGGTACTACGATGCGCTCATACATTTGTCCTTGAGTCTCATAGACCTGCTTGATGACGGGCATGGCGACCTCCTGCACGTGTTCCATCTTGCGCTTGAAGTTGCCCATAGCCACCTGGAAGGATTCCTCGGCCAGTTCTTCGCGGTTCTTGTTGATGAACTCGTCGTTGGTGAAGGGACACTCCATGGCGAAGACCTTGATGAACTGCTCCTTGCAGCCTTCGTAGTCGTTGGTCTCGATGATGTTGACCACGCGGTCCCAGATGGTGTTCGAGATGTCCATGCCGATGCGCTCACCCATGAGGGCGTGACGGCGCTTGGAGTAGACCACGGTACGCTGTTTGTTCATCACGTCGTCGTACTCTAACAGGCGTTTACGGATGCCGAAGTTGTTTTCCTCCACCTTCCTCTGAGCACGCTCCACCTGTTTGGTAATCATGGAACTCTCCAATACCTCGCCCTCCTTGAAGCCCAGCTTGTCCATGACGGTGGCGATGCGCTCAGAGCCGAACAGACGCATAAGTTTGTCTTCGAGTGAGATGAAGAAGAGCGATGAACCCGGGTCGCCCTGACGTCCGGCACGACCGCGCAGCTGGCGGTCCACACGGCGCGACTCGTGGCGCTCGGTACCGATGATGGCCAGACCACCGGCAGCCTTCACCTCGGGCGACAGCTTGATATCGGTACCACGACCAGCCATGTTGGTAGCGATGGTCACGGCACCACGGCCCTGCGAGTCCTGCTGACCGGCCAGAGCCACGATGTCGGCCTCCTTCTGGTGCAGCTTGGCGTTCAGCACCTGGTGGGGGATACCCTCGCGCTTGCCTGTCTCGGGGTTGACGTACATATCGAGCATACGGCTGAGTAACTCAGAAATTTCAACGCTGGTGGTACCAATCAGCGTCGGACGGCCGCTGTTGCGCAGACGTGCCACCTCCTCGATGACAGCCTTGTACTTCTCGCGGGCCGTCTTGTAGATGCGGTCGTCCATGTCGTCGCGGATGACGGGACGGTTGGTGGGGATTTCCACCACGTCGAGCTTGTAGATGTCCCAGAACTCACCAGCCTCAGTCGAAGCAGTACCCGTCATACCTGCCAGTTTGTGGTACATGCGGAAGTAGTTCTGCAGGGTGATGGTGGCGAAGGTCTGTGTGGCAGCCTCCACCTTGACGTGCTCCTTAGCCTCGACAGCCTGGTGCAGTCCGTCAGACCAGCGGCGCCCCTCCATGATACGACCTGTCTGCTCGTCGACAATCTTGACCTCGCCGTCGATGACCACGTATTCGTCGTCCTTGTTGAACATGCAGTAGGCCTTGAGCAGTTGCTGGAGGGTGTGTACGCGCTCCGACTGGACGGCATAGTGCTGCAGCATCTCGTCCTTCTTGTTGATACGCTCTTCGTCCGTCAGGCTGGTATCGCCCTCAAGGGCAGACAGCTGACTGGTGATGTCGGGCAGCACAAACAGGTCCTTGTCGTTGACTTGGTTGGCCAGCCATGCCGTACCCTTGTCAGTGAGGTCGCATGAGTTCAGCTTCTCATCAACGACGAAATAGAGCGGCTCTGTGACCTCGGGCATGCGGCGGTTGTTATTCTCCATATAGGTTTCCTCGGTCTTGAGCATGCCGCTCTTGATGCCCTCCTCAGAGAGGAACTTGATAAGCGGCTTGTTCTTGGGCATACACTTATGGGAACGGTACAAGGCGAGGAAGCCCTCGTCCAACAGTTTCTTGTCGTTCTTCTCCTGACCTTCGGCAATCTTCTGCTTAGCCTCGGCCAGATACTGGGTAGCCAATTGCTTCTGCACGCCCACCAGCTTCTCGACCAGAGGCTGGTACTCCTCGAACATCTGGTCGTCGCCCTTGGGCACAGGGCCGGAGATGATGAGCGGCGTGCGGGCGTCGTCGATGAGCACAGAGTCCACCTCGTCGACGATGGCGTAGTTGTGGGCACGCTGTACAAGGTCGGCAGGCGAGATGGCCATGTTGTCGCGCAGGTAGTCGAAACCGAACTCGTTGTTGGTACCAAAGGTGATGTCAGCCTGATAAGCACGGCGACGCGCCTCGCTGTTGGGCTGGTGCTTGTCGATGCAGTCGACGCTGAGTCCATGGAACATGTAGAGCGGTCCCATCCACTCGGAGTCACGCTTGGCCAGATAGTCGTTGACGGTGACGACGTGGACACCGTTGCCTGTCAGGGCGTTCAGGAAGACGGGTAGGGTAGCGACCAGCGTCTTACCTTCACCCGTAGCCATCTCGGCTATCTTACCCTGGTGCAGCACGACACCGCCGAAGAGCTGTACGTCGTAGTGTACCATCTCCCACTTCAGGTCGTTGCCGCCTGCCGTCCAGTGGTTGTGGTAGATGGCCTTGTCGCCGTCGATGGTGATGAAGTCCTTGCGCGGGTCGGCAGCCAGTTCGCGGTCGAAGTCGGTGGCGGTGACCACCGTCTCCTCGTTCTCGGCAAAGCGGCGGGCTGTCTCCTTGACAATGGCGAAGACTTCGGGCATGACCTCGTTGAGGGCGTCCTCATAGATGTCGAGCACTTCCTTCTCCAGCTTGTCTATCTGGGCAAAGATGTCGGCACGCTCGTCAATGGGCGTATCCTCGATGGTGGCCTTCAGTTTCTCTATCTCTTCCTTTTGCTTGTTGGCTGAGTCCTGCACCTGCTGCTGTATCTGCTTGGTGCGCTGGCGGAGCTCGTCGTTAGAGAGCTTCTGCATTTCGGGGTAGACGGCCTTTACCTTCTCCACGAAAGGCCTGATGAGCTTGTTGTCACGCGATGCCTTATCGCCGAACAACGAGCGTAGAATCTTGTTGATATTCATATTTTTATGCTTTTATTTATACTTATTGAATGATTCGGGGTGCAAAATTACGAAGAAAATTCCGTAATCTTGCCCTCCTTTTTACTTTTTTACCTTTTTACCCTTAAAAAAGTGGTTCTGCCGAGCAAGCATTCGGAGCACGTATGCGGATAGCCCGTGCTACGGTGGGGGCTATACGGTCTGTCGTGACCGTGGTCTGAATGCGCTGAGACTTGATGTCTGTGCCAAAGAAAATAATGGGAAACGGGATATAGCTGGCCCGTGATACCGTCGATGTGTTCGTGTCTTCGTTGATGAGTTCCCAACCTGGTGCCACGTCAATCAGCAAGTCGCCGCACCGCTCCATGTTAAAGCCGTTGCGGATGCGCTCCAGCAGGACGTTGTCGCTGGTCATGAGCTGGTTGGAGGTGTAAACGTTGCGGACGCCGGACAGTTGCAGGATAAACTCCTGCGAACGGCGCAGCACGTCGCCCATGTCGATATTACGCTTGCTGATGAGCTTGCGGTTCAGGAAGAGCTGGTTGCGGAAACTGGTTTCCACATACTGCTCTGATCCATAGATGGCGCCTAAGTACATATTGAGCAGGTTGGCGGTACGGTTGATATAGAACTTGCCCGTCGGGATGTGGAAGCGCTCGTTGGCGCCCGGGTGCTCTTCCTCCTTGAAGGTGCCCGTGCCGGTGACGACGAAGAGAACGCGCTCTTTCGGCACCTTGCGCAGAATGCCGTTGATGAGGACACCGATGTAGTAGTCCAGTCGCTGGTAGCTGGCAGCGTCAGCGGCTATGGAGTAAGTGATGGTGAGCAGGTCGGGGTGTTGGTCTTGTCCGATGCCAGACTGTTCGACACACTTCAAGGCGATGTCGGTCAGGCTCCTGTTGTCGTCTTCCGTCGGCTTGTATTGCCGGGTGTACCAGCTTATCCATTGGTTCTCGGGCGTATAGTAGGAGGCAATGTTCCATTTGCCGTTTGCCACCCATACGGCACCGTCGGCGGCATGGCCTGCTGACAAAATGGCACGTTCAGCATCTGTCGAGAACGAAAACACCTTGCTCAGTCCGTCGGTGGCTATCTTCAGTTCGTCACCTAACGTCGAGGTGAGAAGCTGAGCGGGCGATAGGCCATTGTCCCTCGTGTCGACGATGTTCTGAGGGCGCAGGGTGCTGCGGTCGAGCCATTCTATACCAGTAACGCCATTGTAGTAAGGCGTGGAGCCTGTGGTGAGCGAGGCTATGGCTGAGGCGCGGTCTACAGGGGTGAAGTTGTAGGAGGCATTGGAAAATACCATGCCTTCTGCCAGCAGGCGGTTCAGACCATTGTACTTGTACAATGAGGCGTATGTCTCCATTCGGTCGGTACGCAGTTGGTCGATGGCTATCGTGACCACCAGTTGCGGGACGGTGACGGCCTGTGTGGTATCTGCCTGCTGCTTGCCTTGGGCGGCTGTCTGGGCCACAGCTTCAGCGCTCAGTCCCAACAATGTCAGGATGGTGAAATATAGATATCTGTTTCTCATTTCTTTCTTGTACTCTCGATGTGAAGTATGCTTTGTAACAACAAACATAGTGCCAAAACGTAAATACCCTCTGCATAATGCTGGAAAAATCCTCCAATCAGGAATAGCAGCGCCATGACGGGTACAGCATACCAGTAGCGTGTCTGCTTTCCTCTGATGACTGGCCACAGGAACACCCAATGGACGGGATTGAAGAAGAGAATCTGCAGGTTGAGGCTCACTGTGGGGTGCTGCGAGAACAGCATCAGGAACAAGACGATGCCGATGGCGCCGCAGACGAACATCAGCAGGGCACTCCAGAAGCGGAAGACCTTCTTCGACCTGACTTGAATAACGCTCAGGACTATGCCGAGCACCAGAAGGATGATGGCGCATGCCAGCGGCGACAGCGGGAAGCCGTCCTTGACAACTTGTACCCCGGCAGGGACTGCCGTGCGCTGCCCTAAAACCAGAGGACGGTAGTTGCCGTTGTCGTTAATCTGGGCACGGTCGAAGTCGTACATCAGGTTGTGGGGCAGAAACTCCTGTTGGCGGAGATTGGTCTTCTGGTCGGCCTTGATGCCTAAGAGCAAGTCGTTGCCGAAACGCGACCAGGGATTGTTGCGCGTCATCTCGTGAACCATGTCACGGTACGATGGCGTATAGTCCTCTTTCCCAGTGTATTCCACGTGACCGTTGACGCATTGCTCGATAATGTCTCGCGCCTTCGTCGTGCAGTTGCTGTAGAAGTAATTATAGCGGTAGACGCAGTTCTCGGGTCTCAGATTTTCGGCCAGTGCAATGTGCAGGCGAGCCTTCTCTTCGTTGGTCAGGTTCAGTACCTGCTCAGTAACCATACTGCCAAAATGGCGGTACTCTTGCAGAAAGAGCCGATAGGGGTAGGCGCCTAACTCGTAGTCTGTCAGTCCGAAGACAAAGCGCAACACGAAATGCGGTTTCCGGAAGTCGAATACGCCGTAATTGAATGCAAGGTCTTCGCCTTTTGCGTGGCGGTCGTTCCAGCGGATGGCTGTGTGGCCGTAGAGGCTGTACACCTCGTCATGCGGCTGGCACGTCAGCAGGCTGACCTCCACCGAGTCGTAATACTCGATACCGAACTCATTATTTGCATGGGTTGGAAGTGCTGTCCAGCAGACTGCCAAGAGCACAAAAATAGTCCTAAAAACGTTTTTCGAATGTTTCACGATGCAAAATTAACCTATATTTTCCACTTATCGTGCGTTTATTCCTTTTTTTTTCAATAATTTTACAGACATGCCGAAGAAAATTCACACACACGACAATAAAACTAAAAAAAAGTTTTTTTATTTTGTATTGTTCTCACTTATTCGTACCATTGACATAAATGTCGTAGGTACTTTCGCTCGACAATAAAACTAAAAAAAAGTTTTTTTATTTTGTATTGTTCTCACTTATTCGTACCTTTGCAGCTCGAAATCGAATTGTATAATCAAAAGACAATGAAAAAGCGTTTATTTGCAGGCATGTTAATGGGTCTTGTGACGATGGGCTCTATGGCTCAGATTAGCAAGACACTCTCTCCATACACACAATTTGGCTTAGGAGCTTTGGCAGACCAGTCCCAGAGCTTGGGACGCGGCATGGGCGGCCTGTCCGTCGGTGTCCGTGAAGGAAAGTTTGCCAATGTGTCGAACCCAGCCTCTTATTCTGCCGTCGATTCCCTGACCATGATTTTCGACCTTGGTGTTTCAGGGCAGATAACGAATTTCAAGGAGGGAGGTAAGAGCATGAACCGCAAAACGGCCTCCTTCGACTATGCCGTGGGACTCTTCAGGCTGTTCCCCCATGTGGGCGCAAGCTTTGGCGTCATCCCTTATACCAATATCGGCTACAATTATTATGATGTCCAGGGTGCTGGCGAATCAGGAAGCTTGGTGTCCACCAGCTATTTCTCCAGCGAATACGAAGGTAAAGGCGGTCTCAGTCAGGCATTCTTCGGTCTTGGCTGGGAGTTTGTGAAGAACGTCTCTATCGGTGCCAACATTTCCTACTTATGGGGAGACTACGAGAAGACCATCACCAGTATCTCTGATGATAGCTATATCAATACGCTGGGCAGAACCTATGACGCGTCCATCAACACCTGGAAACTCGACCTTGGTGCCCAGTGGGCCATGAATCTCGGCAAGGAGAATCACCTAACTCTTGGCGTGACGGCAGGTATTGGTCATAAATTGGGTGCCGACGCCAACCTGACCATTCTCAATACCAACAGTCAGACAGGCGTGGTTACCATGACGACAGACAGCGTGTCCAACGGACTCGAAATCCCTTACTCTTTCGCGGGTGGCTTTTCTTATGTCCATAAGAACAGCCTGACCGTGGGTGCTGACTATTCGCTGCAGAAGTGGGGCGTGCTGCACTTCCCTGAGGTCAATGAGTCTACTATGCGCTATGAGTCTACCTCTGGTCTGCTGAAAGACCGTCACAAGGTGGTGGTCGGTGCCGACTGGATTCCCTATCCGATGACTGGTGGCCGCGGTTTTTTCAGTCATGTCCATTATCGCGTGGGTGCATCCTATACTACACCTTATTATAAAATAGGTACGCAGGACGGTCCCAAGGAGTTGTCAATAAGTGCCGGCTTCGGCATCCCCATCGTCAACTCCTGGAACAACCGTACTTCGCTGAACATCAGCGCCCAGTGGGTACACCAGTCTGCCAAGAACTTTATAACAGAGAATTCTTTCCGTATCAACATCGGACTGACGTTCAACGAGCGTTGGTTTGCTAAGTGGAAGGTGGACTAAATAATAAATAATAAAAGGTATAAAGGTAAAAAAGTAATTAATGAGGATATTCATGCGTGAAGGCATTATGGTGAAGGTAAAACACGTTTTACCTTTTTACCTTTTTACTTTTTTACTTTTAAATGCCTGCGAGGAGCAGAAGACACATACCGCTCCGGCCATCCGCGACCGTGATTCCGTCTCGATGATGACGAGTTACGGCGTCAATACCCTCATCAGCGACTCAGGCGTCATTAAGTACAAAATTGTTACTGAGCGCTGGGATGTGAATACCATCAAGCAACCGACTCGCTGGACGTTCGAGAAGGGCATATTCCTGGAGCAGTTCGACGAGCAGTTCCACGTCGAGGGTTACATCAATGCCGATACGGCATGGTACTACGATCAGCTGAAGCTGTGGAAACTGCGCGGACGCGTGCATATCCGCAATGCCAACGGACTGGTCTTCGACAGCGAAGAACTGTTTTGGGACGGTGTCCGCCATGAGTTCTACTCGCATAAGTTCTCGAAGGTCGTCACACCTGAACGGACATTGCAGGGTACCTATTTTCGCAGCGATGAGCACATGACCCACTATGAGGTCTCCAATAGTGTCGGTTCCTTCCAGTCAGAGGATATGGAGCCCGAACAGAGTCAGAATCCCACCCCTGCCGACACGACGCAGCCAGCACTGCCTCAGCGTCCCGCTGCCACCCATCGTGCCGCCACACAGAAATCATTCAATACGCCATGACGAATCTCATCATAGGACTTCTGGTGACATTAATCTTCTCCGCCTTTTTCTCGGGCATGGAGATAGCCTTTGTGTCCAGCAACCGACTGCGTGCTGAGATGGACCGCGAGGAAGACGGTCTGTCGCAACGTGCGCTTGACATCTTCTATACCCATCCCAACAACTTCATCTCGACGCTGCTGGTGGGTAACAACATTGCCTTGGTCGTTTACGGCATCCTCTTTGCCAAGATTTTCGATACCACGCTTTTTGCGTCGCTCAGCGACGGCATGCGCGTGACGGCCGACACACTGCTGTCGACCATTGTGGTGCTGTTTACGGGCGAGTTCCTGCCGAAGACCATCTTCCGCTCCAATCCCAATGGACTGTTGAAGTTCTTCGCCGTTCCCGCCTATGTGTGCTACGTCATCCTGTATCCCGTGTCCCTGTTCTCCACACAGCTCTCCCGTGGCTTGTTACGCATGGTGGGAGCCCGTGTTCCCAAAGAGGCTGAGGGCAAGGAGTTTACGAAGGTCGACCTCAATTACCTGGTGCAGTCCAGCATCGACAATGCAGCCGATGACGCAGAGATTGACGACGAGGTGAAAATCTTCCACAATGCCCTTGACTTCGCTGACACCAAGGTGCGCGACTGCATGGTGCCGCGTACGGAGATTGACGCCGTCGACATTGAGGAGTGTACCATCGAGCAACTGAAAAACAAGTTCATTGAGAGTGGCCATTCGAAGATTATCGTCTATCGCGACGACATCGACCATATCATCGGCTACATTCACTCTTCAGAGCTCTTCAAGCATGTGACCAACATCTCTAAGCATATCCAGACCATGCCTTTCGTGCCTGAAACCATGGCCGCCCGCAAGCTGATGCACATCCTGCTGCAGCAGAAGAAGTCGCTGGGCGTGGTGGTCGACGAGTTCGGCGGCACCAGCGGCATTGTGTCTTTAGAGGATATCGTGGAGGAGATTACCGGCGACATCGAGGACGAGCACGACAACCAGAAGTATGTGGCCAAGCAGCTCGCTGATGGCGAATACATGTTGTCGGCCCGTCTGGAGATTGAGAAAGTCAACGAGCTCTTCGACTTGGACCTGCCCGAGAGCGACGACTATATGACCGTCGGTGGACTCATACTCCATGAGTACCAGTCGTTCCCCAAACTCAACGAAGTGGTGAAGATTGGGCATTTTGAGTTTAAAATCATCAAGAATACCATGACGAAAATCGAGCTGGTGAGGCTAAAAGTCACGGAATAAGGTAATTTTTCAGAAAAAGATGCCGTTGTTTCCGCGAAATTTAGTAATTTTGCAGGCTGAATCGAAAATTAAGAAATAATAAACAAAAAATAACTAAAAGAAAATGGCAGCAATTGGAAAAATCAGAAGCTGGGGACCAGTACTCGCTACGGTGATTGGTCTGGCCCTTTTTGCATTCATTGCCGAAGAGATGTTCCGCTCGTGCGAAGCAACAAGCAACGAGCGTCGTCAGCAAGTCGGTGAAGTGTTAGGTAACAAAATCTCGGTACAAGAATTCCAGGCTCTGGTCGACGAGTATCAGGATGTCATCAAGATGACCCAAGGTCGTGACAACCTCTCTGAGGAAGAGCTTAATCAGGTGAAGGATCAGGTGTGGCAGCAGTTTGTCAACAACACCATTCTCAGCAAGGAAGCTGCTAAGGTCGGCCTCACCGTTACCGATCAGGAGGTGCAGAACATCCTGAAGGCCGGTACTAACCCGATGCTGATGCAGACCCCGTTTGTCAACCAGCAGACTGGTCGCTTCGACGTTACACAGCTGACCAAGTTCCTGGCCGACTACAAGATGGCCCAGCAGTCAGCCAACGGTTCTGAAGCTATAGAGCAGTATCAGCGCATCTATAACTACTGGAAGTTCATTGAGAAGAACCTCCGCCAGCAGACCCTTGCCCAGAAGTATCAGACGCTGCTTGGCCAGTGTCTCCTCAGCAACCCCGTTTCTGAGAAGTTTGCTTTTGCCGGTCAGAACGAGGAGAACGACATCCTGCTGGCCACCATTCCCTATTCCAGCATCAAGGATAGCGAGGTTCAGGTAACTGACGGTGACCTGAAAGCCAAGTACGACGAGCAGAAGGAGATGTTCAGGCAGTACGTCGAGAGCCGCGACATCAAGTATGTCAGCTTTGCTGTCGTCGCTTCTGCCGCTGACCGCACCGCCCTCATGAAGACCATGCAGGAGGCTAAGCAGCAGTTCGAGTCTGGTCAGGCCGTTGCCGAGGTCGTCCGCAAGGCCCAGTCACAGCAGCCTTATCTCGGTCTCGCCGTGACACGTGCAGCCCTGCCTACCGACATTGCCGCAAAGATTGACTCTATGCAGGTCGGTCAGGTTTCTGCTCCCTTCGAGACCAAGTCCGACAACACCCTGAATGTGGTGAAGTATATCA
>Ga0310691_10004861_pt1 | contig 14933 bp, 9 predicted proteins | sample 176DNAGHGlowgp2_FD_203887 | JGI IMG/M metagenome (GOLD analysis project Ga0310691, IMG submission 203887) | Sheep rumen microbial communities from Palmerston North, Manawatu-Wanganui, New Zealand - 1766 DNA GHGlow gp2 (v2) (version 2) | ecosystem: Host-associated > Mammals > Digestive system >... | reverse complement strand
TTAAAGTCAAGTGGAATATCTGCTATATGGACTCCTGGCCCTGCAAAAGGAAACTGGGGTATCTTGGATAATGGCTATGGTATATACGACCACTACGATTTAGGTAATTATTATCAGAAAGGAAGTACGGAAACCAGATTTGGTAGCCGTTCTGAATTAGAGACGATGATCCAGACTATGCATCAGAGTCCAAGAATAAACGTTTACTCAGATGTTGTTCTAAATCACGTTTACTCAAGTGATGAAAATGAAGAGGTTAATCCTGCGGTAAAAGCCTATGTTTTTAATGAGGCTAATTCTGAACAGTTCATGCCTTATCCAGCCAATGAAATCAAGTGGGTTGTCCCCAATGCCTCAGCTGGTGACTATTACATACAGATAAAAGGCTATTGTTTGCCTTGGTCTTCTCCATCAACGGAAAGGGGATATGATGTCATGATAAGATGGGATAACAGCATAACTACAAATGATATTAATTGGGAATATGAACCGAATGATGGAGGAGGTTATTATAACACATTTCCTGCATCGGGCAAAACGGTGCGTGGACATATAGGCAGCCAGTCTGATATAGACGAATATAAAATAACGTTGACGACAGCCCATGATATTGAGATTCGCCTTACGGCTAAAAAAGAGTATGGTACACCAATGCAATGGATTGATGCAGGAAGTATGCTAGGATATTATCCTGTTGCTATATGGCACAATGGTTTAAATCTTGCAAGTTCACAACTGCAAGCTAGAACTAACACCTATATCACATATCCAACTCACACTGGAACAGGCGAGCCTAATTACAGCTGGACATATAGTCATTTCCACCCTGTTGACGTTAATGACTGGCTAGGGGGATATGGAACTGATGAAATCGTAACAAATACAAAGTTCTTCGGAAACGACTTTAACACTTTTGACACATCGGTACAGACTCGCTTAGGAGATTGGGGGAAATGGCTTATCAATACTGTCGGATTTGACGGATTCAGACTGGACTTCGTACGTGGGTTCCAAGAACAGTTCGTAGCAGACTGGGTTAATGGTCTTCCTTTGGTAAATGGTGTACAGCCTTTTATCGTCGGAGAATACTGGGGAGCTGATTATCGAATTAAGAATTGGGTCAATACCATCGCTTCTTTAGGTGCTGATGTTGACGGATTCGACTTCCCATTGAAAAATACATTAACAGATATGTGCAATAGTTCTGGATCAGATTTTGATATGTCATGGCTGAATCATGCTGGTTTGGTTCGCAATAATGCAGGTAATTCTCTGCCTGGAACGTCTGTCGTGACATTCCTTGATAATCACGATACGGGCAAGGAACATGACAAATGGGTAACAAAAGACTTCCATCTCGGATATGCATATCTGTTAACACATGAAGGGAGACCATGTATTTTCTATCCACATTTCTTCGGTGATACTATTGTAGATGCAGATGACAGTACAAAAACCGTAACTCCACCATCATGGCTGAAAGACAGTCTTAAAGATCTTATAGCTATCAGAAAGACATATCTTGGCGGATCTCTTGTAGTTTTGAGTGAAATAGGAAATCCATATCCGTCAGGGGATGTACAGGATGTCTATATTGCAAGAAGGCAAGGAAATGGAACAAAGGACGGTGCTATAATCGTGCTTAACAACAATGACACAAATACTAAATCCTTATGGGTTACGGTTAATGCAACTGGATTCTCAGACTGGTCCGGACTAACTCTTGTGAACGTCCTTAATACAACAGAAACAGTAACCGTTCAAGCAGACGGACGAGTAGAATTAGGTGCTCCTGCTAGAAGTTATAGCATTTGGGTAAAACAGTCAGATCTGTAAAACAGCTTTTCGTTATGGATATGGAGATTCACCATATCCATAATTTTTTAGGTGTATGCATAAGAGAACTGTAGCAGAATGATGCATAACAAACTTATCTTGAAACAAGATATGCTTGATGCATTCAAGAAACTTGGAATGCAACAGGGAATGACGGTGATGGTTCATTCTTCGCTAAGCAGTCTGGGCTATGTGTGCGGAGGGGTCCAGACAGTTATTCGGGCTCTGCTTGAAGCCGTCACACGCGAGGGAACTATCGTAATGGCTACCGAGTCCTGGAAAAACCTCGACCCCGACGCAGGCGTTCATAACGAAGTAGGTAGTGACGACTGGCAGGCTATCCGCGACAACTGGCCTCCATTCGACAAACGCCTCACGCCGACTGACGGCATGGGCACGGTAGCCGAAATGTTCCGTCTCTGGATCTGGACTTATCGCAGCGACCATCCCGCCCGTTCCATTGCAGCCAACGGCAAACATGCGACATTCCTGACCGTGAAGCACGACCTTTCGGATATTTACGGCGACACATCACCCATGGGACGGCTTTACGAACTCGATGCATACGTTCTGCTGATTGGCGTAGGCTATGACAAAGTGACTTCACTCCATCTGGCCGAGGCCCGTGCCAATTATCCAGGTAAACATAACACGATTGCCCATAGTGCCGATTTCGAGTGTGGCAAGCGGGTCTGGAAAGCATACGAGACGCTTGCTGTCGATAGCAGGGACTTCAAGCTGATAGGCAAGGCTTTCGAGCAGACTCATCATGTGGCAAAGGTACGGCTCGGTCATGCCACCCTGCGACTGATACGCCAACGGGAACTGGTGGACTTTGCCGTGGAATGGATGGAAAAGAATCGTAAATAACTAATAAGTATAAGCAATGTGAAGAATTTGAGATTTTGGAAAGACGATACTGTAGTGGCTGTGGCTTGCTTACTTGTCGCCTGTTCTACGCAAAGGGAGGAGCCGTTGAGGCCGTTGGACGATGTGATGATGCAGGCGTTCTATTGGGATGTGCCTGTGGATGACCAGGCAAAGAACGGCACATGGTGGGATCATCTTTCTTCGTTGGTGCCGGAACTTAGGGCCGCTGGCATCAGCAGCCTGTGGACGCCCATTCCCGCAAAGGGTAACTGGGGCATCTATGACAGCGGCTATGGCATCTACGACCATTATGACCTCGGCAATTATGACCAGAAGGGCACGGTGGAAACGCGCTATGGCAGTCGTGCGGAACTGGAGCAGATGATTGGCGTGATGCACAAAGCGGGCATCAAGGTCTATTCCGACGTGGTGCTGAATCATCTGTATGGTGGCGATGAGAACTTCGAGGCCAATCCCGCTGTCACGGCGTATGTCAGGGCGGGACTTCATGAGCCGTACCCTGAAAGCGACATCCAATGGAAGAACGACACGGCTTATACGCGGACGCATCTTTTCTTTCCGAAGCATACGGGCGAGGGCGAACCAAACTACGAATGGCACTACCAGCACTTCCATCCGTCGTCGGCATCGGATTCGTTGACGGACTTCACCGATGATATGCTGCGTCCACGTACCAAGTTCTTCGGCAACGACCTCGACACGTATAACGAGGAGGTACAGCAGAGGCTCTGTGACTGGGGCAAATGGCTGAAGGGCACGATAGGCTTTGATGGTTTCCGTCTGGATTTTGTGCGGGGTTTACAGCCCGAGTTTGTCAGCCGATGGGTAAAGGGATTGCCGTTGCAGGACGGCCAGCAGCCGTTTATCGTCGGTGAATATTGGGCCGAGGATGGGCGGTATATCAAGGAATGGGTGGACAGCGTTGCACAGGGCGGTGCCGATGTTCATGCCTTCGACTTCCCTTTGAAGTTCACGCTCACCGAGATGTGCAACAAGTCGGGTGACGAGTTTGACATGTCGCGTCTGGCTCATGTGGGGATGATTCGTGGCTTCGGCCTGCCCGTTGATAACGTCGTGACCTTCGTGGATAACCACGATACGGGCAAGGAGCATGACAAATGGCTCGTGAAGGATTACGCGATGGCCTATGCCTATATCCTCACCCATGAGGGTACGCCCTGCGTGTTCTATCCGCATTTCTATGCCGTCACCCAGCACGACGTGGATAATCCGTCGATTGAAATCACAGCACCTACAGACTTGCAACAGGCCATCCGCCAGTTAATCGACATTCGCCGCCAGTATCTCGGTGGCACGTTGGCGGTATTGACAGAATCAGACAAGCACCTCTACGTTGCCCGCCGTCAGGGTAATGGCCAGAAAGACGGTGCCATCATCGTGCTCAACAACCACGACACCGACACACTCAGTATCACCCTCAATGTCAATCCTGAAGGCTTCACTGACTGGTCAGGCCAGACGCTGGTCAATCTCCTTAATCCCAAAGAGAAGATCACTGTCAGCAATGACGGCCAAGCCACCCTGTCAGCCCCCAATCGTTATTTTTCTATATGGTCGCCTCAAAGTAACCTATAACATCACGAATAAGAGTCTTCTTTATTTGAAGTGAAGCTCTTTCTATATATATAATAATGTATAGAGACATTCTTTCATAAAATATGATGAATATGACAAAATTTACGGCCAAACATTTAAAAAATATTAAATCCCGCATTTTTTCTGAATGTTTGTGCACCAGTTTACATACTATTTAGTATCTTTGCGGCATACTGATTGATATTTAAATTGTATTTCGTATGGCAAAACTAAATATTGGAATGTCTTTTTCTGGAGGTGGTTATAGGGCTGCCACATTCCATTTGGGTACACTTTCATTTCTGAATACGATTCATATTGATAATGAAAAATCATTGTTGGATTGTGTTTCAGTAATGTCAACGGTTTCTGGTGGCACTATTACAGGACTTAAATATATGCTTGCACTGGCCCAGAAGCAAGATATCAATGCTATGGTGCAAGAATTATTTGACTTCCTTTATAAAGAGGATCTAATTGAGGATGCATTTGCAAACATAGAAAAGGGACGGACAGGCCATGGGGCATCATTAATCAAAATCATGGCAAGCACTTATGATGCCAAATTGTTCAATCACTCTGTTATGGGCGATCTGATGGATTGTATCAATGATATACCAATAAAACATTTCTCGGCTAACGCAACAGATTTTGAAAATGGACTACCGTTCCGTTTTCAGGTTACAGAGGGGCGCATAATTGATGATACAAAATCTACATACGGAGTATTTGGAAATAGTAATCACAGGTTAAGACGAGATATTGCGCAATATGTTACATTGGGCGAGGCGCTTGCTTGTTCTTCTTGTTTCCCAAGTGGATTTGAACCAATGATGTTTCCTGATGACTTCAAAGTATGTCAAAATGAAATTGCTGCAAAGAAAGATAGTTTTGGAATTATGGATGGGGGAGTCGTGGATAACCAGGGAATAGAACCAATCCTATTAGCAGAAGAGCGTATGCGAAAATGTGATAAAGGAAGAAAAGATAAAGCTTTGGAACTCGTAATCGTATCTGATGTGTCAAGTTCGAACATGAACGGTTATTCTCCTTGCCAACAAAAGTTACCAAAGAGCATCGGAGGATGGACAATTACAAAATTGCAGCAATATGCCCTGTTTGCCGAATTCATTATTTCGCTATTACTGATTGTCGCTTTCTTTGCCAACAACCATTATATGATCGGAGCCATAGCTGTTATCTGGGGAATGTTAACCATAGTAAATGTTGCGCTCCATTGGATCAATAATAAAATTGTGGGATTGGTTTCAAATACGATTATCGGGAAGAATGCATCATTTATTAACCATCTGTCTTTTGGCGATATTGAGTCTTTGTTAATGAATCGTGCCAAGTCTGTCATCATGATGAGTTCCTCAGTCTTTTTGAAAAGAATCCGCAGAATGGCTTACGCAACTCTGTATAACGACAAAGACTGGCTGAATCGCGTGGTAACCAATACTATTTATGAACTCAGGGCTGGGGAGAAATGGGTCTCAAGATTCAAGAATGGCACCTTACCAGATTACCTCAAGCCATCAATAGCCATACAAGAAAATAGTTATAAAGCAGCAAATATGGGAACTACGCTTTGGTTTACGGAAAGAGACAAAGAGAGGGGCGTCCCAGAAGCAATTCTTGCAGCAGGTCAATACACAATTTGCTATAATCTATTGGATTACATTGATAAGATAAAGAAGAAGAGAGACAATTTAAATGAAAACCATCAACTGATTATTGCATGTGAACAACAATTACAAGATGCGTGGAAGAAATTTCAGGAAGACCCGTTGTGGATGGTTTCTAAGTTTAGAGAGTAAAAATGAGGAAAGTACTGTTTTTGTGTCTATTGCTAATCTTACTATCAACTGTCTGGGCTTGCAGGAAGACGGATGAAGATCGGCTTGTGGAATACCTGAAGCAAGCATATCCTCCAGAATATGCAGAGCATGTAAAATTGGGGGTACTTGATAGTGTATATGATCCTTACGATTCTTTATGCACACTGCTGAATATAATTGATAGTGTAAAAGATATGCCTATTATGGATGCCATACTTCACGATAACCGTAAGAAGGCCAATGCCCTGGGCAGAAATGCGACCATATATGAATCTGGCGGTTATACAAAGAATATTGTCGTCATCTATGAAGCAAATGGCAATATTAAGCATACCTCCATCCAATCCGAGAAGAAAGGAGAACAAATTATGTTCAGATTCTTCCAAAGATACCATAGAGACCCATTTTGGGAAGAAGCTCCGAGATAAGAAATGTAATTTGCCAACAAGAAAAAGAATAATAATATGTATAAATATAATAGTGCCTATGATTCTCAGATGCGTGAGATAATTATCCCATTATTGGGATTTAGGGAATTTCATCATACAAATAACAACAATGATGAACATGATGACTTGGATGACTTTATAGGAAGAGAAAGCATTATAAAAAAACTACAGGCATGGCTTGAAGAGAAAAAGGATACAACGAAAAAATATTCCGGAGCTTATTTGATTACAGGTTTCAGGGGTATGGGCAAAAGTTCATTCGTGCATAAGGCCATTCAGGATATGATGTATAAAACCAAGAAAAAGAGTGGCTGCTATTATGTACCTATATCTATTAATGTCGGTAATGATCTGTTGACAAGTAAGGAATTACTTTATATTATTTGCAAATTGCTTTCAGCCGAATTTGAGAAGAAAACGCGTTTGAAAGAAAATCTAAAAAGTAGACTAAATGTTTTCATATTCCAATTCATTTCCTTTATTTCATTTGTGTTTTTTCTATGGCTCACTTTATGGGGAGACTTATGGGGCTTATATGCGGGAGTATCATGTTTATTCTTTTTTGTGTTCATATATACTAACCAGATTTGTAATGGAATATGGAAGCTAACAAACTGTTCAAAGTTCATTACTGTCTGGCAAATCAAGAAGATGTTTGATTATTTGGAAGAACGTATAGACAGTGAAACAACATTGACCAAAAGAAACGAATTTAATGCTAAAGCAGGATATAAAGTCAATTTGGACGAAGATGATTTATCTGTAGGTTTTGGATATAAAAACGTTTCCGGCAAAAAAAGAATTTATCCAATAGCGCACACTCCAGAGATACAGGATTTGTTGGTTAATCAACTATCTCTGATAAAGAAATTGCCATTTGCCAAATTTCGCTTTATCTTTGTCATAGACGAACTGGATAAAGTTTCGCCAGAGGATAACGAAAAACAAATTGTACCAGAATACGACTCAACAAATGTAGTAAACGGTAATTCCACATACCGTAGTAGACAAAAAGCCTTAGCGGGTTTGCTTGCTAATATGAAGTATTTTATTTCAAGTTCAGAAGCCAAATTCATATTTATCACAGGATATGATATGTACGAAGCAAGTCTCGCAGACATATCTAACCGAGAGTTTAATCTCCATAGTATATTTAATGGGCAAATCAATGTTAGCAGTTTTTTCAGGAAAGCAGGAAACAGCAAGGGCGCTGATTCATTGATAGAGGAATTCTTGTGCCACGCTTTATTAAAGAAAGGACGGGAAAAGGAACAACGTAAAGATTTGTATGACTACTCAAATTATTACTTAATAAGATGGGACGAATTTCAAAAAGACAGATATGAAAAAAAGTTAGAAAGAAGGATTATTTTTATACGTCATTTCCTTACTTATCTATTCTATATGAGCAATGGCTCTCCCAAAAAACTAGCTATTTATATGGAAAAATACATAAGGAGCCAAGAGCGTATAAAAGAAAAATACGAAGAAAATGGTGAAGTCAACTGGAACACAAGAATTAAAGAAATAACGTTAGGAATCAATACTGATGAGAATTGCCAGTGGTACCTTTATTTTGATGAACGGAGTATTCATAAGATAGAGTTTATAAACTATATCATCTATCCAATGATTAAAAATCTGATAGCAAAATCCAGCATTTATAATGATAAACTACTGGTATCGACCTCATTCATGATTTCCAACTTGTACAAATTTCACAAATCAGGCTTCTCGCTGAGGAATCTGGAGTATATGCCAGAATTACTTGATATTAACAAAACACCTGAACTTCGGGATTTTATTGGAGGAATATTGCAGTTCTTGAATCAGACGCATATTGACGAAGCCGTTATCAATTTGTATAAGTTCAAATTTCCGCTTCGACTTTCAGAAGAGATTACTTTTTTCTCTAAAACGGCAGAAGAAACCTCTTACCTCTTTAATTTTTCACATGATGAACTCTTGTCAATAAAGAAATTGTATAATCAGCAACTGGAACATTATACAAATGTTTATTACGAGTCTCCTGCAGTAGCAAGTGTACGACACATGCTTGGAGATATTTATATGTTGGAGGAGAATTATGAACAAGCGATTTTTGAATTCAATGAGGCGAGAAAGGCAATCCACAGACAGAAAGATGAAGAAGAAAAAAATTCCACAAAAGACTTCAGTCATATACTTTTTCTGATTCGAGTATCACTAAAGCTTGGTTTAGCGTATGAAAAAAGAAAAACATTTGATACAGCTTATGTCACCTATGAAAAATTGATAGAGGAAATCCTAAACATGGCAAAAGATGCAAAATTCTTTGGCAGAAAAATATATCAGACAACAGACATCATAGGCGTCCTGAAGAGTAATTCATCTTTTTTTTCCAATATACGTATAATGTACTTAGGAATACTGGCAAAGATTGCTGTTCTAGAAAAAATGGATCTAGGTGGAATCAGAGATAAAGATATGATTCTGCTATATAAAGAATTTGAGCAAATATATACTATTGCTGATGACGAAATCAGACCACTCTCAATTATTGATTTCTTTACAAAGCTTGGAGACATCCTATATTTTAAAGGATGTAATGAGAAGAAATGGATCTCAGATGCGAAAGATTATATAGGATACATGGATTGTGATGATATCATAAAGGAATGTCAACAATGTGAACACAAGAAAAAAGCCTCTCCTTGTTGCGCATGTCTATATTATAGAATCAGTATCAATAAATGTCTGAAAGAATTGAAAACGCTAAGTGGCTCTACTAACGATGTCTTAGAGTTGTTGGAAATACTCTATGATGAAAAAAGACAGATGGAGATTACGATAAAAGGTAATCTGTTCATGATGGCAATGGCAAATGCCTTAGTAGGTTTAGGAAATACACAGTATGGATGTGCAGGAGTTAAAAATAATGATTCTATGGCTCCATTCTTTCAATATATGAATGAACATTTTTTCTCCCGAAAGGAGGAATGCGATGAGAAAACAGAAGCCCCAGCAATAGATAAAGCAATTCTGTTCAACAAGTCTCAATTATATTATTTGGCTGCGGCAAAGACATATGAACTATTAACAGACCATAAATCTGCCTATAATATTTATGTACAGATGTTGGACGCAATATATGTGTTTTATCAGGCTTACCCTCAGAAACAGATACCCGATGAAACAATCAATTTCTGCAAGGAACTTACCAAACAGGCAATCAATTGTACTTACTGGCATTATGACAATATAAACTGTGCTGAGATAGATACAATCAAACATGAGTTAGCAAAAAAACAGATTGATCAAATCAATCTCCAATACTTAAGTTCATATCCAGAGATAGAAGTGGCTATTTATAAATATTATAGCCTTTGCCTCTTGGGTGATATTTATATACGAAACAGTGTTTTACGGCATGTCCTCAATTCTCGCCAATTGGGACAGGATAAGTTGGTAGCAACATTAACCCAGAACATCCAGAACTTATATTTTAAAGTATTAGTGAACGAGGATATTTTATCAAGAATCATTCCTAAATTATATGATTCTATAAAAGATGATAATCATAGTCTGGCTGACACGATAAATTATATTGCTGACTACTATTATAATGCAGATATAGATTCCATGCTATGTCAACTGAACTGGGGTATACTTGATGATGTTAACGATGTATATGACAAGAGATTCTGTTTGTTGGATTATCTCATAAAAGACAGTCTTTTCTGTCTGAATCGAATTACGGAATTAATAGCTCCGTTATATAGTACCACATTGTATAACAATGCATTTATTGGTGAAATTTTTGAAATAACATTTAACTGGAATCACCTACTAATCTGTATGCGGGAGATTTTCGAGTTTACAGAGGCTACGGAAAAAGATAGTTTTCTCTACGACCTTAAAAATAGATGTTCTATTTTCAATAAAAACCTTGATGATCCGTTAAGGGCATGTGGTAACTTATTATCTATTCTCGATTCATGGAAAAAATATAATGAAGAAGGAAAATCAAAGGTGGAGACTCTTTATGAAAAGGTATGTCCTCATAATAACAATTACCTGACAAGTACCTATTTAACAGGAAATGCCGTCGACTTCTTTAACCGTTCGTTGGAAATGCATTCTTCAGGTAAAAGTTACAAAGAAATGATAACAACATTGTTTTTTCTGGAGGATGACTTACACAACGATTCTAATTATTTGAATTACGCAAGCGAAGTGTTCATAATAAATGCAGGTTATGTTAGTGAGAAAATAAAGAATTTAAATAAATATTCTTTGGAAAAGAGCCATTTGTTAGAGATTGATAATTATATAAGAAACTAAAAAATTATTCCTATGGAAAAAATCTTTAAAATTTGTTGTCCGTGTATTTGTGTGTGCTTATGCGTTATTGTTGTGTCCATAATAGGCATTAGTGTTTATTTTCTTAAACAACATTCTGATTGGCGTCAATTGGTAATTGGAGCCTCATTACTTATTTTATTGATTATGTGTATTTGTGTAATATATAATTGTTGTAATATAAAAAAAATACGATTAAAGAGTGAAGATATAGAATCCAAACTGAAAAACATCGAAGATGGTTACAAAGATATTTCAAAGCAAATGTCAAGATGCTCCTTCTGTTCTTCAGCTATTGCAAATGATAGTATATATAAGACGATTGAAAAAGTTGCCGAAACATTTTGCAATAAGAATTGTGATGGCTCTAAATTAAATACCTTTAAAGACGTAGTTGACGCTATTATAAAAAGTTACGAGTCAGACCGGAAAACTCTATCAAATAGTGAAAATAGTCAAGAGGAAGAGAATAATGGCACAGATACAAATGATGAAAGCATAACTAGACAATAAAATTGGAATATGGGAAATAGGGTTTATTATGGAGAGTATACACTCAAGCATTGGCTTGATCTGATACTCAAAAAGAATATTGTCTTGCCGGAGTATCAGAGATACTTCGTATGGGACGAGAACAGGGTGAAGACACTCATAGAGACTTTTAACAGAAATCAGTTCGTACCTCCAATAACGATTGGGGCGTACACGAAAGGAAATACGGTTCAAAACCTGATTATTGATGGCCAGCAACGATTGACAAGCTTGCTGTTGGCGTGTTTGAACATCTTCCCCGACAAAACTAAATATGCGAAATTAGTTGAGAATTATGCTAATGAGAATGATGACATAACAGACGATGAGGATATGCCATACGATAATCTGCTGGAATGGAGATTCTCTGTTCTTACCGAGAAAGGTAGTACGCTGGATGATATCCGAGACAAGATATTGGAGGGCAATTATAAATCATTGGGATTAACCCTTACTGAAGATTTCCTAAAGACTCATTATTTAGGTTTTTGCTATCTTGTGCCGGAAACATCTACAAATAATTCGCAGAAGAAATTCTATTCTTCCGTTTTCCGGAATATTAATATCCAAGGCGAACCGCTTCAACCTGTCGAAAGTCGTCAATCACTGTATTTCCTGGATGAGAGTCTTATAGATTTCTTTGAGCCTTCCTTTGGTAAAGAGGTACTATTAGATGCCAAGAAATATGGAGGTGTCGGGCGAATGGATTTCGTTAGATATATGTCGTTGCTTACCCAATATCATATAACGAGCCGATTCTCTTCTGTGGCCTATGGGTATAGATTCAAAATGGAAAAATACTACGAGGAATACATCTATTCTGTAGTCGGTGAGGTGCCTTCTGATAAGTTTGGAAGCTTTGAAACGTTGTTTCCCCATAAAGACTTCACAACAGAGATGAACAGGCTAACAACCTATATAGACCAATTGGACCTTAAAGGCATATATAGTTCTATTATCAATATGGATATGTATTTTATGGGATTGATATATCATGTTGTTATCCTTAAACACAATCTCATTATTAATAACGTTGAGGGTTTCAGGCGTAATGTCCAATCAAAGATAGATGAATACAAGAAGGACAAATATCATTCAAGGAATCCTGCGGCGCTTAAGCATTTAAAAGCCCGAATGGAGAGCTCCATTAATATATATAATAGGTATATATCAAGATGAAACATACAGATTTTATATTATCTCCTATCACAAGTCTCCTAAGTGAAACGGTTACAGCTTGTGTCGGAGTAGGCGATGGAATGGGGACATCAACTATCGCAGAGCACATTATGCAGTCTCTGTTTCTCCGTATGACGGGCTTTCAGGAACAAAAGATGAAATGTATATGCTGGGAATTGGCAACCTATGACTATGAATATCGGTATACACGTTTTAAACAAAGCCCGTTGGGAGAATGTTCCAACTACAGAGAAAAGAATCTGGTAATAAATGATATCATTAGTTGTAGCAAGAAGATAGATGATTCATATGGCATTCTGGATAATATGGCGAAGACGCAAATCATTCAATCCGTTTTAACTGACATGGATGATATCTTAGTAGATTCAAATCTGTACAAATGGCAAGGCAGACAATATGAAGATTATAAACTGATTGCAAAAGAAATAAAGCATGGTCATCTTCTTGTCGGCGGAAAAAACGGTACGGTGTCTCTTTTCCAAGAAAACAAGAATGGTATAGGTGGGGGGTATAAAGATTTGTTGTTCATCTATGACAAAGTTTATCTACATAGGAACAGGTGTGCGCATAACACCCTGTCTTATCAGGATAATCTGCCTACACTTGACAAATTGCTGGACAATGATTATATATATGAGAATTATTTTTTACGGTATGCGATATTGATCTTAATAGATAAGATCGTCATTGCACTCTATAAACAATATCTATCCGCGATGGAATCGTTTTGACGGCTTATGAAGAAAAAACTAGTATTAATGATGAGCGTGCTGCTGGCATTAGGATTGTTGAGTGCATGCAGCAAATCAGATGACGTGACCGATATCAATAATCACAGTGAAAAGGATGGAACTGGTACGATTGAGAAGAGTAGTGACCTGATGGTAGATTTCCGACTCCAGAATGAAGATGGTATGGAATGTTACGATTTTAAGGAGGGTGATAATATCATTTTCAGGTTAGAGATTAAGAACGATACTGATGAGGATGCTATATTGCCTCCTTTCTCAGAGGTTTTAGGTCTTGATGTTTTTACCGTCTTTTCACAGGAAGGGGTAAGGATCGGGACGCCTTGGGACGTAATCATGACAAGCTTTCGTGAGTGTGAGGTTATCAGGGCACAAAGTTCTGTCGTATTTGTCTGTCCCTGGTTTGACATCCCGACATTGTATTATAATGGAACCGATCATTACTATTCCGAGTATTTCTATAAAAAGGATGATAAATCACCACTCCCAAAAGGGGAATACTTCTCTGAATTTGAAATCAGGCTAAATGAAAAGACGATAACTTGTAGTCGGAAATTTGAAATTGAGTAATACATGCTTTTATATGGAATTATTCGATTGTATATATAAGTGGCCCGTGACAGAGATGATAAGCGTTTCAAATTTGCGAGTACGTTATTGGGTTATAAGTAATTCATAATCAATGTGGTACGGTTCTCGGATTTGTTGAATTTGCGTTTTTCCATTGGATGTGAAACGCCTCAAAATATACACAATTCAATAATTTGTGCTATCTTTGCAAAAAGTTCACAAATAGAGTTGAAATTATAAAGATAGATTAATGAAAACAATATCGTGGAACAAGTTTGTCACTTGGCTATCTACTATTATAGTCATTGTTTCAGGAATTGTCAACATCAATAATGGGGTTGACAAAATTATAGCTCGATTATCAGATGTATTAGGTTATTTTTCAAAAATGCTAACTTGGGGGAATAATACCCTGACTCAGTGTTTGAGGTCAATTAATCAATTCATTTCAGAATTTATAGTTTATTGCAGTCTGTTTCTTTTGTTACCAATAGCAATTGTCATTGCATTCATTGGAATCATTAATTATTGTACGCGTAAATATCGAATCAATATTGGCACTCATGGTATTCCATGTACGCTTTTAACCATGTATCATTTCAAAGTTGCCAATAAAAACAATAAACTACTCGATTCTATACACAAAGACATTTATCATCACTATTATAAAATAAAGGAGAATATTCGCTATCAACGATTAGGCTCTACTGAAGAAGTAAATCATATGATTGAAGAATTTCTACGGGTAATTCACTCATCAATCTATAAAACTTTCAAGTTGGATCTCACAATAAATATAAAAAGGCTAAGCCTAGATAGGTTGGATAATTTGTGTCTTGTGCCATTTATACATTATCGAAATGTTGATGAAAGAAATAAAGACAATCCCAGAGATTTTAACTATATATATTATATAGAGGTCATGGAGT
>Ga0310691_10004860_pt1 | contig 14935 bp, 15 predicted proteins | sample 176DNAGHGlowgp2_FD_203887 | JGI IMG/M metagenome (GOLD analysis project Ga0310691, IMG submission 203887) | Sheep rumen microbial communities from Palmerston North, Manawatu-Wanganui, New Zealand - 1766 DNA GHGlow gp2 (v2) (version 2) | ecosystem: Host-associated > Mammals > Digestive system >... | reverse complement strand
TCTCGCACGAAGGCGAACCGCCTGCTTCCCATCCGTATGAGTTTCCCGTTGGCTACATCTTTATTGATGGTCGCGAGGCAACTCTTGAGGAAGCCATGAACTACAAGTCGTATGAAAAATTTGAAATTGTCAAGAAGCCTCAAGGTTCTGAGGAGTGGAACTACAAGGACAAGCAGGGCATTCTGAACTTCACGACAGACCAGGATGGCGAAGTGTTTACCATTTGCGAAGAGATGCCTCAGTTTCCTGGCGGAGACGTGGAGATGATGAAGTTCATTGCCACGAACATCAAGTATCCGAAGGAAGCATCGGACAAGGGTGTGCAAGGCAAAGTGCTGGTTCAGTTCATCGTTGAGAAGGATGGACGACTGACATCGCCAAGCATTAAGAAAATCACTGGCTTCGACGATGTACCTTGCGACACTGCCATGGTAACCCATGCAAACAGCATGTCGGAACAGGAACGCAAGGAGTTCGAAGCTTTCAATGCAGGTTTGGAAGCAGGTGCCCAAGCATTGAAGGACGAAGCCATCCGAGTGGTGAAACTCATGCCAAAGTGGACGCCTGGCAAGCAGCGCGGCAAGGCGGTCCGTGTGAAGTACACCATCCCAGTCCTGTATCGATTGAATTAGAAAACAAGTGAACGAACAAAGGACAAAGTACAAAGGACAGGGTACAACGCCGTTGATTCTTTACCTATTCACTGCGTATTTCCGTGTTTTTTGTACTTTTTCCATGCTTGATGGCATTTGCAAACAATTTGCAAACTCCGTTCTTTGCAAAAATCTCTCGCATTTGCTATTTTTACCACGCAAAAATAAAACACAACGACAACTGCATATCGCAATGAGATCAATGAAGCAAAGATTCCTCTCGGCAGGCGTACTTGCATGGGTGGTCTGTTCCCTCTGCCTTCTCTTGTCCTGTTCGCAACAGACGAAAAAGGAGAAGAGAGGTCTGCAAGGGGCATGGGTGCTCACTAGCTATGTCTATCCCGAAGGTGATGAAGTGCCTTGGACGGACAAGAGTAAGCAATACTGCCAAATCTACAATAGCGATAGCGTTTGCTATGTGTGCGAACTCATCTCCTCTGCCACGGGCTTTGTCATTCACTGCTTGAGGTCGTTCAATGTCACCTTCATCGACAAAGGCGGTGACGAGTACCTCTATATGGAAGACGAATATCCTCATCCGCTCTTTTTCCCGAACGACACCACGTTGCTCATTCAGAGAAGTGGGGTGGAATACTATTGGACTCGTGCGTCACAGGTGACGGACTGGCATCAGAAGCAGTTCTTCAGCATGGTGGAAAGCAATGACTGGGCTAATGGCAATGAAAACGAAAACTTTGTTTTTTCCACTACAGAGGAAGAACTGAAATCCTATAACCATGCCCTCGTCTTTTCCGTTCTTTTCTTCCTCTTGCTTGCGCTGTTCGTGGTTCGCTATTTCTATCAGGAACGCAAGCGCAACCAGCACCTGCGCCAGCAGTTGGCACAGATTGCCGAAGAACGCACGCAGCGACTCCTGCCCGTGCAGAAAGCCTTGGAAGAGGTGGAAAGCGAGTTCTTCGCTTCCGACTACTATGTTCAGTTGCGCAAGCGCATTTCGGCGGGAGAAAATCTGAGCCAAGAGGAATGGGACGAACTGGAGCAACGCATCAATCCTGTCTATCCAGGATTCACCAACAAGCTCTTCAATCTCTGCCCCATGTCGCTCATTGAGTACCACGTCTGCCTGCTCATCAAACTGAATGTCACGCCCACTGAAATGGCAAATGTGATGAACAAGACCACCAGCAGCATCAGCACCATCCGCAGCCGACTCTATCAGAAGGTGTTTCAGCAGAAAGGCAGTTCACGCCAATGGGACGAATTCATCCTATCTCTCTGAGTGTGAGACTTCGCAAATTGTTCACATCGAAAAAGCAAACAAATTGCAAACAAAAAAGTTTGGAGGTCAATGCCAATTCTCCTTACCTTTGCAGCATCGAAAAAAGCTTTTTTTGACCAATGGAGTTGAACAACGAAAGCTCCGAGAGAATTCACGGATTTCAATCACCTATTAAAACATCAACGATTATGAAACGAAACAATCTACAGCAATTGGTAGCAACGCTTGTCCTCGTCCTCTTTGCGTTCGGCAACGCCCATGCGCAGAAGGTGGCAGACAAGGAACTCGTCGGCGTGTGGCTCATGGAGTCTATGCAATGGGAAGGAGAGAAGAAAACGGAATGTGGCATCAACTACACGCAAGTGAAAGTGTATCGCGCCAACGGTGAGTATGCCTGCGCGGAAGTGGTGAAGCAAGAGAATGGAACCTACGTAATACTTCCTCATGAGTATGGCACCTACACGATGAAGAACGGCATCTATACCGAAATGGGACGAGAAGCTTATGAAGGAAATTTCGAGTGGATTGACAAAACCCATTTCAAGGGACGGTGGAAAAAGCGTCATGACGTTTGGAAAAAGTCGCTCAACATGCCCGAAAAGTTGGTCAACTGTGTGGTTGAGAAATGCAAGGCATACCAAACTCCAGGCTCCGACATCCAGCAGCTCATCGGAAAGTACATGTTCAAATAGCACGTACTTTCCCTTTCCCAAAAGATTGACGTATTAGAATAGATACCGAAAAAGTCTCCAGGAGGCAGTTAGACAAATTAAGTTAGTAATATAAATGCGCAAACTATAGTTGGCTTGCCACAGCCCGAGAGGGTCGTGGCAAGTTTTTTTTGTATGTCTAAAGTAAAATAAATTCCTGATTCTGTTACAAACTCATCACTTTTTCGTTTATATAAACAGAAGCATCGAACAAATCAGACGAAATGAGCGAGGACATCATCACATCGGCATTTGTCAGGTTGCGGAAGAAATTCCTGCGGCTCGCACTGGGTATGCTCCCCTCGCAAGAAGATGCTGAGGATGCCTTGCAGGATGCTTTCATCCGTTTGTGGCAACGTGAAGAGCAACTCGAAACGGAACAGGACGTGGAAGCCATGACGGTGGCAACGCTTCGGCACATAGGCATTGACCGATGGAGAAAAACGTCTGCATCAGCTTTGCCCGACAATGCAGAAGAGAACACGCAAGCCGAGGATGCAAACCTCAACCGTGCTTCGTGGAATCAATACGCAGCAGAAGAGGCGAAGAAAGAAGCACGGGAAAGCCTCAAGCGCATGGAGGCATGGATGGAAAACGAATTGACACCTCTGCAGTTGGAAATCATCCGACTCCGAGAATACGAGGAACAATCCTACGCCGATATCGCCTCCTTGCTCAACATGACAGAAACTGCCGTGAGAATGCAGCTGTCGAGAGCAAGAAAACGAATAAGGCAGAGATGGAAAATTCAGAGTAATTTAAACCAATGAACGGAATATGAACAAAGATTGGCTTGACATAGTGAATCGCTACTTCGAGGCGCAGACAAGCGAAGAAGAAGAACGCCTACTGAAGCGCTTTCTGGCTTCGGAAGAAGCACAAGGTGAAGCGTTCGACGAGACTCGTGCCGTGATGGGTCTGTTTGCTGTAGCCAAGAAAGATTACCAGGCGGAGCAGAGAGAAAAGACAACGAAGAGGCACATCCCTCTCAAGTGGCTCTCAGCGGCTGCCGCAGTGCTCTTGCTGGTGGCATTCTGGTGGAACTGGAGGGAGAAGCCCAACTACTATGCTTGCATCAATGGCGTAGAAACCACCAACCGTCAAGAAGTGGTGGAAGCCATGCACCGCTCGATGGAAAGCGTGCAGCTGGATGCTTCAGCCGAAGACATCGTCAGCAAACAATTAGGCGAAATGTTCGACGTTCTCAACGATGAAAACTAAGAAGCGTATGAAAAAGATTCTTTTATGCTTGATATGGATGAGTTGCCAATTCAGCATCGGCAATTGGCAACTGGGCATCGCCGACTGCATGGCGCAAAAGCACACAAGTGTGGCACGGCAGTTCGACGGCTCCATGCCCTATTACCATCTGCTTGACCGCGTGGTCATTGAGGGTGGACAGGAATTGAAAGCCTATAAATTGTCGCTCTACAAGAGTGTGACGGCGAAGGAAAATGCCTTCACCCCCAAGGAATTGGCTCAACAGGCTTTCAAGGACATGGAGCACGATGTGGAAGAAGCGGCAAAGGAAGCTGTCATCAAGGAAGTGGGACACGTCAGGGGACAGCTCTATTACGCTTTCCTGATGTTGCGGCAAGGTTGCTACATTTTCTACCAGAACGCCTCGTTGCGGAAAGGTGGCAAGCAGGAAGCCACCATCGTCTATATGGAGGGACAGAAGAACTCCAGCATGAGCATGGACGAACTGAAAAGAATGTTTAAGAAGAAGTAAATTTAAGTACAAAGTACAAAGGACAATGTACAACGTAGTAAAACTCAAAATCTCATAATCTTAACTTATACAAACGCATGAAAAAGTTTTTAACCGTAATGGCATTGCTGATATTGGGAAGCAACGCGAAGACCCTGGCTCAGGACACGGATGAAGTGGTGATACTGAACCCCAAGCAAGTGTATATTCAAAAGACGGATTCGTCGATGACGGTGGAGGTGCAAGGAAAGCACGACGACCCGAACTACATCTATAAGAAATCGATGAAGTTCGACAAGGCTGCGGCAGAGAATGCTGTGGATGTGACGGAAGAGTTCAATTTCCATCTGCCTTTCACAAAATCGTCGAATTCATCATATTCCAATGAGATTCATTCAGCCGCCTTCCGTGTGGGATTCAATTCCGCCATCGGTGCTCCACAGGGACTCAGCACCAACATGGCAAACTCGTGGGAAATCGGTTTCAGTGCCGCCGATTGGTTCTTTCTAAAGAAAAACAGGGTGGTGAATTTCAGTGTGGGGCTGTGGTTCAACTGGAAGAACTTCCGCATGACCGACGACAAGCGATTTGTTATCGACAATTCGGACGTGGTGCTATCGGATTATCCTGCTGGGGCTGATATTCAGTTCTCACGCCTGAAGATATTCAGCATATCGTTCCCTTTGCAAGCGCATGTCAATCTCACGCGTGGCTGGCAACTGGGATTTGGTCCTATCCTCAATATCAACACGCATGGAAGTCTGAAGACTCGCTACAAGCTGGATGGTGAGAAATATCTTGACAAAACGAACCGCATTCATCAACAGCCCTTCACGGTTGACCTGCAAGCCGTGCTGAGCTACAGGCAGTTTGGTGCTTACGTGAAGTGGTCGCCTTGCAACCAACTTCGCTCGAACCGCGGACCCAAATTCCAAGGCATCAGCACAGGCTTGTTGCTGTTCTACTAAAACGTGCAATTACCATCATTTCGTAAGCCCCTCCAACAAAGAATTGCCGATTGTTTTCGCACTATCGCTAAAATGAAGTAACTTTGCAAGCAATAATCGAAACAAGTAAACGAGTATTCTTTTTGTTATGAAAAAAAACATTCTCATTTCATCCTTTGTGGCACTTTCGTTTTTGTGCTCGTGCCATCAAAACAAACCCGAAGCCACATCCTCCCCTGCGATAACGGCAGAAATGGCATACGAGGGAATCAACAACTATTGCCATAGCGAATACGACTGGAGCATTGCAGCCGACAATCCTTCCATCATGAGTGTGGAGATGGGAGAAGAGACGGAAACAGAATACGAAGTCGTGTTCCGCAGCTACACGGGGGCTACCATCAATTTCTATGTCGATAAGACAAGTGGCAAAACCAGAATGGTGGAGCATGCGCCCATCATGGATATAGAAGAAGAAATCGGAACCATCGATTTGCTTGATTATTTAGAGAAGGAAAACTAAGAAAAGGCGCAACTATGCGCCTTTTTTTATATTCCAATGCAGGTGGCACCTCTATTTTATCAGCAAAACTGATAAGGACGATGCGAGAAGTCGCATATCTTTGCACAAGATTCATCATCACACAAAAAAACTACCAGTATGAAGACCATCTATGAATGTTCGCAAAGTAAAGGCATTAAGTGGTTCACCGCCATTTTCTTCCTCCTTATCGTCCTCGCCATCTTGTTGGAAATCTATTTTGTATCCAAAGGGACGACGCACCTCACCGAGGCAATCGTCGTCACAGCCTTTCTGCTTGTCGTGTCCTTTTCGTGTTTTCTCATATTCCCGATGTATATCATTGCCGATGATGAGAAAATAGGCATTCGGACATTGATACGAACCATTTGGATTTCGTATGAAAACATTGACCACATCGAACGCTTCGACGACGAACATCCATTCTTTGCCACCGACAAGAAAATCGGCAAGATGGGAGTCGGCAGTTCTTACCAAGTGGGATTGTTCGGTGTCACCAACACTATTCGTCTCTTTGGCGTTGGTGGAGTTTTCGGTTACATCGGTTTGTTTCGTACAAAAGGCATCGGCACTTTTAGTTCGTATGTCACCGATGCCAAGAAAGTATTTCTGATTTATCGCACCAAAGGCATTCCTATTGCAATCAGTGTGAGCGAACCAGATGAGTTTCTGCCATATTATCTGAAAGGAGGTACGAAATGAATATCCTGTACGACTTTTCCTCCGCCCTTCAGCAGGCTCGCCAACGCAAGAACGTGACGCAAGAGCAGATTGCCTTCTCCCTCGACGTGTCGCAAGCCACCTACAATGCTTGGGAATGTGGGCATCGCCTTTGTCCCTACAAGCACATCATCGCCCTCATCTGCTATTTTGATGACGAACAGTTCACCCGACGCATGTTCTGCATCTTGCTGACCTTGCAGCACAACATGGCTGGATTGAACAGAAAATCAAAATCCGAACTCACCACTTTCTATATGAAGCTGATAGCCATACTTGCCGATGAAAGCGCAGAATGGCTCAAGACATTGTGATGATGGCAGAGCCTTCACTTATGCAGCAATTAACGGGATTGTCAGATGTCCATTTGGGGATTGACTGAAATGTTTATTTGATTCTACTAAATCACCGAACCTTCGTTGTCGTTCAAGCGAAGGTTCGTTTGAGTTCAAGCGAAGGTTCGTTTGAATCAAAACGAGCGCCCGTTTTTTCTGCTGAATCGAATGAATGCGTCAGTGGAGGCGAAATGGAGGTTTCGATGTGTCCCAAACTTGCTTCGTTTTGTGCCTTAAAACGGAATGATGAGGATGGGAAGATGGGGAAATGTGTTCGAAGTGTGGGGGAGGATTGTTGGAAATGGAGAAGGAAAAGGGGGAAGATGGGGATGGAGTGGGGAATCAGTGTTTCTTTTTCTTGAAAAAACTCTTGAAACGACGGTATCCTTCTACGCCGAGGATGGTGATGCCTGAATACTGGGCTGTCTTGGCAAGTCCGAAGAGGATGGTCCAAAGGACGGTCTTGGTGGCGGCACTGATGGGGAGTGCCATCTGTGCGAATGAGAGGATGTAGAAGGGAATGCAACTCAGCAGGACGATGACGCCTGTGCGGAAGGAGAGGCTGCGCAACCATGCCTGTGTACGGAGCAGGGTGCGCTTGAGGGCGGTGCTGTCATCTACTTCGCGCCGCAAGGGGTAATTGCCTCGCAGTGACTCGAAGGCTTCGGGATGGGCTTTGAGTCGGGCGGTGTCGGTGCGTGGGTCGTAGAGACGGAGTGCCTTGGGAGTTGTGGTGTTGCTGCCTTGCGTGGAACCAGCTGTTTCGGCGTAGGAGAAGTGCTTGGGCAGACGTGGAGGGTTGACGACAATCGTGGAGCGTGAAGCGTGAAGCGTGGGGCGTGAAGCGTGAAGCGATGAAGAGTTATTTTCATTCTTCATTCTACATTTTTCATTCTTCATTAAGAATTGTGCGATGGCTTGCAGCGACATGCGTGTGGCGTTTGCCTTGCCGTCGGCGGAGTAGCCGGCGATGTGTGGCGTGGCGATGACGGCTTTCTCTAACAGTTGGAGGTTGAGCTTGGGCTCGCCTTCCCAGGTGTCGATGACGGCGTTGCTCACTTGTCCGCTTTGGAATGCGTGGAGCAGTGCTTCGTTATCGACGACGGCACCTCGGCTGCTGTTGATGATGAGGGGATGCTTCTTGAGGGATGCAAAGAAGGCTGCGTCAGCCATGTGGTAAGTGGGGTGTTCGCCTTCCTTGGTGAGCGGCGTGTGGAAGGTGATGATGTCGCAAACTTCTGCCAACTGGGGAAGTGTGTATTTCTCTCCTTTCGGTGGGTCGCATCGCAAGACGTTGAGTCCTTTGCGCTCCAGGTCGTTGGCTACGAGTGTGCCTACGTGTCCCACGCCCACTACGCCTACGGTGAGTCCTTTGCGGAGGAGTCCGAGGGCGAGGAGCGAGTTGTGGACATACTGCATGACGGATGAGGCATTGCAGCCTGGGCAGTTGGTCCACTGGATGCCAGCCCGTTGCAGGTAGTCTTTGTCGAGGTGGTCGTGCCCGATGGTGGCGGTGACGATGAGGCGCACGCGGGAGCCTTGGAGCAGTGCTTCGTTGCAATGGGTGCGTGTGCGCACCACGAGTATGTCGGCATCAGCCACGTCGTGCGGACCGATGTCGCTGCCTTTCAGATAGACGGTCTGTTCGATGAGTTTTTCTATCTGTCCTTTGATGTAGGGAATCTTGTCGTCGATAACAGCTTTCATGGGTGCAAAGTTAGGTAATTTAGCGAAAAACGAGGTGGAAAACGAAAACAATTTTCAAGGAGAACGAGGTGGAAAACAAAAACATTTGTTCGGATGTGATTTTTCTTTTTGTTTTTTAATTTCTGTTTTCGAAGGTTTTTTTGCGTACAAGTTTTGGAAAAGTCGCTGATTATGTTTAGATTTGCATTTGTAATCATAAAAAGAACGAGTAAAGAATATGACTTTTACGCAATTATCCATGCCGATTTTCGAGCAGGCTATCAAGGACTACCACGTGATTGACGATGTGGACCAGCCGTTGAAGAATCCCTACACGGAGGGAAGCATTGAGTATTATCTCTATGTGAAGAACTGGATTGACACGGTGCAGTGGCACTTCGAGGACATCATCCGCGACCCAGAAATCGACCCTGCTGCGGCGTTGGTGCTGAAGCGCAGAATCGACAAGAGCAACCAGGACCGCACGGACCTCGTGGAGATGATTGACAGCTATTTCCTCGACCAGTACAAGGACGTGCAGGTGCTGCCTGATGCCACTATCAACACGGAGAGTCCTGCTTGGGCTGTGGATCGCCTGAGCATCCTGGCGCTGAAGATTTACCACATGAGGGAACAGGTGGAGCGCAAGGATGCGGAACCAGCACACATTGCCAAGTGCCAGCAGAAGTTGGATGTGCTGCTCGAACAGCAGAAGGACCTCTCCGCGGCTATCGACCAACTGCTTGCCGACATCGAGGCAGGACGCAAGTACATGAAGGTGTATAAGCAAATGAAGATGTACAACGACCCAAGCACCAACCCTGTGCTCTACGGACAGAAGTAACGCTGCTGATATGTTCCGACTGCTCATCACCCGCTTTTCTGCTATGGGCGACGTCGCCATGACGGTGCCTGTGGTTCATTCGCTTGCTATCCAGCACCCCGACATGCGCATCACTATGCTGACGAAGAAGGAGCTGAAGCCTTTCTTCGATTGGATGCCTGCCAACGTGGAGGTGCTGGGCGTGGACTTGTCGAAGTATGACGGCGTGATTGGGCTGGAGAAGTTGTTCGACGAACTGAAGCGTCGCAAGTTTGACGCGATGGCTGACCTGCACGATGTGCTGCGCACGAAGTACCTGCGTTCGCGCTTCAAGTTGAACGGCGTGAAGACCGTGAAGATTGACAAGGGTCGCGACGACAAGAAGGGACTCTTGGGCAAGGGCATGGACAAGGAAGCACTGATTCCGATGACCGACCGCTACGTGGAGACGCTGAAGAAATTGGGCTTGGAGGTGACGCTCAACTTCGAGCGCGCATTCAATCCTCGCGAAGAGGACTATACGCCTGTGTTCCGCAGGGTGGGCAGGAAGCGCGCTGGTGAGGTGTGGATGGGCGTGGCTCCTTTTGCTGCGCACGAAACAAAGGTCTATCCGTTGCCAAAGATGCACGAGGTGGTGCTGACGCTTGCCAACAACGATGTGCGTGTGTTCCTCTTCGGAGCTGGTGAGCAGGAGAGGAAGTTGCTGGAGAGTTGGGAAGGTCCGAACGTGATGAGCGTATGCGGCAAGTTGGGCGGTCTGCACAATGAGATGCTGCTGATGTCGAAACTCGACACGATGCTGGCGATGGACTCTGCCAACATGCACATTGCTGCTCTGGTGGGCACGAGAGTGGTGTCCGTGTGGGGAGCAACGCACCCGAAGGCTGGTTTCACGCCGTGGCACCAACCGCTCGACAACATCATCCAAATCGAGAATCTCGCCTGTCGTCCTTGCTCGGTGTATGGCGACAAGCCTTGTCAGTTTGGCGATTTGCGCTGCATGAATGAAATCACGCCTGATATGATTCTGAAGAAACTGCTCTCGTAGCCGTGCTGTGTGAGATGTAATGAAGTAGAACGCTGAAGTCTTTTTCCCCTCATGTCATATTATTTTTTCTATTCCCTGTTTTGGTTGATTTCCTTACTTCCGCTGCGAGTGCTCTACTTGCTGTCTGACTTGGTGTGCCCGATAGTCTATTATGTGGCGCGCTACAGGCGAAAGGTGGTGTGGAAGAACCTGAAGGAGTCGTTTCCCGACAAGTCGGAACGAGAGTTGCGGCAGATAGAACGCAAGTTTTATCGCACGTTTTGCGACTTCTTCGTGGAGGACATCAAGCTCTTCTCCATCTCGAAGAAGCAGATGATGAAGCGGATGACTTTCAGTGGGCTGGAATGGGTGAAGGAAGAATATGAGAACGGCACACAACTCCTGTTCATCTATTTGGGACACTTCGGAAACTGGGAGTGGATTGCCTCGCTTCAGTATTGGTTGCCAGAGGTGCATTGTTCACAGATTTATCACAAGCTCTACAACAAGACGAGCAACCGCATCTTCCTGGAGATTCGTGAGCAGTACGGAGGTGAGTGCATCAACATGAAAGACGCTTACCGCCGCCTGTTGCAGCTGAATCGCAGTGGGGTGAAGACGCTTTGCGGATTCATTTCCGACCAACAACCGAAGTGGGAGGCGATTCACCATTTCACGCCTTTCCTCAATCACGACACGGCGGTTTTCATCGGTACGGAACACATTGCCAAACGATTAGGTGCGAAGATTGTTTATGGGCGAATGACACGTCCGCGCCGAGGCTATTATCATTGTGAATTGTGCAAGATGGTGGACGACCTTCAGGCTGTGCCCGATTATGAGGCGACCGACCTCTATATGCGTATGTTGGAAGCAGACATCGTGAAGACTCCCCACCTCTGGCTCTGGACCCACAAGCGATGGAGCCGCACGAAAGAAGAATGGATGAGGAGGAGGGAAATGAAGAATGAAGAGTGAAGAATGATGAGTGAAAAGTGAATAATTGCTATCCAGCGAGAACTCACAAACTAATAAACTTAAAAACTCAAAAACTTACATAAGAATAGATTATAATCTTCATTTGAAAAAATCATCGCACTACCATGCGATGTTTTTTTTGTTTATCTTCATTCCACGTCTCTTGAATCATGGTTGCTTAATTCGTAACAATAAAAAAGCAAGGTCGTTTCACAACGACCTTGCCTGAAAAATGATTCTTATGGAGAATCGGGGAGAAATTATTTTGGATGAATGAATGTTTTCATCAAATTAGAGCTTTGGACCAGCTGCTACGAGAGCCTTACCAGCTTCGTTCGTCTCGTACTTCTTGAAGTTCTTGATGAAGCGAGCTGCGAGGTCTTGAGCCTTCTTGTCCCACTCACCGCGGTCCTGATAAGTGTCGCGAGGGTCGAGGATGCCCCATGCTACGCCGTCGAGCTGAGTAGGAACGGTGAAGTCGAAGTAAGGAATCTGCTTCGTTGGAGCTGAGTCGATAGAGTGGTTGAGGATAGCGTCGATGATACCACGAGTATCGCGGATAGAGATACGCTTGCCTGTACCGTTCCAACCAGTGTTCACGAGGTAAGCCTTAGCACCGCTCTTCTGCATCTTCTTCACGAGTTCTTCAGCATACTTAGTTGGGTGAAGCTCGAGGAATGCCTGGCCGAAGCAAGCAGAGAATGTTGGAGTAGGCTCAGTGATGCCACGCTCAGTACCTGCCAACTTAGCTGTGAAGCCAGAGAGGAAGTAGTACTTAGTCTGCTCTGGGTTGAGGATAGATACTGGAGGGAGCACACCGAATGCGTCGGCAGAAAGGAAGATGACCTGCTTTGCATCAGGACCAGCGCTCTTGCCGTTCACCTTCTTCACGATGTTGGTGATGTGGTCGATTGGGTAGCTCACGCGAGTGTTCTCAGTGACGCTCTTGTCAGCGAAGTCAATCTTGCCGTCCTTGTCAACAGTGACGTTCTCGAGGAGAGCGTTGCGACGGATAGCGTTATAGATGTCTGGCTCGCTTTCCTTGTCGAGGTTGATAACCTTAGCATAGCAACCGCCTTCGAGGTTGAACACACCTTCGTCGTCCCAACCGTGCTCGTCGTCACCAATGAGAAGACGCTTAGGGTCGGTGGAGAGAGTAGTCTTACCTGTACCAGAAAGACCGAAGAAGATGGCTGTGTTCTTACCTTCCATGTCGGTGTTAGCAGAGCAGTGCATAGAAGCGATGCCCTGGAGAGGGAGGTAGTAGTTCTGCATAGAGAACATACCCTTCTTCATTTCACCACCGTACCAAGTGTTGATGATGCACTGTTCGCGGCTTGTAGTGTTGAAAGCAACACAAGTCTCAGAGTTCAAGCCGAGTTCCTTGTAGTCTTCAACCTTTGCCTTGGAAGCATTATAGATAACGAAGTTTGGCTCAAAGGTTTCCAGTTCAGCTTCTGTAGGCTGAATGAACATGTTCTTGATGAAGTGTGCCTGCCATGCCACTTCGAGCACGAAGCGAACAGCGAGACGAGTAGCCTCGTTAGCACCGCAGTAAGCATCCACCACGTAGAGCTTCTTGTTGGAAAGTTCCTTTACGGCAATATCCTTGATTTTAGCCCAAACATCCTCCGACATTGGGTGGTTGTCGTTCTTGTAGCCTTCTGTAGTCCACCAAACCTTGTCGTGGCTCTGTGCATCGTCAACGATGTACTTGTCCTTAGGAGAGCGGCCTGTGAAGATTCCTGTCATGACGTTCACTGCGCCAAGTTCAGTAACCTGACCAACTTCGTAACCTTCAAGACCTGCCTTTGTCTCCTCTTCGAAAAGGAACTCATAGGAAGGGTTGTGAGCAATCACGGTTGAACCAGTGATGCCATACTTTGTTAAATCTAAATTTGCCATAGTTCAATTATTATTTTATGAGAGTTGTTTAGAAACTTGATGATTCCAGTATTGTAAAATGAAATTATCTTGTGTGAGCAGCAGAATCTCCCGAATTTCTCTGAGTATCCTAATATCTACCCCTTTCTACTTTCATAATCGATACAAAGTTAAGAATAAAAATTGTTAGTCCTATCAAGTTGCCCTCACTTTTTATTGTTTTTTCACATTATTGCCGACATTTGTCAATTTAACACTCTTTTTTGACACATCATTGTAACGTCGAATTTGCAAATGCACGGATGCAGAGGGGGAATGAAGAATGAGGAATTAAGAATTAAGAATGAAGAATGAGGAATGAAGAATTTTGGTAAGTTAAAAGTTCACCACTCATTGGCATTTTTAATTTTTAACTTATTCTTCATTCCTCATTCTTCATTCTTCATTTAATTTAAGCCAATCGTCTGAGCAGTTCGACAAGCACTTTGAAGATGTTGTCAACGGTGGAAAGCTCCACGCGTTCAGACGTGGAATGAGGTTCGATAATGCGCGGACCGATAGGGATGATTTGGATGCCTTGGTATTTCTGCACGAAATAGCCCATCTCCATCACGAAGTGCATTTCCACCTTGCGTGGACGGATGCCCAGCACGTCCTGGAAAGTCTGCTCCACGAGGTGCATATAATCCGACTCGGGATTCTCCTCCCAGGCTGGCGTTGACATCACCACTTGGGTGCTGGCTCCGTGAGTCTGGAAGATGTGGGCGATGCGCTCACCCAGTTGCACCATCGTGTCGAAGACGAAACTGCGGGAGTGCGTGGTGACGTGGAAGTGGTCGTCCTCCGTGCGAATCACACCGATGTTGTTCGATGTCTCCACCGTTCCTGGCAGGGTTTCGCTCATGGCGATGACTCCGAATGGGATTTCCTCGATGGCTTGCTGGAGCGACTGGATGCACTCATTATTTATAATATAAGGCTGCGATGGGTAGGCATCGATGCTGATTTCCATTTGATGGTCGCCTTCTGTCTCGATATGCTGCTGCCGAGTCCAGTCGCTGAGCCTCTTTGCCTCCTCCTGCGCCACGGCAACAATGGCCTCGGCATTGGCAGGGATGGAGGCATTGGCTTCGCCAGCATGGATGTGAGCCACGCGGAGCGAAGGACAAGCAAGCTGTGCGCCTTGGAGCAGACGGCAGATTTCCTTCACCGCACTCATTCTGCCTTTCCCAATATCCACGCCGCTGTGCCCTCCGAGTCCGCCAGCGATGTTGAGACTGAAGAACTCGTAGCCTTCGGGCGATTGGCTCCGCACGATGGGCAGCGAAGCAGTTTGGAGGTAAGCACCCGCAGCTCCCACCGTAATCACATCGTAGTCCTCCGAGTCGAGGTCAATCATCTTGCGCCCTTTCACGAATTGCGCCGAGAGGTGCTGTGCGCCCGTCATGCCGTCTTCCTCGTTGGTGGTGACGAGCAGTTCGAGCGGTCCATGCACCACGTCGTTGCCCAGCATCACAGCCAATGCCATGCACAGGCCAATGCCGTTGTCGGCTCCGAGCGAAGTGCCTCGTGCCTTCATCCAGCCATTTTCCACGTAAGCCTCGATGCCGTCAGTCAGCGGGTTGAAAACCTTGCCCTTCTCAGCCACGCACACCATGTCGATGTGGGCATGGAGCACGA
>Ga0310691_10004859_pt1 | contig 14937 bp, 9 predicted proteins | sample 176DNAGHGlowgp2_FD_203887 | JGI IMG/M metagenome (GOLD analysis project Ga0310691, IMG submission 203887) | Sheep rumen microbial communities from Palmerston North, Manawatu-Wanganui, New Zealand - 1766 DNA GHGlow gp2 (v2) (version 2) | ecosystem: Host-associated > Mammals > Digestive system >... | reverse complement strand
TAGATATGTTTGGTTACTTCGGAGCCTTCTCTGCGGCACCTACAAGTAATACCGCATCTCAGACAGCATCTATCCTTAAAGACAACCAGTATCCGATCAAGTATTTCTATAATATATGTGGTCTTCAGGATAACATTGCTTACCAGAGCTCATCTGCTGCAGCCAAGACTCTTCCTGCTCTATGCGATCAGTTTGTAGATGGAGAAAACTTTACCTGGCAGGAACTTGACGGTGGTCATGATTTTCGAATCTGGTATCTTGGTTTCTATAATTTTGCGCAGTTAGCCTTCAAATAAGAGAACTCCCATATATCGGGTGCATTGACACACGATATATGGGAGTTTTAAACTTACTATTACGATTTTTTATAACACATGGATAAATAGGCCACTTAGTAGTTTAGGCTCAAACCACGTTGATTTAGGAGGCATAAGTCTTCCTGCATCAGCAACTGCAAAAAGTTCATGAATATCTGTGGGATACATAGAAAAAGCAAGGCGCATATCTGTATGGCATCTTCTCTCAAGTTCTTCAAGTCCCCTGATCCCACCGACAAAATCAATTCTAGGATCATTTTTGGGATCACTGATATTAAGAATGGGTGCGAGCACATTATTCTGCAATATGCTGACGTCAAGACCGTCTACTGCATCTTCGCTTTTTATATCATCATGAGCTGTGAGCTTATACCACTTACCATCAAGAAACATTCCCATTTCATATTTCTTTGAAGGCTTTACAGCTTTATTTTCAGAAATAACATCAAATTTCTCCTGTATCTTATTGATGAATTCTTCAGAGCTAAGTCCGTTCAAATCCTTTATAACCCTGTTATAGTCCATTATCATAAGCTCGCTGTCAGGAAACAGCACAGATAAAAAGAAATCATATTCCTTATTTCCTGTGGGATTTGGATCCGACTCTCTCCTCTTTTTTGCAACCTTTACAGCAGAAGCGCATCTGTGATGGCCATCAGCAATATAAATGCTGTCCATACCCAAAAAAGCATCCCTTATTTTTATAATGTCTTCTTCAGAATCAATTATAAACACTCTGCTTCTCACATTGTCTTTTGTATAAAAGTCATAGACCGGAGAAGTAGTATTTCTTACACGCTCCATGATTTCTCTGATATCTCTATTTTCCCTAAAGCACAAAAATATCGGACCGGTCTGGGCATTGCAGGTATCGACATGATGTATTCTGTCTGCTTCTTTTTTGGCAAGTGTATTCTCATGTTTCTTAATTACGTTATTTTCATAGTCTTTAACAGAACTGCATGCAACTATTCCCGTCTGAATTCGTCCATCCATAGTCTGCTCATAAAGGTAATAACAAGGCTTTTCTTCATGGACAAAAATACCTTCTTCTATTTTTTCCCATAGCATATCGTGTGCCTTTTGGTATACCTCTTCTGAATACATATCGTGTTCAGGCGAAAACTGCGTCTCAGGCCTGTCTATAGCAAGAAAAGACATAGGCTCACGCTCTACTTCCGCTCTCGCCTCTTTGCTGTTATAAACATCATAGGGAAGAGCTGCAACTCTCGAAGCCACATCTTCTCTAGGTCTGTATGCAGCAAAAGCTCTTATATCTGCCATAAGTTTAAATCCTTTCATCGTCTAACTCAGAACTAATAATAGGGGCAAAACCTGCCCCTATTATCGCACTATATTATTTTCCTGTTATTAAACATCTTTTCTTACAACACGAACCCTGATAACGTCATCAATCTTCTTTAGCTTCTTGATGATGTCATCAGATATTGTGCTCTCAACGTCGATGATCGTGTAAGCATGATCGCCTCTTGACTTATTGGTCATGTTTGAGATATTGTAGCCGTCATTACCAAGAACCTGTGTAAACTGACCGATCATACCGGCAACATTCTTGTGGATGATCGCAATTCTGGGACCTGTGCAGATTCCCTGCTCGCAGCGAGGCATATTTACAGAATTAACAATATTGCCGTTTTCAAGGTAATCCTTCATCTGAAGAACTGCCTTAACAGCACAGTTATCCTCTGACTCCTCGGTAGAAGCACCAAGGTGAGGAATTACGATGCAGCCATCATGTCCTGCAATCACTGTATTGGGGAAATCAGTAACATATTTTCTGATCTTGCCTGAATTAATTCCGGAAAGGACATCCGCTTCATTGCAAAGAATGTCACGAGCAAGATTTATGAGGATAACGCCCTTCTTCATCTTGGCGATAGCCTCAGCATTAACCATTCCCTTTGTATTATCAAGTGCAGGAACATGAATTGTGATAATATCGCACTTTGAATAGATATCATCAACATTTGTTACATGCTTAACATCGGATGAAAGGCTCCACGCAGCATCAACAGAGAGGTACGGATCATAGCCAAAGACTTCCATTCCAAGATTTCTTGCTGCATTAGCAACTCTTACGCCAATTGCACCAAGTCCGATTATTCCGAGCTTTTTACCTGCGATCTCAGTACCTGCAAACTTTTTCTTAGTTTTTTCAGTGAGCTTTGCTATCTCAGGATCGCCTGCATTGGCGCTTACCCACTGTACTCCGCCTATGATATCACGGGAAGCTATGAGCATTGCAGCGATAACCATCTCCTTAACACCGTTAGCATTTGCACCCGGCGTATTAAAAACTACAATACCTTCATCAGCGCATCTGTCAACAGGAATATTGTTAACTCCGGCACCTGCTCTTGCGATTGCAAGAAGATTATCCGAAAATTCCATTTCATTCATATTGGCACTTCTTACAAGAACGCCGTCTGCATCATCGATATTATCAACTGCCTGATACTGATCTGAAAAATTATTAAGACCAACTTTTGCAATTGGATTAAGGCACTTATATTTAAACATCAGTTATTCTCCTTCGTATTTTATGTATTGGCACGATTGCTCCGCAATCCTGCCCTATCGGTCGGAACCATTCCAAATCATGACTTCGTCATGATGGTTCCTCTCTCAAATTTATCCATGAAATCAACAAGCTTCTGAACGCCTTCTTTAGGCATAGCATTGTAAATACTTGCTCTCATTCCGCCGACTGTCCTGTGTCCCTTAAGGCTTACAAGGCCATTTTCTGTTGCCTCGGCAATGAACTTGGCATTTAATTCTTCACTGTCAGTAACAAAAGGTACATTCATAAGCGATCTGTCCTCTTTTCGAACAGTTCCCTTAAACATCTTGCTGTTATCAAGGTAGTCGTAGAGGATTTTAGCCTTCTCTTCATTTCTTCTCTTCATCTCTGTAAGACCACCCTGCTCTTTAAGCCACTTGAAAACAAGTCCGCACATGTAAATTGCCCAGCAATTGGGAGTGTTATACAAAGACCCGTTATCTGCCTGAGTCTTCCACTTAAGCATTGTGGGTACAAAATCAGGAACATCATCTCTAATAAGATCTTCTCTTATAATGCTGATAACAAGGCCTGCAGGACCTACATTCTTCTGAACACCACCGTAGATAACGCCATAATCATTTACATTAACAGGCTCTGATAAGAAGCATGAAGATACATCAGAAACAAGGATATGTCCTTTTGTATTGGGAAGCTTCTTAAATTTGGTTCCGTAGATTGTGTTGTTCTCGCAAATATATACATAATCAGCATCCTCAGGGATTGCAAGATCAGAGCAGTCAGGTATATAAGAAAATGTCTTATCCGCACTGGAAGCTACCTCAATGGCATCGCCGTATTTCTTAGCTTCTGCGAGAGCTTTTTTAGCCCATTGGCCTGTAACGATGTATGCAGCTTTCTTATTCTGCATAAGGTTCATAGGCACAGCAGCAAACTGCTGGCTTGCGCCACCCTGAAGGAAAAGAACCTTGTAATTGTCAGGGATGTTCATAAGATCTCTGATATCCTGTTCAGCAGTCTGAATGACATTGTCAAAAGCCTTGGATCTATGGCTCATTTCATTGATCGACATTCCGCTTCCGTTAAAATCAAGCATTTCTGCAGCAGCCTGTTTTAATACTTCCTCGGGTAACACCGCAGGACCTGCACTAAAATTGTAAACTCTGGACACTTCTTTATACCTCCTACCCAAAAATATTTTCACGATTTACATTGCTAAAGCTTTTAGAACTTAATATCATTTTAATTGCAAAATATTTTTTGTCAACTATGTATTCGGTAATTAATGTTATTTTATTTATGTAATGGGTAAAAAAAGTATATTTTTATTAAATAAAAGATAGAATTTTTCCCATGATCTTAATGGTCAAAGCCGCATCTATACTGAAATAAATGCGGCTTTTATTAGAATTTTTAAGAAGAAAATTATTGTTCTATATGCATTTTTCAAAGATTAACATTTATGTAATTATCCTCTGTTTTTGTATTTTTCTTTGTCTTCGAATTGCTTTTTGAAGATTTTTTACTTGTAATTTTATTAGACACATCTTCTTTTACATTGATGATCTTATTCTTTAAATTATTAAAATCAGTAGGATTAATTACCTTTGTTTTTGATCTTTCATTGTGTTTTAATGTTGAAAGATTTCTGTCACTGCTCAGAGCGTCGTGATCACCTTCTATAAATTCAACTATATTATTTTTAATGAATTGATTTCTTATCTCCACTCCAACATATGAACATTCATGCTGAAGATCAAGTGCTCCATCGATTCTGGCTTGCCCTGCAGGTGTATTAGCTGCATATCCTTTATCTACAAGATATTCGTGCAATGCAAATTTTGCATCATTTATCTTTCTTAAAACAACATTGGCCTGCTTTATCCATGCTTCCTGATCAAGAGAAAAATCCATACTATCAAGTTTCAACTTTTCTTCCTTGAAATCATTAACGGCAATTCTTGCTTTTCTATGCTCAGGTGATTCCTTACCGATTGTAGGATCATAGTTATCACCTTTTCCGAATATCTTTGATCTTCTGGTATTAAATTTATCAAGAGCATCCTGCAAGTAAGCTCCGGCAGGTCTTTCTGCAACCTTTATCTGCATTTCAAGAGAGAGATCAGCAGCTATCCCTTGTTTATGCATATTTAATCCCTTAACTCTGACATATTCAGCAGCATTGCCTACATAATCGGCTAGATCAGCTATCGAAGTTTTAGATTCTTCAGGTGCATTTGCACCATACTTATTAAAATATTCCAGTCCTTTAGCGTCAAGATCGTACTCGATAACACCCTTATTGTCGCTAAGATTTTTTCTTACGTTATCTATATCTTTACTTAAATCAGCTACCGATATCTTTTTATCCTTTAATTTTTTTACAAGATTTCTTACTTTCTCTCCTGATGTATCATAAATAGTTACATTATTATGGAGTTTTTCCAGCGCATCTGCATAACTAAGCCTTCCCTGTTCAGAAACATTTTCTTTCAAAAATGCTTCCAATTTAGTGTAACCATCAAATAATTTCATACTATCTAATGCGTCCTCGGGCAGTTCATCAAATTCATTCTTCTGCTGGTTTCTATTTTTATTAACATTTTTAGGCAAAACCTTTTTTAGTTTGTTCAAATACTCGAAAGTATGAGCAGCACTATTGCCGGAATTTATTTTACATGCCTTGATCGCATCATCTAGTGCTGTATTTATTTGGGTACCCTGGTCGCCTAACTGGTTCTTATATTCTGTTAATTTATCACCTATTGTTTTTTGAGCACTTCGAAAAGCATTAATATCACTAATATATTGTTTTTTATAATTTTCAGATCCACGTTTTCCAAGGTTGATCAAAGCATCTTGATTATAAGAGTTTGAAAGTTTCACAATTTTTTGGGTAAATAAACCATTTACCGGATCAAGTGCAGTATTTAAGTTCCTTTTCTGGGCGGGATCGCCTTCTGCTTCAGGAATATTTTTGCCATTATCTAATCCTTCAACAAATTCATCATATTTTGTTTTTAGTACTTCAATCTTTTCGTTTACAGCTTCAACCCATTCATTATAACCAAACAGATTACCATTTTCACTTGGAAGCTCTTCAACTTCTTGTTTTAACTCTTTAATAGTATCAATAACTTCTCCACTTTTATCAAGACCGGATAACCCCTTCATATTAGTGGATTTGTATAAATCATCAACGGTACTTTTGAGCTCAAAATACTCATCCATCGCACTCATTGGCAAGGCACTTTTGTAAAAAATGATTTCACTATTGATGGAATCCAGGTCAGATGCAAGTGATCTGCCACCATTTAGGGCAAAATCATCAACATACTTTCCATCAGCATACATCCTCATGGCAACTTCATCATTTTTATTAGCTGCCTCTCTGGTATCTTCAATTGCCTTTTTTAATCTTTCTGCCTTTTTTATTAGTTCTGCTCGAACATCATCACTTACAGTTCCGCCAAGCTTTAGAATATTTTTCATCTGCATAACTGATTCATGATAATCTCTGGATGCATCAATAAGTTCAGGCATTTTATTTTTTTTATAAGTCTCATCAATCTGATCCAGAGTGTATTTTGCATTTTCCAAGTTTTCACGGAGATTACGACCCATTTTTATTTCTTGTGGCAACCACTCATATTCTTTTTTATCAACCTTGATTGTCAGATTGGTATTTGCCCATTTATTTGTAGCTCTAACCCCTACATAATCATGGGCAATGGGATTATCCGGACCTGTAGCATATGTTTCACTAATGAATCCATTGAAGACAAACACAATATGATCATATAAATTCTTCTGAACTGAACCCTCTTTAAAGTTCTGAGCTTCCCCTGCCTTTATAATCTTCTTAAGATTTTTATCCAAAATGCCTTTGATATTACTATCAATAAAAAAATCAACAGGCAGTTCGTTTTCCTGATATTTAAGTTCGTATTTTTTATTATAAGCTATTGCCGCTATTTCATCAGCACTGTCTTCCAAAACCTTGCAAAGAGGTGTACCTGCAAAAGTTCCTGCCATCTGCGTTGTAGAGATAGCAAATTGTGTAAAATCATTTAAAAAATATTTTGGCATATTCCCCTCCGATAAAAAAAATCATTTTTTACTTTACAAATTGATTATAAATTTTATCGTCCAACAAATGTCCAACAAACTCTCCATAAAACTAAAATTAACTAAAACAACCCACATATCAGGAGACCACGCTCCCAATATGTGGATTGTTAAAATTAGTAATATAGAAGTACCGGAACACCAACTTCTACTAGTTCATATAGTTTTTCCATGTCTTCAAGCGGTGAGTTTATGCATCCGTGGGAACCGTTTGTCTTATATATCTCTCCTCCAAATTCCTTTCGCCAGGTTGCGTCATGAATTCCGATTCCTTTATTAACTCCAAGCCAATAATTAACAAATGATGCATAATCATCACCTCTAAGTATTGTGTGATATCGCTTATTGTAAACGTGATAAAGACCTACAGGAGTTCCTCTCCCTCGCCCTGTATTTCCCGTTACAATATCATAATCTATGGTAAGCTTACCATCTTTATAATATGACAGATGCTGATCGCCCATATTTACAAGTATAAATTCATTTCCAAGCTCGCTCCCATCAATAGCAAAGCTTTTTTGAGGAAGTTCTATCTCTTCTTCAGTATCACCTTCCATCAAAGCATTTACGAAAAATCGATATTCATTTTCAATATCAAAAAGCTCCCCGTTTTTACTTCCGCTGACATATATTTTCCCTTCGCCGTTTTTGATATAAGAATTGATGGAATAGTCAGTATCAAATCTCTCAAGGCTCTTTTCTACATAAGCATGGATTTTGTCGCAGCTTAATAATAGATTTCCCTGCTCATCTGCTACAAATTCATTGTCAATCTTGAATTTATCAGGGAAAAGACTTATTTCATCTCCATGGATGAACATACCTTCATATCCCGGAAGGTCGCTTATTTTTTCTTCTTCGTCATTATCATCTGCCATCTCATCAGCATAAGCCATCTTTTTAATGACAGGCATATCTTCTTCTCCTGCTTCCTTTTTAACTTCTTTTTGAGCTTCTTCCAGATTTGAAAGCGTGATCAAAAAATCTGAGATATCCAAAGGTTCTGAAGTGATTTCTTCATCATAAATTCTAAAAGTCACATTCTTTTTCTGCAGAGTATCGATTTTTTCAAATAGCTCTTTTACATGCAGATCACTCTCTGTTTCTTTGACAGCTACGTAAGCGCCGCTGTCATCCATTATATTCAGATCGATCTCGCCCTTTGAAATAGCCATGATAGCTTTATCAAGAATGTAGTCAAAAACCGGCTTCTTTAAATCCTTTTGTGCTAGATAAAAACCTTCATCACCGAGCTCTATCTTGCATGCAGGAGTGTCATCATCTTCAAATATTATCCACGATGATAATATTTCACTCACTTTATCAGTATCAAACAGAACATGTCCTTGTATTTGAGTGTTAGGTGAAGCGATTAGATTAAATCCCCATAAAAGTGGATTCTGTGAGTCCATTATAGATATAAGATCTGATGTGTAATCAATGCTGTAATCGATATCAGTAGCAGAGATGAACAAATGCTGTCCATCTCTGCCTCTTATATTAAGACCGTTATAGAATGCGGTACCCTTCAACTCCTCATTTGCTTCTTCAACAGTTTTACCTGTAACATAAACGTGATTAATCCAGGTACCGTAAGTAAAGCTTCCTCTGTAATAGTTCCCCAAAATCACATAAAGCGTAAGCAAAAAAGCAATAGAACCAAAGAGTACAAATAATAAAAATCCCCTCTTTTTCATACGCAAATAATAATTAAGCTCTCTCCTTATCTTCAAGATCCTTGGCATCAAATGCTTCACTTATAGAAGCACCGGCAGGTACCATAGGGAATACCTTCTCATCAGGATCAATACAAACATCCAGTAGAACAGGTCCATTTGATTTAAGAGCCTCATCAATTGCAGGACGTACATCCTCTCTCTTTTTAACTCTTATTGCCTTGCAGCCAAGCCCTTCTGCAACCTTGCAATAATCAACCTTGTCCGTAAGAACTGTATTGGAATAATGCTTGTCATAGAAAAGTGTCTGCCACTGTCTAACCATTCCAAGTACCTGATTGTTTATCACGATCTCAACTATCGGAATGTTATATCTGCTTGCAGTTGCAAGTTCATTCATATTCATTCTAAAACAACCGTCACCGGCTACATTTATTACTTTTTTATCCGGATTGCCTACTTTTGCGCCTATCGCTGCACCAAGGCCATAACCCATTGTTCCAAGTCCGCCTGATGTAAGGAAGGTTCTGGGATGCTTGTATTTATAAAACTGTGCTGCCCACATCTGATGCTGACCTACATCTGTGGTAATGATAGCATCTCCGTTTGTGGCCTTATCAAGCTCTTCAATTACATAAGGGCAGGTAAGTCCCTTTTTATCATAGGTCATAGGGAACTTTTTCTCGTATTCCGCTATATGTTCAAGCCATTCAGCATGATTTTGCTGAGAAACCCTGTCATTTATGATAGAAAGAACTTCCTTTAAATCTCCGACAATATAGTAATCTGTTCTGATATTCTTATTAATCTCAGCTGCATCAATATCAATCTGCAGTATCTTAGCCTTTTTTGCAAATGTCTTGGCATTTCCTATTACTCTGTCAGAAAATCTTGCGCCAAGAGTTATAAGAAGATCGCACTCGCTTACACCGAAATTGGAGGTCTTGGTTCCATGCATACCGATCATGCCGGTATAAAGCTTATGATGTCCGTTAAAAGCGCCTTTACCCATAAGTGTATCGCATACAGGTGCCTGAATTCTCTCAGCAAATTCAAGGAGCTCTTTTTCTGCTCCGGAAATAACTGCACCACCGCCCACGTAAATAAATGGTCTCTTTGATCTTTCGATCATCTTAACGGCTGTTTTGATATCATCATCCGTAAAGTCGATCGTCTCCTCGATCTCCTCTTCTTTCATAGGCTTATAATCACATTTATTTGCGGTAACATCCTTGGTAATATCTACCACAACAGGACCGGGTCTTCCGCTTCTTGCTATGTCGAAAGCCTTCCTTATAGTTTCAGCAAGTTTTTTTACATCCTTAACGATATATCCATGCTTTGTAATAGGTGTTGTGATACCTGCAATATCAACCTCCTGGAAAGAATCCTTTCCAAGGAGAGGAAGACTAACATTACAAGTAATAGCAACTATCGGAACTGAGTCCATGTATGCAGTTGCAATTCCTGTTACAAGATTAGTTGAACCGGGGCCGCTTGTTGCAAGGCATACGCCAACCTTTCCTGTAGACCTCGCATAGCCGTCAGCTGCATGGGCAGCTCCCTGCTCATGAGATGTTAGTATATGTCTGATACTATCCTGCTGCTTATAGAGCTCGTCGTAAACATTTAAAATAGTACCGCCCGGATATCCGAAAACAGTATCAACGCCCTGCTCTTTAAGACATTCCAGAACAATCTGTGCACCTGTAAGAACCATTTTTTCACTCCTCCAATAAAGCCTTAGACTGCAAAGTTATATCAAAGACTTAGATTTCCAATATTGCTCCTCTGTTACCACTTGTTACCATCTTCTGATATCTTGCAAGGTAACCTGTTGTAATCTTGGGTTCTCTGGGTTTCCAGTTAGCTCTTCTTCTCTCAAGCTCCTCGTCAGAAACCTTCATATCAAGCTTATTATTGTTGATATCAATACTTATGATATCACCTTCTTCAACAAGAGCGATAGGTCCGCCAACAGCAGCTTCCGGTGATACATGACCTATAGAAGCACCTCTGCTCGCACCGGAAAATCTGCCGTCTGTTATAAGTGCGACCGTTGAACCAAGTCCCATACCCGCAATAGCTGATGTGGGATTGAGCATTTCTCTCATTCCGGGGCCGCCCTTGGGGCCTTCATAGCGGATAACAACTACATCACCTTCAACAATCTTTCCTCCAAGGATTGCGCTGATCGCATCCTCTTCGCAGTCAAATACTCTTGCAGGTCCTTCATGTACCATCATTTCGGGAACTACTGCAGATCTCTTTACAATACCTGTATCGGGAGCAAGGTTACCCTTAAGGACAGCGATACCACCATTTGGCATATAAGGATTCTCAATAGGTCTTATTACCTCAGGATTGAGATTATGTGCGTTCTCAATATTTTCGCCAACAGTTTTGCCGGTGCATGTAATAAGATCTGTTCTTATCAGATTCTTCTTGGCAAGTTCAGCCATAACCGCATATATTCCGCCTGCTTCATTTAAATCCTCCATATATGTAGGACCTGCAGGAGCAAGATGACACAGATTCGGAGTACGATCTGATATCTCATTTGCCATTTCCATATTGATCTCAATTCCGGCTTCGTGTGCAATAGCAGGAATATGGAGCATTGTATTTGTGGAGCAGCCAAGAGCCATATCCATTGCAAGAGCATTCTCAAATGCTTCTTTTGTCATGATATCTCTGGGGCGGATATCCTTCTTTATAAGTTCCATTATCTGATATCCGGCCATCTTGGCAAGTCTGATACGTGCAGAATATACGGCAGGGATTGTTCCGTTTCCTCTAAGTCCCATACCGATCGCCTCTGTGAGACAGTTCATTGAGTTGGCAGTGTACATACCTGAACATGATCCGCAGGTAGGACATACCTTTTCCTCGAACAATGTAAGCTCATCTTCTGTCATCTTGCCTGCAGAATAAGCTCCTACAGCTTCAAACATAGAGCTAAGTGATCTCTTCTGTCCGTTTACTCTTCCAGCCATCATAGGTCCGCCGGAGCAGAAAATTGTGGGAATATTAACTCTTGCAGCAGCCATCAAAAGACCGGGAACATTCTTATCACAGTTGGGGATCATTACCATTCCGTCAAAAGCATGTGCCATAGCAAGCGCTTCTGTTGAATCAGCAACAAGATCACGGGTTACAAGTGAGTACTTCATTCCGACATGTCCCATTGCAATACCGTCGCAGACAGCAATTGCAGGAACAATTACAGGCATACCGCCGGCTTCAGCCACGCCAAGCTTTACTGCCTGTGCTATTCTGTCCAGTTCCATATGTCCCGGAACTATCTCACTTTGTGAGCTGACAATTCCGATAAGAGGTTTCTTTCTTTCCTCTTTTGTAAAACCAAGTGCATTAAACAGACTTCTGTGGGGAGCCTGCTGTAAACCTTCCATTACGCGATCACTGTTCATAAAAAACCTCCAATCTAATTTTTGTATAATACAAAATATTCATTTTCATAAAAAATATGCATTTCTGCATTTATATAATCCCACGGAAGCGTTTCATAGGTCTGATAAAACTTCCAGAAATCATAGCCGTTATAACCTTCCTTCATCATGTTCCTGTCGACAAGAACATAATCGCAGTCATAAACATCCGTATTGTCACAATCTATTCCAAAACCAAATTTAAGAAGATACTGCTGATCACAGTCAAGTACGCACAACTTCTTATCTTCCGAAGGATCTGCAACATAGAGCGCATTATAGCATTCAGCTTCTCTGTCACCATACTGTGCATAGTAGGATGGATTTGTAATAGAGAATATAACAAGAGCCACAACAAACGCAATAGGAAAAAGCGGAATAACATTTTTTAAAATGACATTCTTTATTCTCTTATCAACGAGCATTTTAATGTTTATTATGGCATATTCGCAAAATACCGCAATACTCATTGCAGTAATAACTCCCATATAGCTAAACACTCTGTAGTAAGGAAGCTTTGCCTGCAAAAACAGCATGATCTGAAATCCGATTGAATTTCCAACAAGTATCAGTCCAAATATCGTTCTGCTGTTTTTAAATTCAAGCACAAACTCCCATATAAATATCATAAGCCCCATCAATACTACAATTATAGTAACCAAAGGACTTATAGGATACATCCTGTCCGTCAGATCTTTTAACCACGCAAAGTAATTAAGTACAAATCCATGTCTTGATACGCTTTGAATATAAGGCTGCGAGAGCATATACGAAATACCTCTCACCACAGTTTTGAGCGGATGCCTTAAGATAACGCTTACATGAGACATTCCGTACAGGGTAGAACTCGTATCCTTTACAAGGAGATTGGATCCTATCGCAAGCCAGATTATAAGATAGAGAAAAAATGTTATCCCGGCAGCAATAAGTCCTGTAATAACCAGTTTCCTCAGCTTCCTGAAGTATCTGTTATACCAAAGAGGTTCATTTCTATCAAATGACCTCATGCCATTTACAAGAAGGAATATCCCTGCAGAAACACATGTAGGTATAACCCAGTATATACTGCTCGGAATAGTATATAGTCCAAGAACCATTGCACCTGCAAAAAGCCCATGATCTACAGGCCTGTTGTTTTCATTTCTGCAGATAATTACCAGCTGTCTTACGGTAACAAGGAAACAAGTAGTTGCAAGCGTATAGCCCCTTCCCTGAACCGCAAGTTCATTGACCTGCCAGCAACAAAAATATAATAACATCGCAATATATGCCATCCACTCATTCATAAATCTTCTTCCAATCCTGAATATAAGGAAGTTATTTACGATAGCACATATAAACGATACCCCTCTAAGTCCTATATACGGATTTGAAAACATATCCAGTATGGCGGAAAGAACAGAATATCCAACATGATTATTCGGAAGAGGCCAGTGAATGGCAGCATACAAGGGACCTCTGCTTATAAAATAGTAATATGTATATAATTCGTCATACCATGGTGTGATATAGGCAACTCTCCAAATATAATAAAATGTAAAAAGAATAAGAGTCAGTACCACAGCCATATCAACAGGCTTCTTTGGAAGATACCCGGAAACCTCTATATTAACTTTTCTTTTATTAGATTCTCTCTGCAATCAAATCACCCATTCTGTGGCATCCACATTTTTTATCTTCAGGAGTATTTACAGATGCACCCAAAAGATCGGTTGTTCTAAAGCCCTCGGAAAGAACTTTCTTAACTGCATCCTCAATTGCATCAGCCTCTTTTTCGAGTTTAAAAGTATATCTGAGCATCATTGAAGCGGACAAAATTGTAGCAATAGGATTAGCTATATCTTTTCCTGCTATATCAGGAGCACTTCCGTGGCTAGGTTCGTATAAACCAAAGCTTGTTTCATTTAAAGAAGCGCTCGGAAGCATACCGATAGAGCCTGTTACCATACTTGCTTCATCTGATAAGATATCTCCAAACATATTCTCAGTAAGAACTGTGTCAAACTGTGAAGGATCCTTTACAATCTGCATTGCACAGTTATCTACAAGCATATGTTCAAGTTCAACATCAGGATAATCTTTTGCGACCTCTTCTACGACCTTTCTCCAAAGGCGTGATGAGTCAAGTACATTGGCCTTATCAACGCTAATGACTTTCTTCCTTCTCTGGCGCGCAACTTCGAATGCTTTAATAGCGATTCGTCTAATCTCACTCTCTCTGTAGACAAGAGTATCTGTTGCTACCATCTCTCCATCAACCTCTTTGGTTTCTCTCTCACCAAAGTACAGACCACCTGTTAGTTCTCTCATGATAAGAAGGTCAAAGCCCTTATCAGCGGTTTCTTCTTTTAAGGGACAAGCATCCTTGAGCTCAGGATACAAAAACGCAGGTCTTAAATTGGCAAATAAATTAAGGGATTTTCTTATTTTCAAAAGACCGGCTTCCGGGCGAAGTGACGGCTCAAGCTTATACCAGGGTGAAGTACTGGTATTTCCACCGATCGAGCCCATTAGAACAGCATCCGATCTTTTACAGACATCTATTGTTTCATCAGTAAGAGGCACTCCGTAAGCATCGATTGAGCATCCTCCCATAAGTACGTCATTGTATGTTATCTCATGACCGTATTTTTCACACACTTTGTTAAGTACCTTCTTCGCTTCTGCGACTATCTCAGGTCCTATTCCGTCCCCACTAATGCATGCAATGTTAAGCTTCATACTTGATCCTCCTCGTATATTATGTATTGGCACGATTGCTCCGCAATCCTGCCCTATCGGTCGGAACCATTCCAAATCATGACTTCGTCATGATGGTTCCTCCC